>Ga0126306_10000018_pt1 | contig 43577 bp, 44 predicted proteins | sample Plot27_FD_92592 | JGI IMG/M metagenome (GOLD analysis project Ga0126306, IMG submission 92592) | Serpentine soil microbial communities from UC McLaughlin Reserve, CA, USA - Plot27 | ecosystem: Environmental > Terrestrial > Soil > Grasslands | place: USA: UC McLaughlin Reserve, Lake County... | reverse complement strand
GGTCGCCCAGGTGCACGCGGCCCGGCTGCGGTCCGGGGAGGAGGTCGCGGTCAAGGTCCAGCGACCCGGGATCCGGACGGTGGTCGAGCGCGACCTGGACATCGTGGCCCGCCTGGCCCGCTCGCTCGAGTCCCGGAACCGCTGGGCGCGCTCGCTCGGGGCCCGCGAGCTGGCCGTCGGGTTCGCCGACGCCGTCCGCGAGGAGCTGGACTTCCGCATCGAGGCGGCCAACCTGGCCGGGGTGGCGGCCACCGCCGACGGCGCGGTGCGGATCCCCGTCCCCCACCAGCCCCTGTGCGGCGAGCGGGTGCTGGTCATGGAGCGCTTGGCGGGCACGCCGCTCGGGGCGGCCGGGCCGGCCCTGGACGAGCGCGGCCCCGACCGCCAGGCCCTGGCCCGCCAGCTGCTGGCCTCGATGCTCGCCCAGGTCATGGTGGCCGGGGTGTTCCACGCCGACCCGCACCCGGGCAACGTCCTGGTGCTGGCCGACGGGCGGCTGGGGCTGCTCGACTTCGGGTCGGTGGGCCGGCTCGACGGGTCGGTGCGGGCCGCCCTGCAGCGGCTGCTGCTGGCCATGGACCGCGGCGACCCGCTGGGGGCGAGCGACGCCCTGCTCGAGGTCATGCTGCGCCCCGACGAGGTCGACACCGAGCGGCTGGAGCGGGACCTCGGCCAGTTCATGGCCAGGTACCTGAGCGCGGGCGCCAGCTCCGGCGTCCGCATGTTCAGCGACCTGTTCCGGATCGTGACCGACCACGGGCTGTCGATCCCGCCGGAGGTCGCGGCCACCTTCCGGGCCCTGGCCACCCTCGAGGGCACGCTCGCCCAGCTCGCGCCCGGGTTCGACCTGGTCGCCGAGGCGCGCGCCTCCACCGCCGGCCAGGGCCCCGCCCAGGCGCTGGACCCGGCCACGGCCAGACAGCTGGTCACCGACGAGCTGACCACCCTGCTGCCGATGCTGCGCCGCCTGCCCCGCCGCCTCGAGCGCATCGCCGGCGCGGCCGAGCACGGCCGGCTCAGCGTCCAGGTGCGCCTGTTCGCCGACCAGCGCGACCGCCGCCACCTCACCGGGCTGCTCCATCAGGTCCTGCTCACCATCCTGGCCGCCACCGCCGGCATCATGGCCGTGCTCCTGCTCGGCACCGCCGGCGGCCCCTCGGTCACGGCCACGGTCAGCCTCTACCAGCTGCTCGGCTACAACCTGCTGGTCGTCTGCGCCATCCTCGCCCTCCGGGTCCTGGTCCTGATCTTCCGCCCCGACCGACCATGACCGGCATCGAGGAACCGCCGGGAGCTTCCGACGGGACGGCCGGCGAGCTGGCCCGGGACCCCGGGGTGGTCGCGACCACCCTGCTCAGCGGGTTGATCGCCGTGGCCGTGGCCGCCGCCGAGTGGGTCGGGTCGGGGGGAGCCGCTGGCCTCGCCCGCCGGGATCCTGTGGGCCGTGGTGGCGGCCCTGGGGGTGGCCGCGATGCTGCTCGGGTTCGGGCTGGAGCTGCGCCGGCGGCGGCTGGCCGAGCGGGCCGTGGCCACGGCGCCGGGATCGCCGGCGGTGGCCCCGGGCCCGGCCGTCCCGGCGCTGCCCACCGGGACGGTCACCTTCCTGTTCACCGACATCGAAGGCTCGACCCGGCTGCTCCAAGAGCTGGGCGACCGCTACCCGGCGGTCCGGGACGAGCATGCGGCCATCCTGCGCCGGGCGATCAGCGACGGCGACGGGGTCGAGGTCAGCACCGAGGGCGACTCCTTCTTCGCCGCCTTCGCCAGCCCGGTGGCGGCGGTCGGGCCGGCCGTGGCCGCCCAGCGGGCCCTGGCCGCCCACCCCTGGCCTCCGGGGACCCCGGTCCGGGTGCGCATGGGCCTGCACACCGGGGAGGGGGTGCTGGGCGGGGACAACTACGTCGGCATCGACGTGAACCGGGCGGCCAGGGTCGCCGGGGCGGCCTGGGGCGGGCAGGTGATCGTCTCCGGCGCCACCCGGGGGCTGGTGGCCGGCGCCCTGCCCGATGGGACGGCCCTGCGTGACCTGGGGGAGCACCGCCTCAAGGACATCAACCTCCCCCTGCACCTCCATGACCTGGTGGTCGCGGGGCTCGAGGCCGACTTCCCGGCGCCCCGGACGCTCGACGCCAGCCCCGGCAACCTGCCCGAGCAGCTCACCTCGTTCGTCGGCCGCGAGGACGAGATCGCCGAGGCGGTCCGGCTCCTGGGACGGGCCCGGCTGCTCACCCTCACCGGGGCCGGCGGCACCGGCAAGTCCCGCCTGGCCCTCCAGGTCGCCGACCGGGTCCGGCCGGAGTACCGCGACGGCGCCTTCTTCGTCGACCTGTCCGCGGTGGCCGACCCCGCCCTGGTCCCGGCGGCGGTCGCCCGGGCCCTGCGGGTCCCCGAGGTCCCCGGGCGGCCCCTGCCCGACGCCCTGGCCGACCATTTGCGCGACCGGCGGCTCCTGCTCGTGGTGGACAACTTCGAGCAGGTGGCGGAGGCCGGGCCGATGGTCGAGCGGCTGCTGGCCGGCGCCCCCGGGGCTGCGGGTGCTGGTCACCTCCCGGGTGCCGCTGTCGGTCCGGGTCGAGCAGGAGCTGCTGGTGCCGCCGCTGGCCCTGCCCGACCCGGACCGCCCCCCCGACCTGGCCGCCACCCGGACCAAGGTCCTGACCCCCGAGCAGATCCTGCCCCGGCTCCAGCGGCGCCTCACCCTGCTGACCGGAGGGCCCGGACCCCCCTCCCGGACCGCCAGCGGACCCTGCGCGGCGCCGTCGCCTGGAGCCACGACCTGCTGGCCCCGCCGGAACAGCGCCTGTTCGACCGGCTGGCGGTGTTCGCCGGCGGCTGGACGCCGGCGTCGGCCGAGGCGGTTGGCGACCCGGCCGGGCTCGGCCTCGACCCCCTGGACGCGATCACCTCGCTGGCCGGCCAGTCGCTGGTCACCAGGGTCGAGGGCGCCGCCGGCCAGCCCCGGTTCTCGATGCTGGAGACGATCCGCGAGTTCGGCCAGGAGCAGCTGACGGCCACCGGCGAGCTGGCGGCGGCCCGGCGCCGCCACGCCGGCTGGTTCCTCGACCTGGCCGTGGCCGCCGGCCCCCAGCTCACCGGGACCGACCAGGGCGAGTGGCTGGACCGCTGCGACCTGGAGCACGCCAACCTCCGGGCCGCCCTGGCCTGGGCGGTCGAGACCGGCGAGACCGGCCGGGCGCTGGAGGCGGCGGCGGCCCTGTGGCGGTTCTGGCGCAGCGCGGGCACCTGTCCGAGGGCCGGCGCCGCCTGGAGGAGCTGCTGGCCCTCCCCTCGGCGCAGGGGAGGGACCCGGCCCGGGCCAGGGCCCTGGCCGCGGCCGGGGGGATCGCCTGGTGGCAGGAGGACATCGCCGCCGCCCGGGGCTTCTACCGGGAGGCCCTGGCCATCGAGCGGGAGCTCGGCGTGCAGCGCGGCATCGCCGAGGCCCTCTACAACCAGGCCTTCGTGGCCGCCGCCGATGGCGACTTCGAGGGCGCCTTCCGGGGTTCGAGGAGAGCCTGGAGCTGTTCCGGCGGGCCGGGGACGAGGCCGGGGCGGCCCGGGCCGACTGGATGATCGTCATCCAGGACCTGGCCGCCGGGCGCTGGGACCGCCCCATCGCCAAGGCCGAGGAGGCCGTGGCCACCTGGCGCCGCGCCGGCGCCCGCTTCGACCTCGGCAGCGGCCTGGTGTGGACGGGCGTGGTCTACGCCCGGGCCGGCCGCATGGCCGACGCCCAGCTGGCCATCGGCGAGGCCCTGGAGCTGTTCCGCGAGGCCGACAGCCCGATCGGCATCGTCTCGGTCCTCCAGGGCCTGACCTACCTGGCCAGGTGGGAGGACCGACACACCGACGCCGTCCGCCTGGCCGGGGCCGCCGACGCGCTCCGCGACCAGCTCGGCGGCCGGGCCCCACTCGACTTCCTGGCCGGGTTCCTCGGCGACCCGGAAGCCGAGTCCCGGGCCCACCTCCCCGAGGCCACCGCCGCCCGCGCCTTCGCCGAGGGCCGGGCCCTGTCCGTCGACGCCGCGCCCTGGCGATGGCCACCGGCCCGCCCGTCCGCTGACCGGGGTTACCCTGGGCCGTCCGACAACGAGGTCGAGCGAGAGGACAGCCATGCCTCAGAGCCCGGTTCGCGAGCTGCGGTTGGCGTTGACGGTCGAGGACTACGACCAGGCGGTCGCCTTCTACCGGGACGGGCTCGGCCTGCCGGTGGTGGAGGCGTTCGAGGGGCCCGACGGCAGCGGCGTCGTGCTCGATGCCGGGCGGGCCACCCTTGAGCTGCTCTCGGTGCGGCAGGCCGAGATGGTCGACCGGGTCGAGGTCGGGTCCCGGGTCGCCGGTCCGGTCCGGGTGGCGCTGGAGGTGACCGACTCGGCCGAGGCGGCCCGGCGGCTGGTCGCCGGGGGCGCGGAGGCGCTGGCCGAGCCGGTGGTCACCCCGTGGCGCCACCGCAACGTCCGGGTCCGGGCTCCCGACGGGATGCAGCTGACCCTGTTCAGTGTGCTCGACGACGCCGGCGCCTGAGGGAGGCCGAACGTGACCGCGATGATCAGCTCCTACGCCCGCGACGCCTGGCACACCGCGACCGACCAGGGCACGACCGTGCTGGACGCGTCCACCGGTGAGCCGGTGGGGCGGGTGTCGAGCACCGGGCTGGACGTGGCCGGCATGGTCGAGCACGCCCGCCGGGTCGGCGGGCCCGGGCTGCGGGAGCTGACCTTCCACCAGCGGGCGGCCGCCCTGAAGCGGCTCGCCGTCCACCTGCGGGAGCGCCGCGACGGCCTCTACCAGGAGTCGGCCCGGACCGGGGCCACCGCCACCGACGCCATGGTCGACGTCGACGGGGGCATCGGCGCCCTGTTCGTGTACTCGAGCAAGGGCCGGCGCGAGCTGCCCAACGACGTCCTCTACGTCGAGGGCCAGCCCGAGCCGCTGGGCCGGGGCGGGACCTTCCTCGGCCAGCACGTCTACACCTCCCGGCGTGGTGTGGCGGTGTGCATCGACGCCTTCAACTTCCCCGTCTGGGGGATGCTGGAGAAGCTGGCCCCGGCGCTGCTCGCGGGCGTCCCGGTGATCGTCAAGCCGGCCAGCCAGACCGCCTATGTCACCGAGCTGGCCTTCCGGTACATGGTCGAGTCGGGCGTGCTCCCGCCGGGAGCGGTCCAGTTGCTCTGCGGCGGTGTCGGCGACCTGCTCGACCACCTGACCGGGCAGGACACGATCGCCTTCACCGGCTCGGCGGCCACCGCCAGGCGCCTGCGCGGGCACCCTGTGGTGCTCGGCCAGTCGGTCCGCTTCAACGCCGAGGCCGACTCGCTGAACTGCTCGATCCTCGGCCCCGACGCCGACCCCGGCACCGAGGAGTTCCAGCTGTTCGTTGGCGAGGTGGTCCGCGAGCTGACCCAGAAGACGGGGCAGAAGTGCACCGCCATCCGCCGGGCCCTGGTCCCGGCCGGGCTCGCGGACGCCGTCGTGGACGCCCTCGGTGAGCGGCTGGCCGAGGTCCGGGTGGGCGACCCCCGGGACCCGGCCACCACCATGGGCCCGCTGGTCAGCCGGGGCCAGCTGGCCGAGGTTGCGCAGGCGGTGGCCCAGCTCAGCCGGGGCGCCGAGGTCGTCCTGGGCGGTCCCGGCAAGCTCCAGCCGATCTCGGGCGACCCCGACCGGGGCGCCTTCCTGGCCCCGACGGTGCTGCGGGCCGGCTCTCCCGAGGCGCCGGAGCTCCACACCGTGGAGGCGTTCGGGCCGGTCACGGCGGTCATCGGCTACCGGGACGCCGGGCACGCGGTCGAGCTGGCCGCGCTCGGCCGGGGGAGCCTGGTCGGGTCGGTCGTCACCCATGACCCCGGCTTCGCCCGCCAGGTCGTGGCCGGCCTCGCCCCCTGGCACGGCCGCCTGCTGGTCCTCGACCGCGACGACGCCGGCGAGTCGACCGGCCACGGCGCCCCCCTGCCCCACCTGGTCCACGGCGGCCCCGGCCGGGCCGGGGGCGGTGAGGAGCTGGGCGGCATCCGCGCCGTCCTGCACCACATGCAGGTCACCAGCGTCTCGGCCTCGCCGGCCATGCTCACCGCCGTCACCGGCCGCTGGGTCCCGGGCGCCCCCACGACCGGCGACGCCACCCATCCGTTCCGCCGGCACTTCGAGGACCTGCGCGTCGGCGAGACCCTGCGCACCCCGGCCCGGACGGTGACCATCGAGGACATCGAACGCTTCGCCGACCTGTCCGGCGACCGGTTCTACGCCCACATGGACGAGGCCGCGGCCAAGGCCAACCCGTTCTTCGAGGGCCGGGTCGCCCACGGCTACTTCGTGGTCTCGGCCGCCGCCGGGCTGTTCGTGGACCCGGACCCCGGCCCCTGCCTGGCCAACTACGGCCTGGAGCGGCTGCGCTTCCTCAAGCCGGTGTACCCCGGCGACACCCTGACCGTCGCCCTGACCTGCAAGCAGAAGACGGCCAGGGACGGCGAGGCCTACGGCGAGGTCCGCTGGGACGTCGCCGTGACCAACCAGGACGCCGAGCAGGTCGCCACCTACGACGTCCTCACCCTGGTCGCCACCCGGCCCACCGGCTGAGCGGCGGCGCTCCGGCCATGGACCCGGGCTCGATCCGCTGGGAGCGGGTGCGGCGGCTGACCGTGGTGCCGTTCCTGCCCGACGGGCGCTGCGCGCTGATCCCGATCGCCGGCGGCCTGGCCCTGCCCTCGGGGGAGGCGCTGGCCGGCGAGGACCCGGTGCTCGACACCGGGCTGCGGGTGCCGCTGGTCACCGCCGGGTTCCGCCGTCAGGGCCTGCACCCGTTCGCGGTCGCGGGCGATCACGCCGTCGTCTGGAGCGAGGGCGACGACGGCTACCGCGGGGCCCGGCCCCACGCCGAGGTCGAGCTCTGGAAGGGCCCGGCGGCCGAGGCCGCCCGCCGGCTGCGGGCCGCCGGGGACGAGCGCGCCGCCGCGCTGGTCGAGGCGGCCGACCAGGCCCGCCGGGGGCTGGACGAGGCCGGCTGGTACCGCGACGGCCAGTGGCTGATGGAGACGTCGTACCTGCGTGACGGGACCCCGAGAGGCGGGTCGGGGTTCGGCGGCACGGCCGCCGCCTGGCGGGACCACCGCGGCCACCTCTGCCAGGCGATCGACCGCGACGGCAGCTTCCTGGACGTCGGCTGCGCCAACGGCCACCTGCTGGAGTCGATGGTCGCCTGGTGCGCCGAGCGGGGCGTCCGCCTGGAGCCGTACGGGGTCGACCTGTCGGCCGGGCTGGTCGCCGAGGCCCGCCGCCGCCTGCCCCGGTGGGCGGACAGGATCTGGGTCGGCAACGCGCTCGACTGGACCGCCCCCGGCGGACGCCGCTTCGACTACGTGCACACCCTGCTCGACCTGGTGCCCGAGGCCCGGCTTGGCCAGCTGGTCCGCCACCAGCTCGGCCACCTGGTCGCCCCGGGCGGGCGGCTGCTGGTCTCCAGCTACGTCCCGGTCGGCGACCGCTCCCGCCACGCCGACCGGATCCTGGAGCGCCTCGGCTTCGCCGTGGACGGCCGCACCGATCCGGGCCGGGCCGACGGCCGGGGGCACCCGCCGTCGGCCTGGATCGACCGCCCCCACGAGGTCCCGGCCTGACGGTTGCCGGAAGTACCCACCTGAAGGTGGGCGCTCCGTCCCCGCGAACCGGTGGGTTCGCCGGATGGGCCCGGCCCGCCGCCGGGTCCATGCTGATGGCCGTGGACGAGAGCCGGCGCGGGAGGCGGGCATGCGGGTGTGGCGGGGGATCGTGGGCGGGCTGCTGGCCGCCCTGCTCGCCACCGGGTGCGGGCTCGTCCCCGATGCCGAGGAGCAGGCCCGGGAGCTCGCCACCGAATACGTCCGGAGCGAGGCGACGAGGCTCGGGACCGAGCTGTGGGCGGTCTTGCGGGCGACCGACGCCGCCGGCGCCCGGGAGGTGGTCCGCAAGCACACCGAGATGCTGAGCCCCGCCCCCGAACCGGCGAGCTCCTCCCAGCAGAGTGTGCTCGCCGCCTCGGTGGGGAGCGACGGCGCGGTCGTGCTCGACCTCGTGTTCCGCGACCGGGCCAATTCCGGTGGCGGCCTCTCCTATGCCCAGGCGGTCGTCCAGCTCTGCGTCCGGGTGACCGGGACCCCCGGGCCGGGCAGGCCAGGTCCGGCTGGCCGACCTGGCCTGCCCGGCCTCCCTGGCCAGCCCCGGACTGGTCGACCACCAGGTGACCCTGGCCGAGGAGGGGCCGCCGCCGGCCCCGGAGCGGCGCTATCCCCCCTGCCTCAGCGGCGGCGGCAACGAGGAGTGCGTCGGCGGCTGAGCCGGCGCACCTCCCTCTGGAGGACCAGGCGGGGCCTGGCCTCGCCCGCGAGGGGGAGGGGGAGGTTGGGTGGGGCGGGCGATCCCGGGCCGGGGCCGGGTTCGTAGCGTCGGGGGTGCACGCACCCCGACCCGCAGGAGAACCCCATGCTGGCCCGCATCGCCCGCTTCAGCCTTCGCCACCGGCGGCTGGTCGCCGCCGCCTGGGTGGTCCTGTTCGCCGCCGGGATCGCGCTCGGGAGCGGCGTCTTCGAGCGCCTCGACCCCGACGTCGGCGACGTCGCCGGGACCGAGTCGGCCCTGGCCGAGGCCCGCCTGGACGCTCTCGACCCGGGCGGGGAGTCGATCGCGGCCGTGGCCGACGGCATCGACCCGCGCGACCCGGCGGTGGCGGCCAGCCTCCGGGCCACCGCCGGGCGGCTGCGGGCCATCCCCGGGGTGGCCGAGGTCGCCGACCCGGTCACCACGCCGGTGCCGGAGCTGGTCGCCGCCGACGGGCGGGCCGTGCTGGTCGCGGTCGAGCTCGCCCCCGGCCTCGGCGAGGACCGGTTCGACCAGGCCGTGGAGGCGGCCGAGGCCGAGCTGCGGCGGCTGGACGCCCCCCGTGTCCTGGTCGGGGGCGGGCCGCTCCAGGACCGGGAGTTCGAGGACCAGGTCGGGTCCGACCTGGCCAGGGCCGAGCTGCTGTCCATGCCGGTGGTGCTGGTGCTGCTGCTGGTGATCTTCGGCGGGATCGTCGCCGCCGGCCTGCCGGTGCTGGTCGCGCTGGTCGGGGTGGCCGGGACGCTGCTCGCCCTGCTGGGGATCAGCTCGGTCACCGAGGTGTCGGTCTACTCGGTCAACGTGGTCACGATGCTGGGCCTCGGCCTGGCCGTCGACTACGCCCTGCTGCTGGTGTCGCGGTTCCGGGAGGAACGGGCCACCCGCGACCTGCCGGCCGCGGTCGAGGCGGCGGCCGCGACCGCCGGCCGCACGGTCGTCTTCTCCGGCCTCACGGTGGCCGCCTCCCTGGCCGGCCTGCTGGTCTTCGCCGACCCGTTCCTCCGCTCGATGGCCTACGGCGGCGGCGCCGTGGTCCTGATCGACATGCTGGCCGCCGTCACCCTCCTCCCCGCCCTCCTCGGCATGTGGGGCCACCGCATCCGCCCCGCCCCGCCCCGGGCGCCCTCCGGCGGGCTGTTCGCGTCGGTGTCGCGGGTGGTGCAGCGGCGGGCCCTGGTGATCGTGGTCGCGGTGGCCGTGCCCCTGGTGGTGGCGGCCACGCCGTTCCTGCATGCGCGCTACCAGCAGCCGGACGCCGGCTTCCTGCCCGAGGGGGCCGAGTCCCGCGAGCTGGTCGAGACCCTGCAGGCACGGTTCGCGCCCGCCGTGTGGGTCGAGCCGCTGGTGGTGGTGGCCGACGCCGGGGCCGGCGAGGCCGCCCTTGACGCCTACGCCCGCACGGTCGCCGGGCTGGAGGGGGTGCGGGCCGTCGGGGAGCCGCGGGCCCTGGACGGCGGCGTCCACGTCCTGGAGGTGCTGCCCGAGGGCAGCGGGACCGACGCGGCCGCCTCCCGGCTGGTCGGGGACGTCCGCTCGGTGGCGGCGCCGTTCCCGGTCCAGGTGACCGGGGACGCGGCCGAGCTGGCCGACTACCAGGCCACCATCCGCGACCGCCTGCCCCTGGCGGTGGCCCTGGTCGTGCTGGCCACCTTCGTGCTGCTGTTCCTGTTCACCGGCTCGGTGGTGGTCCCGGTCAAGGCCATCGTCATGAATGTCCTCAGCCTCGGGGCCACCTTCGGCGCCCTGGTCTGGGTCTTCCAGGACGGCCACCTGGCCGGGCTGCTGGGCGCCGAGGGCTCCGGGGCCCTTGACCCGACGGTCCCGGTGCTGACCTTCGCCATCACCTTCGGGCTGAGCATGGACTACGAGGTGTTCCTGCTCTCGCGGATCAAGGAGGCCTGGGACGAGACCGGCGACAACGACCAGGCGGTCGCCCTCGGGCTGCAGCGCTCGGGCCGGATCGTGACCTCGGCGGCGCTGCTGCTGGTGGTGGTCTACGCCGGGTTCATGGCCGCCGGGATGCTGACCATCAAGCAGATCGGGCTGGGCACGGTCCTGGCCGTGCTGCTGGACGCCACCGTGGTCCGGATGCTGCTGGTCCCGGCGACCATGAAGCTGATGGGCCGCTGGAACTGGTGGGCCCCCGGCCCGCTGCGCCGCCTCCACCGCCGGGTCGGGCTGGCCGAGCGGCCGTCGCCCGCGCTCAGCCTCCCCGGAGGTAGGCGCGCAGATGCTGGGCGGTGAGCGAGTCGCCGTGGGCGACCAGGTCCGCGGGGGTGCCGGTGAAGACCACCTGCCCGCCGTCGTGGCCGGCCCCGGGGCCGAGGTCGACCAGCCAGTCGGCGTGGGCCATCACCGCCTGGTGGTGCTCGATCACGATCACCGTGTTGCCGTCGTCGACCAGCCGGTCCAGCAGCTGCAGGAGCTGGTCGACGTCGGCCAGGTGGAGGCCGGTGGTCGGCTCGTCGAGCACGTAGGTGGCGGCCGGCTCGGCCATGTGGATGGCCAGCTTGAGCCGCTGCCGCTCGCCTCCGGAGAGGGTGGTGAGCGGCTGGCCGAGCCCCAGGTAGCCGAGGCCGACGTCGGCCAGCCGGTCCAGGATGAGCCGGGCCGCCCGGGGGGTCAGGAACTCGCGGGCCTCGGTCACCGGCATGGCCAGGACCTCGCTGATGTCCTTGCCGTCGAGCTTGTAGGTGAGCACCTCGGGGGTGAAGCGCCTGCCCTCGCACTGCTCGCACACGCTGGCCACCCCGGCCATCATGGCCAGGTCGGTGTAGACCAGGCCGATGCCGTTGCATTTCGGGCAGGCGCCCTCGGAGTTGGCGCTGAACAGGGCCGCCTTGACCCCGTTGGCCTTGGAGAAGGCAACACGGATGGGGTCGAGCAGCCCGGTGTAGGTGGCCGGGTTGCTGCGGCGGGACCCGCGGATCGGGGCCTGGTCGACCATGACCACGCCCTCGCGGCGCCGCAGGGAGCCCTGGACGAGCGAGCTCTTGCCCGACCCGGCGACCCCGGTGACCACCGTCAGCACCCCAAGGGCAGGTCGACGCTCACGTCCTTGAGGTTGTGCAGGGTGGCGCCGCTGATCGACAGCTGGCCGGTGGGTGCCCGGATCTTGTCGCGCAGCGGGGTCCGGTGGCCCAGGTGGGTCCCGGTCAGCGTCCCCGACCGGCGCAGCCCGGCCACGTCGCCGCTGTAGCAGACCGTCCCCCCGGACGACCCGGCCCCGGGGCCGAGGTCGACCACGTGGTCGGCGACCTCGATCACCTCCGGCTCGTGCTCGACCACCAGGACGGTGTTGCCCTTGTCGCGCAGGCGCAGCAGCAGGTCGTTCATCCGCTGGACGTCGTGGGGATGGAGCCCGACGGTGGGCTCGTCGAACACGTAGGTGACGTCGGTCAGGGCCGAGCCGAGGTGCCGGACCATCTTGACCCGCTGGGCCTCGCCGCCGGACAGGGTGCCCGACTCGCGGTCGAGGCTCAGGTAGCCGAGGCCGACCTCGACCAGCGAGTCGAGCAGCTCGCGCAGGGTGGCCATCAGCGGCCCCACCGACGGGTCCTCGATGGCCCGGACGAAGCCGGCCAGGTCGCTGATCTGCATGGCCGAGCACTCGGCGATGTTGCGGCCCTCGATCCTGGAGGACAGCGCGGCCGGGTTGAGCCGGCTGCCGCCGCAGGCCGGGCAGGTGCGGAAGGTCACCGCCCGGTCGACGAACGCCCGGATGTGGGACTGCAGCGACTCCCGGTCCTTGGACAGGTACAGCCGCTGGACCTTCACCACCAGGCCCTCGTAGGTGACGTTGAAGTCGTTCTGGCGGATCTTGGTCGCCGGTTTGTGGAGGAAGTCCCGCCACTGCTGGGGCGTGAACTCCTTGAGCTTGACGTCGGGGTCGACGAAGCCCGACTCGGCCAGGGTCCGCCAGTACCAGGTGCCGACGCCGAAGTTGGGGACGGTGATGGCGCCCTCGTTGAGGGTGCGCTCGACGTCGACCAGCTCGTCGACGTCGACCGCCGACACCCGGCCCAGGCCCTCGCACTCGGGGCACATGCCGTCGGGGAGGTTGAAGCTGAAGTGCATCGAGGGGCCGACGTAGGGCCGGCCCAGCCGGCTGAAGATGATCCGCAGCATGGTGGAGGCGTCGGTGGCGGTGCCGACGGTCGAGCGGACGTTGGCGCCCATCCGCTCCTGGTCGACCAGGATGGCCGCGCTCAGGTTGTGCAGGGCGTCGACGTCGGGCCGGGCCAGGCTGGGCATGAACGACTGGATGAAGGCCGTGTAGGTCTCGTTGATGAGCCGCTGGGACTCGGCGGCGATGGTTCCGAAGACCAGCGAGCTCTTGCCCGAGCCGGAGACGCCGGTGAACACCGTCAGCCGGCGCTTGGGGATGTCGAGGGAGATGTCGGCCAGGTTGTTCTCCCTGGCCCCGCGGACCTGGATGAGGTCGTGGCTGTCGGCGGCGGGCCGTCCGGTCTGCTGACTGCTCATGTCGTTGCCCTGCTCCGTTGGTCGGCCCAGGCGGCGGCGTAGTCGAGCACCTGGTCGAAGGTCATGGCCCGGCCCCCGGCGACGTCGGCGGCCTTGGCGAGCACGGCGCGGCCGAGGGCGGCACTGGCCGGCTCCAGCCGCCGGGCCAGCTGGGCGCGCTGGTGGTCGCCGAGGGGTGACCCGGCGGCGCCGCGGATGGCGGCCGCCCGGCCAGCAGGCGGACCACCCGCTCGGTCTCGCCCTCCTGGGCGGCCATGGTCGCGAGGATCTCCAGGGTGTCGGCCAGCTCGGTCCGCTCGTCCCAGGCCCGCAGCAGCGACAGGGTCTCCGACACCAGCGCGTAGGCCCGCGGCCGCTCGCCGAGGGCGGCCAGGGCCTCGGCCAGGTAGCGCTCACTCGACCCCGCCGTTGCCGGCCACCGCCTCCCGCAGGATCGCCCGTGGGCCCGGAGCAGCCGCCCGTAGTCGTCGCCGAGCGAGCGCAGCAGCCGGGTCGAGCCCTCGATGTCGGTGAACACCAGCGTCACCGTTCCCGTCGGCAGCTCGACCACGATCACCCCCACCCGTTCCCGACCGGCCCCGATTATCCCCCGGCCCGTGACCTGGGGACTCCAGTACCGTTGACGGGGCGAAGCCGCGACGGGAGGAGCGCCGATGGCCGTCCAGCTCAACCACACCATCGTCCGGGTGCGCGACAAGCGCGAGTCGGCCACCTTCCTGGCCGAGGTGCTCGGCCTGGGGCCGCCGGTCCCCTTCGGGCCGTTCCTGGTCGTGGAGGTCGACAACCAGGTGTCGCTCGACTTCGCCGACGACCACGGCCCGGTGCATCCCCAGCACTACGCCTTCCTGGTCGGCGAGGACGAGTTCGACGAGATCTTCGGCCGCATCCGCGGCCGCGACCTCGCCTACTGGGCCGACCCCGGCAGGCGCCGGCCCGGCCAGATCAACACCAACGACGGCGGCCGCGGGGTCTACTGGGAGGAGCCGAGCGGCCACTTCCTGGAGATCATCACCCGCCCCTACGGAAGCGGGCCCTGACCGGGCTATGCTGTGGCGACATCCACCGGGGAGGTGTCGCCGATGCGGGTCACCGAGTGCGCCCAGCAGGCGGTGCTCCACGCCCGGGGCGAGGCCGGACGGCTCGGGCACGACCGGATCGGGACCGAGCACCTGTTGCTGGCCCTGCTGCGCGACCAGGAGTGCCTGGCCAGCGTGATCCTCGGGGAGCGCGGGGTCGAGGTCGAGACGCTCCGGCGGCGGGTCGAGGAGACCGCCGGTCCCGGCCAGGGCGGCGGGCCACCCGGCGAGGACCTCCTGGAGGCCGTCCGCGACCTGCCCATCACCAAGCCGTTCACGCTCGTCCTCGGCCTGGCCGGCCGGGAGGCGCTGGAGCTGGAGCAGGACCGGGTCGGCACCGAGCACCTGCTGCTCGGCCTGGCCCGGGAGGGCGACGGCGTGGCCGCCCGGGCCCTGGAGGACGTCGGGGCCGGCCTCCTCCAGCTCCGGGAGGCGGTGATCTCGGTTTACACGGCCGGGGCCGACCCCGAGCCGCTCCCCGCCGACCGGGGGCCGCCGCCCTGGGAGCCGCCGGCCGGGGCCCGCCTGGAGCGGGTCCTCCCCCTGGCCAGCGAGCACCCGCTGCCCTCGGGCGACCTGCTGGTCCTGCTGTCGCTGGAGATCTGGTCGGACTGGTTCGACCTGCGCTACGCGATCGCGTACGCCACTCCGGAGCCGGAGGGGGAGCTGCCGCGGCCGGCCGTCATTGGCCGCTGCGAGGTGTCGGACCGCGCCGGCACCCAGTACGTCAACTGGTTCACCTCCTCCCCGGCCTGGGGCATGGTCCGCGGCCACCAGCACACCTTCGTGCCCGCGCCCCCGCCGGGCACCGAGGTGCTGGAGCTGCGCTTCAATGCCCCCTCGACCCCCGTCGGGGAGACCCGGCCGCTGGTCGTCAGCACCGTGGTCCTCTAGAGGCACGGCCACCATGAGCGACCGGGTCCCGATCACCCACCCGGACAAGGTGCTGTTCCCGGCGGACGGCGTCACCAAAGGCGACCTGGTCGCCTACTACCGGGCGGTCGCGCCCAGGATGCTCCCGCTGATCAGCGGCCGCCCGGTCACCCTGCAGCGGTTCCCGGACGGGATCGGCCGCGGCGGCTTCCTCCAGAAGCAGGTCGGCCGGCACTTCCCCGACTGGATCGAGCGGGTGACCGCGCCCAACCGACGCACCCGCCAGGCCACCGTCCGCGAGGAGGTCACCTACGTCGTCTGCCGGACCGCCGACGACCTCGCGTACCTGGCCAACCAGGGCTGCATCACCCCGCACGTCTGGCTCAGCCGTGCCCCCGACATCCACCATCCCGACCAGATGGTCTTCGACCTCGACCCGGCCTCCGAGGACCTCGGGCCCCTCCGGCTGGCCGCGGCCAGCCTCCACGGGCTGCTCGACGAGCTCGGGCTGGCCTCATTCCTCAAGTCGAGCGGGTCGCGCGGCCTGCACGTGGTCGTGCCCCTGGTCCCGGCGGCCGAGACCGACGCCGTGAAGGTGTTCAGCATCGCCGTGGCCGAGGCCCTGGCCGCCCGCCACCCCGACGACTTCACCACCGAGAGCCGCATCGCCAAGCGGAACGGCCGGCTGTACCTGGACATCGGCCGCAACGGCTACGCCCAGACGATGGCCGCCCCCTACGCCGTCCGGGCCCGGCCCGGGGCGCCCGTCTCAGTCCCGCTCGACTGGTCCGAGCTGGACGACTGGGTCCCCGGACAGCACACCGTGGCGGCCATCGACGACCGGCTCGCCCGCCCCGACCCCTGGGACGGCATCGAGGCGGCCGCGACCCGGCTTGACGAGGCCGGGGCCCGCCTGGCCGCCCTCGGCTGAGCGGACCGGGCTCGCCTCCAGCAGCCAGGCCGGGCGCCGGGTGCCCGCGCCAAGGCGTCTGCCCCAGGTCGAGCGGCTGGCGGCGACGTCGTCCGGGGTGGCCGGCCGCACCCTGGTCACGGCCAGCCCCCGACGGGCGTAGGCGCCGGCCAGGACGGCCAGGGCCGGCCGGTCGATCGGTCCGACCCCGGCGGCGCGGTCGCGGGCGGTCGAGGACACCAGCATCGACAGGGTCGCCCCCGGGCGCAGCACCCGGGCCAGGCCGCCCAGCATCGCCGGGTCGGCGGTCAGCAGGCCGCGCAGCAGCGAGCCCCAGGGGAAGTGGACGGTGACCAGGCCGGCCAGGCCGTCCAGCTCCGCCGGGAGCGCCTCGGCGGCGGCCACCACGAACAGGGCGTTGGGCAGGCCGCCACGCTCGGGCCGGCGGGCGGCTCGCCGGGACGCCTCGGCCATGGCGGCCGCGCTGGCGTCGACGCCGACGACCAGCCGGTCCGGCTCGGCGGCCGCGGCGGCCAGCACGTAGCGGCCGTCACCGGTTCCGAGGTCGATGGTCGCCGCCCGGTGGCGGGCGGCGAGGTCATGGAGTTAGCCGACGTCCACGTCCTGGACGCGCCGGCCGTTGACGGTCCGCATGCGCTCCTCGCCCCTCTCGTCGTGGCAGCCTGTCCAGGTACCGTCCCGGTGGCCCGGCCGGGCGTTACAGCCGCCTCGAGGTCAGCCAGGCCCCGGCCACCACCAGGGCGGTGCCGGCCAGGGCGGCCGGGGCGACCCGCTCGCCGAGGAACAGCACGCCCAGCGCGATCGCCACCACCGGGATGAAGTAGGTGGCCACCGCCCCGCGGGGGCCGCCCACCCGGCCGACCAGGGTGGTCATGAGGACGAAGGCGACCCCCGTCCCGAGCACCCCAAGGGGCACCATGGCCAGCACCGACGGCCAGGTGAAGCTGGAGCCGCCCAGGCCCTGGATCCCGAACGGCAGCAGCAGGACCAGCGCGGCCAGCTGGGCCCGGAGCAGCACCGGGAGGGCGCCGTAGCGTTGCTGGAGGGGCACGGCCAGGTTGACGGCCAGGCCGTAGAGGACCACCGCGAGCACGACCAGGCCGGCCCCGAGTGTGGTCGCCCGCGACCCCTGGAGCTGGGGCCAGGAGATGGCCAGGACGCCGGCGAACCCGATCAGCAGGCCGACGGCGTGGACCCGGGGGAGCGGCCGGCGCAGCAGCACCACCGCCCAGGCGGCCCCGGCCAGCGGCACGGCGCCGTTCAGCATGCCGGCCACCGAGGAGTCGATCCACTGCTGGGCCACCGGGAACAGGATCAGCGGCAGCCCGGCCCAGATCACCCCGAGGAAGGCGACCCGCACCCGGTCATCGCGCCCGATCGGCCGCCGCGCCGCCGGGACCAGCGACAGCGCCGCCACCCCGAGCGCGACCCGGGCCACCGCGATCACCCCCGGCCGCAGCGACTCCAGCCCAACGTCGATGAACAGGAACGACGATCCCCAGATGAGGGCGATGCTGGCCAGCAACCCCCACTCCCGCACCCCGAACGCCTCGGTGCGGCTCCCGCTCCCCGTCTCCAGCAGTGGCCTGCGCATCGAGCCCATCCTGCCACTGCGGTTCAATGTGCCCATGTTCATCAAGAACCTGACCTTCGACTGCGACGACGCCCTCCGGGTGGCCCGCTTCTGGGCGGCCGCCCTCGGCTCGGACGTCGACGAGGGCTCCACCTCCGAGCGCGCCTACGTCGAGCCGGCCGCCTGGGGCGGCCCGGGCATCTGGTTCCGGGGCGGCCACGGCCCCAAGCTGGCCCCCAACCGGCTCCACCTCGACCTGCGGGCCCTGACCAGCATGGCCGAGGAGGTGGAGCGGCTGGCCGGGCTCGGGGCGACGGTGGTGGAGCGGTTCGAGGACATCACCGTCCTGCGCGACCCCGAGGGCAACGAGTTCTGCGTCGAGCCGGGCCCGGGCGACCCCCACCCGGCGTCAGGACGCTGACCGGGGCCGGCCGGGGGAGGTGGAGCGCGGCCACCAGGCCGAGCAGGCACAGGGTCGCGGCGGCCAGGAAGCCGGCCTGGTACCCGGCGGCCAGCTCGGCCGGGGTGGGCGGGGCGCCTCCGGCCAGGCTGCCGCTGCGGGCGGCGGCCACGGTGGCCAGCAGGGCCAGGGCGACGGCGTTGCCGACCTGCTGGGCGGTGTTGAACAGGCCCGAGGCGAGCCCCGACTGGTCGCCGGCGCCCTCCACGGCGGCCGCGGTCAGCGGGACCCAGGCGATCGGGGCGCCGGCCCCGACCAGGACGAAGCCGGGCGCGACCCCGGTCAGGAAGCCGTCGTCGGGGCCGGCGCCGACCAGGAGCAGCAGCCCGGCCGCCTGAAGCAGCAGCCCGCCGGCGGCGACGGGCCGACGCCCGTACCGGCCGGCCAGGAACGAGGCCGCCGGGCTGGCCGCGACCACCGGCAACGACAGCAGCAGGTAGGCCAGGCCGGTCTCCAGCGCGGTGAAGCCGAGCACCCGCTGGAGGTGCAGGGTGCCCAGGAACAGCAGGGCCCCGAGCCCGACCGGCAGGGTGGCGGCGGCCAGGTCGGCGGGCAGCATCCCCGGTCGTCGGAGCAGCTCCAAGCGCACCAGCGGCGCCGGGCTGCGCCGCTCCACGACCACGAAGGTGGCCAGCAGTGCCGCCGCCGCGGCCAGCGGGACCGCCACCCGGGGCAGCGCCGCCAGCCCCGACGGCCCGCCCGCCTCGCCGCCCGGCCCGCCGGCCAGCAGCTCGGTCTGGGTGATGGCGAAGATGAGCAGGGCCAGCCCGGCCGTGGCGGTGACGGCGCCGGGCAGGTCGAAGCGCCTCGGGGTGGTCTGGTCGCGGCGCTCGTCCAGCGTCAGCCGCACCAGCAGGGCCGCGGCCAGGGCGACCGGCACCGGGGCCAGCAGCACCCAGCGCCAGCCGAAGGTGGCGGTGAGCAGGCCGCCGAGCAGGGCCCCGGCCGGGATGCCGAGCGACCCGGCGGCCGACCAGACGCCGAGCGCCCGGTCGCGCTCGCGGCCCTCGGGGAACTCGCCGACCAGCAGGGCGAGCAGGGCCGGGTCGAGGGCGGCGGCCGCGGCGCCCTGGAGGGCCCGGCCGGCCACCAGCACGGCGGCCGTCGGGGCCAGCCCGGCCACCATCGACCCGGCGGCGAACGCCAGCAGCCCGGCAACGGCCATGCGGCGCCTCCCCACCAGGTCGGCGGCGCGGCCACCCAGCAGCAGCCCGCCGCCGAAGCACAGCACGTAGGCGCTGACCACCCACTGGAGGCCGGCCCCGCCGAAGCCGAGGTCGTCCTGGATGGCCGGCAGGGCCACGGCCACGATCAGCCCGTCCAGGATGACGAGCGCGTTGGCCACGCTGAGGACGGCCAGGACCAGCCGCCGCCCGCCCCGCGCCCGGGCGCGACCCTCCGCCCGCTCCGTCGACACCATTGTCGCCTTATACTGGTGTCGGTCGGAGGTGTCAACCAGCTATCGCAAACGATGGTGTCGTAACGCCGCCCGGAGGCCGACATGGAGATCCTGTACGCCTGGGAGTACGACGACCTCGAGCATCCCCGCCCGGCCGAGGTGGCCCGGCTGGAGGCGTTCTGCAACACCGTCGACCGCCACACCTTCGGTCAGCACGGCGGCAAGCCGGCCGGCCGGCGCGAGCTGCTGGCCACCCCGGCCCGGCTGCGGGACTGGCTGGCCGCCCAGCAGCTGCTCGACGACCCCGGGACGGTGGCCGATGCCGGCGACCTGGATCGGGCCATCGCCCTGCGCGACGGGCTGCGGGCCTGGCTCGGCGCCCGCCAGGGCCTCGACCACGACCGGGCGGCGCTCGGCCGCGCCCGCGAGCTGCTGGGGCGCCTGCGCCTCCAGGTCGGGCTGGACCGCGAGGCGGCCGCGCTGGCGCCGGCCGGCGGCGACGCGGTCACGGCCGCGCTGGAGCGGCTGGCCGCCGACCTCGCCACCGCGGCGGCCACCGGGGCGCTGGCCAGGCTGAAGATCTGCGGCGCCCCCGACTGCCAGTTCGTCTACTACGACCGCTCCCGGAGCCGGACCTCCCGCTGGTGCTCGACCGAGGTCTGCGGCAACCGGATGAAGACCCGCCGCTACCGGGGCCGCCGGCAGGGCTAGGGGCGCTGGCGGCGGGTGGGAGGGGGCTCTTCGCGGGGGAGCTTGCCGCCCCAGGCGCGGAAGCCCTTGATGGTGGAGACGGTGGCGCCGACGAGGCCGGCCAGGGTGCCGATGGCGGTGAGGAGGATGACGTCGGTGTTGCCGGTCATCCGCATCCAGTTGGAGATGATGATGGAGGCCGCGGCCAGGCCGAGGAACAGCAGGGTGCGGATCCCCCACTTGCGCTGCTCGGTCCGCCTGGACATCGGGCCTCCTTCCCTCGGCAGCAGTCTAGCCGCAGACGCGCAGCAGCCCCGGGTGGTGGCCCGGGGCCGCTGGTGGGCGGATGCGCCTAGGACGTCTCGATCCGCACGTAGTCGATGTCACCGGAGAAGTAGTCGCAGGTGATCTCGACCTGGTCGCAGTTGCTCTTGCCGGCGATGGTCACCGGGCGGGTGTTGGCGATCGTCCCGGTGGCGTTGCGGTTCCGGCCGGTCACGACCCCGTCGATCTTCATGGTGACCATGGTGGCGGTGCGCTCGCACCGGACGGTGTGCCAGTTGCCGTCGTTGACCCTGACCGACGACCCGGCGGAGGCGGTGCTGCTCCCGGCCGAGCCCCGGAACAGGCAGGAGATCTTGCCGCTGGGCTGCTGGAACTTCCAGTAGCCGCCGCGCGCCCCGGCCTGCCCCTTCTGGATGACGTTGCCGAAGGAGTGGGTGGTGCGCATCCGGAACTCGACCGCGTAGTCGCCGGTCCCGGGTTGAGCGCGGTGCTGTTGGGCACCACGGCCAGGTGTCCGGGGTCGGCCGGCGGGGTGTTGGGCCGCTTGTAGGGGAACCGGTAGCCGGTGCCGCCGCCCGAGAGCGCGGTCCCCTCCTGCACGCTGGCGCCGATGGTCCCGTTGTAGCCGTTGCCGCTGGAGTCGACCATGGTCTGGGCTCCGGCGGGCTCGTTCATCTGCCAGACGGCCACCGGCCGTTCGAAGGCGGCGTTGGCCGGCAAGGCGATCACCAGCGCCCCGGCCAGCGCCATCGAGACAGTGAGCATTCTCCGACGCGAGTGCGTGCCCCCCTGAGCGTAGACGTGGTGCGTCGCCCGGCACCGTCGCCGGGCCAGTCGACTGTCGCACCAACCGTCCAGTGGGAACCGATGCACTCGCGGGATCCCGGTACGGAACCTCGCGTACTGCACGGGTGCTATTCGTAGGCGAGCAGGGGTGCGACCGGTTGCCTGGCCAGCAACCGTGCGGGAACGCTGACGATGACCGCGAACGCGACCGGCACGGCCGCCGCCAGCACGACCAGCGACGTCGCCGAGACGCGCACCTCCGGAAGGTCGCCGGCCTCCATGAGACCCCACAGGCCCAGGCCGAGGGGGATCCCGACGGCCACGGCGATCATGCAGGCGGCGAGCTGCGACACGATCAACGCGATCACCGTCTGGCGCGGGGTCGCTCCCACCGCCCGGAGCACCGCCTGGTTGCGAGCGGCGTCCCGGGCGGCGAAGGTCGCGACGATCCAGGCGTTGACCGTGGCCAGCACCAGCAGCAGCCCGGCCGTGCCGAGGATGATCGCCCGGATCTGGTCGTAGAGGATCGCGACGGCGGCGTCGCTGGCGGCGTGACCGGGCTCCGGTGGCCGCAGGTCCAGCAGGTCCAGGCTGTCGCGCAGGGCCAGGGCGACCACGATCATCGCCACCCCGAGGGCCAGCCCGGTCGCGTTGGTGAGCAGCCGACCCGGCCGCCGCCACGCCGACCGCAGCCCCAGGACGCCCGGCAGGGGGATGCCGGCACGGGCGGCAAGGCCGCCCAGCCGCCCTGGGCGCCTGGGCGGCGGCGGGCCGGAGGCGAGCGATCGTAGCGTGCTCTGGCGGATGCCTCGCAGCGCGGGGCGGACGGTGCCCAGCAGCACCACCGCGACGGCGACGGCGGCGACGATCACCACGCGTGTCACCGTGAGCGGGGGAGGCTGCGGCCGGCCGAGGATGGTCACCGAGGTCGCCGCGATGGGCGCCGCGAGCAGGCGGCCGATGCCCAGGCCGACCGCGGTCGCCCCGGCGGCGATCGCCAGGTGCTCGACCAGCAGCACGAGCATGACCTGCCGCGGGGTGACACCGACTGCCTTGAGGGTGCCGACCTGGCGGATCTGTGCGGCCATGCGGCCGGCGATGAGCACCGATGCGGTGGCGACGGTCAGGATCCCGATCAGGTCCCCTGCCGCGAACAGGGTGCCGGCCACGATGTCGATGTCGGAGTGCGACTCGCTCCTTCGCTGCTGCCACGTCTCCATGTAGGGGACGACCGACGAGGAGGAGGGGACCGCTTCCAGTGACCGGTGGGCGGCCACGAAGTCGGCGGCCCGGGCCGGGTCGGCGAGGTGGAGCTGCAACTCGAAGCCCTCCTCGGTCATGCCCAGCCCGCGAAGCTGCCGCGCCGTCTCCGGGGTGACCCAGACCTGGGCGGGGCGGCTGAGCGGGAACCGGCCGCGGCTGACGGTCTGGGCGACGCCTCGGACTGGGAACGGCCGCCCCTGGACCGTCACCGTGTCCCCGGCACCGACGCGCAGGGTCGCCGCGAGCCCGCTCTCGAGCACGACTCCGCCGCCTTGGCCGAGCCAGCGGCCACTGGTCACCAGCGGCTGGTCCACCTGGTAGGGACCGGGATCGCGGACCTCGGCGGTGAGGTCCTCGGTCCCGCCGCCGATCTGGATCGACCCGTACAGGTGGCTCCAGGGGCCGCCGACCGCCACCACCCCGGACGCGCCGGTGAGCTGGCTGGCACGCCGGCGCAGGGCGGCGACGAGGGCGCGGTCCCCCGGCTCGTCGGGAGGGTGGTAGACGGTGAAGTTGACGTGGAAGCCCTTGGTCGCCCGCCAGGCGCGGTTCCAGGGCTCGTCGGCGCTTCCGTACAGCGACATCGCCACGCCCAGCACGCCGGTCGCGATCGTGAGGGTGAGCAGGAGCAGCAGGGCCTGTCCGGGGCGGCGGCGCAGGTTCCCCGCGGCGAGGCGAACCGCCAGCCCCAGCCAGCGCATCAGCGCTCGCCTCCCAGATCGGCCAGGCTGGCGAGAAGCCCGGCGACCGAGGTGCCGGCGCCCAGCCGCGTCTGGGCCACGATCGCTCCGTCCCGCATGGTGAGCAGCCGGTCGGCGGTGCTGGCCACGCGTGCGTCGTGGGTCATGGTCAGCAGTGCCTGACCGGCCTGGCCGAGCTCGCCGAACAGCCGCAGGATGTCGCCGGTGGCGCGGCTGTCCAGGTTGCCGGTGGGCTCGTCGGCCAGTATCACCATCGGCTCGTTGACCAGGGCCCTGGCCACCGCGACGCGCTGCTGCTCGCCGCCCGACAGATGGTGGGGGAGGTGGCCGGCCCGCCCGGCCACGCCGAGCCGTTCCAGCAGCTCCATCGCCCGGCTCCGCGCCGCCCGACGCGACACGCCGACGAGCAGCGCCGGCAGCTCCACGTTCTCCACCGCGGTCAGCTCGTCGACCAGGTGGAACGCCTGGAACACAAACCCGACGCCGCGGCGGCGGAAGACCGCCCACCGCGTCTCAGAGAACCGGTCCACCCGCACGCCACCCAGCGACAGCTCGCCGGCGTCGGGACGCTCCAGCCCACCCAGCAGGTGCAGCAGCGTGGACTTGCCGCAGCCGCTCGGCCCCATGACCGAGACCGCCTCACCCGCCTCCACCGCCAGGTCCACGCCGTCCACCGCCCGGATCGGCGATCCGTCGCCCGGATAGCGCCGCACCAGGCCCCGCGCCTCGAGCACCGTGCTCATCGCACCTCCCGCTCAACGAACCGCTGCTGGCACACCTCGAGCCAGCGGATGTCGGCCTGCAGGCGCAGCGAGGCGCCCTCCAGCAGCAGGGCGCCATCAGCCTCGGGCGGCTCCTGGAGCGCCAGCTCCTGAACCTGGCGAAGCTCGCGCAGCAGCTCCAGCCGCTGCGAGTCGACCAGCGCCACCGGGTCCGCCAGCCGCGTGGCCGCCGCCGCGACCAGCTTGAGGTGGAACTCCAGCGGCGCCACCTTCGACCAGGTCAGGTCGTTCAACCAGTGCAGGACGCGCTCGAGGCCGGAGGCGGTCAGCTCGTACACCTTCTTGTCAGGCTGACTGGGTTGCGCGACCTCCCTGGCCTCGACCAGCCCCGCGCGCTCCAGCCGGGAGAGCGTCACGTACACCTGTCCGGGGTTCAGCGCCGCGCCCGCGGGACCGAGGGCCTGCATCAGGCGCTGCCGCAGCTCGTACCCATGGGCCGGCTCCTTGGCCAGCAGCGACAGGATCATGTCCCGCATCGGCATCGGCTCCCCGAATCCAGGAGTTGTGCCGTTATCTATAACAGTTATCTAGGCGGGAGCAACCCCCCTAGAGCTCGACCGGCCGCCCGTCGTCCAGCACCTGGAAGCGCACGCCCTGCCCGCCGAGCTGCTCCAGCTGCCGGTAGTGGGAGCGGATGCCGGCCTCCGAGAGGACCTTCTCGTGCACCGGGACGGCCACCCGGGGCCCGACCCGGCGCAGGTAGTCGACCGCGTCGGCCAGCTTCAGCCAGGGCGCCCCGGCCGGCACGGCCAGCAGCTCGACCGGCTCGCCGGGCTCGGTCAGGGAGTCGCCCGGGTGGAACAGCCGCCCGCCGACCAGGTAGCCGACGTTGGGGACCACCGGGACGTCGGGGTGGACGGCGGCGTGGTCGCGCCCCCGCACGGCCAGCCCCAGCCCGCCCAGGTCCAGCTCGTCGCCGTCGTGCACCACCTCGACGTCGGCCCCGGCCTCGCCGAGGGCTCCGGCGCTGCCCTCGTCGCTGACCACCCGGGCCCCGAGGTTGCGGTCCAGCACCAGCCGCAGCCGCTCGGCGTCGAGGTGGTCGGGGTGCTGGTGGGTGAGGCACACCGCGGTCAGCCCCTCCAGCGCCTCGAACCCATCGGAGAAGGTGCCGGGGTCGAGCAGCACCCTGGCCCCGCCCTCCTCCACCAGCAGGCACGAGTGCCCGAACTTGGTCAAGCGCATGCCGTCGCCTCCCGCGGTCAGATCTCCAGCCGGCTGTCCTCCAGGTCCAGCTCCCGCTCGATGCGGTGCATCACGTCGTTGCTGATCTTGCCCTGGTTGCGGAGCCGGACGATGGCATCGCGCTGGGCCTCGAGCAGCTCCCGGAGCAGGCGCTGGTAGGCCTGCGAGCGGTCCTCGACGCCGTCGTCGTCCTCCAGGTACCCGCCGCGCGCCTTCAGGCGCCGGCGGCGGAACTCGTACATGCCGCGCAGCCGCTCCACCGTGTCGTCGCGGGTCCAGTCGGCCCCGGTCAGCTCGTCCAGCCGGTCGAGGGCGGCGTGGGTCGCGGCCAGGCGGCCCTTCAGCTCCTCCCGCTCCTCGGAGTCGTCGTCCTCGAGGCGCAGCCGCCGGATCAGGGCGGGCAGGGTCAGCCCCTGGACGACCAGGGTGGCCAGGATCACCGAGAAGGTCAGGAACAGGATCAGGTTCCGCATGGGGAAGTCCAGGGGCAGGGCCAGGGCGGCGGCCAGCGAGACCGCCCCGCGCATCCCGCTCCAGCCGATCATCAGCCGCTCCCTGGCCCCGGCCCGGCGCATGACCTGGGACGGGCGCCGGTCGATCAGCCGGACCAGGTAGGGGATGCTGAACCCCCAGCCCAGCCGCACGGCGATCACCACGGCGCTGACCGCCGCCCCCTGGGCGACCAGGACGGCCACCGCGGTGCCGCCGAGGTCCTCCAGGATCGGCCGCAGCTGCAGGCCGACGAGGATGAACAGCACGGCGTTGGCCAGATAGACCAGCACCTCCCAGAAGGAGAAGCCGAGCAGCCGGGTCGCGGCCGAGGACAGCCCAGGGGCCCGCCAGCCGACGTACACGCCGGCGGTCACGGCGGCCAGGACCCCGGAGACGCCGAGCAGCTCGGCCGGCAGGTAGGCGGCGTAGCCGGTGAACACCGAGACCACGATCTCGACCACCGGGTCGTCGAGCCGGCGCCGCAGCTCGGCCACCAGCCAGCCGACCAGCAGCCCGACGACCACCCCGCCGGCCGCCATGACCACGAACCGCAGCCCGGCCTGCCAGAGGACGAAGCTCCCGCTGGCCGCGGCCGCGACCGCCACCCGGTAGGCGGTCAGGGCGGTGGCGTCATTGACCAGGCTCTCGCCCTCGAGCACGGTGAGCAGGCGGCGGGGCACGCCCAGGCGGCGGCCGATGGCGCTGGCCGCCAGCGGGTCGGTGGGCGAGACGATCGCGCCCAGGGCGAACGCCGCCGGCCAGGTCATGCCCTCGACCATGGCGTGGGCCAGCACGGCCACCGCGACCGTCGTGGCCAGGACCAGCCCGACCGCCAGCAGTGAGATCGCCCGGGCGTCGGCCCGCAGGTCGCGGGGCGAGGAGAAGAACCCGGACCAGTACAGCAGCGGCGGCAGGAACGCCACCAGGACCAGCTCGGGCGGCAGCTCCACGGCCGGCATGCCGGGCACGAACCCCAGCACCAGCCCGCCGAGGACGAGCAGGATCGGGTAGGGCACGCGAACCATCCGGGCCAGGACGCTCAGCCCGGCCACGGCCATCATCAACGCCAGCAGCAGCGGTTCGATCTCGTGCAACCAGCCCTCCGGTCACGCGCTCGCGTCCACCTTAGCGGGCTTGCCGGCGGCGATCCGGGCCACGATCTGCTCGGCGTCACGGCCGACCCCGCCGACCAGGGCCGAGGAGACCGCTGACTGGAAGAAGAGCCCCACGAAGTAGAGGCCGGGCTGGCCGGCGACCACCCCGCGGTCGTGCCGCGGCTGGCCGTCGTCGTCCTGGACCGGCAGGTCGATCCAGGAGAAGTCGGGCCGGTAGCCGGTGCACCAGACCACGTTGGCCACCTCCAGGGCCCGCCCGTCCTCCAGCACGGGGAGGCCGTCGCGGGCCCCGGCCGTGCGGGGCACCCGCTCGATCCCGGCGGCGGCGATGTCCCGCCGCCTGACCCGGGCCAGGGGCGTGCCGGCCCCCATGAGCTTGGGCCGGAGTTTGCGGCCGATGGGCGTGTCCACCGTCAGCACCTGCGAGATGAAGAACCAGAACGGCGGGGTCAGCAGCCGGTCGAGCCGGCTCCCGGCGTGGGTCGGCTCGCTGCCCGGGTGCCGGCCCGACAGCCAGATCCGGTGGGCCCCGGACAGCTCGACGGCGATCTCGGCCCCGGAGTTGGCCGCGCCGACCACCAGCACGCCGCCCTCCTGGAGCTGGGCGGGGCGCCGGTAGCCGCCGGAGTGGAGCTGGAGGATGCCCGGGTCGAGCTCGGCGGCGAAGGGGGGCATCAGCGGGTGGTGGTAGGCGCCCGAGGCCACGACCACGTTGGCGGCCTCGAACCGGCGCTCCCCGGCGGTGACCAGGTAGCGGTCACCCTGCCGGGTGAGCCCGTCGACCCGGACGCCAGCGCGGACCGGGAGCTGGAAGCGGGCCGCGTAGGTCTCCAGGTACTCGGCCACCTCGTCCTTGGTGGGGTAGTGCCAGGCCGCGGCGGGGAAGCCCATGCCCGGCAGCCCGCTGTAGCGGGCCGGGGTGAACAGCCGCAGCGAGTCCCAGCGGGCCCGCCAGGCGTCACCCACCCGCTGGCCGGCGTCGAGGATCACGAACGGCCGGCCCAGCCGGGCCAGGTGGTAGCCGGTGGCCAGCCCGGCCTGGCCGCCGCCGACCACCACCGTCTCGTACCGCTCCGGTTCCATCCGCTGCCCGCCCATGGTCGTCCTCCTCCTCGGGGTCGGTCCGAGGCTAGGGCGGCGGCGGCCAGGCCGGCATCGGGAGAAGCCCGCCTCGGGCGCGGCCGGGCATGGGTACTTCTCCCCGCCGCTAGACCAGGTGGTGCTGGTAGGCGTAGGCGGTGGCGCCGGCCCGGGAGGAGACCCCGAGCTTGGCGTAGATGTTGCTGACGTGGCGGTGGACCGTCTTGTCGGCCAGGTGCAGGCGGGTGGCGATGGCATGGTTGGTCGCGCCGGCGGCCACCAGGCGCAGCACCTCCAGCTCGCGCCCGGTCAGCCCGCCGGCCGCGGGGACGGCCCCGGCCAGCCGGTCGAGGCGGTCCAGCTCGGGACCGGCCCCGAGCCCGGCCAGCACCGTCCTGGCCGCCTCCAGCTCCATGGCCGCGGCGTCCTCGTCGCCCAGGTCGCGGCAGGCCAGGCCGATCAGCAGCCGGGCCCGGGCCGCCTCGTAGGGCGCCTCCAGCTCGCGCCAGGCCCGCCAGGCGCGGCGCAGGGCGGTCACGGCGGCGCCGGCGTCGCCCTCGGCCAGGCACACCGCCCCCAGGGCGTGGTCGGCCGCCGCCCGCAGGGCCTGGGTCCGGTAGTCGCCGGCGATCCCGGCCAGCTCGCCGGCGGCCTCCCGGGCGCCGTCGAGGTCGCCGGTGGCGAGCAGGATCTCGACCGCGGCCGGGAGCAGCCGGGCCCGGCCCAGCCGGTCGCCGGTCTCGGTGAGCACGCGGCGGATGGCCGCCGCGGCGGCCTCGGTCCGCCCCTGGGCCAGCCGCAGCAGGGCCAGCCCGGGCTGCGGCTCCATGCCCCACCGGCTGGCCAGCTGGTAGGCGGCCTCGGCCGCCTCGAGCTGGCCGAGGGCCCGGTGGGCCTCGGCCTGCTGGTAGCTGGTCGCCCCGATGGCCAGCTCGTCGTCGGCCTCGGCCAGCCGCTCGGCGGCCCGGCGGGCCGCCTCGACCGCCTCCGGCCAGGCCCCGCCCAGGCGCAGGATCTCGGCCCGGTGGACCAGGCACTGGCCGGTGAAGGTGACCAGGCCGGGCTGGCTGTCGCACCAGCTGGTCAGCGCCTGGGTCCACTCCCGGGCCCGGCGCAGCTCCGCCACCTGGTGGCAGACCTCGATCACCTCGCAGTAGATGGTGCCCGTGACCGGGGGCGTGAGCTCGCCGGCCACGGCCGCCACCATGGCCTCGTCGAGCAGGGCCAGACCGGCCGCGACCTCGCCCCCGGCCACCGCGGCCGCCCCCTGGAGGAACTGGCCAAGGGCCACCAGGTCGGCCTCGCCGGCCTGGCGCCCGATCCCGGCCGCCCGGGCCGCCGTCGCCTGGGCGGCGGCGTGGTCCCCGGCGTCGAGCTGTTCGATGGCCGCCGGGAGCAGCAGGTAGCCCTGCTCGGGGCAGTCCGGCGGCTCCTGCTCGAGCAGCCGCCGGCCCTGGCCAGCCAGCCGCTGCCCTGGGCCAGCTCGCCCCGGCCGAGCAGCATGAAGCCCAGCCAGAAGGCGCTGCGGGCGGCCCGCCGGTGGTCGCCCGCGCTGGCGTAGGCCTGCTCGGCCCGCTGCAGGGCGGCCATGGCCTCGGCGACCCGGCCGCCCAGGTAGGCCGTGGTCACCGCCTGCTCCAGGTCGTCGGCGTCCAGGGGGCGGTTCACCACCTCATGTCGAGCGTCTCACCACATCATGACAGCCGTCTCGCCCGAGCCCTGGCTGAAGTAGAGGCGGACCCGCAGGACGTACTCGCGGCCCTGGAAGAGCTTGAGCTGGAGGGTGGCGTTGCGGTCCTCGCCGCTGTCGTCGTCGCCGGCCTGGTAGCGCAGCTTCCCCTCGGCCCGCTCGAACAGCACCATGACGGTGTCCGAGGCCCCGAAGGTCTGGAGCGTGTACTGGCGGGTGGCGGTCGGGCGGAGCACGAAGTTGCGCTGCTGACCGGGCAGGATGGCCAGCTCGCGGGACTGGAACGGGAGCAGCTCGGGCAGCTCCTGCTCCTCCTCGCCGGGATAGAAGGCCCTGACCCAGGACAGGTCACGGGCCGACAGGCCGCCGGCCGGTCGCAGCGGCTGGGTCCGGAAGCGATCCGGCTGCAGGATCAGCCCGGCCTGGAACGGGTAGTGCATGATCGAGTCGGGGTCCCAGTTGGAGCCCTGCACGGTGTCCGGCTCGATCTTGCGCAGGATGTTCCACTGGGTCTTGGAGCGCGGCCAGTTGTTGGGCGGGCCGCCCAGGCTGGTGTAGACCTTCTCCTTGTCCCAGACGATGCCGGCGTTGGGGTTCTGGTGCTCGTGGGGCAGGCCGAGGGTGTGGCCGATCTCGTGCAGGGCGGTGTCGGCCTCCCGCGGCGTCCGGAGCAGGTCCCAGCCGAAGTTCATGGTCCGCTCGTTCGCGCCCCGGTCGAGGATCTGGCGGCCCAGGTACGACCAGGCGCCGTCGCCCTCCATGAACCCGACCCGGATCTCGGCCTCGTCCCTGGAGGCCACCTCGACGAACTCCAGCCCGATGCCCTGGGCCTTCCAGTGGTCGAAGGCGCTGCGGACGACGTCCTGGTGGGCCTTGTCGGTCGTCCAGGGCCGCCACTGGCGGGTCCCGTCGGCCAGGAACACGTGCTCGCCGTCGGTCTCCCGGTCGAAGAAGTAGTAGTGCAGGACGGTGTGGTTGACCCACTTGGACTCGTTGACCACGATCGCCTCGACCCGCGCCGGGTCCATCCCGGCCGGGAGCTCCCGCGGCGCGACCGGCGGCATCGAGCAGTAGGAGAAGGTCTCGTCCACAGGTGGCTCCCTTCGTCGCTGGGCTCGTGATAGACACGGCCCGGAAGGCAAGCCAACAGCATTCCAGCGGGGCGGGCAGTGACATGGGGCACGAGCCGGAAGTGACGGGCGGCACAGGGGGCGGGCGGCGGCGCGCGCTGGTCGACGGCATGAACCTGATCGGGTCGCGGCCCGACCGGTGGTGGAACGACCGCGACGGGGCCGTGCACCGGCTGGTCGGGGAGCTGGACCGGTTCGCCGCGGCCACCGGCGAGGACGTCACCGTGGTGTTCGACCGCCGGCCGCCCGGCCTGGGACCGGGGCGCCACGGGGCGGTCGAGGTCGCCTTCGCCTCCCGGCGGGGCCGCGACGCCGCCGACCACGAGATCGTGGCCATGGTCGCCGCCGACCCGGAGCCGGGCGGCTTCCTGGTGGTCACCTCGGACCGGCGGCTGGCCGAGCGCGTGCGCGACCTTGGCGCCCTGGTCGAGCCGTCGTCGCGGTTCCGGCGGCGGATCGACCAGACCCTGGCAACCGACCCGTATCGGTAGGGACCGGTCGAACGCCTGTGGTTGTATGGGCAACCTCGTCCTGATCGCCGACGACGACCGCGACATCGTCCGTTTCGTGGCCCTCAACCTGCGCCTCGAGGGCTTCGACGTGGTCGTGGCCAACGACGGTCAGGACGCGCTCGACATGGCCCTGGACGTGGGGCCCAGCCTGATCCTGCTGGACACGATGATGCCCCGCATGGACGGCTACGAGGTCTGCTCGCGGCTACGGGACCAGCGGCCGGACGACCAGGTCCCGGTGATCATGCTGACCGCCAAGTCGATGGAGGCCGACCGGAGCATGGCCTACACGGCCGGTGCCGACGACTGGGTCACCAAGCCGTTCGATCCCGCCGTCCTGGTCTCCAAGGTCAAGGACCACCTGCGGGACCAGGGCGCGGCCAGCTAGGGCCGCCGGCCCTTGTCCAGGTAGCGCCGGCGCAGGGCCTCCAGCTTGCGGCGGTTCTCGGGCTTGCTCGCCTCGACCTTGGCCTTCTGGATCAGCTGCTGGCCCTGGGGGCTCTGCACGAACTTCATGATCCGCTTGGTCATCGATGCCATCGGTCCCATCCTTTGCTCCCGGGGCCTCCATCCTAGAGCCCGCCGGGTCAAGTGCCCATAAGACCGGTCGATACCGTACCCATGACCGCCATCGGCGTTCGCGGGTCGGACGCGCTCCGGGGCGCGGCCGTGGCCGTGGTGCTGATCGGGGTGATCGGGTCGGTGCTGCTGGCCAGGGCCTGGGAGTCGACGGTGACCCGCCAGCGCGACGAGCGCCTCGGCCGCACGGCGACCTCGCGGACGGTCACCATCGCGACCGCCCTGGCCAACTACGAGAGCGCGCTCCAGGCCGCCCGCTCCCTTTGGCTGGCCTCGAACTCGATCGACCGGCAGGAGTTCAGCACCTTCGCCCGCAGCCTCGACCTCAGGGACCGCTACCCGGGGCTCCAGGCGATCGGCTGGCGTTCGCGGGTCACCGACGACGAGGTCGACGAGTTCGTGGCCCAGAACCGGGCCGACGGCGAGCCGACCTTCACCATCCGGCCGCCGGGGCGGCGCCCGGTGTACTACGTCACCATCTTCAGCTACCCGCGGATCCCGTCCAGCTCGGCCCTTGGCGCCGACGCCCGGGCCACCCCGAGCGTCCTGGCCACCCTCGAACGCGCCCGCGACAACGGGATGACCACGATGAGCAACCAGACGACGCTTCCCGGCGACGTGGACCTGCCAGCCGACCAGCGGCCGGTGGCGTTCGAGCTGGTCGTGCCGGTCTACAGGAAGGAGGTCCGCCCCGACGCCCCCCTGGTCGAGCGACACAAGGAGTTGGTCGGCTGGGCGACCGGGCAGTTCCGGGCCGGCGACTTCCTCGCCGCCGCGATGAAGACCGCGCCCGCGTTCACCGGGGTGGAACTGCACGACGAGGACGTCGACGAGGACCGCCCGGTGGCCAGCTACCCGGCCGGGTTCCGGGCCACCGGGCCCTTTGTGCGCGAGAAGCAGTTCACCCTCGGCGGCCGCAACTTCGTGCTGCGCTACGCCCCCTGCCCGGCAACGCCATCCTGACCGAGCGGACCGTCCCGGCCCCGCTGGTGCTGACCATGGGGATCGGCGCCAGCATCCTGCTCGGGGCCCTGCTGTGGCTGCTGGCCCAGGTCGGCGCCCTCTACCGGGAGGTCGGCCGGCTGGCCCGCGCCGACAGCCTCACCGGGGTGGCCAACCGGCGGGCCTGGGACGAGGAGCTTCCGCGCGAGCCGGCCAGGTCGGCCAGGTCCAGGCAGCCGGTGTGCGTCGCCCTGCTCGACCTCGACCACTTCAAGGCCTACAACGACGAGCACGGCCACCAGGCGGGGGACCGGCTGCTCAAGACGGCCGCGGCCGCCTGTTAGGGCAGGCTGCGCAAGACCGACCTGCTGGCCCGCTACGGCGGGGAGGAGTTCGCCGTCCTGCTGCCCGACTGCGCCCTGGGCAACGCCATGGAGATCGCCGAGCGGCTCCGGACCGCCCAGCCGGAGGTCACCTGCTCGATCGGGGTGGCCGACTGGGACGGCCGCGAGGACATCGGCCGGCTGGTCGCCCGGGCCGACCGGGCCCTGTACGCCGCCAAGGCGGGCGGCCGCGACCGCTGCGTGGCCGAGCCCGCCCCGGCCGAGCCGGCGCTGCGGTAGCTCACACCTCCCGCAGCCGCCAGATGGCGACCGCCGTGGCCGCCACCAGCACCGCGGCCTGCACGACCAGGCCGGTCACGTCCCAGTCGCCGGTCCACCAGCCGCGCTGGAGCACGTCGACCGAATAGGCCATGGGCAGGGCGCCGGCGACCGCCTTCACCCCGTCGGGGAGGATGGCCTCGGGCGGGCCGCCCCCGGAGATGAAGAACATGGCGAAGAACAGCAGCAGCCCGACCACCTGGGCGGCCCTAGCCGTCGGCAGCAGCGAGGCCAGGGCGACCCCGACGGCGCAGAAGGTCGCCGTGGCCAGGAGGAACCCGGCGGCCACGACCACAGGCGACGCCGGTGTGGACAGCTCGTAGGAGGCGTCGCCGAGGGCGACCATGACCGCCGACCCGACGGTCACGATCAGGGCCGCGACCAGTGTCTGGGCGGCCAGCACGGGCCAGGCGGCGATCCCCGAGGCCCGCAGCCGCCGCAGCACGCCCCGCTCCCGGTAGGCGGCCAGGTGCACCGGGATGGCGATCAGCCCGGTGGCGGCGATCGAGCCGATGGCGTAGGCGGGCACGTACCAGTCGGCCGGGCTGACCCCGCCGAAGTCGGGGTCGGGCAGGGTCCCGAACGAGTTGAGCAGCAGGTAGAGCAGGATGAGGGGGAAGGCGAGGGCGAACACGGCCACGGTCGGCTCCCGCAGCCCCAGCTTGATCTCGGTCCAGGTCAGCTTGGCGAGCATGGCGGCCTCCTCAGGCGCGCAGGTCCCGGCCGGTGAGGGCCAGGAACACGTCCTCCAGGTCGGGGTGGTGGGTGCGGAAGTCGGCCGGGGCGACGCCCCTGCCGGCCAGGGCGGCGGCCACCCTGACGGCCAGGGGGCCGCCGCCGGCGACCTCGACGGCGTCGGCCCGCCGGGTCACCCGCTCCACCCCCTCGAGCTGGGACAGCCAGGCGGCGTCCGCCCCCGGCCAGGTGAAGCTGACCCGCTGGCCGGCGTCGCCCCGGCCGATCAGCTCCGATGGCGTCCCCGTGGCCACCACCCGGCCCTGGTCGACGATGGCCACCCGGTCGCAGAGGAGCTCGGCCTCCTCCATGAAGTGGGTGACCAGGACCACGGTGGCGCCGTCGTCCCTGACCCGGCAGACCAGGTCCCAGGTGGCCCGGCGGGCCTGGGGGTCGAGCCCGGTGGTGAGCTCGTCGAAGAACACCAGCTCGGGCCGGTTGACCAGGGCCAGGGCGATGAACAGGCGCTGCTGCTCGCCCCCGGACAGCTTGGCGAAGGGGCGCCGCCAGAGCCGCTCCAGCCCCCAGCGCCGGCCCAGCTGGTCCAGCGGGGCCCCGCCGTCGCCGTCGCGGGCGAACAGCCACAGAGCCTCCCCGACCCGCAGCCGGTCGGGCAGGGCCGAGGACTGGAGCTGGGCGCCGATCCGCCGCCGCAGCCGGTCGCCGTCGCGCTCCGGGTCGAGCCCGAGCACCCGCACCTGCCCCCGGTCCCGCCGCCGCAGCCCCTGGAGGCACTCCACCGTGGTCGTCTTGCCGGCCCCGTTGGGCCCGAGCAGCCCGAAGATCTCGCCCGCCCGCACCTCCAGCCCCACGTCCTCGACCGCCACCTGATCCCCATAGGACCGGTGCAGCCCCGCCACCTCGATCACCGTCATGTCGACCTCCTCGCGTCGCCGTCAACGCTAGGCAGGCGGGCGGCCGGCGTCGTCGGCCGGAAGCAGGCACCTGCGCCTCCGCCGGATGGACGACCTGTGGCGGTCAGCTGGTGCCGGGGGTGACCAGGCCGGTCTCGTAGGCGAAGACCACGGCGTGGACCCGGGTCAGGAGGTCCAGCTTGGTCAGGATGCGCGACACGTGGGTCTTGGCCGTGAGCTCGGAGATGAACAGCTCGCGGGCGATCTCCCGGTTGGAGTGGCCACGGGCCAGCAGCCGCAGCACCTCCAGCTCGCGCTCGGTCAGGCCCTGGAGGGCGGCCGGGGTGGGGCGCGGGTCGGGCTGGCTGGCGGCCAGGTCGCGGACCAGGCGCCTGGCCGTTGGCGGGGAGATGACGGTGCCGCCGGCGGCCGTCTGGTGGACGGCCCGGAGCAGCTCGACCGGCGGGGTGTCCTTGACCAGGAACCCGCACGCGCCGGCCCGGAAGGCCTGGTAGGCGTACTCGTCGGTGTCGAAGGTGGTGAGGATCACGACCTCGGGGGGGTCGGGCAGGGCCCGCAGCTCGCGGGTGGCGGCGATCCCGTCCAGCACCGGCATGCGGATGTCCATCAGCGCCACCTGGGGCGAGGTGCGGCGGGCCAGGGCGACCGCCTCGGCCCCGTCGGCCGCCTGGCCGACCACCTCGATGCCGTCGTCCGAGGCCAGCAGGGCCACGAACCCGGCCCTGACCAGCTCCTGGTCGTCGACCACCAGCACCCTCACCGGGTTGCTCATGGCGGGTCGGTGGGGAAGGCGGCCAGGACCCGGAACCCGCCGGGGCAGGGCCCGGCCTCGAGCACGCCCCCGTAGAGGGCGACCCGCTCGCGCATCCCCTGCAGGCCGTGGCCCCCGTCGCCCGCCGGGACCGGGGCCGGGCCGCCACCGTCGACCACCTCCAGCTCGACGGTGCGGGGCCGGTAGCGGACGGTGAGGCGGGCCCGGGCGCCGGGGGCGTGCTTGATGGTGTTGGTGAGCGCCTCCTGGGCGATCCGGTAGGCCGAGACCTCCAGCCCGGCCGGCAGGGCCCGGGCCTGGCCCTCGACCCGGAGCTCGACCGGCACCCCGGCCGCCGTGGCCTGCGAGGCCAGCCGGTCCAGGGCGGCCAGGCCCGGCTGGGGCTCGGTGGGCAGGTCGTCGGCCCGCAGCGCTCCCAGCAGGCGGCGCATCTCGCCGAGGGCGCCCCGGCCCGTCTCCTCGATCACACGAAGCGCCCCCTTGGCCTGCTCGGGGTCGCGTTCCAGCAGGTGGGCCCCGACGCCGGCCTGGACGGTGATCACGCTCATGGCGTGGGCCAGGATGTCATGCAGGTCGCGGGCGATGCGGGTGCGCTCCTCGAGCACCGCCCGGCGGGCCAGCTCCTGGCGGGCGGCCTCGAGGGCGGCCGTCTGCTCCTCAAGGGCCCGGGTGTAGCCGCGCCGGGCGGCCAGGACCACGCCGAGCACCCAGCCGCTGACGAACATGATGGCCACGTAGCCGATCTCCAGCAGGTCGACGTCCCAGATGCCGGTGGCCGCGAAGGCCAGCATCTCGGCCGGGAGGATCAGGGCCAGGGCCCGCCACCACAGCGGCCGCGGGGCCGCCCCGACCGCGAACATGGCGGCCAGGGTGGGCAGCGACTGCAGCAGGTGGGTCGGGTACTCCAGCGACGCCCAGGCCGGGTAGGCGACGCCGAAGCAGGCCAGCACCAGCAGCGGGGCCCGGCGCAGGACCAGCAGGGGCAGGACGTTGGCGGCCACCAGGGCCCAGCCGAGCCCGTCGAGGGCGCGGGCGTCGCTGTCCCCGGCGGTCGAGGCGACGAACATCACGCCGAGGACCACGGTCAGCCCGGCGTCGGCCAGCACCGCACGGTCGGGACGCGCCATGGGCTCACGCTACCGGCAACCGGCCCCGGCGGCGTCGGCCGGCCGGACGACCCGCCCCTACTCCAGAGGTGGTACGCCTCCGGCTTCCGTGGTACCCGAGGGCCTCGACGGCACGCGAGGGAGGATCTGGGGATGAAGGCACTGACCTGGCAGGGCAAGCGGGACGTGCGGATCGAGGAGGTGCCCGACCCGAAGCTGGAGAAGCCGACCGACGCGATCGTGCGCATCACCTCCACCGGCATCTGCGGCTCCGACCTGCACCTGTACGAGGTGCTGGGGCCGTTCCTGGACAAGGGGGACGTGCTCGGCCACGAGCCGATGGGCATCGTCGAGGAGGTCGGCGCCGAGGTCTCCCAGATCGCCCCCGGCGACCGGGTGGTGATGCCGTTCACGATCGCCTGCGGGCACTGCTGGATGTGCGGCCAGGGCCTCCAGTCCCAGTGCGAGACCACCCAGGTCCGCGACCAGGGGATGGGGGCGGCGCTGTTCGGCTACACCAGGCTGTACGGGCAGGTGCCGGGCGGGCAGGCCGAGTACCTGCGCGTCCCCCAGGCCCAGTACGGCCCGATCAAGGTGCCGCAGGGCCCGCCCGACGACCGCTTCGTGTACCTCTCCGACGTCCTCCCCACCGCCTGGCAGGCGGTCGAGTACGCCAACGTCCCCCAGGGCGGCAGCGTGGTCGTGCTCGGCCTCGGGCCGATCGGCGACATGTCGTCCCGGATCGCCCTGCACCGGGGCGCCGGCCGGGTCATCGGCGTCGACCTCGTCCCCGAGCGGCTGCAGCGGGCCCGCTCCCGCGGGGTCGAGGCCCTCGACCTGAACAGCAAGGACGACCTGGTCGAGACCATCCGCGACCTGACCGACGGCCGCGGGCCGGACGCGGTGATCGACGCCGTCGGCATGGAGGCCCACGGGTCCCCGGTGGGCAAGCTGGCCCACCAGATGGCCTCGCTGCTCCCGGACGCGATCGCGGCCAAGATGATCGAGACGGCCGGCGTCGACCGCCTCAACGCCTTCCACCTGGCCATCGAGCTGGTCCGCCGGGGCGGGACGATCTCCCTCGTCGGGGTCTACGGCGGCCAGGCCGACCCGCTGCCCATGCTCACCCTGTTCGACAAGCAGATCCAGCTCCGCATGGGCCAGGCCAACGTCCGCCGCTGGGTCGACGACATCCTCCCCCTGCTCACCGACGACGACCCCCTGGGCGTCGACACCTTCGCCACCCACCACCTGCCCCTGGACGAGGGCCCCAGGGCCTACCAGACCTTCCAGAAGAAGCAGGACGGCGCCGTCAAGATCCTGCTCCAGCCCTAGCCTAGAATCCCGTCGGTGGCCGCCGCCGACGTGATCCTTCTCCTGGTCGCCGGGGTCCTGGCCGGGGTCGCCGGCTCGGTCGCCGGCCTGGCCTCGCTGGTGTCGTACCCGGCCCTGCTGGCCGTCGGTCTGCCCGCGCTGACCGCGAACGTCACCAACACCGTGGCCCTGGTGCTGTACACGGTCGGGGCGGCCAGCTTCTCGCGCCAGGAGCTGGCCGGCCAGGCGGGCCGGCTGCGCCGGCTGGCCCTGGTCACGGTGGCCGGCGGGGCGGCCGGGGCGGCCCTGCTGCTGTCGACCCCGGCCGAGGTGTTCGAGCTGCTGGTGCCGCTGCTGATCGGCGGGGCCTCGCTGGTCCTGCTGCTCCAGCCGGGCATCACCCGGCTCGCCGGGGGCATGGTCGACGAGCGCAGCCCGGTCCTGCTGGCCGGGGTGTTCGGCGTCGGCGTCTACGGCGGCTACTTCGGGGCGGCGGCCGGGGTGGTGCTGCTGGCCCTGCTGACGGTGTCGGTGGCCGAGCCGCTGGCCCGGCTGGTGGCCGCCCGCAACGTCGCCCTCGGGCTGGCCAACCTGGTCGCCGCGGCCGGCTTCGCCCTGTTCGGCCCCGTCCGCTGGGCGGCGGCGGCGCCGCTGGCCGCCGGGTTCCTGCTCGGCGGCGGGATCGGCCCCGGCCTGGTCCGCCGGCTCCCCGGCAACCGGCTCCGGGTGGCCATCGCCCTGCTCGGCCTCGGCCTGGCCGTCAAGCTCGGCTTCGACACCTTCGGCCAGTCCGGAGGCCCCGGGTAGACTGCCGCCCGTGACCGAGCGCGTCCTCTCGACCCGCGAGCTCAACCGGGCCCTGCTGGCCCGCCAGCTCCTCCTCGAGCGTTCGGCCCTCCCGATTCCCGGGGCCCTGGAGCAGGTCGCCGGGCTCCAGGCCCAGTACGCCCCGTCGCCCTATGTCGGCCTCTGGTCGCGGCTGCGCGACTTCCGCCGCGACGACCTCACCCGGGCCCTGGAGGACCGGCGGGCGATCCAGGCGACCCTGCTGCGGGTCACCATCCACATCGTCTCGGCCGCCGACTACCCGCCGTTCACCGAGGCGGTCCGGGCCGCCCGCCGGGAGTGGTGGACCAGGGCGGTCCGCCGGGAGCTGGAGGGGGTCGACGTCGAGGCGGCCGCCGCCCTGGTCCGCGACCGGCTGGCCGAGGGCCCGGCCCGCCAGGCCGAGCTGGCCGGGCTGCTGGCCGCTCGCGGCTACCCCAAGGCGGTCTGGACCGGGGTCGGGCTCTGGGTCGACATGGTCCGGGTCCCGCCGTCCGGCACCTGGGAGCGACGCCGGGCCGACCTGTACGGCCTGGCCAGCGACTGGCTCAGGCCCTGGCCGGTGGACGAGGCCGGGGCCCTCGAGCACCTGGTCCGCCGCTACCTGCAGGGGTTCGGGCCGGCGTCCCTCGGCGACCTGGGCAGCTGGGCCGGGCTGCCCCTGACCGGGCTGCGGCCGGTGCTGGAGCGGGTCGGGACCCGCCGGTTCCGCGACGAGCGGGGCGGGGAGCTGTTCGACCTGCCGGGCGCCCCCCTGCCCGACCCGGGCACCCCGGCCCCGCCCCGCTTCCTGTCCACCTGGGACGCCAACCTGCTGGTCCACGCCCGGCGCACCCAGGTCCTGCCCGAACGGCACCGCGAGCGCATCTTCCACGTGCGGGCCCCGCACTCGTTCCCGACCTTCCTGGTCGACGGGGCGGTGGCCGGGACCTGGCGCCACGAGCGGGGAGAGGTGCGGCTGGAGCCGTTCGAGCCGCTGGACCCGGCGGCCCGCCGGGAGCTGGAGGCCGAGGCCGAGGGCCTGGCCGCCTTCCACGACGGCTAGGGCGGCGCCGGACCGGGGACGCGCAGGTCCGGCCGATTTGGTCGTTGCGGCGGGGACGCGATACGCTGTCGCTCCCCCCAATTTCATCACAGACCGCCATCCGTTCCCCCAACGGAAGGACGCTCCACCCGATGCGCCGAATCGTCTTCGGCCTTGCTCTGCTTGGGCTGCTGGCCGGCATCCCCGCGCTCCAGGCCGCGCCGCTGGACGACGCCCGCCGCCGCGAGCGCGCCCTCAAAGGCGAGCTCCAGCAGGCCACCGCCGAGCTCCAGGCCACCGAGGCCGCCCTGGCCAGGGCCGAGGACCAGCTGGCCTACGACAAGGGCCAGCTCCAGGCGGCCGACCGCCAGCAGCGCGGGGCCAGGGCGGCCCTGGCCGGCCAGGCCGCGGCCATGTACCGCTCCGGCGGCCTGGCCTTCGCCGACGCCCTGCTCGACCAGGACCCGGCGCAGGTCCCCGGCCGGGTCGAGATGGCCACCGTGCTGGTGTCGCGCAACGCCCAGCTGATCGAGGACGCCCAGGTGACCGGGGACGCCTACCGGTCGGTCCTCGGCCGCGTGACCAGGGGCTACGAGCGGGCCAAGGAGCTGCACGACCAGGCCCGGGCGGCCGTGGCCAAGCTGGAGTCGGGGCTGGAGGAGGCCCAGGCCGTCGAGGCCCGCCTGGTCCGGCTGGAGCAGCGCCGCAAGGCGGCCACCAAGGTCGCCCCGACCCCGCCCCCCGGCGGCGGCGGAGGCGGGGGCGCGGTCAGCTCCTCGGGCAAGGCCTGCATCCTGGAGCGCCCCTACTCCTACGTCGACAGCTGGGGCGCGCCCCGCTCCGGCGGCCGCAGCCACCAGGGCACCGACGTGATGGCCCCCCACGGGGCCAGGGTGTTCGCCTTCGTCAACGGCGTGGTCAGCCGGGAGTCGACCAGCAGCAACGGCGGCATCCAGCTCTACCTGCAGGGCGACAACGGGGTCGAGTACTTCTACGCCCACCTCTCCGGCTACGCCGTCTCCACCGGCGCCCGGGTCCGGGCCGGCCAGCTGATCGCCTACAACGGCCAGACCGGCAACGCCCAGTACACCGCCCCCCACGTCCACTTCGAGGTCCACATGAGCGGCGGGGCGGTCAACCCCTACCCCCACCTCAAGCCGGTCTGCGGCTGAGGCTCAGGCCCGCCTGGCCTCCAGCACCCGGACCGGGGCGGTGAAGCCCTTGAGCCGGAGCTCGCCCAGGTCGGCGTAGGTGACGCCGCCGGGGGACGGCGCCTGGGCCACCGGGGCGGTGACCAGGACCTGGCCGGCCTGGGCGCGGGCGGCGATCCGGGAGGCCAGGTTGACCGTGCGGCCGAAGTAGTCGCCGCCCTGGACGACCACCGGGCCGGCGGCCACGCCGATGTGGGCCGGGGGGAGCCCGGCCTCGGGGACCTGGCCGACCATGGCCAGGGCGGCCTCGACCGCGCCCGAAGGCTCGCGGAAGTACAGCATGACGCCGTCGCCGAGCCACTTCACCGGGGTCCCCCCGTGGGCCCGCGAGGAGCGCTCGACCAGCACGGCCAGGGTGCCGGCGAGCTCGGCGGCCGCCTGGTCGCCCCGCTCCTCGGTGAGCCGGGTGTAGCCGGCCAGGTCGAGGAAGCACATCGCCGGCAGCCGCTCCGGCCGGGCGATCGCCCCGGCCTCCTCGAGCGCGGCCTCGACGTTCAGCACCTGGTGCTCGACCCAGATCAGCTCCTGCTGGCGGCGGTAGATGCCCATCAGGGCCTGGTCGACCAGGGGCAGGAACTCGGCCGCCAGCTCCGAGGCCAGCTCCATGGCCCGGCGCTGGCCGAGCCCGGAGCGCAGCGCCGGCCCCTCGAACCGGGCCCGGTAGGACTCGTTCTCGACCTGGGCGGCCAGGCGCAGGCCCTCCGCGTAGGCCCGGCCGACCCTGGTCATCCAGGCCCGGTCGAAGATCCCGCTGGAGAAGGCCAGCCGCACCAGCGGGACCACCTCCAGCTCGTCCTCGCGCATCGGCTCGTCCGGCGACAGCCAGGCGAACCCCATCGCCTCCAGGGCGGCCCGCAGGTCGTCCAGGGGGACCCCGGTCTCGGCGCTCACCTGCCGGTAGGTCCGGCCCGAGGGGACCGCCCAGCGGGCGTACGGGGACGCCTCCATGAACGCGAACGACAGCCGGCCGGCCCGGATGGCCGCGGCGATCCCGTCCATCGGCAGCCCGGCCCGCTCGCAGGCCACGGCCAGGCGGAGCTTGTGGAGGTCGCGGAGGAGGAACGGTGCCGGCCCGTCCCGGGGGACCAGCACGCCGACCTCGACCATCCGGCCGATCTCGGCATCGGGAACGCCGGCCAGCCGGGCCAGGCCGGCCGCGGTGAGCGCGGTCCCCTCAGCCTCCATGCCGCCATCCTACGGCGGCGTCCCCGCTAGGAGACCAGGGTGGTCCGGGCGGCGCGGGGGGTGGCCGGCTCGCGGCCCTGGTCGTGCTGGCCGCGCAGGTGGAGGTCGAGCTCGAGGGCCTCGAGCAGGCCCAGCAGCTCGGCCGGCTGCCAGCCGCGGACGCCGGTGGCCCGCTCCACCACCAGGGCCACCCGCCGCAGGGTCCAGTTGTCGGAGGCGAACCCGTGGGCCCGCGGCTGCTGCTGGAGGGCGCACTTGACCGCGTAGAGCTCGTCCGAGGAGAGCCGGCCCCCAGGCAGGACCAGGTCGGGGCCGCCGGCGACGGCGCCGTGGCCGGTCACCACCGGCTCGTCGGGCACCGCGACCAACACGGTGGCCTCGCGCGGCCGGGCCTCGGCCCGGGCGTCGTCCCGGCGGTCGCGGCGGTCGCGGGCCGGGCGCCGGCGGCGGCCCACCGGGGGCAGCCAGCGGGCGGTGAGCCAGCCCAGGACGGCCCCGTAGACCCAGTGGCCGGCCATCCCCCCGGCCGCGGTCGCCGGAGTGAGGGCGAAGAAGTGCTGCTGGGCCACCGGCCAGAAGTAGAGGAGGACGACCAGGCCCGTGCAGACAGCTGAGCCGTAGGCGATGCCGAGCTTGACGCCCCGCCAGGGCAGCATGGCGAAGGCCAACCCCATGCCGCCGCCGTTGCCCACGAACCGCCAGACGTAGCCCCAGTACCACTCGGCGTTGGGGTCGTTGAGCGCGAGCTGGCCGATGCTGGGGATGGGGTCGCCCCAGAGCCCGGCCAGCATCAGTCCGAGCCGCAGGATGTCGTAGACGCCGGTGGCGATCATGCCCGCGACCAGGCCGATCAGGGCCCGCTTGCCCCAGGCGGGGTAGCGCAGGCCGATCAGGAGCATGGCCGTGTAGGCCGGGATCACGGCGTAGTGGAACCCGTAGGGGAGCGGCACCACCCCGGCGAGCGCGACCCCGAGCGAGGTGATGGCCGCGAACCCGAAGGCCAGGAAGAGGAAGCGCGGGAACAGCGACGGGTTTGAGAGGAGCACCCGGATGGCGGCCAGCAGCTTGGCGTCCTCGGCGGCCGCCCGCCGGGCCGTCCGGCTGAGCGGCTTGGCCGGCGGCACCGGGGCCTCGCGCTCCCGCTGCCGTGGCCGGGCCTGCTGGGGGCGCTGGGCCTGCTGGGGCCGCTTGGGCTGCTGCGGGCGTTGGGGCCGTCCCGGCCCGGGGGCCGGCTGGCGGACCTCCAGCCTGGTGACGGTCACGTTCGGTTCGCTCCTTTGCCGGCCGAGGCTCGTGGTTCACCCCACCGTCGGAGAATCCACCTGGGCCGTCCCCGATTCCCACCGGCTCATCCGGCCGGCAACCCTGCCGATAGGAGCGGCGAAGGAAGTAGGGCCCGGGGCCGGCCAGGAGCCGGTGCACCAGCTGCTCGATGCGGAGCACGCCCAGGTAATGGCCCCGGTCGTCGACGCAGACCAGCGGGTCGAAGC
>Ga0126306_10000017_pt1 | contig 44078 bp, 47 predicted proteins | sample Plot27_FD_92592 | JGI IMG/M metagenome (GOLD analysis project Ga0126306, IMG submission 92592) | Serpentine soil microbial communities from UC McLaughlin Reserve, CA, USA - Plot27 | ecosystem: Environmental > Terrestrial > Soil > Grasslands | place: USA: UC McLaughlin Reserve, Lake County... | reverse complement strand
GCGGAGACCCGGATTGGGAGGCCAACGCGTGGCTCGAGAAGCTCGCCGAGCTCGAGCAGGAACGGCGAGGCTACCTGCGCCTCGCCGCAAAGGGGCACATGAGTGACGACGACCTAGCCGAAGCCCTCGCAGAACTCGAGGACACCCGTGCTACGGCGGAGATGGAGCTTAAAGCCATACGGGGGCGCAAGGCGGCTTTGGAGGAGCTAGAGTGGGATCGGGACGCGCTGCTCGAGTCCTACGCCGGGATGATGCCCGACGCGCTCGATTCGCTCGCTCCAGAGGACCGGGCGCGGGTGTACGGGATGCTGCGCCTCAAGGTCGAAATATCGGCGGAGGGCACGATGCAGGCGCGAGGCGTCCTGGGCGATGAACTGAACTTGCTGCGTCGTGACGGCGAACGTCTTTGTGAAACGGAACTGACACCAGCGTCTACGACCTCATGCAGACGCACGGTGTAGGTGAGGCGAAGGCGTGCATCATCCTTGCCGCGGTCGAGTTCGGGAAGCGGCTTGGACGGGTTCGCAACCCCGGACGCCCCGTGATATCATCCCCCGCGGACGTGGATGGGCTCTTGAGGGGGCGGATCGCCAATCTTGACCGGGAGAACTTCGTCGCCGTGCTCTTGAACACGAAAAACGAAGTCATAGGGTTTCCGACGATCTCGGTCGGCACGCTCTCGGCCTCCCTCGTCCACCCCAGGGAGGTCTTCAAGCCGGCCATCCGGGCGAGCGCGGCGGGCGTCGTGCTCGCACACAACCACCCGAGCGGCAAGGTAGAGCCGAGCTGCGAGGATCGCGAGGTAACCGAGAGGCTCACGAGCGTCGCGGGGATTATCGGCATAGAGGTGCTCGACCACGTGATCCTGGGCGACGGATACTTTAGTATGAGGGAGCACGGGTTGCTCTAGCCGCGCAGGGAGTGCGGCTCAGGCCGGGAACTTAGACGGATGGGGCGCGTATGTTTGGAGGACTGTTCGGACGGGACGTTGCGATAGACTTGGGCACGGCGAACACGCTGGTGTTCGTCAAGGGGCACGGGATAGTGCTCTCCGAGCCCTCCGTCGTCGCCATAGACAACAAGACCGACAAGGTCGTGGCGGTGGGTTCTGCAGCCAAAAGGATGTTGGGTAGGACGCCGGGGAGTATCGTGGCGTTAAGGCCCCTCAAGGACGGCGTAATCGCCGACTTTGAGGTCACAGAGAAGATGCTCTCCTACTTTATCCGCAAGGTCCAGCCGCAGCGGCGCATCTTCAGGTCCTTGATCGGGCCCCGCGTCGTCGTGTGCGTCCCCTCCGGTGTGACCGGCGTCGAGCTCAGGGCGGTGAAGGAGGCGACCGAATCAGCGGGCGCACGCCAGGCTTACACCATCGAGGAGCCGCTGGCAGCCGCCATAGGCGCCGGGCTCCCCGTCAATGAGGCCCAGGGGTCCATGATCATAGACATCGGCGGCGGCACGAGCGAGGTCGCCGTGATCTCCCTGGGCGGCATCGTCACGAAGTCCTCGATCCGCATCGCCGGCGACGACATAGACGACGCCATCGGGACCTACATCCAGAAGGAGTACAAGCTGGCGGTAGGCACCCAGACGGCGGAGCAGCTCAAGATAGAACTCGGCAGCGCTTTCAGGCTGGAAGAGGAGGAGTCGGCGGAGATCCGGGGCCGCGACCTCGTCACGGGGCTCCCCAAGACTATTGTCATAACTAGCGAGGAGGTCCGCGAGGCCATCGGCGTGCCCGTAGAGGCGATCATTGCCGCCGTGCGTGACACCCTCGACCGCACGCCGCCGGAGCTTGCCTCGGACATCATGGACCGGGGAATGGTCCTGGTTGGCGGCGGGGCCATGCTCAGGCACTTCGACGAGCGCTTGAGGCGCGAGACGGGCATCCCGGTGCATGTCGCCGACGATCCGCTGATGTGCGTGGCGATCGGCAGCGGCCGCTCCCTCGAGGAGATAGACTCGTACCGCGGCGCCCTCTCCTCCGACTAGGCGTCGTGGGGCGGAGGAAGTCCAGCGCAGCAGGCGGGCTCACGGCTCTCTTTACCCTCTGCGTGGCGAGCCTCGTGCTCTTCACCGTCTACGTAAAGGAGGGGGATTGCAGCGAGGTAGACAACTGCGGTCCCCTGCACACGGTCCAGCTCGGCGCCGCTGAGGTCCTTAAGCCCTTGCGCGGCGCGGCCGCCGCGATTGTCGAACCCTTGCGGGAGACGGGGGAGAGGGTCACGGGCGCCTTCGATACCAGCGTCGAGGAAGCGCTCCAGCGCAAGCTGCAGGAGACCCAGGGGCTCGCCGCCCAGGCGTCCCGCCTGGAGCGGGAGAACGCCAGGCTGCGCGAGCTACTCAAGGGTGAGCGCTCCTTCTACGAGTACGGGCCCCTAGCCCGGGTGGTCGCGCCGGTCAGCGACCAGTTTACCGACAGGATCCAGATGGACGTAGGCTCCGAGGACGGGATAAAGCCCCAGATGCCCGTCGTCGTTGGTGAGAACACGCTCGTCGGACGCACTACGAACCAAGTCGGCCGCACCACCGCCGAGGTCATGCTCGTCACCGATCGGGAGTTCGCCGCGGGGGTAAGAATCATCCCACCGGCCGAGTTCGACCCCGCCTCCGGCCGGCTGAGTCCCGCCGTCACCGCCGCCAACGTCTCCTACGGCGAGGGGCTTCTCAGGACTAACCTGGAGGGGTACTTCGGCATCGAGTACGTGGACCTGAGCTCGCGCGCCGAGAAGGGCGACTACGTGGTTACCAGCGGGCGAGCTGGGGACAGGGAGCTCCTTTTCCCGCCGGGGCTCTTCGTGGGGACGATCGAGTCGGTCAGCTCGCAAGACATAGACCAGTACAAGAAGATAGTCGTCGAGCCGGCGATGGACGCGGACGACCTCGAAGAGGTGCGCGTGATCACCGAGTGGGGACCCGGCGTAGGGGTCCCGGGCTAACTGGATGGAACAGTCCTCCGTCGTCCGGGCCACCCTCGTCGTCGCGCTCGCCACGCTACTGGAGGCTATCCTCGGTCCCTACCTCACGTTCGGCTGGATCTCGCCGAAGCTGATGGTGCTCGGCGTCGTCTTCGCGGTCGCGCCGCTGCGGGACCTGCAAGCAGTCCTGCTCGGGTTCTTCGGCGGCGTACTCGTCGACGCCCTGAGCGGCGGGCTCTTCGGGGTCGGCGCTCTAAGCGGACTCCTCGCCGGGCTCCTCGCAGCGCGTGCCGGCGACGTCCGTCCCAAGGGAGCCGAGAGGGTGCTGCTGGCCCAGGTCGTCGCGATCTCGGTGGCGGCCTACGACCTGACCTACCTGACGGCGCTCAACCTCGCCGGGCTTCAAGCCCCGGCGTTCGGCGAGTACGCCGTGGTGGGCTTGATCCCGGACGCCGCGCTCAACGCCCTCCTCGCCTATATCGTCGGCGGGTGGGCTGTGCGCATCGGCCGCCATAAGACCCGGGCTTGGGAAGAGCGATGACCCTTACCCGCAAGGAGGCGAATACCGTCAAGACCGCGAACCTGCCGAAATGGAGGTCCTTGGACCCTGTATTGCTCCTGGTCTCGCTGACGCTCTCAGTTTTCGGCATCCTCGCGGTCTACGTGGCGGGTACGGAGGCCCAGCAGGCCTACGCCACGAACCAGGCGCTGGGCTTTGTACTCGGGGTCGTCGGGGCAGTCCCCCTGGCGCTCATAGACTACCGGCTCTGGCGGCGGTATCTCAAGCCCATCTACGGCCTCGTCATTCTCATGCTCCTCTTCGTGCTGTTGCTGGGGGACACGGCCGGCGGCGCCCAGCGGTGGGTGAATATAGGGCCGGTGCAGGTGCAGCCCTCGGAGTTCGCCAAGTTGGGTATGGTCATCGTGCTCGCCGGGTACTTCGCCGAGAGAGCCGTCGGCGAGCACACGGTCTTCCTCAGGGCCCTGGGCGTCCTCACCATACCGGCGCTGCTGGTCTTCGTTCAGCCGGACTTAGGGACGGCGCTGGTCTTCGGGGCGATCTTCGTCGCCATGTCCTACATAGCCGGGGCGAAGGTCGTTCAACTCGCCGGCCTCGTCGCCGCGGGGGTCGCCGCCGTGATTTTGGCGGTCAAGCTGAAGATCCTCGAGGAGTACCAGGTCGCCCGCCTGACGGCCTTTATGAACCCGGAAGAGGCCGGTTCGGTCGGCTACCAGGTCGCGCAATCCAAAATGGCGATAGGCTCGGGGGGGATTACGGGTAAGGGCCTCGACGCCCAGACGCTTGCAAACCTGGGCTTTCTGCCGGAGGAGCAAACAGACTTTATTTTCTCCAACCTCGCCGAGCGTGTGGGCTTCGTGGGGAGCATCGTGCTCATCGCGCTGTTCTTCTTGCTGGTCTGGCGCATCCTGCACGTTGCGACCATCTCCCGCGACCGCTTCGGGGTCCTGATCGCCGTCGGCGTGGCAACCGTCTTCCTCTTCCACGTGTTCGTGAACGTGGGGATGACGATGGGGATCATGCCCGTGACCGGCATCCCGCTGCCATTTATCAGCTACGGGCGGAGCAATCTGGTGGTCAGCATACTCTCTCTGGGCCTCCTGCAGAGCATCGCCATCCATTCCAAGGCCGAGGTCTCGAAGCACCCGCAGGTGTAGCGGTCTACTGGTCGATGGGGCGGATGGCGGTTATACTATCGCTCCGAACGGCGCGTTTGTACGCGTACCGAGATCTACGAAACCTCAGGAGTTTATATCGTGTTTGCGGTCGTGAAGAGTGGTGGAAAGCAGTACAGGGTCAGCGAGGGCCAGGAGCTCGTCGTCGACCGCCTGGAGGGCGAGGTCGGGGACTCGGTCGAGCTGCCGGTCGGCTTCGTCGCCGACGACGAGAGCGTCGACCTGGGCGAGAGGACAGCCAGAGTGGAGATCCTCGAGCACCTGCGGGGGGACAAGATCCACGTCTACAAGTACAAGCCGAAGAAGGACTACAGGAAGAAAACTGGGCACCGGCAGGCGCTGACCAGGGTGAGGGTTTTGGAGGTATCCGATGGCTCATAAGAAAGGCGGCGGCTCGTCGCGAAACGGCCGCGATTCCGAGGGGAAGCGGCTGGGGGTAAAGACCTACGGTGGCCAACTGGTGAGCGCCGGCAGCATTATCATGCGCCAGCGCGGGACGAAGGTGCACCCTGGCGCGAACGTAGGCAAGGGCTCCGACGACACCCTCTTCGCCAAAGTGGGCGGCCGGGTGAGCTTCGACCGCAGCCGGGGCCGGAGGGTGGTCAGTGTGCTGGAGGAGTCCTTGCTCGAGGAGGCCACGGCCTGAGGACTAGGCGCTCTGGGGGTCTCTAGCCTCGTTGCAGTTCGTAGATGAAACCCGGTTCGTCGTCCGCGCGGGTCGCGGCGGCGATGGTAGTGTCTCCTTTAACCGCGAGAAGTACAAGCCGCGTGGCGGCCCGGACGGTGGTCGCGGCGGCGACGGGGGTTCGGTGATCCTGCGCGCTACCGAAGACCTCTCCACCCTCGAACCCTACGCGCACTGCAAGGCCGTGAAGGCGGAGCGCGGCGGGCACGGCTCGGGCAACAACCGGGCCGGTGAGAGCGGGGCCGACACCGTTATCGAGGTCCCGGTCGGTACCCTCGTCTACGACGAGAGCGGTATACTCGCCGACCTCTCCGAGCCGGGAGAGTCCTTCGTGGTCGTCCGCGGCGGCGAGGGCGGCCGGGGGAACGGGTCCTTCGCGACCTCGACCCGCCAGGTGCCAGCCTTCCGCGAGAAGGGTCTCCCGGGAGAGGAGCGCGAGGTTCGCCTGGAGCTGAGGGTGCTCTCGGACGTGGGCCTCGTCGGGTTGCCGAACGCCGGCAAGTCCTCGCTGCTCAGAGCCCTCAGCGCCGCGCGCCCGCGGGTCGGCGACTACCCGTTCACCACGCTCGCGCCACAGCTTGGGGTGGCTGACGACAAGCGCTACCGGGGGCCTTTCGTGGTGGCGGACATCCCCGGCCTTATCTCAGGGGCGAGCGAGGGCCGGGGCCTCGGGAACCGTTTCCTGCGCCACGTCGCCCGCGCACGACTCTTAGCGCTCGTCTTGGACGCGAGCGAGGATCCGGAGGGGGCCGACGGTACCTTGCGGGCGGAATTGTACGCCGCGGGGCTCTCGAAGAAGCCAACGGTCACCGTGCTGAACAAGGTGGACCTCCTGGACGAGGAGCTCCGGGGATACTTGTGGGAGGCGTTCCCGGGGGCGCTGCAGGTCTCAGCGAAGACGGGCGAGGGCGTCGAGGAGTTGCGGGACCTGCTGGAGGAGCGGCTGCGCGAACTGGACGGGCGCGTCTCCGAGGACGATGGAGGGTATACCCGCCAGCACCGGGTATTTCGACCGACGTGGAAGGGCGTGCGGATCGAGAAGGAGAACGGCGGCTACGTCGTCGCCGGCGAAGAAGTCGAGCGGCTCGCGCTCAAGACTGACTGGGAGAACCCTGAGGGCGTCGAGCGCTTCCAGCGGGAGCTCGAGAGGAGCGGCGTCGTGGGCGCCTTAAGGCGCGCCGGTGCGGAACCGGGCGACGAGGTCAGGATCGGCGGGACGGTGTTCGACTTCCGGTGAGGTATCGGCCGTGAAGGTGGGGATCTTCGGGGGGACCTTCGATCCCGTTCACCAGGGGCATATGGTTATCGCCGAGCAGGTGATGGGGGAGCTGGGCCTCTCCCGCGTGTTGTTCGTGCCGGGTGGCATCCCCCCCCACAAGGGGGCCTCAAGCGTCCGCGCGAGCGCCGAGGACCGCTTCGACATGGTCGAGGGTGCGGTGGCGGAAAACGAGCGGTTCGCCGTGGACCGCGTCGAGGTGGACGCCGGGCGCCCGATGCACAGCGTGGAGACGGTACAGATCCTCAAACAGCGGGCGCCCGCCGACGAGTGGTATTTTATCAGCGGGGCGGACGAAGTCTCGAACTTGCTCGCGTGGAAGGATCCGGACCGGCTGCTTGAAGAGGTGGTGATGGTGGCGGCGACGCGCCCCGGGTTCGACCTCTCCAAGCTCGGACACCTCGAGGCTGGCCTGAGGAACTTCGACCGCATCTTCCCCGTGGAGTGCACGCGGGTGGACATCTCGGCGACGAGCATCCGCCGGAGGATGCTGCAAGGCAAGAGCGTACGTTATCTGGTACCGGAGGAGGTATATCGGATCATCAGAGACAGGAGATTATACGAAGGTGATGAGAGGCGGAGCGAAAAAGGGGGGCGTTTGAAAGAGGAGACGCGGTGAACCGCGACGAGCCCGCCGCCAGGCGGAGCAGTGTCGAGACGGAGGGCGAGGCGCTCAGCTACGAGATGGCCGTCACGGCAGCCCGGGCGGCGAGCGAGATGTTCGGCAATGACGTGACGATCGTGGACCTGAGGGGGCTCGTCTCCTACACGGACTACTTCGTCATAGCCAGCGCCGAGACCGAGCGCCAGATCCGGCGCGTGGCCGAGGAAGTTATAGGGAAGATGATCGAAGCCGGACACCGCCCGCGCACCAAGCGCGTCGAAGAGGGCACGGCCTGGATAAGCCTGGACTTCCTCGACGTGGTCGTCCACGTCCTCACCGACGAAGCTCGCGACTACTATCGCCTCGAGTCCTTCTGGCGCAGCGCCCCCCAGGAGCACTGGGAGGAGTAGGTCCGAACCTCCACCCCGGCCGGGGACCAACGCGTTGACACTTCCCGGTGCGGTAAATATACTCAGATCGTTCTTTTGGGGCCGTAGCTCAGCCGGGAGAGCGCCGCGCTGGCAGCGCGGAGGTCAGGGGTTCGATCCCCCTCGGCTCCACCCTCAGGAGGTTTTTTGAGCTCTTCTAGCCCGTACCCCTTGCCGCCTATCCACTAAAGCTCCTCGTCTCTCAGTCCGATAGAACTCATGAGGGTATGGGAAGCGTTCGAGACGACGACACGCCAGGCCGACGCTTCGCAAGATCATTCGACTGGCGCCCTGGTCCGCCACTGGCTGCAGATAGCGGTCTCGGTGCTGGTCGTAATCGCCTTGGAGGGCGGAGCCTTCTACGCCTCGCGCTTCTCCGAGCGTGCCCCGCAGGTCGTCTACAGCGCCTCGCTCGAGGAGGTGGAGGCTGAGAAGCCCAAGACTCGCTGCAGGTGAACATCAACACCGCCGATATCGAGGAGCTCGACGAGCTGCCAGAGGTCGGTCCGGCTACCGCCGAGACCATCGGTCCTAAGGACAACCGCTGCAGTCCGCGGGGCCACGAACGCTAAGACGGCTGATGCGAAATTGCTTCTAGTAACGAAGAGATCGAGATCTTGCGCACAGCTCTCGAAGAAATTGTTCCCCGTTTCGAACAACTTCCCGGTCCGGTGCATCCTACTTTATGAGATGCTTAGATTAGGGTACTGACTCCCTCCTGGCAGCAGCGGCCGTTTTTTTCGGCGTCGCGGGCGTTTACAATAAGGTTCGTGGCTGTCTACCTCCTCCTGGGCGACGATGAGGAGCACAAGGCCCGCGCCGTGGAGAAGCTGCGCCGGGGCCGGAACGCCGAGCCCTACGACGCCTCCGAGGCGGCTCCCGAGGCGGTCGTCTCCGCCTGCAACTCGTACTCTCTTTTCGGCGAGGGGTCTTTCGTCCTCGTCAGGAACCTCGACGCCTGGAACGCCGCCCAGAAGGCGGTAGTTATGGCCTACCTGGAGAACCCGGCGCCCGAGGCGGATCTCGTGCTGCTCGGCAAGAAGCTCGGCTCCCGCGAGCGGCTCCTCGCGGCGGTGAAGAAGAGCGGGGAGGTCCACACCTTCGACCGGCGCACCGGGAAGGCGCTCGTCAGGTGGGGCGTCGGCCACGCCACTGGGCTGGGCTTAGACCTCCCGGAGGACGTCGCGGGGGACCTGATCTCACGCTGCTCTGGCGACAAGCAGCGCCTCGCCAGCGAGATGGAGAAGCTAGCGCTCTACGTCGTGGGGCGGCCAGCGACTGAGGAAGCCGTCGAAGCCCTCTGCCCGCCGGACGTGCAGGCCAACATCTTCGCCTTCGTGGACTCTATAGCCGCCGGCGACCGGGCAACGGCCCTCGGGCTTTTGGAAGACCTAATCTCCACCGGCGAGCCCCCGCTGCGGGTGACGTACATGATGCGCCGCCAGTTCCGGCTCGTGGCTCGCGCCAAGGCGCTGTTCGCGCGCGGCGCCTCGCAAGGGGAGACGGCGAGAGAGCTGAAGGTGCCCCCGTTCGTGGCCCGCAAGCTCGAAGAGCAGGCGCAGGGCTTGAGCGACGAGGCCCTGGAAGAAGCACTCGACTTGGCCCTGAAACTCGAGCGTGGCCTGAAAGGGGGGAGCGATCTCGGCGACGAGCTTCAGGTCGAGCTCGCCGTTTTAAAGCTCTCTGACTAACGACGTCGAAAGGGAGAAGCGGTGTACGAGGTCGAGCTCGCCTACCCGACGTTCACAGCGGTGGTAGGCTTGGGCGCGCGCAGGATCACACGTATCCTTGGCCTCGTCCCGCTCACGCGCGGAGGCTACGAGCGCACCCGGGCCGCCGAGTGGGAGCTTAGGAGCGGCTAACGCCGCCGGGGTGGTGAATATGCAGGGGCGAGGCGCCCGCCAGGCTACTCGCCGCCGGCGCCTGCCAGCGCTCTGTCGAGCCGGCCAACCTTGCGGGACGCCTTGTTGGGGTGGATGACGCCCTTCGTGGCGGCCTTGTCGTAGGTCTTTTGGGACTCGTCCCTGAGCTGGCGGGCGCTATCCTGGTCGCCGGCCTCGAGGGCCCTGTAGAAGCTCTTGGAGAGGTTCCTGAGGCGGGTGTTGACGGCGCGGTTCTGCTCGAATCGCTTGAGGCTCTGCTTGTCGCGTTTGGATGGTGCGGGCACGCTGCTCCCCTTGCTTTGATACTTCCCTAACCGAGAAAATGTAACACACCCTGAGCAAAGGGGCAATCATGGTAAAATTTTAGGGTGAAGAGCATCCAACGCACCCGCAACTTCTGCATTATCGCGCACATAGACCACGGCAAGAGCACCCTCGCTGACCGGCTCCTCGACGTCACCGACGCGGTCCCCGAGCGGGAGCGGGTCGCCCAGATTTTGGACACCATGGATCTCGAGCGCGAGCGGGGCATAACTATAAAGGCCCAAGCCGTGCGCCTCATCTACAACCGCCCGGATAGCGAGTGGACGCTGAACCTCATAGACACCCCGGGCCACGTTGACTTCGCCTACGAGGTCTCGCGGGCGATAGCCGCCTGCGAGGGTGCGCTCCTGATCGTAGACGCCAGCCAGGGCATCCAGGCGCAGACGCTCGCGAACCTGTACCTAGCGATGGAGCACGACCTGGAAATCATCCCCGTCCTCAACAAGATTGACCTCCCCGTCGCCGACGTACCCGTCGTTACCGAGGAGCTCGTCGAGCTCTTGGGCGTGGACGAGGGTGAGATACTCAAGATCTCCGCCAAGACCGGCGAGGGCGTAGAAGACGTGCTCGACGCCATCGTGGACCGCGTCCCGCCCCCGACCACGACGCAGGACGAGACGAGGGCCCTGATCTTCGACTCCTACTACGACCCTTACCGGGGTGTGGTTTCGCTCGCCCGCCTGGTAGACGGCGAGCTGAAGAAGGGCGACAGGGTCCGGGCGATGGGCAGCGAGGAGCAGTTCGAGCTCCTCGAGGTCGGCTGCTACTCGCCGAAGCCCACGGCGCTCTCGACCTTAGGCGCCGGAGAGGTCGGGTACGTCATCGCCGGCCTCAAGGACATCGAGGCCGTGCGGGTCGGCGACACCGTGACCAGGGTGGACGATCCCGCCTCCGAGCCCCTTCCCGGTTACGCGCAGGCGCTCCCCACGGTCTTCTCCGGCCTCTACCCGACGGAGGGCGACGACTTCGAGCGTCTGAGGGACGCCCTCTCCAAGTTGCAGCTCAACGACGCCTCGCTCTTCTTCGAGCCTGAAAACTCGCGCATGGGCTTCGGCTTCCGGTGCGGCTTCCTCGGGCTGTTGCACATGGAGATCGTCCAAGAGAGGCTCGAGCGCGAGTTCGACCTCGAACTCATCGCCTCCTCGCCCAGCGTGAGGTACGAGGTTGTGGTGGACGGTGAGACGCTGGAGATCACCAACCCCAGCGACCTGCCCGAGGCGTTCGAGGAGATCCGGGAGCCCGTGGTGCAGGCGACCATCATCGCCCCGAAGGAGTACGTGGGCGCCGTGATGAGCCTCTGCCACGAGAAGCGTGGCGTCTCGGTGGGCATGGAGTACATCTCGACGCGCCGCGTGCAGCTTACCTACGACCTGCCGCTCGCGGAGGTGATAACGGATTTCTTCGACGCCCTGAAGAGCCGTACGAGGGGATACGCCTCCTACGACTACGAGCCCAAAGACTACGAGCCCGCGGATCTGGTTAAGGTCGAGGTGCTGGTCTCAGGGGAGCCGGTCGACGCGCTCTCGGTCATCGTGCACCACGACAAGGCGTACCCGCGCGGGCGGGCATTGGTCGAGAAGCTCAAGGAGCTCATCCCGCGCCAGCAGTTCGAGGTCCCCTTGCAGGCCGCGATGGGGCGTAGGATCATCGCGCGCGAGACCGTGCGCGCCTACCGCAAGGATGTGACCGCCAAGTGCTACGGCGGCGACATCACGAGGAAGCGCAAGCTGCTCGAGAAGCAGAAGGCGGGCAAGCGACGGATGAAGCAGGTGGGGAGCGTGGAGATCCCGCAGGAGGCCTTCCTCGCTGCGCTGCGCATCTGAGGCCCTTCTCTCAAGGACGAACCTCCCGTCATGGTAAAATTCGCCCGTTATGAAGCACCCCGAAATCTCCGACAGGCAGCGCGAGATACTGCTTAAAACGCTGGAGCTCTACATCTCGACCGGGGCTCCCGTAGGCAGTCACGCCCTCACCGATGCGGTGGACGCCAGCAGCTCTACGATCCGGGCCGAGCTCGCCGACCTCGAGTCCCGCGGGCTCCTGACCCACCCGCACACCTCCGCCGGCCGCGTGCCGACAGACGCCGGGTACCGCTACTACGTGGACGCCCTGATGTCCGGGGACCCCCGCGAGGAGGCCTTCTTCGAGGCCCCCGAAGGATACGGCAACTTGGACGAGCTGCTGCGCGGCGTCTCGGAGGGGATGAGCGAGGTGACGCGGCTTCTGGCTGTGGTGGCGGGACCCGGCGCTCTCGGCGACTCTCTTTCGCGGGTGGACTACCTCCCGCTGGCCGACGGGGCGCTGTTGCTCGTCGTCTCGATGGAGAGCGGTTCCTCCTCGAGCGCCGCGATCACGCTCCCGTCCTACGTCGGGGGGGAGGAGCTGCGCGAGATCTTCGCCGCCCTCAACTTGTGGCTCGGCGGGCGACCCGTGGGCGGAGACCTGGAGTTAGCCACGGCCGCCCGGAAGGCGCTCTCGGACCACGATCCGCTCGTCGTCGGGGCGGTCCTCGAGGCCATCGGAGCCTTGGGGAGGGCCACCGACCGCGGGGTGTTCGTCCGCGGCGCCTCGGCCCTGCTCGCGCGACTGGACGACCTCGACCCCGGGAGCCTGACGGCCGTCGTCGAGGTCTTCGAGCGCCGACGCTGGCTCCTCAGGCTGATGGGCGACGCCCTCGAGCGCTCGGCGATCGCCGACTCCGGCGTCGTGGTCTCGATCGGCGCCGAGAACGCCCTTTACAACCTGATGGGCACGAGCCTCGTAGCCGCGGCCTACGGCCACCACGAACGGCCCTACGGCGTCGTCAGCCTTATAGGACCCAAGCGCATGGACTACGACGCCGCCATCTCCACGGTTCGTTCGGCGGCCGAGGCGCTAACCCACCGCCTGAGTGCCGGGTTTTAGGCGTGGCGACCAAGCGCGACTACTACGAAGTTCTGGGCGTGTCCCCAGAGGCCCCTGAGGCGGAGATCAAGAAGTCCTACCGTCGCCTCGCCCGCGACCACCACCCGGACGCCAACCCCGGAGACTCCGGCGCAGAGGAACGCTTCAAGGAGCTCACGGAGGCCTACGAGATCCTCTCCAACCCCGCGTCCCGGCGCGCCTACGACACCTACGGCCACCAGGTCCCGCGCGGGGCCGCCGGCGGTTACCCTGGCGGGGACCCGTTCGGCGGTTTCCAGGACATCTTCGAGGCCTTCTTCGGCGACCGCTCCTCTTTCGGCTCGTTTTTCGGCACGTCAGCCGAGCGCGGGCCCAGCCGTGGCGCCGACGCCGACGTCGAGGTCGAGGTCGCGCTGCGCGAGGCCGCGTTCGGGGCGGACCGGGAGGTGAGGGTGCAAATCATAAAGAACTGCCCGGTCTGCGAGGGAGTGGGCGGGACCGAGTCGCACTCCTGCCCCACGTGCGGCGGCACGGGGGCCGTCCGGACGGTGCGGGAGAGCTTCCTGGGCCAGATGGTGAGCACGCAGACGTGCTCGACCTGCGGCGGTCGCGGACGGGTAATCGACGTCCGCTGCGACAACTGCCGGGGGAGTGGACGGATCTCGGAGGTGGATGAGCGTTTGCTCCGCGTGCCGGCCGGCATCGAGGACGGCATGCGCCTTCGGATCCCGGGCGCCGGACACGCCGGAGATCCGGGCGCCCCGCCAGGGGACTTGTACGTGACCGTGAGGGTCCAAGAGGATCCGGAGCTGATGCGCGACGGTGAGGACCTCGTGCACCGTATGAGGGTCAGCTTCGTCGAGGCGGCCCTGGGCACGGAGGCGGAGGTGCCGACGCTCGACGGGACGACCCCAGTGAGGATAGAGCCAGGGACCCAACCGGGAGCGACGCTCCGGCTCAGGGGAGAAGGGATGCCGCGCATTAGGCGCCGGGGGAGGGGAGATCTCAAGGTTGTCGTGGACGTAATGGTGCCGACGCGGCTGACGGGTGAGCAGCGCGAGCTCCTGGAGAGGTTCGAGGCAGTGAGCGGGGAGGACACCTACAACGGCAGCGGGGGCTCCTTCTTCGACCGTCTCAGGGGAGTCTTCAGGTAGGGGCTACCGATAAAGCGCACGCCGATAACTCGCATCTTCCTAGATTCCAGCATCGAGGCGGGCGACGCCCTGAAGTTGCCTGAAGGCGAGGCTCGCCACGTGCTCAAGGTGCTGCGCGGACGTGACGGCGACGTCTTTGAGATCGCGGACGCTGAGCGGCGGCTCTTTCTCGCCGAGTTGCGCGAAGGGGGGCAGGCGAGGGTTTTGGAGGCGCTGCAAACGCAGGAGGACGGGGAGATCAAACTCACCCTTTACCAGGCCATCCCCAAAGGGGGGCGCATGGACTTCCTCGTCGAGAAGGCGGCTGAGATCGGCGCAACGAGGATCGTGCCGCTCGTGACGGAGCGCGGGATCGTGAGGCCACGCGACGGGAAGGTCGAGCGCTGGCGGCGGGTGGCCGAGGCCGCGGCGCGCCAATCCTTGCGCGTAGGCTTGCCAGAGGTGGCGGAGCCGGTGGATCTACCCGGGGCGATCTGGGAGGCGGGTGAAAACGGCGTCTTGCTGCACAACTCCTCGGAGCTGGAGGTCCTTGAGTGCGTGATCTCTTCCCCGGCGGCCCTCTTTATCGGCCCCGAAGGCGGATGGAGCGAGGAAGAGTTACGGTTGGCCGGGGAGGCCGGGCTCGCTCCGGCGCAGCTCGGGCCGTACCGGTTGCGCAGTGAGACCGCCGGGATGGTCGCGGTGGCTCGGGCGCGGGCAGCGCTAGAGAGATCCGTGAGAAGGGCGTAGGAGGGAGTCGAGCGTGGACGAAAGAGACTGCATATTCTGTAAGATAGCGCGAGGGGAGATGGAAGCCGAGGTGGTCCACGACGAGGACGAGGTGCTGGCCTTCAAGGACATCAACGGGCGGGCTCCGGTGCACGTGCTCGTCATCCCTCGGCAGCACGTCGGTTCGCTGGAGGAGGTCACGCGCCTACCCGAGTCGGTCACGAGGCGCCTCTTGGAGGTCGCAAGCACGGTGGCGGAGAAGCTAGGCGTGGGGGAGAGCGGCTACGCGGTCCGGATCAACAATGGCCCCGACGCCGGGCAGGAGATCTTCCATTTGCACCTGCACGTTCTCGGCGGACAGCGTATAGGGATGCCGTGAACATAGCCGAGCGGATACAGCAGGACACGAAGGCAGCTATGAAGGAGCGGGACAGGTCGCGCGTGGGCGCTCTGCGGATGCTCGGCGCAGCGCTCAAGAACGGCGAGATCGAGGCGGGCAGGCCCCTCACGGAGGAAGAGGAGCAGATGGTCTTGCGGCGCCAGCTCAAGCAGCGCGAGGAGTCGGCTGAGGCGTTCCGCAGGGCCGGCCGCGAGGAGCAGGCAGCCTCGGAGTCGGCGGAGGCCGAGATCGTGCGCGGGTACCTACCGGAGCCGCTCGCGGCGGAGGAGCTGGAGAATATAGTCGAGACGGCGATAGGGGAGACCGGCGCTACCGGGATTAAGGACATGGGGGCCGTCATGGGACGAGCGATGGCTCTGGCCGAAGGACGCGCCCAGGGGCGGGAGCTGGCCCCCCTGGTGCGCGACCGACTCCAGTAGACCGACTGCAGTAGAGAACGAACGGAGGAGGAAAAACGGACACCCAGGTAGAAGCCAAGCTCGTCATACCGCCGGGGCGGATGCTCGAGGTCTTCGGGGATCGGGACTCGGTTTTGAGGCGGGTCGAGGACCTGGTCGAGTGCGAGGTCATCGTGCGGGGCAACGAGATCGTGCTGCGGGGAACCGAGACGGCTGTGAATAGGGCAGAGGGGGTCTTCGACGGCCTCATCGGGCTCGCGGAGGATGGCGATCACCCGACGCCCGAGACCGCGGAGCGCCTCTACAAGATGGCTGACGGCGGCGGCGGGCGCGAGGTGCTGGGGGACGTCATCCTCACGCATCGTGGCCGGCGCGTGGCGCCCAAGACCCGCAACCAGAAGGCCTACACTGACGCCATCCGAGAGCACCAGATCGTCTTCGGAGTAGGTCCCGCCGGGACCGGCAAGACCTACCTCGCGGTGGCGCTGGCGGTGGAGGCCCTCAACAGGGGAGAGGTAGCCAGGATCATCCTCACCAGGCCGGCCGTCGAGGCTGGGGAGTCTCTAGGATTTTTGCCGGGCGACGTGATGGCCAAGGTGGATCCGTACTTCCGTCCGCTCTACGACGCTCTCTACGAGATGGTGGACCCGGCGAAGTTCCAGGCGCACCTGGAGCGGGGTATAATCGAGATAGCACCGCTTGCGTTCATGAGAGGTCGGACTTTGAATGACGCGTTCATCATCCTCGATGAGGCGCAGAATACTACCCCGCAGCAGATGAAGATGTTTCTGACGCGCCTCGGCTTTGGCTCCAAGATGGTGATCACCGGCGACGTAACCCAGATCGACCTCCCCAAGGGCCGCGTAAGCGGCTTGCAAGACGCCCAGAGGACGCTCACCGGGGTGGACGGCGTCTCCTTCGTCGGTCTCCGGCGCGATGACATTGTCCGCAGCGACCTTGTAATGCGCATAGTGGACGCCTACGAAGGGGCCGGGCAAGAGGCCTAGGGGCCAGGATACCTATGAAGCTCGAAAAACAGGCTCCGAAAACACCGTTGGGCAAGAGGGTGGACGAACTGCACCGGCCCCCGACGCGTTTCGAGCGTTTCCGCGAGTGGATCGAGGGCACGTCGAAGGTCCGGCTCTTCGTCGCGCTCATCGCGGCAACCTGGCTCTCGCTGACCGCCTTGATCGGGCTGGGTCCTCGCCCACCGATCGAGCGGATAATCGCGCAGGGCGTCGTGGAACGTGGCGACCTGGCGCGGCTCGAGTCCAGCAACCTGATCCAGACCCCCGATCTCTGGACGTCGCTGCTCGGGGTGGGCCTCGTGGTAGCCGCCGAGATGGGCATAGCCGGCTACTTCTTCGAGCGCTTCGGACGCCGCATCCTGAAGACGAATTCCGCCATTAGGCTGGTTCTGGCTGCCTCCCTGATGATCCTATTTACCGCGCTCGCTCGGCTCTTCATCGAGCTGAACTTCAACCCGTACCTGACGCCGCTGGCGGGCCTCTCCATCATCGGAACCATGCTCCTCGGGCCCAGGATCATGTTCCTCATAGTCGTGATCACGTCCATCAACGTCGGGATCATGAGCGGCAACAACTTCCTCCTTACCGCGGCGCTACTGCTCGGAGCGGGCTTCGCTATCTACGCAGTCGTGAGGGTTCAGTCGCGCCAGCGGCTGCTCAAGGCCGGCCTTTTTATAGCGGCGGTCATGGCCGTCGTGACGTTCGCGGTGGGCCTGTTAGGCGGCGGTACCCCCTCCGAAGCGCTGTGGCAGGGGCTTCTGGGCCTGGTGAACGGGCTGCTCTCGCTGATGCTCGCGATGGTGCTGTTACCGCTCCTTGAGGACGCGTTCAACATCCTGACGCCCATGAAGCTCTTGGAGCTCTCCAACACCGGCAACACCCTGCTCCACAAGCTGCTCCAGAAGGCGCCAGGCACCTTCACCCACTCGATGCAGGTAGGCAGCCTGGCTGACGCCGCTGCCGAGCGGGTCGGGGCCGACCCGCTGCTCGCCCGCGTCGGGTCCTACTACCACGACATCGGCAAGATGGAGCACCCCGCCTACTTTATCGAGAACCAGATCGCCCAGATGAACCCCCACGCCACGCTCACCCCGACTCTCTCTGCCAAGGTCATCAAGCGTCACGTCAAGGACGGCCTGGAGATCGGACGCGCCTGGGGTCTGCCGCAGGATATCCTGGACCTCATCGCCCAGCACCACGGCTCGACCCGCATCGAGTACTTCTACCGCAAGGCCCTCGAGGATGCTCTCGACGGCGAGGAGGTCAACGAGGCGGACTTCCGCTACTCGAGCGGCCTGCCGAAGAGCAAAGAGGCCGGGATCCTGATGCTGGCCGACTCGGTGGAGGCAACCGTCAAGGCTCTCCCGAAGCCTACCCCGAAGCGCATAGAGGACGTCGTCGCCGACACCATTAGGAGGAAGCTCGAGGACGGCCAGTTCGACGAGTGCGAGCTCACCATGCGCGACATCCACGCGGCGGGAGAGGCGATCCGGGAGGCCCTGATTGGCTTTCTTGGTCCCCGCATTGAGTACCCGGAGGTCCCCACCGACAGCAGGGCCGCCCACAAGGCGGCCGGGGACGTCAGCTGACAGCGCGCCAACCCTTGCCCTTCACCGTCGCGGTCCTCGACGAAGCCGGATACGGCGGGCTCGACCCCGCGCTGGCCACCAGGCTCTGCGCGGCGGCCTTCTCGCACCGCCGCTTCGACGTAGAGCGCCTGGGCGAACTCTCGATCGCCCTCGTCGAGTCGCATGTCATCCGCGATCTCAACCTGAGGTTCCGGGGCAAAGACGAACCGACCGACGTGCTCAGCTTCGAGGTTGACGGGCCTTACGGGGAGATGGTGGGGGAGGTCGTGATCTGCCCCGCCTTCGCGAGCCCGGAGATGGGCGTCGAGGAGCTGGTGGTGCACGGCGTGCTGCACCTCTCGGGGATGGACCATGGGCAGGAATTCGAGGGGAGCGAGATGGCCCTGGCCCAGGGTGCCGTCATGGGGGCGGTGAGTGACGCACAAAGGTAAGCAGCCCATCAAAGGCCAGCAGGGCGTCGCCCGCAGCTTCGACCATGCCTACCGCGGTCTGATCTACGCGGTCCGTACCCAGCGCAACATGCGCTTCCACGTCGTCGCGGCGGCCGTGGTGCTGGTCGGAAGCCTGTTCCTAGGCGTGAGCAAGCTCGAGCTCGCCGCTCTGGTCCTCGTGATCATGTTCGTATTCGTCACGGAGATGTTCAACACGGCGCTCGAGTTCGCCGTGGATCTCGCCACCAAGGAGTACCACCCGCTGGCTAAGCTCTCGAAGGATGTCTCGGCTGGTGCCGTGCTCGTCTCTAGCGTCGGGGCGGTACTGGTAGGGTACCTGGTCCTGGCCGACGATCTGGGGCCGCTCTCGCTTGAGACGCTCGACACCATACGCCGCCAGCCGGCCCACCTCACGCTGGTCGTGCTCGGGGTGGTGGTCTTGCTCGTGTTATTCGGGAAGGCTGTTACGCACTCGCGCAACCCGTTCGCTGGGGGGATGCCCTCGGGGCACGCGGCGGTGGCCTTCGCCGGGTGGGTCGCCGCGAGCTTCGTCGCCGCCGACGGCCGCTACGGCGGGCTGGTCTCCGTTATCGCGCTACTCATGGCCCTACTCGTCTCGCAGAGCCGGGTCGAGAGCGGCACGCACACCCCCCACGAGGTGGCGATGGGAGCCGTGATCGGCGCGCTGGTCACTGTCGCCGCCTTCCAACTGTTTTGAAAGGAGTCCTGACTTGGACCCCGAGACGATCATGAAGGCGGCCCGCGACGCCTCAAAGAGCGCCTACGCACCCTACAGCGGCTTCCGCGTCGGCGCAGCGATCCTCACCGAGGACGGCGAGATCTACGCCGGCTGCAACGTCGAGAACGCGTCCTACGGGCTCGCCATCTGCGCCGAGCGCAACGCCGCCGCTGCCATGGTCCTCGCCAACCTCGAGGGCCGCGAGGTAAGGCTCGTCGCCATCTTTAGCCCTGACGCCGCCCCGTGCTTCCCTTGCGGGGCCTGCAGACAGGTCCTGCGCGAGTTCGGCTGCAAGGAGGTCGTGGTCGTAGACGCCTCAGGACTCCGGTGCTACCCGTTCGAGGAGATCCTGCCTCACGCCTTCGGACCGGAGGGCCTGTGAGCGAAAAATCGGGCAACGGCACCGAGAAGGATTTCTGCAGCGGCTTCGTCGCGGTCGTCGGGCGACCGAACGTGGGGAAATCCACGCTGGTCAACCGGCTAGTCGGGCAGAAGGTCTCGATCACCTCGCCCAGGCCCCAGACCACCCGCGGTCCCATTCGGGGCGTCCGCAACGGACTCGGCTACCAGGCGGTCTTCGTGGACACGCCGGGCTCCCAGAAGCCTCGCGATACTCTACGCGCCCGCATGCAGCAACAGGTCCTCGACAGCCTCTCAGAGTCTGACGCGATCCTGTTCGTCCTCGACGCTCCGCAGGCGACGGATAAGGTCGGAACCGGTGACCGTTACGTGGCGCGCCTGGTAGCCGAGTCCGGTACCCCGGCCATCGCCTGCGCCAACAAGGTCGACCTTCTGCGCAACCGGGCTGAGGTGCTCCCCATCGTACGGGAGCTTTCGGAGCTCGGGGACTGGCGGGAGGTTTTCCCGATAAGCGCTGCCGAGGGAACGAACGCCGAGCCTCTGATGGCGGCGGTGATCGAGCTTCTGCCACCAGGGCCTCGTTACTTCCCCGAAGGGACAATCACAGACTACCCCGAGTCGCTGATTCTCGCCGAATACGTGCGGGAGAAGGCGCTGGGCGTCCTGCGAGAAGAGGTCCCGCACGCGGTCGCGGTTGAGATCGAGGAGGTTGAGCGCAAGGAGAACGTCACGGTGGTCTACGCGACGCTCCACGTCGAGAGAGCTACCCAGCGCATGATCGTGCTCGGCAAAGGCGGCAGGACGATCAAACAGATCGGCATCGAGGCCCGCCGCGACGTCGAACGTCTGCTCGGCACCCGCATCTACCTGGATCTGAAGGTGAAGGTGAGTCCGGGTTGGAGGAGCGACAAGAAGTTCCTCGAGCGGCTGGGGTTATAATTGCGAATGATAGGGCAATCGAGGTAGGAGCGCGGGTCGTGGCGATGAGGGTGCGAGAGTTCGCGAAGACGGTGGATCACACTCTCCTTAAACCCGACACTAAAGAAGGGGACATCATCCGTCTGTGTGAGGAGGCGTCTCGGTACCACTTCGCCGCGGTGTGCGTGCCGCCCTGCTACGTCAGGCTCGCGTCACAGGAGTTGCGCGGGGCTGATGTGAAGGTTGCGACGGTTGTCTCATTTCCCTTCGGCTACGACTCCACCCCGGTCAAGGTGGCGGCCATGCGCGAGGCCATCTCGAGCGGCGCGCTGGAGCTCGACGTCGTCATGAACATATCCAAATTCCTTTCAGGAGAGTTCGACTACGTCGCTGACGAGCTCGCGAGCCTAGTGGGGGAGGTGAGCGTCGTCGCCATGAACAACGGCCTGAACGACGTGGTGGTGAAGGTAATTGTCGAGACGGCGTACCTCTCGGACAAGATGAAGAGGCTGGCCGCCCAGATGGTGGCCGCCAGCGGCGCAGACTTCATAAAGACCTCGACCGGATTCGGCCCGATGGGGGCGACGCCGGAGGTTGTGGCCCTGCTGAGGGAGGAGGCGCCGGAGGGGCTCGCGGTCAAGGCGTCAGGGGGCATCCGCACCCTGGAGGACGCCATCGACATGCTAAACGCCGGTGCCTCGCGGCTCGGTATGAGCTCTAGCGTCGCCGTGATGAAGGAGGCCGAGGGTGGCGGTCTACAAGAGTAAGGGGATAGTCTTGCGTTCAATCCGCTACGGCGAGGCAGACCGCATCCTCGACCTGTACACCCACGACGCTGGGCTCGTCTCGGCCATCGCCAAGGGTATTCGGCGCACCAGATCCCGCTTCGGCGCCCGGCTCGAACCGCTCTCGTGCGTGGACTTCGTGGCTTACCACGGTCGCACCCTCGACACCGTGACCCAGGCCGAGGTGCTGCGGAGCTTCCACGGCATCCGCGAGGACCTAGCCCGTTTCGAGGCCGCCGCCGGCATGGTCGGGAGCGTGCGCGCCCTCTCGGGCGGCGATGAGGCCGACCGCCGCGTCTTCAACCTCCTCTACAACGGCCTCGACGCCCTAGAGAGTTGCGACTCGGGCTTCGGGTCCGTCGAGGCGGCCTTCGGCCTAAAGCTTTCGGTGCTCGCCGGCTACGCCCCGCAGCTCGACGATTGCCTCGGCTGCGAAGCGAACTTCGACGAGGCGGCGGAGCCCCTTTACTTCGCCCCGAACCTCGGGGGCGTGCTCTGCCAGGAGTGCCGGGCCGCGACCGGCGACGCGTTCCCTATGCCTCTGGGGACCCTGGGCTGGCTGAGGGCCCTGATCGAACACCCGATCCGCGAGAACCCGGCTGAAAACGCGCTCGGCGAGGGCGTACTCCGGGTCGTCCGCGCCCACGTCCTCGCCCACGCCCCCGGCAACGCCATCCCCGGCGGAGCCCGCATTACCGGCTCCAGACGTCCCGCATGAGCCCCCCGGACACCGAACCGGCCGCGCAAGATCTCCGCCCGATGCCCTGGGCCTGCGAAAAAAGCGCCGGTCGACCAAAGCCCGAGCCTCCGGACGGCGTCCGCAACGAGTTCCAGCGTGACCGGGACAGGATTATCCACGCCAAGGCCTTCCGCCGCCTCATGCACAAGACCCAGGTCTTCATCGCGCCCGACGGCGACCACTTCCGCACCCGCCTGACCCACACCCTCGAGATGATGCAGATCTCGCGCACCATAGCCCGCTCCCTCGACCTCAACGAGGACCTAGCCGAGGCCATAGCCCTCGGCCACGACCTCGGCCACACCCCTTTCGGTCACACCGGCGAAGCTGCCCTCTCCCGCGCACTCGCCACCCACGGAAGAACCTTCCGCCACAACGAGCACTCCCTGCGCGTCGTGGACAAACTTGAGAAGGGTGGGCAAGGTCTAAACCTGACGTTAGAGGTTAGAGACGGTATACGTAACCATACAGGAAAGGGATATCCTTCGACCCGAGAGGGTGAGATCGTGCGCATCGCCGACCGGATAGCGTACGTGAATCACGACGTCGACGACGCCCTTCGGGCCGGGGTTATCTCCTGGGACGAGCTGCCGAAGAGACCGATCTCTGTGCTCGGCGGGAAGATGAGCGTCAGGATAGACGCGCTGGTGCGCAACATGATCTCTAACTCTAGAAAGCAAGGTGAGATATCCCTCTCCGAGCCCATCTACGAGGCGTTGATGGAGCTGAGGGACTGGCTCTTCCGGCACGTGTACAGTCATCCGCTCTCATGGGAAAACGAGAAGGCCGCTGGCGTGGTGGTTGCGCTCTTCGAACATTACCTCGAGCATCCGGGGGAGCGGGCAACGAGCGACCCGGACCCGATATTGGAGACCGTGGATTTTGTGGCCGGCATGACGGACCGCTACGCCCTCGCGACGTACAGGCGGCTCTTTTTGCCGCGGGGCGAGATCTTCGCGTAAAAAGTTACCCTGTGTTCAGCATCCCGGAGGAGATGCCTGAGATGGTGAGCAGCAGCGTGTTCAGCATCGTCTCCCGGTTGGGGGAGTCTTCGGGTAGGCTCCGGAGCCGCCGCAGGAGGCTCACCTGCACGTACGAGAGGGGATCCACGTACGGGTTCCTCAGGCGTATGGACCTCTGCAAGACCGGGCTGTCGTCGAGGAGATTTTTGTGGCCGGTGATCTCGAGTAGCGCGTTCACGCAGGCGGCGTGTTCGTCGGAGATCCTGCGCCACAAACGATCCCTAGTTGCGCGGTCTGAGACGAGCGAGGTGTAGGTCTCGGCTATGCGGAGGTCGCTCTTGGCGAGTGTCATCTGCATAAAGTCCACCAGCGTCCTAAAAAACGGCCAACGCTCGTACATTTCGCGGAGGAGGGTCAATCCCCCCTCGCCGCTCGCGTAGGCGCCGAGTGCGGACCCCGCGCCGTACCAGGAGGGCAGCAAGAACCTGTTCTGGGTCCAGGCGAAGACCCACGGGATGGCCCGGAGGCTCTCGACGTCCTGGTCCTGCACTCGGCGAGCCGGGCGGCTCCCCATGTTGAAGAGGGATAGCTCTCCGATGGGTGACGCGTCGGAGAAGAAGCTGAGGAATCCTTCGTCCTCGTAGACGAGAGCTCGGTAGGCTTTTTGGGCCCTCTCGGAGAGGGTCTCCATCGCCCTTACCCAGCGAGGGTCGGGCTCGCGCGGGGAACCGTCGGCGCCGGCGGAGCTCTCCAGGACGGCGGCTAGCACGGTGTCAAGGTTGCGCCGCGCCAAGCCGCGCATGCTGTATTTGAAGGAGATCACCTCGCCTTGCTCGGTTATCCGGATCTTGCCGTCGAGGGTTGCCGGGGGCTGGGCCATGATGGCCTGGTAGCTCGGACCCCCGCCGCGTCCGGCGCTGCCGCCGCGCCCGTGGAAGAGCCGCAACCTCACGCCGTAATCCCCCGCTACGCGGGAGAGTGCACCCTGCGCCTCATAGAGCGCCCAGTTGCTCGTCACGTAGCCAGCGTCCTTGCCGGAGTCACTGTAGCCGAGCATGATTTCTTGCAGGTTGCCTCTCCTCGAGAGCGCCGAGCGGTAGAAGGGGTCTTCCAGCAGCCTGCGCAGCACCTCAGGCGCGCGATCCAGGTCGTCTATGGTCTCGAAGAGCGGCGTGATCCCCAGCTGATTTGCCACGCACCGGCCGTCCCCGTCCACCTCCAGCAGCCCGGCCCGGCGGGCGAGCAGCTGCACGCAGAGCACGTCGCTCGCCTGGCGCGCCATGCTAAGTACGAACGTCTCGACGGGCGGCTCCGAGAAAACCTCCGCGGCGTGCCGAATGCGCTCGAAGGTTTCGACGACCCTCACCGAATCCTCCGAAAGACCGCCCGGACCAGACGGAAGCGGCGAAGGATTCAGGATAAGGCGTCGCAGGAGGAAGGCGCGCTCGCGTTCTTTCATCGCCGTCAGATCTTCGCCGGTCCCGGCGGCCACGAGCTCGGCGACAGCCCCCACTACCTTGGCGCTCTCTTGGCGGACGTCCAGCTTCGCCAGGTGAAAGCCGAAGACCTCCGCCTGCCGGATTAGGTCCCGCAGCCCGCCCTCGGCGATCCTCTCGCCCCCGTGTTCGAGGAGGCTGCGGCGCACGACGCGCAAGTCTTCTACGAAGTCCGCCACGCCCGGGTAGGCGGTGGGGGAGCCCGACCTCGCGAGCGTCCGCCTCAGGCGTTCGGCCACGAAGAACAGCTTGCGGCGGTAGATCTCGTTGGGGTCCAACTTCTGGTAGCGCTCGCTCGTCTCCGGCAGTAGCTCCGCGTCCCGCTCGACCGAGGCGAGGAGTTCGTCCGAGACTGCGCCGAGCTTCTCGGACTGGCTCATATGATCCACCAGCGAGAGCACGGAGCCTAGGTGCCGCTTCACGATGAGCTCGCGGTGCAACTCAAGGGCCACTTCGAGCGTCTCCGGCTTCACGAAAGGGTTGCCGTCCTGATCCCCACCAACCCAAGAGCCGAACTCGAGGATCCGCCCGAGCTTCGGGTCACTCCCCGGAAACCGGCGGGCGAGCTCGTCCTCGAACTCCCGGTACACGTCCAGGGTAGCCGAGACCAGCGGGTTCTCGAAAAAGAGCAGCGTGCGCTCTATCTCCTGCGTGACCTCAGGACGATGGGCCCTGAGCTCGTCCGTCTGCCACAGGATCGTCACTTCCTCGGCCAGCTTCGACTCTAAGCGCCGCCGCTCCTTCCAGGTGAGCATCCCGGATTCCATGGATTCGAGCATCTCCCCGATCCTCACGTGCTTTTGCCGGATGCTGCGCCTGAGAGCCTCCGTCGGGTGGGCGGTCAGGACCAGCTCCACGCTCATATCGTCGAGCACCCTCTGCAGCTTTTGAGCCTGCAATCCTTCTCCCCGGAGGCGCGCGAGCGCGCTCGCCAGGGAGGCTCGCTGCGGCGGGTTGCCCGGGGACGACTCGTATTGGCGGCGGCGCCTGACCCTGTGGTATCGCTCCGCTATGTTGACCAGCTGGAAGTACACCGAGAAAGCACGCACGATCTTCTGGAGCTGATCCACGTCCATGTCCTCGATCTTCCGCCGCAGCCTCTCATCCAGCGTCTGGTCGTAGTCGAAGCGCAGCCGTTTGCACAGGAGCCGGATCTCTTCCTCCGCGTCGAAGAGGCCCTCGCCCTCCTGCTCGATAAGTACCTGGCCGAGTACCCGCCCGAGGAGGTTCGTGTCCCGCCGCAGCGGCTCGTCTTTTGGCTCGAACCCGACCCCCGGCGGTAGATCCGCATACCCCGCCCCCGGCGCCGTCGTGGATCGCTCGCGGATAGTCACGACCGTAGAGTAACATTACTCCGACTCGCATCACGAGGGAGCCGGGGAATGGTTGTAAAAAGGTACATGTGGACAGGGACAAGAAAGTCGGGTAGTTGAGGGTCTCGGATCGCAGCATAGAGGAGGTCCGGGAGACGGCTAACATGGTCGAGGTCGCCTCCGAGTTCACCGCCCTCCGGCGCCAAGGGACCCGCTTTATAGGCCTCTGTCCTTACCCCGACCATTCCGAAAAGACTCCTTCTTTCACCGTGCACGCGGAGAGGAACTTTTACCATTGTTTCGGCTGCGATAAGGGCGGGGATGCCATAAAACTCGTCATGGATCTCAAAGCGTTCTCCTTCGTAGACGCCATCTCCTACCTAGCCGAACGCTCCGGCGTCGAGCTCGAGTTCGAGGGCGCAGGGAACCCCGATGCCGCCAGGGAGCGCAACCTCCGCCGCCGCGCCATACACAAAGCACTCGCCGCGGCGGCCGTCTACTACCACAAGTATCTCCGGAGGTCCCGATCCTCCGAAGCCGAACGCGCCCGCAGCTACCTGAAAGGCCGTGGCATCGAGCGTTCTACTATAGAAGAATTTCGTTTGGGCTATGCTCCTCCTCGGGGTGTCGGAGGCTTCGCCGGCGCTGCTGCAAAGCTGGGCATCGACCGTAAGATCCTCGATGCGGCGGGGCTACTTTCTGCGCGAGGTGGGGAGCGGTTCTCGGGCAGGATCACGTTCCCTATCTCGGACCGGCGTGGCAGGATCATAGGTTTCGGTGCTCGCGCGCTCGGCGACGAGCATCCCAAGTACCTCAACTCTCCCGAGACGGAAATCTTCAACAAGCGTGACCTGCTCTACGGCTTCCCGCAGGTCGGCGAGGCGATGCGCAAAGAACGCGCGGCGATCATCGTCGAGGGCTACACCGACGTGCTGATGCTCTACCAGTCCGGCATAAAAAACGCCGTGGCCACCTTGGGGACGGCGACCACCCCAAGCCACCTGCGAACCCTCAGCGGTTACGCGGACAAAATCTACATGCTCTTCGATCCGGACACCGCGGGAGAGAAGGCTTTGGAACGGGCCAACTCGACCGTACGGGAACTCGAACGGGCCGGAGATCCTGATACGGTGGCGACGGCTACCAAGTTGAAGCTGGACTTACGTGTGTTACGCCTGACCAAAGATCCGGCCGACTGGCTCCTCGAGCATTCTCCGGACAAGTTCGCGGAGATGCTCTTGGACGCGGTAACGTTGCTCGAGTACATCTTCCGCCGCAAAGTCGAGAGCGCGCGCGGCGCCAGCGCCGCCGAGCGTTCCCGGATGATGTCGGAGGTTCAGGGCCTCATAAGGCGCATAGACGATCCCGTTTTCTACAGAGAAGCCCTACGCGTGGCGGCCGAAGCCCTAGGCGTAAGCCCGCAGGAACTCGAGAGCGGACGGAGAGAACATTTGGTGACGGCAGCACCTTCCCGGCACGCTACCTCAGCGAGCCCACTGGAGCAAGCCGGACAGCTGGTGTTGGCTCTGATCCTGGCTCGTCCCGATCTCACCGCCAGGGCGCTAGAGCAGGGCCTCCAGGTCCCTCTGCTGCGCGAGCCCTTCAAACTCGGTGCCGGGGACTTTGCGACCGAGCCCCAGTCCGGTATATTCCTGCTGCTGCGGGAGCATCCCGGAGAGAACCTCGAATCCGTCCTCTCCGACGAACGAGCCCGGGATCTCATGGATCGGCTCTTCGCCCTCGGTGCCGAAGCAGAGGGGATACGCCGTAGCGGTCTTTACTCTTCGGAAGCCTCCGTGCGAGAAGCGTTGCTGCGCCTCGGCATTCTGAGCCGAGAGCGCAGCAAGAACGAGACCGCCGACTACGACGAAAAGGATGTGTTGCGGTCCGAGATACAGGCCCTCACGAAGGCGCTACGCGCGGTCTCCGTCGAACCTTGAAGCCGGAATCCGTGAGCCTTATAATCCTGTTCGCAACTTTCCCCTGTAGCTCAATCGGCAGAGCATTCGGCTGTTAACCGAAGGGTTGTAGGTTCGAGTCCTACCAGGGGAGCCAGGCAGCGTCGACGAAGCGCCGCCAGAGGGCCCATAGCTCAGTTGGTTAGAGCATCCGACTCATAATCGGACGGTCCCAGGTTCGAGTCCTGGTGGGCCCACCTCCCATCACCACGATCCTCACCCAAAACCCGTAAAGGCCGCCGCGAATTCCCTCAAACCCAACATGTTGGGCTCAGAATATATCCCATCCAACATGTAGGGCGCTAGTCCCCGCGCCTCGCGCCGCGTAAAGTACCCGCGAGCGCCCAAACCCTTCTGTTGATATAGGGAGTCCTATACCCTAGGGGGTAGGGTCAAAGGGCCCAGAAACGGCCGATTTAACCTTCTGAGCCGTGTTGCGGCCGGTCCGGATTGCGCATTTTTGCCGCATATGCAAGAATTTCGTCAGTTGTGGGTCAAAGTGGAGCGTAGTGGGAGGACGAGGCCCTGGCCCTTCTAGGCGAGTACGAGCACACGCTGGATGAGAAAGGGCGTTTGACTCTCCCCTCCCGGCTCCGTCCTTATTTCGAGGGTGGGATCGTGGTGACCAAGGGGATCGACCGTTGCCTGTTCGCGTTTCCGCCGGAGGAGTGGGCGGCGTTCAAGGCGAACATCAAGGCAAACGCGAACCTCTCTGCTAGGGGACGCCAGCTCTCGCGGATGTTCTTCTCCATGGCCTTCGAGGCGACGCTGGATCGACAGGGGCGGGTCTTGATCCCCACGAAGCTCGCCCGGTACGCGGGGCTGCAGAGAGACGTGACGATCACCGGGGTGGACGATCGGCTGGAGATTTGGGCCACCGAGGAGTGGGACCGCTACGTGACGGACGCGGATGAGTCCTTCACCGAGATCGTGGAGGAGTTCGCCGGGAGGGATCTCCGAGGGTGATGGCGACCGAGCACCGTCCCGTGATGCTTGAGGAGGCCGTGGCCGCCCTTGATCCCAAGGATGGGGAGACGGTCGTGGACGCCACCTTCGGGGGCGGGGGGCATGCGAGCCGGATACTCGAGAAGCTCGCCCCGGATGGCAGGGTCGTCGGCATCGACCGAGACCCTCAGGCGGTCGAGCGGGCGTCGGGACTCCTCCGGGACCGGCGCTTCGAGTTTGTGTCTGGCGCCTACGACGAGGTCCTGTGGCGGATGGTGGAGGAGGACGGGCGGGTAGACGCCGTCCTGTTCGACCTCGGGCCCTCCAGCTTCCAGATCGACGAACCGGGGCGCGGGTTCAGCTACACGAGGGAGGGGCCACTGGACATGCGTATGGACCCGCGCTCCGGTGTCTCGGCCGCCGAGTTCCTGAACGGTGCCGAGGTCGAGGATCTCGCGCGGGTTCTCACCGTCTACGGGGACGTGCCCCGAGGAGAGGCGAGGCGGGTGGCGCGGGAGGTTGCGCGCCGGAGGCCGCTGGAGACCACGACCGACCTCTACGAGGCCGTGCGGGCGGCCCTCGGCTGGGCTGAGAGGGGCGGTAACCCGGCGAAGCGGATATTCCAGGCCGTCCGGGTACGTGTCAACGACGAGCTCGGGGGGCTCCAGCGGGCGCTGGCAGCGACGGAGCGCCTCCTGGCGCCGGGCGGGCGGCTCGTCGCCATAACGTTCCACTCGGGCGAAGACAGGGTCGTCAAACGCTTTATCTCGGAGCGCGAAGGGCGCTGCGTGTGCCCCCCGGAGCTGCCCGTCTGCGTGTGCGGCGCGAATCCCCTCTTCCGCCGCGGCGCCGTGCGTCGGCCGTCGGAGAGAGAGGTGGAGGAGAACCCACGCAGCGCCTCCGCCCGGCTCCGGGTGGCGACCAGGACCGCCGAACCGCTAGAGGGTTCAGGGGATGCGTCCTAATGGTCGCCCCGCAACGCCGGTACCGGGCCTCAAATCCGGCGAGGCCCGTCGCTCCGCCTGTCCGGAGACAAAGACCCGAGAGGCAAATGCCTGGCGGTGTGGCGGGGCGGAAGGCGGCGGGGCGTCGCCGGAGGTTCGCGGTGGTGGTCGTGATACCGGTGTTGTTGATGCTGGGGAGCATCTACCTGCACACGGTCTCCGCCGGGCTCACGGGCAGGGCGACGTCTCTCGAGGAACGGCTCGACCAGATCCGGGCCGAAGGGGAGAGGCTTGAGGTTCGGGTCGCGGAGGTGTCGGGGGCGGACAGGATAAGGCCCCTCGCCATCGAGAAGCTGGGGATGAAAGACCCCGGCGGGGATCTCGAGGTTTACGACGTAGACAGGGAGGATGGGACACGGTATGGGGGACAGAAGGAAGGAGGGAAGCCGCGGTAGCGCCGGTCGGCGCGACGCCCGGAGCGGCCCGGCCCGCCGCGGCACCCGAAAAACCCCGCGCACCCGCAGTTCCGGCGCCCAGGTCGTACACCTACACGAGAGCCGGCGCCGGAGGCGCGGCGCGGCGGGCGCGGCCACCCGACGCTCGTCCACGGGCAACGCGGCGTGGACTACCGGCCACAGAAGGCTGCGGATGGTGGCCGTGGCGTTCGCGGTGCTCGGCCTGCTCCTGGGCGGGCGGGCGGTCCAGATGATCGTCGCCGACGACGAAAGGTATCAAGCCTTCGCCGCCGAGCAGGGCACAGGTTGGCCCGCACCGGAGGCGGGGCAGGCCCGCGGCAGTATAGTCAGCGCCGACGGCCGGGAGCTTGCCACGAGCCTCGAGGCAGCCCGGGTCGCCGCCACCCCTTACCAGATAGAGAAGCCGGCGGAGGCCGCCCGGGCACTCGCGGGCGTAATGGGCCCCGAAGAAGAACCAGGGTCGGCGGAGATAGAAGCGTCGTTGACCGAACGCGGCGCGGACGGTCACCTCGGTGGCTACAGTGTCGTTGCCTCCGACGTGGAGCCCGAGACGGCCAGAAAGATCGAGGGTCTCGGCATAGAAGGGATCTCAGTCGAGCCGGACACTATCCGAGTGTATCCGGAGGGGTCCCTGGCCAGCCAGCTGATGGGGCATCTCGGGGGCTTCGGCGAACCTTTCGGCGGCGTCGAAGCCAGCTACGAGGACTCCCTCAAGGGCGGCGAGGACGTCACCCTGACGCTGGACACCGCAGTGCAGCAGGAGCTGGAGAAGGTCCTCGAGTCCGCCGTCAAGAAGAACGATGCCAAGGGGGCTGTCGGGCTGGTCATGCGCGTCGAGGACGGCGCCATCGTGGCGCTCGCCAACACCCCTGGCTACGACAACAATCGCTCCGACGACGCGCCCCTTGAGGCCCAGCGGAACAGGGTCCTGACCGACCCCTACGAGCCGGGGTCGACCTTCAAGGGGATCACCGTAGCTTCGGCCCTCGAGGAGGGGGCCGTCACCGAGGACTCGACGTTCGTCGTCGCCGACCAGATAGCGGTCGCCGACCGCGTTATCCACGACTCCCAGCCGCACGAGACCAAGGTCATGACCACGGGCGACGTCCTTAAGGAGTCGAGCAACGTGGGCGCGATCCAGATCGGCCAGAAGCTCGGCGGCGCGAAGCTCGAGGAGTACATCCGACGCTTCGGGTTCGGGGAGACCACCGGCGTGGACGTGTGGGGAGAAGACGCGGGGACCGTCCCAGCATACGAGGATTGGAGCGGCTCTACCATCGGGAACATACCCATGGGCCAGGGGCTCACCGTAACCCCACTGCAGCTCGCTGCGGGCTACGCCGCCATCGCCAACGGGGGGCACCGGATCACGCCCCACGTAGCCGAGCAGGGAGGCGCCGATGCCACGGGACCCAGGGTGATAAGCGAGGAAACCTCGGCTATAGTACGCGGGATGTTGCAGGGCGTTGTTGACGAAGGGTCGGGCCACTACGCCCAGACTCCCGGTTACACCGTGGCCGGAAAGACCGGGACCTCCCAGAAAGTAGACCCCGAGACGGGCACCTACGTCCGCGAGTACGTGACCTCTTTCATCGGCTTTGCCCCCGCCACCGACCCCGAGTACGTGGCGCTTATCGCCGTGGACGAGCCGCAGGCGACGAAATGGGGAGAGGTCGCCGCGGCCCCCGCGTTCCGGAAGGTGATGTCCTTCGCCCTGGGCTACTTTAACGTGCCCCCAGACCGCCCCTCTTCGGGCGCCGGGACGCGAGAGGTGAGTCCGTGAGGCCAGCCGCCCTGGCGGAGGTGGCGCGCATCCTCGGGGCCAATGTCGCGACCGGCGATGGGGCGACGCTGGTGCGCGGGGCGGCGACGGACTCGAGGGTGGTGCGGGAGGGAGACCTGTTCTTCGCCTTGCGTGGCCGGACCGACGGGGCCGACTTCGCGCCCGAGGCGTACCTGCGCGGCGCCGTCGCGGCGGTCGCCACCCGGCCCCTCGAGGTGCCGACGCTCGTCGTGGGCGATCCCCTGGAGGCCATGCAGCGGCTCGCCCGGTGGGCGCTCCGGCGGGACGACGCCCCGTCGGTCGTCGGCATCACCGGCACCGTAGGTAAGACCACGACCAAGGACGCCCTGGCCACCGTGCTCCGCTACGCGGGCAGGAGGGTCTCGGCGACCGCCGGGAACTACAACAACGAGATCGGGCTCCCTCTCACGGTGCTGGGGGCCGACCCGCGCACGGAGATACTGGTGCTGGAGATGGGCGCGACCCACCCCGGGGATATAAGGCATCTCTGCGCCATAGCCCCGCCGAAGGTAGGTATCCTGACCGCGATCTCGCCGGTCCACCTGGACTCTTTCGGGAGCCTCGACTCTTTGGCCGCCGCGAAGGGTGAGCTGGCGCTCGCCCTACCCGAGAGCGGGACCCTGGTCTCCCCGGTCGCCGCCCCAGAGGCTGCCACCGGATCGGGGCGCCCTCTGCGGCGCCGGATCACCTTCGGCGCAGAGGGCGCCGACCTTACCGCCTCGGGTGTAGAGGAGCGCGAGGAGGGCCTCCGCTTCGTGGCCCGGCTGGGAGACCGGTCGATCGAGGTTAGCTCCCCCGTCTTCGGGACCCACCTCGTCGAGCCGCTGCTGGCGGCGCTCGGCGGGGGGCTCGCGCTCGGAGTGGACCTCGAAGAGGGCGCCCGAGGCGTCTCGCGCCTGCGACGCACGGGCCTGCGGGGTGAGGTATACCGGCTGCGAGAAGACATCGTAGTCTATGATGACTCCTACAACGCCTCCCCGGCCGCCGTCACCGCCGTGCTGCGCTACGGAGCGCAGCAGGCCGCTAGGCAAGACCGCCGGCTCGTCGCCGTCCTCGGCGGCATGTTCGAGCTCGGCGGCACAGCCCGAGCCTACCATCAGGAGGCCGGGAAGCTCGCCGAGGAGGCGGGCGTGAACCTGCTGGTCTGCGTGGGCGACGAGGCCCGATGGTACGCCGAAGCCTTCTCCGGCAAGACGCTCTTCTACAAAGACGCCCAGACGGCCGCTGACGACCTCGGAGAGTGGTTAGAGGCCCGAGACTACGTCGTAGTCAAGGGTTCAAGGGGCGTAGGGCTCGACGCCTTGACCCACAAACTAAAAAAGAACCTGACCCTTGTTTAGCGTCGTGCTCGCGGCGGCGATAGCGTTTCTGGTGACGGTGGCGCTCGGGTCGACGTTCATAGAGTTCTTGCAGACGCGCAAGTTCGGGCAATTCGTGCGCGAGGAGGGGCCGGAGACGCACCTGATCAAGGCCGGCACGCCGACTATGGGCGGGGTCGTAATGCTGATGGGTCTCCTGGCGGCGCTCCTCGTGGTGGCCCGCCCGAATGTGGCGACGTTCGCCACGCTGCTTATAGTCTCGGCGGTGGCCGGGATTGGGCTCTACGACGACTGGCAGAAGATCTCCAAAGAGGGGAACGAGGGCTTGAGCGTCCGCTACAAGTTCCTGCTCCTCACGCTGACGGTCGTCCTGGCCGACGTCCTTGCGCTGCGCTACGTGGGCGTCACACAGAACGTGGTGGTACCGGGCTTCGACCGCAACCTGCCCCTGGGACCCGGGGTAATGGGGATAGCGCTCTTCAGCCTCTTCTTGCTGCTCGTCATCGTGGGGACGACCAACGCCGTGAACCTGACGGATGGCCTCGACGGGCTCGCGGCCGGGGCCGGGGCCATAGCCCTTGTGGTCTACACCGCCATCGCATTCCTCGAGCGCCAGTACGACGTCGCGATCATCTGCGGGGCGATGGTCGGGGCGATCGTCGGGTTTCTCTGGTACAACGCCCACCCGGCGGACGTCTTTATGGGCGACACGGGTTCGCTCGCCATCGGAGGCGTCCTCGCCGCCGCCGCGGTCCTGACCAAGACGGAGTTGCTCCTGCCGATCATAGGTGGACTCTTCGTCGTGGAGGCGCTCTCGGTGATCGTGCAGTACGCAGTTTTCAGGCTCACGGGACGCAAGCGGCGGGTCTTCAAGATGGCGCCCATCCATCACCACTTCGAGATGATGGGTTGGCAGGAGAACAAGGTCGTGGTGCGGTTCTGGATCGCCCAGGCCGCCTTCGCCGCTTGCGGGTTCTTCCTCTACTACTTCTTCCTCTACCAGACGGTAGGGTGAGCTCGTGGGTACCCTTGTGTACGGGCTCGGGCAATCCGGCATCGCGGCGACGCGGGCCCTTCTTAAGCGCGGAGAGGAAGTCCTGGCGGCGGACGCCCGGGACGACGAGCGCCTGCGCCGCGCGCTAACGGGGCTCGGCGTCGAGGGTGTGCTCGGGGCGGGACCGCAGGTCCTCGATGGCGCGGAGAGGGTCGTCGTGAGCCCCGGTATCCGGCCTCGGGACCCCGTGCTGCGCGCGGCGGAGAGCCGCGGCGTGCCCGTGATCTCCGAGGTTGGCCTCGGGCTCGAGCTGCTCGGGTCCGGGGTGCGGGTGGCTGCGGTCACCGGGACAAACGGGAAGACAACCGTCGTGGACCTGCTGCACCGGATGCTCGACGGCACCGGGGTGCCTCATGTCGTGGCCGGTAACTCGTGGTGCGCCCTCACCGGGTGCCTGGACCAGGCACGGTCCGCCGGCGTTCTCGCGTTGGAGGTCTCCTCCTTCCAGCTCCACTACCTGGGCAACCCGGGGTTCGAGGTGGCGGCGCTCTTGAACGTCAGGCCCGACCACCTCAACTGGCACACCTCCTTCGAGGAGTACGCGCGCGACAAGCTGCGCGTCTTCGTGGGGCAGGGATCGGAGGACCTCGCGCTGGTGAGCGCTGGTGACCCCGTGGGGCTAGAGGCGGTGGGTAGGCTCGCTGCGCAGGTGCTGGTGGTGGGCGAGGGGGAGACGGCGGTGCGCGACGGCCGGCTGCTGTTGCGGGGGCGCGAGATCGCGGCCGTGGGAGAGCTGCGCTTCGCCGGGGCGCACTACCTCGCGAACGCGCTCTTCGCGGCAGCCGCTGCGGAGAGGCTCGGGGCGTCGGTCGAGGGTGTGCGGGCGGGTATCCTCGGCTACCGGCTCAAGCCGCACCGCATGGATGTCGTAGCCGAGCACGCGGGCGTGCTGTACGTGGACGACTCCAAGGCGACCAACCCCGCGGCGGTCGGGGCGGCGCTGACCAGCTTGGAGGGGCCGGTGGTGCTGATCCTCGGTGGCTCCGAGAAGCAGACGGACTTCTCCGAGATATTGCCGCACCTCGGCCGCTGCCGGGCGATCGTCTGCCAGGGCGAGGCCGGTCCCGGCATCTTCGAGTACCTGCGGGCCACGGGTTGGGGGGAGGCCTGCCGGCTAGTCTCGGACCTTAGAGAGGCCGTCGCGGAGGCCGCCTCGCTCGCCAGGGAAGGCGACGTGATCTTGCTCTCCCCGGGCTGCGCGAGCTTCGACCAGTTCGCGGGGTACGCGGAGCGCGGAGAAGAGTTCGCCCGCCTCGTGGCGGAGCTCGCCGGGAGCAAGGGCGGAGCCCGGCGTTGACAGGCCTGCGCGCGAACCTGTTCTTCGTCTCCCTGGGCCTCTCGCTTCTGGGGCTCGTCATGGTGTACTCGGCGACCTACCGGGAGTTCGGGACGCACTACCTGTTGCTGCGCGGCGCTCACGTGGCGCTCGGGGTCGTGGCCTTCTTTCTGGCTGGCCGGGTGCGATACACCGCTTGGCGCCGGTACGCGCCGGCTTTGTACCTCGCCGTGCTCGTCTGTCTGGTGTCGGTCCTGATCCCGGGTATCGGCACGGAGGTGGGCGGGGCTCGCAGATGGCTGGACTTCGGGCCTTTGAGCCTTCAGCCCGGGGAGTTCGCGAAGCTCGCAGTTGTCCTGATGTTGGGCTGCGCGGTAGCGCGTGTCCAACCGGGTTCGGGGTTGCCTTTGAGGCCCCTGGCGGCCGTGGGGGTGCTCTTCGCGCTCGTGCTAGTGGAGCCGGACTTCGGCACCTCCGTCGTGCTCCTGGCGGGCGCGGCCGGGGTGCTCTGGGCCTCGGAGCTCAGGACAGGGGACCTCATGCTCTCCGCGGTGGCGGCCTTCTTCGTCCTCCTCGGGGTCATGTGGCTCGCCCCCTACCGGCGCGAGCGGTTCATGACGTTCCTGGATCCCTGGGCCACCGCGGACGGCTCGGGCTACCAGGTGGTCCAGTCCATGGTCGCCATAAAGGCGGGCGGGTTCTTCGGGTCCGGTGCCGGAGCGGGCGCCCAGGGTACCGCCGTGCCGGAGCTCGGGACGGACATGATCTTCGCGCTCATGGGGGAGGAGCTCGGGCTCTTCGGGATGATGGCGGTGATCGCCGCCTTCGGCTTCGTAACGCTCGCGGGGTTCAGGATCTCCCTTCGAGCGCCGTCGGTCCTGGGCCGGTGCGTGGCTGCGGGCCTTACCACGATGCTCGCCGTGCAGGCGATCTTCAACGTGGGGGCCGCCATGGTCGTCCTCCCGCTCGCCGGGATGACGTTGCCGTTTATAAGCTACGGCGGTTCGAGTCTCCTGGTGTGCTTCGCCGCCGTGGGAATCCTGTACAGGATATCGGAGGACAGTGAACGAGCGAGAGAGGCAAAACCGCGCGCCCGCAAGACGGCGAATACTCATCGCCGGCGGGGGTACGGGGGGGCACGCGATACCCGCGCTTTGCGTGGCGGATAGCTTGAGCGAGAGGGGAGCCGTGGTGGAGTTCGTCGGCGCGGAGGCAGGCGTCGAGAAGGACCTCGTTCCCCACGCGGGCTACGCCCTGCACTCCCTGCCGCTCGAAGGCCTCTCGGGTGGCCCCGTCGCCCGCGTCCGTGCGGGCCTGCTCTTCCTCAAGGCCCTAGCCCGGTGCCGGACCCTGGTGCGAGAACTCCGTCCCGCGGCGGTCCTCGGGGTCGGCGGCTACGCGAGCGCCCCGGCCGTCGTCGCGGCCAGCACCATGAGGATCCCGACCTTCCTGCACGAGCAGAACTCGGTGCCAGGCCGCGTCAACCGGCTCGCCGCGCGATTCACCACCGAGACCTTAGTGACGTTCCCGGCCGCCGAAGAGTACCTCCGAGACGCTAGCCGGGTCGGGATGCCAACCCGAAGCGAGCTCTTTCGCGCCTCGCGGGAGGAGGCCCTCAAGACCTTGAACCTGGAGGTGCCGGTCGTCCTGATCTTCGGTGGGAGCGGCGGGGCGCTCAAACTGAACCTCGCCGCGGCGGAGGCCTTCCGGGGCTCGATGCCCTACACGGTGGTCCAGATCTCCGGCCGCCGCGACTTCACCCGCCTCTCGACAAACAACGAAAAACACATAATACTTGAGTACGTGGTCGACATCTGGCGCTACCTAGCCGCGGCGGACGTGGTGGTGAGCCGAGCCGGTGCGGGCTCTCTGTTCGACACGGCGGCGGTCGGGAGGGCTGCTATCCTGGTGCCCTTCCCATACGCTACCGGCGACCACCAGCTGCACAACGCCCGATACTTCACGAAGAAGGGGGCGGCGGAGTTGCTCCTGGACGCAGAGATCACGGCGGCGACGCTGCGCGGGCGGGTGGAGACCCTGCTCGAGGATGACGAACGGCGGGAGGAGCTCGCAGGTCGGATGCGCGCCCTAGCGACCCCCGGGGCGGCCGACGAGGTGGCCGGCAGGCTGCTGCGCGCCGCGGAAATGGAGTGAGAGGGATGAAAATCCACATGATAGGCATTGGCGGTGCGGGTATGAGCGGGATAGCGGAGGTCCTGGGGAACAGGGGACACGCCGTCACGGGCTCGGACCTCAAAGAGTCGCCCTACACCAGAAGGCTGGGAGAGGCCGGCATAACGGTCTTTATCGGGCACGCCGCGGACCAGGTGGGGGACGCGGACCGGGTCGTGATCTCGACCGCCATCCCAACGACCAACCCGGAGCTCCTCGAAGCTCGGCGCAGGTCGATACCGGTGATCCCACGCGCCGCGGCGCTGGCTTGGATCCTGGAGGGTAGCCGCAGCATCGCCGTAGCGGGGACGCACGGCAAGACGACGACCACGAGCATGACGGCCCACGTGCTGAGGGCGCTCGGCGAGGACCCCACCGCGCTTGTCGGCGGCGAACTGAACGATATCGGGAGCAACGTGGCTTTCGGGCGCGCGGACTTGGTCGTCGCGGAGGCGGACGAGAGTGATCGATCGCTACTCCAGCTCAGGCCCCAGGCCGCCGTCGTCACGAACGTGGAGTTCGACCACCCCGATTTTTACGCCTCGCTCGACGACGTCCTGGAGACTTTCTCGGCTTTCGTCGCCTCACTCCCTTCCGACGGGCATCTGGTGGTCTGCGCCGACGATCCCTCTTGCCCACGGCTCATCAACGACGCCCCTTGCCCCGGCACGACGTACGGGATCTCGGCCGGGGATTTGAGGGCAGAGCTCCTCACCCCGAACAGATACGTTCTCTCGGAGAACGGCGAGAGGCGCGGGACGGTCGAGCTGGGCGTCTACGGTCGCCACAACGTTCTCAACTCGCTGGCCGCCGCAGGGATCGCGCGCTGGCTCGGCCACGACGCCTATCGAGCCGCCGGCACCCTGAAGGACTTCAGCGGCGTGCGGCGCCGCTTCCAGCTTAAGGGAGAGCGGTCGGAGGTCAGGGTACTCGACGACTACGCCCACCACCCCACGGAGCTCTCCGCAACGCTCGAGGCCGCCCGGGCGACGGCACCGTCGGGCGGCAGGATCGTCGCGGTCTTCCAGCCGCACCGCTACTCGCGCACCCGCAAGCTCTACCGCGAGTTCGGCGGCGCCTTCGCCGCCGCGGACGCGGTCCTCATAACCGAAGTCTACGGCGCGGGCGAGATGCCCCAGCCCGGGGTGAACGGCAAGCTGGTAGTGGACGCCATCTGCGAGACGAGCAGGCACCCCGACGTGTTCTACATCCCCCAGCAAGACGACATACCGAAGGTCTTACGCGAGATCTCCGAGCGGGGAGACGTCGTGCTCACGCTCGGCGCGGGGGATATCTCGCGGGCGGGCGAAGTGCTGCTCGAGCTCCTGGGGGCGTGACCATCGCGATCGTGAGGAACCTGCTCGCCGCCCTCGCCATCTCGGCGGCCGTCGCCACCCTCACGACCCTCGTCGTCTTCGTCGTCGCCTACCTGGCCGTCCCCGTAGCCGGCGTGCAGGTGATCGGGGCTCGTATGTTCCCCGAATCGGAGGCCTGGAACGCCGTCCCCGACCACGCGAGCCTCCTCACCATGAACGCCGCGGCGCTGGAGAAAAAACTGAAGTCTAATCCTTGGGTTAAAGGTGCGATGGTGACCAAAAATTGGGATTCCGGTATAGTTACAGTAGAGGTTAAGGAACGCCGCGCGGTGTTGGACGCCGAGGTTGAGGGGCGGCGGGTGGTCGTTGCCTCGGACGGGACAAGGCTCCCGGGGCTGGGGGGAGCGGACCTTGAGAGGATCGAGCTGGACGAGGATCTGCTAGGAGAGGTCTTGGAGTTCGCGAGGGTGCTGGAGAGCAACGGTGTCAGGCTGGACTCGGTCGACGAGGCCGGTCCGGGCGGCATCGAGGCCACCGTCGAGGGCCGTAGCGTCGTCTTCTCCAGCGAGGTGGGCGACGAACAGGCGCGGGCCCTTGAAGACGTCATGGGCGAGCACCCGGACGCCTCGATCTTCGACCTCCGCTCTCCGCACAGGGTTGTGGTGGGCGGACCGTCCAACGGCGGCGCGGATGGCGGATCGGCGGGGTAGGGGAGCGGCTCGTGGCGCAGTCGCTGGTCTACGGCATCGACGTTGGGACCACCAAGATCGTGGCCCTCGCCGGGCGGGTGGACACCCGCAGGGGATGGGTCGAGGTGCTCTCGATGGGGGAGGCCCCGAGCCACGGGCTCAAGAGGGGGGTCGTGGTGGACCGCCAGGCTGCGGGCGAGTCGGTAGCCGCGGCGATCGAGGCCTGCGGGGTGCGCGGCGGCCCGGTGAGCGTCGGGATCGCCGGTAGCCACATCTCCTCGTTCAACACGGAGGTCACCGTCCTCAACCGCTCGAGGAACCTCACGATCACCGACCGTTTCCTGAAAAGGCTGGAGCAAGAGGCGCGGCAGCTGGATCTGCACGAGGACGAGCGTGTCGTGCACGTCGTTCCCCGTGGCTACGTACTGGATGGCTCCGAGGGCGTCAAGCAGCCCGTCGGCCTCGCCGCTCGCAAGGTCACCATGCGGGCCCACGTGGTGAGTGGGGCCGTCTCGAGCATCCAGAATCTCCTCCACGTGGTCGAGGATTGCGGCGTCGGCGTCTCGCGCGTGGTGCTTGAGCCGTTGGCCTCCGCAGAGGCTTGCCTGCTCGAAGGGGACCGCGACTCCGGCGTCGTCCTAATAGACGTCGGCGGCGGCACGACCGACGTCGCGGCCTTCACAAGGGGCGCGCTTACCCACACCGCCGTCATCCCCATCGGCGGCGAGAACTTCTCCGCCGACTTGGCCTACGGGCTGAAAATCCCCCAACCCAAAGCTGAGAAGATAAAGCTCCACTACGGCACGGTCCTCTCCTACACCGTGGACCCCGTCGCCGCCGTCAAGCTCGACGACCGCTACTACAACGCGAACTTCATCAGCCAGATCCTGGAATCCCGCGCCCGCGAGATCTTCGAGTACGTGGGCGAATCGCTCGAGGGCGCTCGCCTCCACAACCTGCTCCCAGGGGGCGTGATCCTCACCGGCGGAGGCTCTCTGCTCGACGGTATGACCGACCTCGCCGAGGATATCCTCGGCATGCGCGCCCGGACCGCCACCCCGCGCCGCGTCAGGGGCGAGATTAAACCTGTACAAAACCCTCAGTATGCAACCTCGGTGGGTCTGTTATACTTCTCGGCCAAACACGGTGACCTTGGACCGCAGGTTAAAGGCACAGGGGCAACGAGTTTTGGTAGCATAGTGGAGGCGGTCAGGAGCTGGTTCAGGGGAGGTTAGACCGGCGCGGCCCTAGAGAGTAGGCGATGGAGGGTAAGAAAGGCTATGTTGGACGCGGGGACTAGCTATCTGGCGGTAATAAAAGTAGTCGGTATTGGCGGTGGGGGGACCAACGCCGTAAACCGCATGATCAACTCGGGTTTGCAAGGGGTCGAGTTCATCGCGGTCAACACAGACGCCCAAGCCCTCCAGATGACCGACGCCGACCAGAAGATCCACATCGGGGAGAAGATCACGCGCGGCCTAGGCGCGGGCGCGGACCCGAAGATCGGGACCGAGGCCGCCGAGGAGAACAAGGCGGAGATTGAGGAGGCGCTGCGCGGGGCGGACATGGTGTTCGTGACGGCTGGCAAGGGTGGCGGCACGGGCACGGGGGCCGCCCCGGTCGTGGCCAAGATAGCCCGCGACTCGGGGGCTTTGACCGTTGGGGTGGTCACCAGGCCCTTCGCGTTCGAGGGCCGGCGGCGCTCGACGTATGCCGAGGAAGGCATCAAGCGCCTTAAGGAGAACGTGGACGCCCTGATCGTCATTCCCAACGACCGGCTCTTGCAGGTGGCCGAGAAGCGGACCAGCATGATGGATGCCTTCAAGATGGCCGACGACATCCTCAGGAAAGGCGTCCAGGGCATCACGGACCTCATCACGGTACCTGGCCTGATTAACCTCGACTTCGCCGACGTACGCACGATCATGCATGACTCGGGGTCCGCCCTGATGGGTATCGGGGAGTCCAGCAGCGAGAGCCGGGGCGCCGAGGCCGCGAAGCTGGCCATCTCGAGCCCGCTGCTGGAAGCTAGCATCGACGGGGCGACGGGCATCATCCTCAACATCACGGGCGGGAGCGAGCTCGGGCTCTTCGAGGTCAACGAGGCCGCGGAGATCGTCCACAACGCCGCCCACCAGGACGCTAACCTGATCTTCGGCGCGGTGATCGATGAGACCTATGGGGAGCAGGTAACCGTTACCGTGATCGCCACGGGCTTCGACCAGCGCCTCGCCAACCAGCGCCGCGCGGAGCGCCCGGTCGCGGAGACGCGTGAGGACGAGGCCGCGCCCGCCGAGCCCGCCCAGGAGGGCGACGTCCTAGACATCCCGGCCTTTCTTCGCCGCCGGTAATCCGCACTCGGGGCTTGAGCCGGGATCCCTTCGTCCTCGAACGCGCTGATCCCGACGTAGACAGCGCCGCCCTCCGCGGCGCTGTCTACGTCGCGCCCGACCCCGAGCCCGAAGGTGCCAGGGTATGGTTCTTCACCCGGCTCGGCGGCGTCTCCGAGGAGCCGTACGACAGCTTGAACGTCTCGAAGAAGGTCGGCGACAGGGCCGTGGCTGTCGAGGAGAACCTCTCCATCATAAGGCGGGCGATGGGGGGGAGGTCGTCCGCGTGGGTGCGCCAGGTCGCCGGGGACGGCGTCGTGCGGGTCTCGGAGGCGAGGTTCGCCGGGGAGGCCGACGCCCTCGTCACCTCGGAGAGAGACCTCTGCCTCGTCGTGGCGGTGGCCGACTGCGTGCCGGTGGCGCTCGTCGGCGAGCGTGGCGTCGGGATGGTCCACTCCGGGTGGCGCGGAACGCTCTCGGGGATCGCCGGGAAGGCCGCGCGGAGCATGGGCGAGCGGGGCGTAAAGGCTTACGTGGGACCGGGCATCCGGGGATGTTGCTACGAGGTCTCGCCCGAGCTGGCCGAGGGGTTCGCGGCAAGGTTCGGGCCTGAGGTGGTCTCCGGACGCTACCTCTCGTTGCCGGCGGCGATCAAGGTGGACCTCCAGAAGTCGGGGGTCGAGGAAGTCTACGACTTCGGGCTGTGCAGCGGATGCCGGCCCGACCTTTTCTACTCTCACCGCACGCAGGGCCCCCTGACGGGACGGAACCTGGCCGCGGTGGCGAGTGTGGTGCCGTGAGGGCGCAGGTCGGAACCGCCATCCGGGCCAACCTCGCGCGCGTGCGAGAAGAGGTAGCTGCAGCCCTAGAGCGGAGCGGCCGCGGGCCCGGGGAAGCGCGGATACTCGTCGCCAGCAAGTACTACGAACCGGCCCAGATCTCCGCGCTCGCCGAGGCCGGAGTCAGCCTGCTGGGCGAGAACCGGGCTGAGGACCTCGTCCGCAAACAGGAGGCCTTCGGCGACGGCTTCGAGTGGCACTTCGAGTGGCACTTTATCGGCCACCTCCAGAGCCGCAAGGCAAAGACCGTGGTTCCGCGCGTCAGCCTCATACACTCGGTGGATTCGGTGCGGCTGGTGCAGGAGCTCGCCAAGCGGGCGCCGAAAGGCGGTACGGTCGAAGTCTTGTTCCAGGTCAACGTCAGCGGCGAGGACGCGAAGTACGGTGTCTCCGAGGACGAGGTCGAGGCCCTGCTGGAGGCCGCCGCGGGGGCCGAGGGCCGGGTCCGTGCCAGGGGGTTCATGACGCTCGCCCCGCTGGTTGAAGACCCCGAGGACGTACGCTATGTTTTCGCGAAACTCCGAGCGATTCGTGATAGGCTACGGCAAAGCTGGAGCACGCACTTCGACCTCTCCGAACTCTCTATGGGGATGAGCGGCGATTACGCAGTAGCGGTCGAAGAGGGAGCCACCCTGGTAAGGATCGGGCGGGTGCTATTAGAGGAGGATGGCCCGTAAGGAGGCAGGATGGGAGTTAGGGATCGTCTAGAGCGGGTCGCGGCCTGGTTCGGCTTCGGTGTCGACGACGATGACTACTACGACGACGATGAGGAAGAAGACCGCCGCTACGCCAAGGACCCTTACGCTAACGGGGCGAGTGGCGAGGAGCCGAGCCCGGCAGTCCGCCGCCTCGGGCGGTCGGAGCGTTCCTCGGCCTTCGGCACCTCCCTCGGGGACCTCTTCGGCAGCGAGGCCCCCAGCCGGAGCGAGCGCTACGCCCAGCAGAACCCGCCGCCGCACCTGCGCGCTGTCCCCGACCAACGCCCCACGAGGGTGAGCGTGCTCGAGCCCTCAAGCTTCAACGACGCCCAGGCGCTTGCCGACCGCTTCAAGCGCCAGCAGCCGGTGATCCTCAACCTCCAGAACGTCGACGGCGACTTGAGCCGTCGGATGGTCGATTTCTGCTCCGGGCTCACCTACGCGCTAGACGGCCAGATCCAAACCGTCGCCAGCCGGGTCTTCCTCCTGACCCCGCGCAACGTCGAGGTGAGCGCCGAGGAGCGCAAGCGCATCGCCGAGCGGGC
>Ga0126306_10000016_pt1 | contig 44351 bp, 42 predicted proteins | sample Plot27_FD_92592 | JGI IMG/M metagenome (GOLD analysis project Ga0126306, IMG submission 92592) | Serpentine soil microbial communities from UC McLaughlin Reserve, CA, USA - Plot27 | ecosystem: Environmental > Terrestrial > Soil > Grasslands | place: USA: UC McLaughlin Reserve, Lake County... | reverse complement strand
CCGAGCTCGGTGAAGGCGGCGGTCAGCGACGCCGCCGCGAACACCGTCAGCTCACCCGGCGCCGCCCGGGAGCCGCCCGAGGGTTCGTCGTCGCCGCCGCAGCCGGCGAGCACCAGGGCCACCGCCGCCGCCGCGGCGGCCAGGCGGATCCGGGACCGGAGCATGGGACCTCCTCTAGCTCGACGTCGGCTCGCCACGGGCCGGCGCCGGCAGCTCGACGACCACGTTGGTCGCCTTGACCGAGGCCACGGCCAGCATCCCCGGGGCCAGCTCGAGCTCGTCGGCGGCCTCCCTGGTCATCAGCGACACCACCCGGAACGGCCCGGCCTGGAGCTCCACCTTGGCCACGATCTCGTCCTTGGCCACCCTGGTGACGATCCCCTGGAACCGGTTGCGGGCCGACTGGGCGATCACCTCGTCGCGCTCGGGGGCGTGCCGCAGCCCGGTCATGAACTCGGCCAGGGCGGCCCCGTCGACCATCCGCTGGCCCCCCTCGGTCCGCCTCGCCCCCAGGCGGCCGGCGTCCGCCCAGCGGCGTACCGTGTCCACACTCACCCCGAGCAGCTCGGCGACCTGGCCGATCCGATAGCTTGGCATTTGCTGGCGATTCTAGCATGCATCGCCGCATCCGCTTGACATGTGGCGCCGGCAAGCCCGCATCTGCAGATGCAGCTGGGAGCGGAGATGGACGAGGGCACGATCGGCACCGAGCGGCTGCTGCTGACCCCGCTGGGCGCCGGCGACGCCGACGAGCTGGTTGGGGTGCTGGCCGACCCGGGGCTGCACGAGTTCATCGGGGGCCGGCCCGCGACCCTGGAGGAGCTGCGGGCCCGCTTCGCCGCCATGACGGCCGGGTCCGGCAGCCCCGACGAACTGTGGCGCAACTGGGTCGTCCGCCGCCGCGCCGACGGCCAGGCGGTCGGCACCGTGCAGGCCACCCTGTCCCGCCGCCAGCGAGGGTGGAGCGCGGAGGTCGCCTGGGTCGTCGGCCTCGCCCACCAGGGCCAGGGCTACGCCGCCGAGGCGGCCCGGGCCCTGGTCGGCTGGCTGGCCGAACGCGACGTCGGCGAGGTCGTCGCCCACATCCACCCCGGCCACGCCGCGTCGGCGCGGGTGGCCGAGCGCGCCGGGCTCCAGCCAACCGACGACCGGGTCGACGGCGAGGTCGTCTGGCGCGGCGTCACCGGCGGCTGACGCCCCAGCGCAGCCCGGCCAGGAGGGCGGCGGCGGCGGCCGACCCGATCAGCAGCGAGAGCCGGGCCGCCCGGTCGACGTCGCCGGGGCCGGGCAGGGGCCCGTGGCCGAGGGCCGGCCGCTCCTCGACCCGCTCCCCGTAGACGTTGCGGCCCCCCAGCCGCACCCCGAGGGCGCCGGCGAAGGCCGCCTCCATCGGCCCCGCGTTGGGGCTCGGGTGCGAGCGCCCGTCGGCCCGCAGCGTCCGCCACGCCCGGCCGGGGCTGCCGCCCACCGCCGGCGCGGCCAGGCAGGCCAGGCCGGCCCCGAGCCGCGCCCCCGGCCACCCGGCCAGGTCGTCCAGGCGGGCCGCGGCCCAGCCGAACCGCCGGTAGCGGGCGCTCCTGTGGCCGACCATGGCGTCAAGGGTGTTGGCCGCCCGGTAGCCGACCACCCCGGCCGGCCCGGCCAGCACCCCCCAGACCAGCGGGCCCAGGACCGCGTCGGCGGTGTTCTCGGCCACCGACTCCACCGCCGCCCGGCACAGCTGCGGCCCGTCCAGATCGCGCGGGTCCCGCCCCACCAGCATCGGGGCGAGCCGGCGGGCCTCCTCCAGGTCCCCCGACCGGACCGCCGCGGCCAGCTCCCGCCCGGCCACGGCCAGCGACCGGCCCCCCAGCGCGACCCAGGTCGCCGCGCCCGTCAGCAGCAGCTCGGCCGCCGGGCGGCCACGGGCCCGCCGCTGGGCCCAGCCGGCCGCCGCGGTCGCTCCCCCGGCCAGGGCGATGGTGTAGGCGACCCCGGCGGTCCGCGACGGCCGCCACATCGCCCGCTCGAGCGCGGCCGCGAGCTGCCCGAACCCGGCCACCGGGTGCCAGCGCCGCGGGTCCCCGAGCACCCGGTCGGCACCACCCCGGCGACCAGCCCGGCGACCCGGGCGCGGGACCTCGACATCCGACCTCCTTGTCGCGCTGCTTGACGGGGTGACGGGGCGAACCTAGCGTCGCCTGCCGTGACCGTCGACCTCGACCATCACGGCGACGACGACCTCGACCCGGCGGCCGGGCCGGGTCAGCTCGACCTGGCCGTCAACGTCCGCCTGGCCCACCCCCCGGCCTGGCTGCAGGCCCGGTTGGCGGCCGCGCTGACCGGGCTGGCCGCCTATCCGCGACCGGCCGCGGCCAGGGCCGCGGTGGCCGCCCGCCATGGGCGCGACCCGGCCCAGGTGCTGCTGACCAACGGCGCCGTCGAGGCCTTCACCCTGCTGGCCCGCGGGCTGCGGCCGCGACGGGCGGTCTGTGTCCATCCCTCCTTCACCGCCCCCGAGGCCGCCCTGCGCGCGGCCCGCCACCCGGTCGAGCGGGTCCTGCTCCCACCCCCCTTCGACCTCGACCCCGACCTGGTGCCGTCCGGCGCCGACCTGGTCATGCTCGGCAACCCGACCAACCCCACGGCCCGCCTCCACCCGGTCGAGGTCCTGGAACGCCTGGCCCGCCCGGGCCGGGCCCTGGTGGTGGACGAGGCCTTCGCCGACGCCGTGCCCGGCGAACCGGCCACCCTGACCAGCCGCCAGGACCTCTCCGGCCTGGTCGTGGTGCGCAGCCTGACCAAGACCTGGGGGCTGGCCGGGCTCCGGGTCGGCTACCTGCTCGCCGGCCCGGAGCTGACCGCCCGGCTGGCCGCCGCCCAGCCGCCCTGGCCGGTCAACAGCCTGGCCCTGGAGGCCCTGGTCGCCTGCTCCCAGCCCGACGCGATCGCCTGGGCCGGCGAGCAGGCACACCGCACCGCCGAATGGCGGGCCGACCTGGCCGCCGTCCTCGGCCAGCTCCCCGGCGTCACCGTGGCCCCCGGCGGCCGGGCCCCGTTCCTGCTGCTCCATGTCCGTGACGCCACCCTGGTCCGGGCCCGGCTGCGCGACCTGGGCATCGTGGTCCGCCGCGGCGACACCTTCCCCGGCCTGGGCCCCGACTGGCTGCGCGTCGCCGTGGCCGCCCCCGAGCACCACGACCGGATCCTCGACGGCTTCTCCCGGAGCCTCCGTGGAAGCGGTCTGGTCAGGGCCGGTCGGCCCCGCCGCGGCGGGCCCGGTGGGCGGCCAGGGCCCGGTCGATGAGCTCTCCCGCCGAGCCGAGGTAGTCCTGGGGGTCGAGCAGCTGGTCGATGGTGCTCTCGTCGAGGTGCTCGCGGACCTGGGGGTCGCCGGCCAGCAGGCTGCGGAGGGGCCGACTGGTGTCGGCGGCCTGGCGGGCGAGCCGGCGCACCAGCTCCTGGGCGCCGGTGCGGCCGAGCGGCCCGGCCAGCTCGGTGGCGATCCGCTCGGTCATGACCTGCCCGCCGGACGCCTCCAGGTTGGCCCGCATCCGGTCGGGATGGACCTCAAGGCCCTGGAGGAGGTCGCGGGTTCGGTAGGCGGCCCCGCCGACCAGCCGCAACAGCTCCACCTGGGGCTGCCACTCGCCATGCCAGGCCCCGGTGGCCCGCTCCTGCTCCTGGGCCATCGACCCGAGCAGGGTGGCGACCAGCCCCGGGACCCGGCGGGTGGCCGCGACCACGAGCACCGAGGTGACCGGGTTGTGTTTGTGGGGCAGGGTCGAGGACCCACCCCGACCCTCCCCGCCCTCGTTGACCTCGCCCACCTCGGTCTGGGCCAGCAAGGTCACGTCCAGGGCGAGCTTGCCGAGCACCCCGGCGACGACCCCGAGGGCGGCGGCCAGCTCGGCCACCCGGATCCGGTTGGTATGCCAAGGAAGGACCGGCTCAGCCAGCCCCAGCAGCTCGGCGTAGTGCCTGACCACGCCGACCCCCTCCGGCCCGAGGGAGGCCAGCGTCCCCGCCGCCCCGCCCAGCTGAGCGGCCAGCCGCTCCCGCCGCACCCTGGCCAGCCCGGCCGCCGCCTCCTCCACAGCAACCAGCCACCCGGCCGCCTTGAGGCCGAAGGTGGTCGGCAGGGCCTGCTGGCCCAGCGTCCGCCCAGCCATCACGGTCACCCGGTGCGTCTCAGCCAGGCCGGCCGCCGCCGCCGCCGCAGCCTCCAGGTCCTCCAGGATCGGGCCAAGGGCCCGGACCCCGACCAGCGACCAGGCGGTGTCCAGGATGTCTTGGCTGGTCGCCCCGTGATGCACCCAGCGGGCGGCCTCCGGCCCGGCCTCGCTGGTGACCGCCTCGGTGAGCTCAGCGACCAGCGGCACCACCGGGTTTCCCGCCGCCACCGCCCGCCGACCCAGCTCGCCGGGGTCGAACCGGTCGGCCTGGCAGACCGCGCCGATGGCGGCCGCGGCCTCCTCGGGCACGAGACCGGCCCGGGCCGAGGCCGCCGCCAGGGCCCGCTCAGCATCCAGCATCGCCTGCAGCAACGCCCGATCGGACAGCTCCGGGTCGGCGCTGGAGCCGGAGAAGAGCGGTCCGAGCAGGCCGCCGCTGTCGTCAGATGGCAAGGAAGGGGGTCTCCTGGTCGCCTTGCAGGCGGATGTCGAACCGGAGCCCGTCGCCGTCGGCGGCCGCGACCAGCCTGGCCCGGACCTGCGAGTCCTCGATCGAGGCCAGCAGCGGGTCGGCAGCATTGGCATTGGCCTCGGCCTCGTCGGGGAAGTAGATGCGGGTCACCAGCCGATGAAGCAGCCCCCGGGCGAACACCGACACATCCAGATGCGGCGCCTCGGTGCCACCATCCGGCGCCGGCAGCGGGCCCGGCTTGACCGTCCGGACCGCCCAGCAGCCCTCAGCATCGGTCGCACAGCGCCCGAACCCCCCGGACCCCGTCGCGAAGTGGCCATCGGGGTCGGCCTGCCAGGTCTCGACCAGGGCGTCGGCCACCGGCTCCCCGGCCCCGTCCAGCACCCGGCCACCGACCCGAACCGCCCCAGGGGTGCCCGCGGGCACCACCTCAGGGCCGTCCGGCCAGATGAGCCCGACGGCAAAGAAGGGACCGATCGTCTGGGACGGCGTCTCCGGCAGGCTCATCGGTCGTCGTCCTCGTCCTCCAGCGGCGTCGCCGCCCGGCCGGCCAGGACGATATCCCACCGGTAGCCGACGGCCCACTCCGCCACCGTGACGTCCAGGTCCAGCCGGGACACCAGCCGCTCCCGCGCCCCCTCGGGTACCGACTGGAAGATCGGGTCGAACGCGAACAGCGGGTCCCCGGGGAAGTACATCTGGGTGATGAGGCGCTGGGTGAACGCCCGCCCGAACACCGAGAAGTGGATATGGGCCGGCCGCCAGGCGTTGTCGTGGTTCTTCCAGGGGTAGGCGCCCGGCTTGACGGTCACGAACCGCCAGCGCCCCTGGGCGTCGGTCAGACACCGCCCCGCCCCGCTGAAGTTCGGATCCAACGGCGCCGGATGGCGGTCGCCGTCGTGGCGGTAGCGGCCACCGGCGTTGGCCTGCCACACCTCCACCAGCGTGTCCGGCACCGGCCGTCCATCGGCCTCCAGCACCCGCCCCTCCACCACAATCCGCTCCCCCAACGGCTCCCCACCATGCTGGGCGGTCAGATCATGGTCCAGCTCGCCGACCCGACCTTCCCCCAGCAACGGCCCCGTCACCTCGGTCAGCCGATGCGGCAACGGCGTCAGCGGCCGCAACGGATGGCGCAGCGCCGTCGAACGATACGCGGGAAAATCCAGCGGCGGATGGGTACCGGACATGTGAGGCCTCCTCCCAGCCAACGATCAAGGATAGGACGCCGGAGCACCGCGACGGCGGCACTCGGCGAGGGTGGTCGCGAGCAGGGCCACCGCCTCCTCGGCCTGGCCGTCGGCGAGGTTGCCGTAGCCGAGCACCAGGCCGGGGCCGAACGTGTCGTCGCGGACCCGGTAGGTGTCCAGGTTGGCGACCCGCATGTCGCGGGTCGCGGCCCGGCTGACCACGGCGGCGCCGTCCATCGTGTCGTCGAGGAGGACCAGCAGGTGCAGCCCGGCGGCCACGCCGAGGAGGCGGGCGCCGGGAAGGCGCTCGGCCAGGCCGGAGACCAGCCGGTCGCGGCGCAGCCGGTACCGCTTGCGGGCGGCCCGCAGGTGGCGGTCGTAGGCGCCGGTCTGCAGGAACTCGGCGAAGGTGAGCTGGTCGAGGGTCGAGGGCGCGGCCGGCGGCCCGTCCGTGGCCCGGACCGGTCCGGTCCAGGCCGGGGGCGTCGCCACCCAGCCGATGCCCAGGGCCGGCGAGAGGGTCTTGGACAGCGACCCGAGCAGCGCCACCCGGAACGGGTCGGTGCCCTGGATGGTCCCGACCGGCCGGCGGTCGTAGCGGAACTCGGCGTCGTAGTCGTCCTCCAGGATCAGGCCGTCGACCCGGCGGGCCCAGGCCAGCAGGGCGCCACGGCGCTCCGCCGAGAGCACCACCCCGGTCGGGAACTGGTGGGTCGGGCTGACGATCACCGCCCGCACGTCGGGATGGTCCTCGAGGTCGCCGACCCGCAGCCCCTGGCCGTCGACCGGGACGGGGACGACCCGCAGCCCGGCGGCGACGGCGGCCTGGCGCAGCCGGTGCCAGCCCGGGTCCTCGACCGCGACGGCGCCGATGCCGGCCGCCCGCAGGGCCTGGCCGACCCGGTGGGTCGCGTCGGTGACCCCTCGGCAGATCGTCACCTGCGCCGGGTCGGCCTGGGCGCCCCGGACCCGGGCCAGGTACCCGGCCAGCACCAGCCGCAGCCGGGGGTGGCCGGCCGGGTCCGGGTAGCCCAGCTCGGCATAGGGCAGGGTACTGGTGACCGAGCGGAGCGCCGCCACCCAGCGCGCCAGCGGGAACGACCGGAGATCGGGCAGGCCGGGCGCCAGGTCGATCCGCGGCGCCCGTGCCGGCGCCACCGCCGGCGGCGACCGGCCGGCCTCCTCGTTCTGGCCGAGGGGCCGCACCCGGGTGCCGGAGCCGACCCGGGCATCCAGGTAGCCCTCGGCGGCCAGCTGGGCGTAGGTCTCGGTGACGACCCAGCGCGAGCAGCCGAGGTCCCCGGCCAGGGTGCGGCTGGGCGGCAGGGCGCTCCCGGCCGGAAGGCGGCCGTCGCGGATCGCGTCGCGCAGGGCGCCCGACAGCCGGGCGTGCAGCGGTCCGTCACGCGCCTCACCCAGCTCCAGGAGCGTGTCCCACGCGAGATTGGTCTGGAATTCAGCCATCTGATCGGACCATACATCCACACCAATGATGGGGCTAGCCTGGACCCAACCACCGAAAGGAGCACCAGCGTGCGGCAGCTACCGCTCAGCGACGGCCGGGTCGAGCTCCGGGTGAGCCAGCTCTGCCTGGGCACGATGTACTTCGGCTACCGGACCGACGAGCCGACCTCGTTCGCCATCCTCGACCGCTTCCTGGAGGCCGGCGGCAGCTTCCTGGACACGGCCAACAACTACGGCCAGTGGCATGGGGACGCCGGCGAGAGTGAGCGGGTCATCGGCCGCTGGCGCCGGTCCCGGGGTCTCGCCGACGAGGTCGTGATCGCCACCAAGGTCGGCGCCAGGACCCTCGTGCCCGGCGACCCCAGCCCCCGGCACTGGCAGGGCCTCGGGGCCAAGACGATCCAGGAGGACGCCGAGACCAGCCTGCGCCAGCTCGGCGTGGACCGCCTCGACCTCTACTACGCCCACATCGACGACCGGGCCACCCCGCAGGAGGAGACCGTCGACGCCCTGGCCACCCTGGCCGAGCAGGGCACGGTGGGGCTGCTCGGGGCCAGCAACCACGCCACCTGGCGGATCGAGCGGGCCCGGTCGATGGCCGGCGCCGCCGGCCGCCCGGCCTACGCCTGCGTGCAGCAGGAGCACAGCTACCTGCTGCCCTGGCCCGACCCCGGGCAGGTCAACCTGGTCACCGAGGAGCTGGTCGACTACGCCACCGCCGAGGGCCTGACCCTGCTCGCCTACTCGCCACTGCTCAAGGGCGTCTACGCCCGCCCGGGCGAGGCCCCGCCAGCCGGCTACGACCACCCCACCAACCGGGCCCGGCTGGCCGTCCTGCGCGAGGTCGCGGCCGAGCTGGGCGCGACCCCGTCCCAGGTCGTGCTGGCCTGGCTCATGGGGGGCCGGCGGCCGATGATCCCGGTCGTCGGGGCCAGCACCGTCGCCCAGCTCGAGGAGCTGCTCGGGGCCACGGAGCTGCGGCTGGACGGCGAGGTCCGCGAGCGCCTGGACACGGCCGGCCACTGACCGTCGGTCAGGAACGGGGCGGGACCGAGAACAGGTGCTGGACCTGGGGGGTCCCGTCGGCCAGGGCGATGGCCCGCTCCTCGATGACCTGGTCGGTGCCGGTGAGGCGCTCGCCGTGCTGGCGCAGGTGCTCGGCCCAGGACGGGACCATGAAGGTCTCCACGAACTGGCGGCGGTCGGCCCCGTCCCGGTACAGGTCCCAGCGGGAGGCGCCGGTGCGCTGGCGCGACCGGCGGACCAGGTCCATCGCCTCCAGGAACCGCGGCACCCGCTCCTCGGGAACCCGGTAGGTGACGGTGACCAGCACCGGGCCGTCGTCGGGCTCGGGCTCGAAGTCGAGATGCGGCTCGGGCCAGTACATGGCCGGGCTGCGGTCCAGGCCCTCGGTGTCGTGCAGCGGCCACCACCTGAGCGAGGCCGCCCCGGCCAGCATCAGCCCGGCCGCGGCCAGGAAGACCGCCTGGAGCCCGAACTGCTCGGCCAGCAGGCCCCAGGCGAGCGCGGCCAGGCCTTGGCCGCCGACGAAGACGATCTGATAGGTCGAGAGGCCCCGGGCCCGGACCCAGCCGGGGAGGAACAGCTGCATGGTGGCGTTCAGGCTGGCCATGACGGCCAGCCAGGCGGCGCCGGCGGCGAACAGGACGACGGTGACGGCGGCCGGGTTGACGACCAGCGCCACCACCACCAGGGCGACCGCGTAGACCAGGCTGGCCAGCAGGACGATCCCGTTGGTCGAGGTCCGCACCCGCAGGCGGGGCAGGGTGAAGGCCCCGGCCACGGCCCCGACGCCCAGGGCGGCCAGCAGCAGCCCGTAGCCGCCGGGACCGAGCCCGAGGCGGCGGCTGGCCACCAGGGCCAGCAGCGCCCAGACCACGGTCCCGGGGACCACGTACAGCAGCGAGCGCAGCAGGATGCGGCGGACGACCCGGGAGTGGCGGATGTAGCGGCCGCCGGCCACCAGGGCCGAGCCGAACCGCTCGGGGAGGTCGTCGGGCTCGACCGGCCGCCGCCGCCAGGTGGCCAGGGCCAGGACCAGGAAGCCGAACGAGAGCGCGTTCAGGGCGAACACGGCGGCCACGTCGACGCTGGCGATCAGCAGGCCGGCCACCGCCGGCCCGACCGCCCGGGCCAGGTTCATGCTGATCCCGCCCAGGGCCGAGGCCGCCGGCAGCTGGGAGCGCGGCACCAGCTCGGGGATCAGCGCCTGCCAGGCCGGCATGGTCAGGGTCTGGCCGCAGCCGAGCAGGAAGGTGAAGGCCAGCAGCAGCGCCGGGGTGACCCCACCGGCGGCGGTCAGGGTGGCCAGCACGGCGGCCACGACCAGCGAGCCCGTCTGCACGGCGATCAGCAGCCGCCGCCGGTCGAACACGTCGGCGAACACCCCAGCCGGCAGGGCCAGGAAGAACACCGGCGACATGTTGGCCGTCTGCACCAGGGCGACCAGGGTCGAGGCGGCCGGCTGGTCGACCAGCAGCCACTGGGCACCAACCGTCTGCATCCAGGTGCCGACCAGACTCCCCAGCTGGGCCAGCCACAGCACCCGGAAGATCCGGATCCGCAGCGGCGCCCACGCCGATTCGATTGGCCTGCCTCCTTCCCTGACAGCAGCGATCAGGCGGCACCTAGGATAGGCGCCGCCTGATGGGTGACCCGTCCGGCGGGTGGTCTAGCGCCGGCCGGTCAGCGCTTGGCCGACTTCCTGGAGGTACCGGCGGCCTTCTCGGCGGTGGCGGCGGCCTTGCCGGTCTCCTCCTGGACCCGCTCGCCGATCGCGGTGGTGGCCCCGAGGACGCTGTGGGCGAGCTCGCGCTGGGCGTTGAGGAGCTGGGCGGCGAAGTCGAACACCGAGTCGACGACCTCGGTGGCCGAGGGCAGCTGGCCGGCGCCGGGCACGGCGGCGGCCTGGGCACTGCCGGGCACGAGCTGCTGGACGGTCTCGGCCCAGGCGCGCATGCCGTCGACCACGGCCTCCTGGCTCTTGCGGATGCCGTCCAGGACCTGGGCCTGGATCTCCTGGGTGGGGTCGGTGGGATCGGCCATCAGGGTGTCTCCTCCTCGTCGAGCGACCCCCGGGGTCGCTCCTCGCTTGTGCTAAGTATAGTTAGCGCGAGACTACTATGCAAAGCATCGTCGTCAGGGCCGGTCGCCCTCGACCGCCCCGGTGCCGCCCACCATCCGGGCGACCATGCGGGCCAGGCCCTGGGTTGGCCACCAGGTCTTCATGAACAGGCGGCCGCTGCCCGACCGGCCCTCGACCCACCAGCCGAACCGCTTGCCCTGGCTGAGGGCCACCCGACGATCACCCATGGTCGACCTCCCGGGGAGCTGACTGCGTGGCATGACCCTACCCGGGGTGGCCCTCGGGGGGAACGGTGACGACCACGCCCTCGCGGCGGGCCCGTTCGGCGGCGAACACGACCAGGTGGGCCTCAAGGGACGCCCGGGGGCCGGTGAGGACGTGGGCCCGGTCGCCGGTGGCCACGGCGCGGGTGAAGGCGTCCATCAGGCCCCAGTCGCCGCCGCCGTGGCCGCCGCCGGCGGTGGCGTCCCCGGGGGGCAGGGCCTCCAGGGTCTCGGCCGTCCCGGTCAGGAAGTCGTGGACCCGGACCCTCTCGCCGTCGCCTTCCAGCTCACCGTGGGTGCCGAACAGGCGGGTCCGCCGGTGGCCGCCGGCGTTGAAGCCGGTCATCACGAACGAGCCGGTGGGGCCGCCGTCGAACTCCATCGCCACCACCTGGTGGTCGACCACGTCGTTGTCGCCGGCGTAGACGCAGCGCCCATAGGGACCGGAGCGCAGCGCGGCCAGCAGGTCCTCCTCGGTGTAGCGCTCGATGACGGCGTCCAGCGGCCAGCCGGGGCCGCGCTCCAGGCAGCGCGAGTAGAAGCGCACGGCCGAGTACGGGCAGGCCGCCTCGACCCCGCAGTCGAGGCAGCGGTCGGCCGCCCCGGCCGGCCGGTGCTCGGGCCGGAAGTGGGTGAGGGAGCCGAAGCTGGCCACGCGGCGGATCGACCGCCCGACCACGTGCTGCAGCCAGTCCAGGTCGTGGCAGGACTTGGCCATGAGCATGAAGGTGGCCAGACCCTCCCGCCGCCAGGCGCCGCGGACATAGGAGTGGGCCTGGTGGAGGAACCCGACCGGCTCCAGGTGCTGGACCGAGACCACCTGGCCCAGGCGCCCGGCGTCCACCACCTGCTTCACCAGGGCGGTGTAGGGGGTGTAGCGCAGGACGTGGCAGACCGAGAAGATCACCCCGGCCCGCTCCACCGCCCCGACGATGCGCCGGCAGTCGGCCTCGGTGGTGGCCATCGGCTTCTCCAGGAGCACGTGGTAGCCGAGCTCGGCGAAGGCGATCGCCGGGTCGGCGTGCGTCGCGTCCTGGGTGCAGATCAGGACGGCGTCGGCCACCCGGCCCCGGCCGGCCAGCTCCTGCCAGGCGGCGGCGTCCGCCCCGTCGGGGAGGCCGTGCCGGGCGGCGAAGCGGCGGCGCCGCACCTCCTGGGGCTCGGCCACGGCCACCACCCGGGCCCGGTCCGGGTTGGCCAAGGCCCAGTCGCCGTGGGCGTTCCCGCGGTTGCCGGCGCCGAGGACGGCCAGGGTGACGGGCGCCATGGGATGCCTGGTCAGGGCCCGGCCGGCCCGGGCAGGGCCTGGAGGTCGCCGGGGGTGGGCAGGGACGCCTGGGCGCCGGGGCGCAGGCAGGCCGCGGCGGCGACCCGGACCGCCCGCCGGGCCGCGTCCTCCAGGGCGGCGCCGCCGGCCAGGGCGTCGGCCAGCCCACCGCAGAAGGCGTCCCCGGCGGCGGTGGTGTCGACCGCCTGGACCGGGACGGCGGGGACGTGGACGGTGTCGCCGCCCACGATCACCAGGCAGCCGTCGGCGCCCAGGGTGACCACCACCGCCCGGGCCGGGAGCCTGCCGGCCAGCCGGGTGGCCTCGGCGACCGTCTCCGGCTCCGCCCCGCCGGCCAGCTGGGCCAGCTCGACCCGGTTGGGGACCAGCACGTCGACGTCGGCCAGCAGCTCCTCGGGCAGGTCCCGCACCGGCGCCGGGTTGAGCACCACCGTGCCCCCGGCCGCCCGGGCGGCGGCGGCCACCGCCTCCAGCGGCACCTCCAGCTGGAGCAGGGTCACCGCGGCCGCGGCCAGGGCCGCCCGGCCCTGGCCGACGTCGTCGGGGGTCAGGCGGGCGTTGGCCCCGGGGCTGACCACGATCTGGTTCTCGCCGTCCTCGCTCACGGTGATGAGGGCGATGCCGCTGGGGATCCCGGCCACGACCCGCACCCGCGAGGTGTCGACCGCGTCGGCCTCCAGCGACCCCAGCAGCTCGCGGCCGGCGTCGTCGTCGCCGACCCGGCCGACCATGGCCACCCGGCGCCCCAGCCGGGCCGCGGCCACCGCCTGGTTGGCCCCCTTGCCGCCGGGGTTGCGGAACACGTCGTCGCCCGAGACCGTCTCCCCCGGCCCGGGCAGCCGGGCCACCCGCACCACCAGGTCCAGGTTGAGGCTCCCCACCACCGCGACCTCGGGGTCGGCGGCTCCAGCCCCCTGCAAGCTCATGGCCTCCACTCGGGATCGGCGGCGCCCTCACCCGCGCCTACCGGATTCTAGCCGTGACCGACCCTCCGCTACTGTTTGGGCGGCAGCCGACCCGACGGGATGGAGGCGAGGCAGGTGGCGCTCGAGAGCCGTTCTCCCCAGCGACCCGACGAGCTCGTGGCCGAGTTCGAGGAGGCCGGCGCCGAGGCGGTCGCGGCCGCGGCCGGGCGGGCCCGGACGGCCGCCGGGCCCTGGGCGGCCGGCTCGGCCCTGGAGCGCTCGGCGGCCCTCGAGCGGGCGGCCGACGCCCTGGCCGGGGCGGCCCCGGAGCTGACCGGGCTGATGGTCCAAGAGGTCGGCAAGCCGGTCACCGAGGCCGGCGCCGAGCTCTCCCGGGGGGTCGGGATCCTGCGCTACTACGCCCAGCAGGCCCTCGACCCGGACGGCGAGACCTACCCAGGCCCGAGCCCGGCCGGGCTGCTGCTGGCCCGGCGGCGGCCCCGGGGGGTGGCCGGGCTGATCACTCCCTGGAACTTCCCGGTCGCGATCCCGCTGTGGAAGGCCGCGCCGGCGCTCGCCTTCGGCAACGCGGTCCTGCTCAAGCCGTCGCCGGACGCGACCGGGCTCGCCCTGCGCCTGGCCGAGCTGCTGGCCCCGGCCCTGCCCGACGACCTGCTCCAGGTGGTGCCCGGCGGGGCCGGGACGGGCAAGGCGCTGCTGGAGGAGGTCGACTGCCTCTCGTTCACCGGCTCGGTGGCGGTGGGCCGCCAGGTGGCGGTGGCCGCGACCGGGCGGGGCATCCCCAGCCAGGCCGAGATGGGCGGGCTGAACGCCTCGATCGTGCTCCCGGACGCCGACCCGGAACGGGCGGCCACGGTGATCGCCGGGGCGGCGATGGGCTACGCCGGCCAGAAGTGCACCGCCACCAGCCGGGCCATCGTCGTCGGCGACCCCGGCCCGTTCACCGAGGCCCTGGTCGCGGCCGTCCAGGGCCTGGCCGTCGGCGACCCGGCCGAGGAGGCCACGGTGGTCGGGCCGGTCATCACCGAGCAGGCCCGCCGGCGGGTGGTGGAGGCGGCCGAGCAGGCCGCGAGCGCCGGCGGGCGCCTGCTGACCGGCGGGAAGGCCGGCGACGGGCCGGGCTGGTTCGTGGTCCCGACCCTGGTCGACAACCTCGACCCGGGTGCCCGGCTGGCCCAGGAGGAGGTGTTCGGCCCGATCGCGGTGGTGCTGGCCGTTCCCGACACCGACCAGGCGGTCGCGGTCGCCAACGGGGTCGGCTACGGCCTGGTCAGCTCGGTGTTCACCGGCGACCTGGACCGCGCCCTCGGCCTGGCCGCCCGGCTGGACACCGGCATGATCCGGGTCAACGCCTCCACCTCGGGGGTGGACTACCTGGCCCCCTTCGGCGGCGAGAAGGGCTCCAGCTTCGGCCCCCGCGAGCAGGGCAAGGCGGCCAGGGACTTCTACACCTCGACCCGGACCATCACGATCCTGCCGGCGGAGGGCTGAGCGGTGGCGATCTGGCAGCTGCTGGCCGAGGGGCGGCCCCGGCTGGGCCGGGGCCCGGTCGGCGACGGCCCGGCCGAGCTGCTCGACGCCGGGGCCACCATCGACGGCGTCCTCGGCGGCGACCCCGGTGCCCTGGAGGCGCTGCTCGGCGCCCCGGCCGTCGGTCCCGTGCCCGGCGGCGCCCAGCCGCTCGCCCCGGTCGGCTCCCAGCCGGTCTGGGCGGCCGGCGTGACGTTCCTGCGCAGCCGCGACGCCCGCCTGGAGGAGTCCGAGGGCCTGGACGCCTACGACAAGGTCTACCTGGCCGAGCGCCCCGAGCTCTTCCTCAAGGCCCTGCCGGGCACGGCCAGGGGCCCGGGCCAGCCGATCGGCGTGCGGGCCGACTCCCACTGGGACGTGCCCGAGCCCGAGCTGGCCCTGGTGGTCGACCGGCGCGGCCGGATCGCCGGCTACACCATCGGCGACGACGTGTCCTCCCGCTCCATCGAGGGTGAGAACCCGCTGTACCTCCCCCAGGCCAAGCTCTACCAGGGAAGCTGCGCCCTCGGCCCCTGCCTGGTCCCGGTCGGCGAGGCGCCCGACCCGGCGGAGATGGAGATCGCCCTGTCGATCGAGCGCGACGGGGCCGAGCTGTTCGCCGACCGCTGCTCGGTCGCGGACATGAAGCGGAGCCTCCCCGAGCTGGTCGACTGGCTCTGGCGCGGCCAGGACCTCCCCCGGGGCGCGGTCCTGCTCACCGGCACCTCGATCGTCCCGCCCCCCGACCTGACCCTCCGCCCGGGCGACCAGGTGACCATCGCCATCACCGGCCTCGGCCGGCTCACCAACCCGGTGGAGCTGATCGACATCAGCGGGCCCGCCGCCACCGGCTGATGCCCGGACCGGCCGGCGCCACCTTCTACATCGGTGGCTCCCCCTGCGCCGGGAAGAGCACCATCGCCGACCTCCTGGCCCGGCGCCACGACCTGCACGCCTTCCACTGCGACGAGGGCGCCGAGCCCCGCCTGGCCCTGGTCCGCCGCTCCCCCAGCCAGGCCATCCGCCAGCTCGTCGCCCTGCCCGACTGCGACCGCCTCAGCCGCCCACCCGCCTGGCAGGCCGAGCAGGAGGTCAACTTCTACCGCGAGCAGTTCCCCTACCTGCTCGAGGAGCTCCGCACCGCCCCCCGGCCCGGCGTCGCCGAGGACGCCGACCTCCTCCCCGAGCTGCTCCACCGGGCCGGCATCCCGTTCGCCCGCGCCGTCTGGGTCGTCCCCACCCCCCGGTTCCAGCTCGAGCACTACGCCCGCCGCCCCTGGGCCCACGACTACGTCGCCGCCTGCCCCGACCCTCCGGCGGCCTTCGCCAACTGGATGGAGCGCGACGCCCTGTTCGCCGGGCACGTGGCCGCCGAGGCAGCCCGGCTCGGCGGCAAGCTCCTGGTGGTGGACGGGTCACGACCCGTCGACGACATGGCCGCCGAGGTCGCCCGGCACTTCGGCCTGGGCGCCGGGCGGCTCAGCCAACAGCGATCGCCGTGAGCGCCACCCCGGCCCCCACGGCGGCCGAGGCCCCCATGACCCGCAGGGCCCGGCGGCGGTCCTCGGCCCGCGCCCGTTCGTCGGCGACCCGCTGCTCCTGGCCCATGGCCCCGAAGTTGTAGACGCCCCGCCACCCGAAGTTGGCGCAGAACCGCTGCCGGGCCTGCAGGTACCCGGCGGCGCTCCCGGCCGCCGGCAGGGCCAGCACCAGCCGCCAGGCCGGGTGCAGGTCGGACCGGAGCAGCACCGCGGCGAGCGCGGCCGTGACCACCAGCCCGGCATGCCCGGCCCGCCGCCGCATCGCGATCTCGGCCGGCCCGATGTTGCAGGCGCCGGCAAGGTACTGGTCGGTCATGGGGGGTCCTCCAACACGTCGACGACTGGCTCCATCGTCGTCTCCCAGACCGAAACGTGCGACCGGCTGTCGCTGGTGAAGGGCGCGCGGTCCCAGTCGGCCCAGCGCCCGCGCAAGGTCATCCCGGCGAGCCGGGCCATCAGGTCCAGCTCCGACGGCCACAGGTAGCGGAACGGCGCCGAGAGCGTCTCCAGCCGGCCGTCGACCACCCAGTAGTGGTGGGAGAACGCGATCTGGGTGGCGACCTCGAACTCCTCGAAGCCGAGATGGGCCGGGGTCACCGTGAACGGGCGGACGGTCTCGCCCGGCGGGAGCCGCCGCAGCTGCGGGACGATCACCTCGATGACGAAGCACCCGCCGGGCTCCAGCTGGGCGGCGACGTTGGCGAAGCAGGCCACCTGCTCGGCCTGGGTGGTCAGGTTCATGATCGTGTTGCGGACCAGGTAGGCGAGCTTGAACCTCCCCGCCACCCTGGTGGAGGCGAAGTCGCCGACGGTCACGCCGATGTCGTCCGTCCCCGCCTTGGCCCGCAGCTCGGCCACCATGTCCGGCGACAGCTCGATCCCGTGCACCCGGACCCCCCGCCGGCTGAGCGGGATGGCGATGCGCCCGGTCCCGATCCCCAGCTCGAGTGCGGCCCCACCCCCCGCCAGCCCGGCGAGAAAGTCCACCGCGGGATCGACCATCGCCGGCTCGAACAGCTCCGGCCACTTGGCGTCGTAGCTCTTGGCGATCCGCTCGTCGAAGTAGTTCTCAGGCACGGCCGGAGCATGACAGGGCGGTTCCGCACGCCACCACCGGGTTCCCGCGAGGGGCGCCGATCAGGGGTAGGTGCCGCCGCCGGCCTTCGCCTTCACCAGCTCGCCGTCGGCGGCGACGGCGAACCACACGTTGCCGACGCCCTGGCCCTTGATGTCGCCGGGCTTGGCGTCGCCGGCGAAGTAGTACAGCGGCTTGCCGCCGTAGGTCACCTGCGAGCTGCCGTTGGCCTGCGTGGCGGTCGACAGGAGCCCCGCCTCGGCCCCGGTCCCGGCGGTGGCGGTGCCGGTCAGCGCCGGCCAGTTGGCGGCGCACTCACCGCTGCAGGCCGACTGGTCGCCCTGGTCCTTGGTGAAGGCGTAGAGCGTGCGGCCGTCGGCGTCCACCAGGACGTCCCCGAGGCTGCTGGTGGCGACCGCGACGGTCGCCCCGCTGGCCTCCTGGGCCGCGGTGGTGGTCGGCCCCGCCGGCGCCGCGGTCTCCGACGGCGCGTCGTCGCCGCCACCGCAGGCCGCCCCGGCGACCACGATCGCGGCGAGCAGCGCCGCCCTGGCAAATCCCTTCCGCATGACGAGGCCTCCTGAACCTAGCCGGTCGCATCCCTGGGTTGCGCGAAGCGCGCCCAGTTGGACAACCAGCGGCCCCGCCCGATGGTTCCCCTCGCTGGTCGCCTGCGACAATCCGCTTGCCGAGGAAGGAGTGGACAGTGAACGAGACGAACTGGGCCGGGAACTACCGGTACCGGGCCGGCAAGCTGCACCGGCCGTCCACGGTGGAGCAGCTGCAGGAGGTCGTGGCCAACGCGCCCCGGGTGCGGGCGCTCGGGTCGAGGCATTCGTTCACCGACCTCGCCGACTCCGACGAGCTGGTCAGCCTGGACGGCCTGCCCGAGGAGGTCGCCGTCGACCGGGAGGCCGGCACGGTCAGCCTCTCCGCGGCCCTCAGGTACGGCGAGCTGGCCGAGGTGCTCGAGCGCGAGGGCCTGGCCCTGGCCAACCTGGCGTCGCTGCCCCACATCTCGGTCGCGGGAGCTGTGGCCACCGCCACCCACGGCTCCGGGGACGCCAACGGCAATCTCGCCACCTCGGTCGCCGGCCTTGAGCTGGTCACCTCCTCCGGCGAGCTCCTCACGGCCTCCCGAGGCGACCCCGACTTCGACGGCCTGGTCGTCGGGCTGGGGGCGCTGGGTGCGGTCACCCGCCTCACCCTGGACGCCGAGCCTGCCTACCAGGTCCGCCAGCGGGTCTTCGAGGGCCTCGCCTGGGACGCCCTGCACGAGCACTTCGACCAGGTGACCGCCACCGGCGACAGCGTGAGCGTGTTCACCCGCTGGGGCGAGGCGGTCGATCAGGTCTGGGTGAAGAGCCGGGTCACCGACGACCCCGAGCAGCTCCACGACGACCTGTTCGGCGCGGCCGCGGCGACCGTCGACCGGCACCCGATCATCGAGCTCGACCCGGTCAACTGCACGCTCCAGCTGGGTGTGGCCGGCCCGTGGTGGGATCGGCTGCCGCACTTCCGGATGGGCTTCACGCCCAGCAGCGGCGCCGAGCTCCAGTCCGAGTACCAGATCCCGCGCCCCCACGCCGCCGCCGCCATCAGGGCCGTGCACGCCCTGGCCGAGCGGGTCCGGCCGCTGCTGCAGGTGAGCGAGCTGCGGACGGTCGCCGCCGACCGCCTCTGGATGAGCCCCCAGTACGGCCAGGACACCGTCGCCATCCACTTCACCTGGCACCCCGACCCGGCCGGCGTCCAGCGGGTGCTCGTCGAGCTGGAGGCCGCGCTCGCCCCGTACGGCGCGCGGCCCCACTGGGGCAAGGTCTTCGTGGCCGACGCCACGACCATCACCCCGCTGTACGAACGCCTGCCCGACTTCAAGCGCCTGGTCGGCCAGCTCGACCCGCGGGGCGCGTTCCGCAACCCCTGGCTGACGAACCACGTCCTCGGTCCCCCCTGAGATGCTCGATGACTGTCGGGGACAGTGGCTGGCATGCCGCGCATGACCGAGAACATCGTGCTGGACACGACCATCCACGAGCCGTCGATGACGGCCGGCGAGGTCGAGATGCTGCGCTTCGCGCTGGACCGCGCCCGCGCGCAGTTCGCCTGGAAGTGCGGCGGCCTGGACGCGGCCGGCCTCGGCAGGCCGCACCCGCCGTCGGCGATGACCCTTGGCGGGCTGCTCAAGCACCTCGCCCTGGTCGAGGACCAACGCACCGCTGTCTTCCTGACCGGGGAGCCGATGGGGCCGCCCTGGGACGCGGTCGACTTCGAGGCCGACCCCGACTGGGCGTGGCGCTCGGCGGCCGACGACTCCCCGGCCGAGCTCTACCGGCTCTGGCGCGACGCGGTCGAGCGCTCCCGGGCCGCGACGGCGCGGGTGCTCGCCGACGGGGGGCTCGACCAGCCGTCGAAGTTCACCACCCCCTCCGGCGAGCACCCCAACCTCCGCCGGGTCCTGGTCGACCAGATCGAGGAGTACATCCGCCACACCGGCCACGCCGACCTGCTCCGCGAGGCCGTCGACGGGCTGGTGGGAGAGGACCCGCCCCAGCCCTGATGTCGGTCAGGTCTTCGAGCGCTCGCCCTGACGACGGAGGACGGCCTGGGCCGCGCTGAGCCGTTCGGCCTCGGGGCGATCCGAGGTGCCGCCCGAGACCTCGTCGGCCCAGGCGAGCAGCCGGTGCAGGTGGGGGCCGGGCGCCGTGGTCGTGATGCGCGGGCTGCCGAGGACAACCTCTCCCCCGGTCCCGTCGATGGTGACCCGGGTGCCCTCGGGGACGGTGCGCCCGCCGGCTCGCACCGAGGCGCCGGCGACGTCGACGGTGAGGCCGGCGATCCCCACCACGGCCGGCTTGCCCATGGCCCGTGCGACCACGGCGGCGTGGCTGGCCGGCCCACCACGGGCGGTGACGACGCCGGCGGCGGCGGCCAGGCCGCGCAGGTCGAGCGGCGATGTCGCCGGGCGCACCAGGATGACCGGGCCTTGCGCGGCCATCCGGGCCGCGTGGTCGGCCGTGGTGGCGACGCGGCCGGCGGCGACGCCCGGGCAGGCGCCCAGTCCCCGGGCGAGCATGTCGGCCTCGGCGACCGCCGCGATGCGGGGCGTGCGGACGTGCCCGAGATGCCGGGGCGAGACCCTGAGCAGCGCCTCGCGGCGCCCGATCACGCCCTCGTCGGCGAGGTCGGTGGCGATACGGACGGCGGCGTTGCCGGTGAACTGTCCCGGCCGCACCTGCAGGAGCCACAGCTGGCCGGCCGCGGTGCCGATGACGAACCCCGGGGGCACGGGCAGGCCAAGACGTCGCAGGACGACGAGGCCGTGCGCCTTGGCGCCGAGGACCTCCGCCGACTCCCCGGTCTCCGCCACCAGCGGGTGGAGCCACCTCACCATCTCGGGATGCCCAGCGTGGCCAGCAGGTCCTCGTGGAGCTGGAACCACACGGCGTGGTACGAGGCGGTGCTGTCGGTCACGTCCTCAAGGGCACCGGCCTTGGCACGAGCGAGCGCGTCGCTGAGCCGGACGCGATATCGCCGGAACCGGGGCAACGCCGCCGACAGGTCGGCGCAGACGGCCTCGGCACGCTGGTCGAATGCCGTGAGCCGGTCCAGAACCCGAGCGTCGTAGCCAGGGTCGCGGTGGTCGTTGCGTGTCACGGCACCGTCGACGGATCGCGTCTGCCATGCCGTGCAGAGGTCGAGCAGCTCCGGGTTGAGCACTAGGAAGCCGTCATACGCCTCGGCCACCGCGGCTCGGGTGCCGGCCGTCTCCAGCTCGCCGGCGATCCGCTCGGCATCCGCCGCCTTCCCGGCCTCGGTGAGCCCCCACCCGCCGAAGTCACCCGCAACATGGGTGACCAGGCCGGCCACCGCGGGGTCGATCAGCTCCGACTCGACCTCAGGCTCCGGGAGCCCCGCTGCCTCGGCCACCCGGGCGAGGCCCGCGAACCCGATGCAGCGGAGGGCGTGGAGCACCAGCAGGTCGGTGCTGGTCGGGTGGGGCGGACCTGGCCGGGTCATGCTCTGGTCCCGTCGGGTCGCGTGGTGGTCGAGGCGCCAGCGGTCGCCGCGGCATGGGCGGCACCTCGCCCCTGGGCTCGGGCGACGATCCTGCCGTCCTGGATGCGGACCGCGGCCTCGGTGGCGTCGTCGGCGTCCGGCAGCCCGACGGCCGAGGCGGCCAGGGCGCCGTCGTCGAGGACGAGGCGGAGGCGCGGCCACTGGCCGGGCGCGAACACGCGCCGCAGGCACCCGGTGAGGTCGCTGACCCTGAGCCGTACGAGCCGTCCGATCTCGGCCGGGTCGCTCGTCAGGACGATCACGGTGACCCGGTCGCCGGGGTGGGCGGCCCGGACGGCTTCCTCGGCCGCCTCCAGCCGGCCGGTGCCCAGGAACGCGAGCACGCCGTCCTCGTCGAGGCCGGCCCGGCGACCGGTGAGCTGATCTGTCAGCTCCGCCGGCGGGGCCCACGTGTCCTGGCACGGTCGCGCCGGGGCGACGTAGGGCAGGTGCGGCGGGTCCCAGGTGTCGGAGAGGTCGATCCGGGCCAGCTGCTGGCACGCCCGGGCCACGTCGAACGGGTCGCCGAACCCGGGCGCCAGCCGGGCCAGGTGGCCCGAGCCATGCAGCAACGTCAGCACCAGCTCGGCCAGCCGCACCCTCCGCGCCGGCCCCCCGCGCCGCGGTCCCCGCGACTCGAGCGCAAGGGCCAGCAGCAGCGCCTCCAGCCGGGTGACCTGCGCCAGGGCGGTGCGGGCCGGCTCGTCGTCGACCACACCGGCCAGCGAGCGCAGTTGCAGATGACCGCCCGCCGGCGGGTCGCCGGCCAGCGGCAGCCGTTCCAGCCAGACCCGCGCGAACGCCCCCAGCGCCTCCGCCACCGACGCCGGCGACACCGGGACCTCGCCGGCGGCCGAGCGCTCGACCATGTCGACCAGCACCGCCAGGTACAGCGCCCGCTTGCCGGGGAAGTTCGAATACACCGCCCCACGGGTCAGCTCGGCCCGCTCGGCGATCCGGTCGACCTTCGCCTCGGCGTACCCGTGCTCGGTGAACTCGTCCCTCGCCGCGGCCAGCACGGCCGCCTGGGTACGTTCCTGCTGCTGCGCCCGGCTCAACCGGACCATCCCGACTCCTCCCCCGGACTTCCAGGAGTTAGGGTACCCTCAACATCCCGATGTTAGGAACATCTGGATGGCCAGAGTCACCGTCAGGGAGGCCGTCGGTCGTGGATGCGCCCTATGGCTGTTTGGGGACGATGATCCACATGGCCAGGTAGAGCACCAGGCCGGAGCCGCCGAGCACGGCCAGCAGCACGAACAGCACCCGGATCAGGGTGACGTCGACGTTGAAGTACTGCGCCAGGCCAGCACACACCCCGGCCAGCTTGCCGTCGGACGTATTGCGATACAGCTTGCGGGTCGGGTCCATGGCGCCGCCTTTCGTGAGGCGTCCCGGCATCCGGGCTGACCGTGCCCGCGAGCTTATCTGGTGTCGAGACCCCGGGGGAACCGAGCAGTTCAACCTCCAGACCGCCCGCATGGGCACCATCGCCGAAGCCAACGGCCGCTCCACCCCGTATCTCGGCGCCTTGTCCAGCACGGTCATCGCCATCGCCTTCGTCGGCCAGGCCAGCGAGCTCGGCGACAGCTTCTACCTGTTCGCGTTGGCGCTGCTGCCGCCGGTGTTCCTGCTCGGGGCGTTCAGCTATCTGCGGCTGGTCCAGACCTCGATCGAGGACATGGTCTATGCCGTGGGGACCTTCCGCATCCGCCAGTACTTCCGGAGCCTGGACCCGGCCGCGGTGCCGTTCTTCCCCCCCACCGACCCCATGGGCATGACCAAGCTGGAACGCATCGGGGTGGTGGCCACCGGCCCGCTGCAGCTGCTGCTGACCGCCGCCAGCATGGTCGGCTGCATCAACGCGATCGTTGGCCGGGTGACCGTCGCCCTCGCCCTCCGCTCGCTGACGGAGGCGCCGGTCCCGGCGGCCGCGGCGACCGGCGCGCTGGTGGCCCTGGCCCTGGCCGCCCTGTGCTTCGGCTACCAGGTCCGCCGCTTCCGGCGGGTCGCGGCCGTGGTCCCCGAGCTGTACGAGGACGAGAGCCCGAGCATGCCGGGATGGACCAACCGCGTCGAACGCTAGGAACCGACGTCAGCGGCGGGTGGGCGTGTCGGCAGAGGGCTTGCCCAGGGAGCTACCGTGGTGACTGGAAGGCCCCACCTTGCGGCCGGCCACCACCGGGGGTGGGCCATGGAGATCCAGCGCTCCACCCAGAACGGCAGCCTGGTCGTCGCCTTCACCGGCAGCATCGACCCCTACAGCGTCTCCCAGGTCCAGCGGACCCTGCTCAAGGGCCTCAGCGAGCAGCCCGAGGCGCTGATCTGCGACCTGTCGGGTGTCGACTCGCTGGACCTGGTGTGTGCCAGGGTCTTCTCCACCGTGGCCAACCATCCCTCCAGCCGTTGGCCGACGACCAGCCTGCGGCTGTGCGCCGCCCAGCCGCAGGTGGCCGAGATGCTGAACCGGCTGGAGGTGCCGCACTTCCTGCGGCTGTATGCCAGCGTCCAGGAGGCCTTGGGGGCGGCCTCGGCCCGCCCACCGTATCTGCGCGATGAGCTGCTGCTCGCCCCAACGCCGACCGCCGCGTCGGTCGCCCGCGCCTTTGTCCGCGAGCTCTGCCAGAGCTGGCAGCTTGCCTCGCCCGATGCCACGGTGGTGGACCGGGCGGTCCTGGTGGCCAACGAGCTGGTCACCAACGCCGTCGCCCATGCCCAGACCGACCTGGGGTTGCGGCTGGAGCTGCGGGGGAACCGGCTGTTGATCGCGGTGCGCGATGGCAGCCCACGGCTGCTGCGGCAGGTCGCCCCCGATCCGGATGCCGAGGGTGGGCGGGGGTTGTGGCTGGTCGAGCAGCTGGCCCTGTCCTGGGGCGTCCGCCCCACCGCGACGGGGGCAAGGTCGTGTGGTGCGCCCTCGCCCTCTGAGCCCGCTCCCGCGACCTGGGGCGTATGGTGGAGGCGTCGATCCTCGCCTGTACCAGCGGGAATCGGCGAAGAGCCCACACGACTTCGTGGGGCTGTTGGGCCTGATCGGCACCCAGGGCCTTCGCGCCTGGCCTGTTGACCGGGTTCGCCAGTTCGGCGACCGGACCCAAAGGCGCACCGCATGCCGATCGACCCGGCCGTGCTCGCCAAGAGCCTCAGCACCCTGAACGACCTGGACCCGACCCGGGACCTGCCCGCCACCATGCGGCAGGCCGTCCTGGCGGCCAAGCAGCTGTTCGACGCCCAGGCCGCCGGGATCATGCTCGCCGACGACGACGGCCAGCTGCGCTGGGCCAGCGCCTCGGACCAGCGCGCCCAGACCCTGGAGGACAACCAGGAGATCTTCGCCGCCGGCCCCTGCGCCCAGGCGTACACCACCGGCAAGCCGGCGGTCATGCACGACGCGACCCTGGAGCGGCGCTGGGGCGAGATCGCCCTCACCTTCGTCGAGGTCCAGATCCGCTCGGGGGTCAGCGTCCCCGTCGAGCTGGGCGGCGGCCCGATCGGAACCCTTGACGTCTACACCGTCGACCCACGGGACTGGGACGACAACGAGGTCAGGGCCCTGCAGGCCTATGCCGGGGTGGTGGCCAGCCTGCTCGCGGCCGCGGTCGACGCTGAGCTCAAGGGTGCCCTGGCCACCCAGCTCCAGACCGCCCTGGACTCCAGGGTGCTGATCGAACAGGCCAAGGACGCGGGGCTCACACGGTGATGACGATCTTGCCGCGGGTGTTGCCCGCCTCGAGCGCCCGCATGGCCTCGGGAGCCTCGCCCAGCGGGTAGGTCCTGCCGATGAGCGGCCTGAGCTTGCCGGCCTCGACGAGCTCCCGCAGGACCTCCAGGTCCTCCTGGCGCTCCTTGGAGACCAGCATCCGCAGCCGCTGACCCACGAACCGTGACACCACGGGCGCCCGCAGGTTGCGGAGGAAGCCGCCCATCCACCGTCCGCCCCCCTCACCGCCGACAATGACCAGTGTCCCGTTGGGAGTGAGGGCCCGCCGCAGCTGCGACAGGGTCCGGCGGCCGCCGGTGTCGATGATGACCTCCCACTGCCGGGTCCCGTCGGTGACGTCCTGGCGGGTGTAGTCGATGACCTCGTCGGCGCCGACGGAGCGGACCAGCTCAACCTGGGTCGTGCTGGCCACCCCGGTGACCCGCGCGCCGAACGCCTTGGCCAGCTGGACCGCGAACCACCCGACGGCGCCGGCCGCCCCGATGACCAGGACCTGCTGCCCCGGCTGGACCTCGCCCACGTCGCGAACCCCCTGGAGGGCGGCGAACCCGGAGATGGGCACGACCGCCGCCTCCTCGAAGCTGAGGCCCGCCGGCTTGGCCGCGAAATGGTCCTCGCCAGCACAGGCGTACTCGGCCAAGGAGCCGTCGCACCAGCCGAACACCTCGTCACCGGGCCGGAACCGGGTCACCCGTGCGTCGACCGCCTCGACGCGCCCGGCGACGTCCATGCCCAGAACGGGGACCTTGGGCTTGCCCAACCCGAGCGATGGGACCACGAGGCGGATCATGTAGGGCAGGCCGGTCATGACGTGCCAGTCGCCCCGATGCAGGCCAGCCGCATGGACCTGGACCAGCACCTCGTTGTCGGTGGGCACCGGCCGATCGATGTCCCTGAACTCCAGCACCTCGGGCCCGCCATAGCGGTCCTGGACGATCGCCTTCATGGTGCGCTCCCGCGCACGGCACCGCCGGTCAGGTCCCGGTCGGCATGGAACTCGGCGGCGAACGAGGTGTCGCTGGTGAGGCGGAGGACCTTGAACTGGCCGTCGGAACGGTGGCCTGTCTCCACCATGCGGCGGCGGTACCGGTCGAACTCGCCAAGGCGCACGACCCGGATGACGGGGGCGCCGTACCGGAGCGACTTCCGCTTGGTCTGGTATTCGCTGTTCTGGTCCCCCAGCGCCGCATCCACCCCGTCGACCAGCGCCGAGCCGTCGGGATCGGTGATCGGCCCGTCGAACTCGGTCAGGAAGACGAGACGGGGACTGGTCCCGTCGACCAGCTCGGCGACGGCCGCGATGAAGTGGTACCTGCCCCGCAGGGCCGCGAACGCCTGGTCGACCGCGGCGATCACCTGGGTCTCGTAGAGCTTCTCGCCGGTGAAGGAGACAACTCCCTTGCCCTTCTGGATGAACCGGATCAGCGGCGTCTTCCCGTAGTGCCCGGCCACCTCGACGATGTCGTTCATGTCGTAGCGATAGAGCCCCGAGGTACTGGTGACATAGACGAAGTAGCGCTGCCCTTCCTCCAGCCGCTCCACCGGCAGGAGCTCACGGCCCTCGGGGGCGCGGTCATCGTCTGCGGGGTGGAACTCGAGCACGTTGGTGCCGACCGCGACCACGCCGGCGTCGCCCTGGTCGCTCAGGGGGACCGATCCGCGCAGCTCGGTGGCGTAGTAGCCTAAGTCCCTGATCGGCGGCTGCTGCGGGAACAGGGTGTCGAACCTCGTGAGGTAGGCGCCGACGGTCCCGCCCTTCCAGCACCCGATCGCGGCCAGCTTCGGCCATGCCAGCCCCGGCAGCAGCACACCGCCGGCGCTGCTGGCCGCCCGCTCCAGGCGTCGTGCGCGCTCGGGGTCCGGCTTCAGGTGCAACGACGCCCGCAGCTCGGGTGAGACCGCCACGTCGGCCGACAGCGACCCGTCGCGCACGTCGCGGATGATCGCCTCGGCGTGGTGCGCGAGCCGGTCGGCCAGCAGGACGATCGTGCTCGGATTGACGGTGGCGATACAGCTGATGTCCTGGCCGGCGGCCAGCCGCAGCAGGGTGTAGTACTTGGCCTCGTAGTCCTCGATGGCGAACACCGGATAGGGGGCGGTGTACATCGACTTCACCGGTCCGGGCAAGGTGCGGTAGGCGTGCCCGGACTCGGACCCGCAGGGGATGCCGCCCGCGGAGTACGACTCGATCTCGGGGCTGACGACGCTGAGCATCCGGCCGCCGACGATCCCCGGGTGGTCGCGGTACAGGGCCGACAGCCACAGCCACATCAGGCGTGACTTGGCCTTTTTTCCTTCGCTGGTCATGGGGATGTACTTGGAGGCTCCGGTCGTGCCGCTGGTGGTCGTGAACAGCACCGGCGGGTGCCTGGTCAGCTGGTTGGGCTGCCCGAGCATCTCCGCGGTGATGTACGGCTCCAGGTCGTTGTAGCCGCAGATCGGCACCCGCTCCTGATAGTCCCGGAACGTCGCGATGGCGGCGAAGCCGTGACGACGGCCGAACTCGGTGTCGGCGTTGGTGCCCAGGATCTCCCGCAGCAGCCGCTGCTGTGACTGGGCGGGGGCGCGGCTCAGGTTGTCGAACCGCTTCACCGCGCGCGGTCCGGTCGCCCGGAGCAGCAGGTTTCCCGCAAACGACATCAGTGGCCCCTTTCGGCCTTGCTACACGACGACGGCCTGGTCGACCGTCCATCGCTCGAGCATCACCCGATCGACCTGGACCCCTAGTCCGGCCCCGGAGGGACGCGGCGGAGGACGGCCGCCGTAGCCGAACTGGACCGGCGGCGAGACGGGGTCCTCCCGGAGCAGGTGCCGCCCGAAGCAGCCTTCGGCGTACCGGACCCCGGGGGTCAGCGGCGCCAACGCCTGGAGCAGCGTCAGGTGCGCCGCCGACAGCAGCGACGACTCCCCGACCTGGCAACCGACCTGAAGCATGAGCCTGGCGTCCAGTGCCTCCCGGCACCGGGCGTAGGCGCCGACGAGGCCGCCGCACTTGGAGATGCGCACGTTCGCTCCCGTGCAGGCCCGATGGCTGATGAGGGTCTGCAGCGACTCGCGGTTGGTCAGGCCCTCGTCGACGACGATCCCTGCCGACGACTCGGCCACCAGACGGGCCAGGCCGGCCAGGTCGCCGGCGCGGAGCGGCTGCTCGAACGACTCGATCCCCACCGTGCGCAGCTGTTGGATCACCTCCAGGGCCTGGTCGACGTCCCAGGCCATGTTGGCGTCGACCCGAAGGTCGACCCGGCGGCCGAGCAGCCGCCGCGCCGTCCTCGCCGCCTGCTCGGCCCCATCCTGCTCGACCTTCAGCTTGACGTGCGGGAACCGGAAGGCCCGCATCTTGAGCAGCGACACCGCATAGGGCCACCCGTGACCGGCGGACACCACACCGCTGTAGCGGTAGCTCCCCAGGGCGTCGGCCGCTGGTGGCCGGCCGCCGAGCGACGCCGGTTCACCGAACGCCCTGCCAAAGGCGTCGAGCAGTGCCAGGTCGACGCTGCACCAGGCCGACGTCTGGGGGACGTCGGGGCGGACCCACTCGGTGGGGGCCTGGCCGTCGCACTTCTCCAGGAACGCGCCGACCTCTGACAATGACTGGAAGGTCCGCCCGAGCAGCGCCGGGAGGATGGCGTCGCGGAGCAGGGCGAAGGATCCCTCGCGACGCTCGCCGGAGACGTAGGCCCGCGGGAGCGACTCCCCCCAGCCTTGGGCGCCGCTGTCCAGTCCCACCCGGAGGAACAGGCTCTCGGAGGTGGTCCGAGCGGCCGCGGCGTGCCGGACCGTGACCTTGAAGGGAAGGTCGACCGCGAACAGCTGCAGCTCGGTCACCGTCGGCATCTAGCGACCACCACCGGTCGACCGGGGCGACGCCGATGGGACCCGGGCCGACAGCCAGTCGAGCATGTCGGCCAGGTACCGGCTGCGATCCGGCTCGAAGTCCAGGGTGTGGCCGGCGCCGGGATAGGCCCGGTAGGTCTTGTCCTCGACGCCGAGCAGGGAGAACCAGTGGCGCGTGCCGGCCACGTCCACCATCGCGTCGTCCTCGCCCTGGAGCAGGAGGAGCGGGAGGGTCAGGTCGGCGGCGGCGCGCCGTCGGCGGCGGTCCAGCCGTGCGGTCTCCCAGAAGAAGCGCGTGGTCGCCTTCAGCAGGCGCAGCCGGTCGGCTCGGATGGCGTCGAGGTAGCGCGGGTTGGTGGTGTACAGCTCCGGCGTCAGCGGGATGCCCAGACGGACCGTTGGAGCGACGAGATGGCCGGCGACGACCACCAGCTGACGCGTCCGCGAGAGGCTGACCGTCGGCAGCAGCACGGGGCCGAGCAGCAGCATCCCGGACAGCGGCGCGGGTCGCAGGGAAGCGTAGACGACGCCGAGCTTGGCCGCCCAGCTCGACGCGGCCAGGAACAGGGGCGTCCCGGAGTGCTCGGCCGAGACCAGGCGCACCACCTCGTCGACGTCGTCGAGGGCGCGCTCGTAGCGGTCGAGGTGCCCGCGCGGGCCGCCGCTGCGACCCGATCCGCGACGGTCGGGCGCATAGACGGCCACGCCGGCGGTGGCAAGGTCGGCGGCGGTCTCGGCGAACCAGCCTCCGTGGCTGGCGATGCCGTGCAGGAAGATGACCGCCGCCCAGGGGGGCGCGCGGCCGTTCCAGCGGAGGCAGTGGAGCTCGACGCCGTCGCCGGCCTGGACGAGACGGCTGACGGCGTCCCCGCCGCCCAGCGTCCCGGGTTCCGCGTCGGCGGCCGGGCCGGTCATGGATGCTCCCGTCAATGGGTCCTTCTGTCTCGGACCAGCGGAACCCATGCGACCCCGGAGGCTCCGCGAGCAGTGTTCCAACGCCGCCGACGGATCGGATCAGGGAAGTCGCCAGTCTTCAACGTCCGTCGCGGACGACGATGCGCTGGGTCCCGAGGTCCAGCGCCTCGTCCTCGCTCGCGATCGACGTGGTGACCACGTCGCCGGGCTTGAGGTAGGCGGGGTTGCGTTGCTGGCGGGAGAAGAAGAGCCGCCACTTGAGCGGCGTCGGCAGCAGGTCCCCCATCTTCTCGATGACGGCCGGCGGTGCCTGCAGGGCGGTACCGCCCGGGGTGCCGGTGAGGAGCAGGTCACCTGGGTCCAGCGGCTGGAACTGGGCCAGGGCGCTCAGGGCCGCCGCCGGCCGGGTGATCATGTCGGCCGCCGTCGCGTCCTGGCGCGGCTCCCCGTTCACCCACAGTCGCAGCCGCAGCGCGGCCAGCCGGCCGAAGTCCCCTGGGTCGAGCAGGACCAGCCGGGGACCGGTCGGGGTGAAGGTCGGATACGACTTGCTCTCGTAGAACTGGCCCTTCTCCAACTGGACGTCGCGGGCGCTGAAGTCGTTGCACATGACCACGGCGGCGACGTAGCCGGGGAGTTCGGCATCGGTCACGGCGGCTCCAACGGGAAGCTGGTGGCCCATGACCAGCCCCACCTCCAGCTCGTAGTCGAGCAGCCGCACATGGGAGGGCCTGATCAGGTCGCCGGTCGGGGCGCTGACGGACGCCGAGCTCTTGCGGAAGAACACCGGCGGTGGATCGTCGCCAACGCCGGTGTCCTGGGCGTGGCTGCGGTAGTTCACCGCCTGGGCCACCACCCGGCACGGCGTGGTCACCGGCGACAGCAACGAGAGCCGGTCGGCCGGCACGCCGCCCGCGCCGGCCGACGCCGCCACCCGGACGCTGCCCACGCCGTTCGTCAAGAGCTCGGCGGTGCTGGGCAGCTCGGCGTCGACCGGGAAGGCCACGCTCCCCCGCTGGACCCACCATCCTTCGGCGCTGCGGATCAGGTTGATGCTCAGGCGCCGCTCCCCGCCTTGGGCCGGTTCGGCCCTCGCCTCCCGATCCAGCGGGCCCCACGGGTCCGTGGGCTGCGGAGGGGCACGCCGCCGCGGGCCGGGTCCCCGCCGGATCGCTGCGCGGGCGCCGGCGGAGCGTGCCGCGAATGCTCGGCCTTGATGCGCTCGGCCCGCTCCAGCTCCAGGGTCCGGAGGACCTGCTCGATGCCCGCCAGCTGCGGGGCGGTGGCGCTGGGCAGGCGGTAGGCGTCGTCCACGAACCCGGCCATGTCGGCGCGGTAGTCGTGGCCGAACGAGGTGAACTCGCCCGGCACCTTCAGCATGGCGTTCATCGCGTCCATCCCGGTCTGGAGGAAGGTGACCAGCGGCAGCCAGCGCATCTGCTCGGGCACCCCGCGGCCCCGTTGCCCGTTGCCGTTGGCCAGCCAGGCGGGTCGCTGCACCAGCAGGTCGGGCCCGAAGACGGCGATGGGGTCGTTGTCGTGGGAGACGACGACCGCCCGCAGGCGGGCCCGCTCGTCGGCATCGAGCGCCGCCAGCTGATCGTGGTGGTCGAACACCTCGACGGTCCCGTGCGGGACCAGGGTGCTGCTGCCCCGGGTCATGCCGCTGCGCGACCACTTGGCCAGCCAGGGCAGCCCGACCCACAGGGCCCGGTCGATGCCGTAATGGTCGAAGCCCTCGATGCCCTGGTACATGAGCACGTCGGAGCTGGTCCAGGCGCCCATGCTCTCGCCGAAGACCAGCACCCGCGGGCGCGCCTCGGGGGGCAGGCCGGCCAGCCGCTGCTTGACCCCCCACAGCAGGAGCCGGAACTGCCGGCGGCCCAGCGCCACCTTCTGGATCGACAGGAACGACGGGTACCTGGCGTACTGGATGCAGCAGGTGGCGATGTCGCCCCGGGTCAGGAACTCGGCCGCCTCGATCAGCGTCTGGTCGACCCACCCGGTGCCGGTCGGTGAGATCAGCAGCAGGTACGACCGGTCGAAGGCGCCGGTGCGGTCCAGCTCGGCCAGGGCCAGCTCGGCCCGGCCGGTCTGGTAGAGCGGCTCGCTGTTGAACCCGACATAGGCACGGATCGGCTGGGCCACCGCCTCCTCCCCCATCACCTCCTCGATGAGCTCGGGGGTGACGACGTCGGTGACATAGCGGCGTCCCTGCTGGCCGAGGTCGACGAAGGGGAGCAGGCTCTCGGCGCTGCCCGACACCAGCGGGCTGGCCGGCGGGGTCGCGTACCCGGGGTCGACCTTCTCATTGGCCCGGCCGACATAGGCGATCCCGGCGTTGTAGACGGCCATCGCCGCCCCGGCCCACACCCCGGCGTTGACCACTCGCGCGAGCACCCGCTTGGACGGCCCGGGCCCGAAGTAGGACTCCAGCGCGCCGCGGGACCAGACGAACCCTCTGGCCAGCCCGGTCCCGAGCGTGGTGACGGCGTACGAGGTGGCCAGCGCGCCTGGCAGCGCGGAGGTCTGCGGCCGCGGCCAGTGGTCCGGGCCGGCCTCCCGTGCGGGCAGCCGCCGACCCGCCCGGTAGAGCAGTCCCGCGCTGTGGACGGCGGCGACGGCGATCGGCCGGACCGCCGGCTGGTCTGGGTAGCGCCGCTGCACCCAGCGGCCGAGATCGTGGGCTGCGGCCCCTGCGGCCCCGTCCCGGAGCAGCTGACCGGTGGACCGCAACGACGCCACCCACAGCCGGTGGCAATGGCGCTCCGGGACCGCGGCCAGCGCCGCCCCGGCACCGCCGATCACCACCCGGGCCGCGAGCTGTGCGGGAAGCGGGGCGTCGGCCGGCACGGCGAGCCTCGTCAGCTTCTCGACCACGCCCGTCGTCGCCCGCGCCCCGAGCATCCCGAGGCCCATCGCGACACCGTGCAGCCTCGCGGTACGCGGCATCAACGACGGCCCGAAGGCGTCCACGGCCGCCACCGTCTGCCGGGGTGCCGCCGGAGATGCCGCCACCGGGTTCAGCCACGTGGCCAGCTCCCGCACCTGGTTCGACCCGCGGGCCTCGCCGAACATGGCACTCAGTCGCCGCATGCCATCAGCCTCCCAATCCTGGGTATCATCTCGCGGCCGCGTCGAGGTCGAGCCGGCCGTCGGAGTCGCGTCGGAGGGCGGCGGCGAGGTCGTCGCGGGTGGTGAAGCCCAGCGCCGACGACGACTCGCTGGCCAGCTGCTGGCGGCTGGCCTCGGGTGCGACCAGGCGCTGGGTGACGCAGCCGCCCGGGAAGGTGTAGGCGCGGGTCATCGCCACCCCGGCGGCGTTTCGCTCGATCCGCAGGTAACGTCGCGCCCCCGTCCGCTCGGAGGTCAGCTCGACCGCCCCGGCCAGGTCACAGGAGGCGGTGAGCTCCGCGACCAGGACACCGCCCCGGTCGCTGGTCAGCGTGAACCTGGACCTGCCGTCGCCGACCACCACGTCCCCGAGCGTCCAGCCGGCCGGGAGGATCTCGACGCACGGCACCAGCTCGGCGGTCGGCACCGACTGGGCCATGAGCACGAGCGGCTCGTGGGGCTCGCACCGGAGCGTCTGCGCCTGGATCGGCGCGTATTCGACGTCGCTGTCGTGGATGAGCCGGCCCCACCCGATGCCGAGGACAGCGATGGCGAGGAGCAGCGTGACGACCGCCAGCCCGATCCGGCGGATGCTCCAGCGCTGGATGGCGATCGGGCGGGGCCGCTCGGGCAGGAGCTGGAGGAACTCGGCGTGCAGGTCGCGCCCCTGGGCCCGCATCAGGTTGCGGAGCTGGGAGGGCATGGTCAGCCCACGGGTAGCCGCGAACGCCTCGGTGACCTCCGCAACCGTGAACAGGCGCAGGGCGCGGGCGTAGACCACCTCCGGGTCGCTGCGCAGGGCCAGGCACAGCATCATGTTGGCCAGGTCAACGGCCTGGCGCCAGGGGCTCGGGTGGGCCTGGACGAAGGCGACGTCGATCAGCACCATGCGGCCGTGGCGGACCAGCAGGTTGGCCGGCTTGATGTCGCGGTGGGCCAGGCCGGCGTCCCACAGCTTGCGGATGATCCCGAGGCCCTGGTCGATGATCGCCTCGTCCACCTCGGCCTCGCCGAGCTCGGTGGCGTCGTCGAAGAATTCGAAGGTGATCAGGTACTCGCGCTCGGGGGTCAGCTCGACCACCCCGTGGGGCGCCGGCGTGGGCAGGCCGGCGTCACGGAGCAGCCGAAGCGCGTAGTCCTCCTGCTGGACCAGCCGGCCGACGCTGTTAAATGCCTTCTCGTCCTCCAGCCGGCCGTAGAGGAGCTCCCGGCCCAGCTTGTACCAGCGGTCCGAGCGCAGGTGGCTGCGGGCATACAGCTTGCCGAACAGGACCGTCGGCGGGTCGCCGGCCACCTTGATCCGCAGCGGGGTCGACCCGGCCGAGCCGGCCAGCCCGAACGGCTTGACCTCCTCGACGACCAGGCCGAGCTGGTCGACCAGAGCGCGGCGGATGGCCTGGCCGCGGGCCCCGCCGACGTCCAGGTGGGCGGTCCGGCCGCGCCGGTAGCTGACCGGGAAGACCTCGTTGGGGGTGAACCAGCGGTAGGCGAGCAGCGGGACGGTCACGCCGATGACGGCGCCGAGCAGCACGTCGGTCGGGGCGTCGAGGCCGAGCGCGACCCGGGCCAGACCGGCCAGCGCCACGATCGCGGTCGCCACCCACTTGCCGAGCTGGCGCCAGCGGCCCTCGGGCACCAGCACATAGAGGACGCTGACCAGGCTCGCGGCCAGGATGGCGACCGGAACCGACGGCAGCGCATAGCCGTTCCAGCTCCCCTCGATGACGACTCCGAAGGGCCTGGGCCGCTTGAGCACGGCCGATAGGACCAGGGCCAGCTGCGAGGTCACCGCCAGGGCGACGATGTAGACGACGAGGTGGCGAAGGCGCTTGAACACCAGCAGTGGGACGACGATGCACCAGGCGAGGATCTTGGACCCCAGCCAGCTGGCGGGAAACGCCGCCACCTGCAGCGCATTGGTGAGCCAGCCGCTGTGCAGCCCGGTCAGCCAGCGCGCGACCCGGTCGTCGGCGGCGGTCACCGCGACCGCGGCGCCGTGACGGCTGGCGGCGAAGCTGATCGTGAAGACGGCGACGAGCCCGACGGCGGCCAGCAGCCACCCGACACCGCTGGTCTCGAGGTGCCGGGGCAGCGGCGGCGGCGCTCCGGACGGACGTCGCCGCCGTCGCGACTGGCGACCGCTCGTCGCGACCCTGGCCGGTTGGTCGGCAGCCTGCGTCGCGCGGGCGGTGGTGTCCATCTCGCGAGCAGCCTCCCAGCCAGGCCGCCGGGTCGGATCAGTGAAGTCGCCAGTTATGCCGGCTCGGGCTCGCCAGCGACGCGCTCGTCGACGTGGAGCCGGATGAGCTCGGCCCGCGAGGAGATGCCGAGCTTGGTGAAGACCTGACGGAGGTGGTAGTCGATGGTCCTCGGGCTCAGGAACAGTTGGGCGGCGACGTCGCGGTTGGTCGCCCCTTGCCCGACGAAGCGGACGATCTGGAGCTCCTGGGGGGTGAGCTGGTCGAGGGTGCTGGGGTCGCGCTGGCGCGCCGTCTCGCCGCTGGCCCGCAGCTCGGTTCTGGCCCGCTTCGCCCAGGGGGAGGCGCCGAGCTGTTCGAAGGTGGTGAAGGCGGCGCGCAGGTGCTCACGGGCGTCGACCCGCCGGCGGGCACGGCGGAGGGCCTCGCCGAAGAGCAGCTGGGTGCGGGCCCGGTCGAACGGCCGGCTGCTCGGGCCGTGCAGTCGCAACGCCTCGGCGAAGTGACGGTTGGCGGCCGCGCCGGCGGACAGCAGCCCGCGGCACCGGGGCACGAGCGCCAGCGCCCATGGCGGGGCGGCATGGGTGGCCCATTGCTCGAAGCCGGCCAACGCGGTCTGGCCACGCTGGGGCTGGTTGGCACGGACGGCGGCCTCCACGAGGTCCGGCACCGACAGCAGCGCGATGACCGGATGGCCGGTCTCCGACCCCGCGGTCAGTGTCTCGAGCCGGCTGAGTGCCTCCACTGGCCGGCTCAGGGCGAGATCCAGCAGGGCGACCGCCCAGGCCGCGCTGGCTGCCTGGAGCCGCAGGCCACGGGGGACCGCATGCTCCAGGGCCTCGGCGGCGTAGGACCGGCAGTCGTCCTCGCGGCCCTGCATGGCCGCCAGGAGCGCCAGGGTGCTGAGGTTCCGGCAGACGCTGCTCTCCTGCCCCGTCTCCCTGGCCAGGCGCAGCCCTTCCGACGCGCTGACCATGGCGGCGGTGTAGCGGCCGGCGGCCACCTCGGCGATGGCCAGTGACTCCAGGAGATACGGGAGCAGGATGAGCTCTCCGGTGGCGCGGGCCCGGGCGACCGCCCGGGCGAAGTAGTCGTGGGTGGCCGTGTCGTCGCCGAGGTAGCGAGCCGCTGCGCCGGCAGAGCCGAGCCGGCTGGGGTCCTCGAACGTCTGCGCCAGCAGCACGGCCTCGCGCAGCATCGGCGCCCCCCGAGCGGTGTCGCCCTCCAGGATGCTGCCGATCCCCATGAGCAGGTCCAGCGTGAACTGGTCGACGCGCCGGTCGCCACGCGGCAGCGCGGCCGCGCGCCGCGCCGCCTCGATCATCAGCGCGACATCCCCGGCATAGGAGGCCGCCTCGCTGGCCGGGAGCAGCATCGCCAGCGCCTTGACGGGGTCGAACGGTGCCACCTGGGCCGAGCCGGCGGCGAGGATGGTGAAGGCATCGGCCGGTACGCCACGACGCAGCTCGATCACGCCGCGGAGGTGGGCGACGTCGGCCAGCAGGCGGGGCTCCAGCACCCCGCCGGCCGCACGGTCGAGGAGCCCCAGCGCCCGGTCCGGCTGCCCGGCCAGCCAGGCGGCATCCGCGGCGTCGGCCAGCCGGCGGGTGCGCAGCCTCTCGGCGGCGGTGAGCTCGGCCGAGCGCTCGAGCGCCCTCGCGGCAGCCGCGTACCCGCTGCGGCGCCGGGCCCGCTCGGCCGAGCGTTCGAGCTCATCGGCGACCTCGGGGTCGGGCTCCACGGCCGCGGCCGCCCGATGCCAGGCGCGACGGTCGGCATGCTCCTCGCCCAGCAGCGCAGCCGCGAGCGCCCGGTGGACGGCCTGTCGCTGGCCGAACGGCGCCCCCCGGTACACCGCCGAGCGGACCAGCGGATGGTGGAACCGGATGCGGCCCTCGGCGATGCGCACCAGCCCAGCCGCCTCGGCCATCTCGAACGCCTGCTCGCCGGTGTCGAGCGCCCGCCCGGCACGGAAGACGACCGCTGGATCGCCGGTCTCTTCGGCCGCCGCCGCAAGCAGCAGCGTCCGGGTCGACTTCGGCAGGCGACGGACCCGTTCGAGGAACACCCCTTCGACCCCGGCGCTGATCGGCAGCGGGTCGGGAAGCGGAGCCCGCCCGGCGAGCTGGTCCGCGGTCAGCGACGCTCGGAGCTCGAGCAGGGCCAGCGGGTTGCCCTGGGTGGCCTCGATCAGGCGCGCTCGAACATCCGGCGCGAGCCCGGCTGGGGACTGTGCGGTCAGCAGTGCGCCGGCGGCGTCGGCGTCCAGCCCGGTGAGGCGAAGCTCCTCGAAGCTGGGCGCCGTGAACGCATGAAGGTCGTCGTCGCGGGCGGCGACCACCAGGACGATCCCCTCGGCCTCGAGCCGCCGGGCCGCGAAGGAGAGGGCGTCGGTCGACGGCTGGTCCAGCCACTGGGCATCGTCCACCAGGCAGACCAGCGGCCGCTCCTCGGCCACCTCCGCGAGCAGGCTCAGCGCGCCCACACCGATCAGGAAGCGGTCGGTGCCCTGGGTGGCGGCGAGCCCGAAGGCGCCCTGCAGCGCGGCCGCCTGGGGACCGGGAAGCCGCTCGACATGGTCGAGCACGGGCCAGACGAGCTGATGCAGGGCGGCGAACGCCAGCTCCGACTCCGACTCGACGCCGGCCCCCCACAGCACCCGCATGTTCTCCCCGGCGCGATCGGCGGCATAGGCGAGCAACGCCGACTTGCCCATTCCGACCTCGCCCTGAACCACCAGCGCGCCGCTGCGTCGCTCGCTTGCCTCGGCGAGCAGGCGGTCGATCGCTGCGCACTCTGCGTGACGGCCGAAAAGCATAGCTCGATGGTAGCTCGCGCCGGGTCGGGCACCTACCGCAGACGGAGGTACGCGTCGCGTGCCGCGACGGCCAACGGGTGCCGCAGGTGCGCCAGCTGGGCCACCTTGCGCGAGCGGCGGACGACCGCCGCCGCGGGCGGTGCCCGGCGAGCGCCATAGGCCCGCAGGGCGGCGGTGACGTCAGCGCCGGCGCCGACGGCGTCGCCGAGGGCCGCGGCGTCCTCGATCGCCTGGCACGCCCCCTGCCCGAGACTGGCCAGCATCGGATGGGCGGCATCGCCGAGCAGGCCGATCCGGCCCGCCGACCAGTGTCTGAGCGGCGGCCGGTCGTACTGGCAGTTGCGGACGATCGCCTGCTCCAGGGTCGCGTCGATCAGCTCGGGGATCGGCTCGTGCCAGATCCGGAACCGACGCTCCACCGCCGCCTTCTCCTCGGCCGGTGACCCGCCCACGCCCTCGCCGGTCCGGGCGCTCGCCCACCAGTACGCCTGGCTCCCGCCGAGCATGGCCACGCCGAAGAGGCAACCGCGACCCCACGACTCGCCCGGGTGGAGACGATCGACCAGCGACCGGTCGAGCGGCACGATGCCACGCCACGCCGTGTAGCCGGAGTAGCGGGGAGGTCCATCCCCCACCAGCGCCGTCCGAACCTGGGAGTTGAGGCCATCGGCACCAACGACCAGGTCCCCGTGCTCCGTGCTCCCGTCGGCCAGGCTGACCGTCGCCCCCTCCGCATCCTGGGCGACCCCGACACACCTCGCCCCGAGCCGGAGGACGTGCTGGTCGAGGGCGGCCAGCAGAATCGTCTGGAGCAGTCCGCGGTGCACCACGACCGTTGGCGCGTCCAGGCGGGCCACAGCCTTCTCCGCCAGGCCCACTCCGAGTGCGGTTCCCCGTGCGCTGCGGAAAGCGGCGATGGCCGCGACCGCACCCGCCTCCTCGATGGCCGCCCCGACCTCCAGCCGCTGCAGCACCCGCATCGCGTTCGGCCACAGCAGGACGGCGGCGCCGACCTCGCGCATCTCCGTGGCCTGCTCGAGCACCACCACCTCGATGCCGGACTTGCGCAGGGCGATCGCTGCGCACAGCCCCCCGACGCCAGCACCGACGATGACGACCTGCCGTGGCCGGGTCAGCATCTCACCTTCTCAAGAGCGGCCTCACATGGCCTCCCTGACGCTACGCGCCGGGATGACGCCTCGGATCGGCAGGTTCGCCGGTCATGCGGCGAGCGCGCGGCATGGCCAGGTACGCTTGCCTCCCCGAGCCCGGAGCCCCCGATGCCCATGGAACGTCTGGTCCGACGCACCACGTCCCGCGGTGGCCGGATCCCGGCTGCGGCTGTCCCCGAGGCTCGGGTCAAGCCGCGGCTGCGCGGGGTGTTCCATCAGTACGCGTTCTTCGTCTCGCTGGTCGGCGGCATCCTGCTGGTCCTGCTCGCCACCACCACCAAGGCCTCGGTGGCGGCCGCGATCTATGCCGCATCGGTGTCCGCCCTGTTCGGGGTGAGTGCCCTGTACCACCGCGTGACCTGGACCACGCCGGCCCGACGGCGCATGCGCCGCCTGGACCATTCGATGATCTTCCTGCTGATCGCCGGCACCTACACCCCGGTCGGCCTGCTGGTCCTGGAGGGCACGCTGGCCACCGTCGTGCTGGCCGTCGTCTGGGGCGGGGCGATGGCCGGGATCGTGCTCGAGCTCGCCTGGACGAACGCGCCCAGATGGCTCGGGGGGGCCGTCTACCTGGCCCTTGGCTGGGTGGCGGTGGTGGCCATGCCGCAGCTGTTCGGCCGGCTGGGCGTGGCCGGCGGGCTGCTGATCGTCGCCGGCGGGCTGCTCTACACGGCCGGAGCGGCCATCTACGGCCTACGCCGCCCCGACCCGGTGCCGGCGGTCTTCGGGTACCACGAGGTCTTCCACCTGCTGGTCATCGCCGGGGTGGCCGCCCACTTCCTGGCCATCAGCGTGTTCGCCCTGCCCGCCGGCTGATCAGGCCGTCGCGGCTCGGCGCTCGGCCTCGGTCTTGAGGTGGGCCAGGACGCCGCGGATCCCCTTGTCCAGCGTCCGGCGGCTGTAGCCCTTGAGCAGCCTGGCGATCAGGCCCTCCCAGGACTCCTCCGAGCGTGCCAGCGTGCCGCCGTCGCTGGCCTGGAACCGGAACACGTGCACGGCCTTGATACCCATGGTGGTGCCGGTCCAGGCGAGCTCCCGGGGAGGGTCGACCACCCGCAGGGTGGAGGTGAGCGAGCTCGGCCCGGCCTTCCACCGGAACACCGTGCCCGGCTGGACCAGGCCCTCCACACGCACCGACTTGACGTCGGGGTTCCAGGACGGCCACCGGTCGATGCCCGAGATCACGTCGAACACCGTCTCAGGGTCGGCGTCGATCCGCAGCTCACCGTCCGCGGTCGCCGGGGCGTTCCGGTTGATCTCCATGGAGCCTCCCAGGCAACTCTACCCCGCTCCGGTGAGCTTGGTCAGCTTCCAACTTTCCGTCATGGCGTCTCCAGGGTCGGGGTGCCCGGTGTGAGGCCCGCACCTGGATCATCGAGGACCCGCTGGGCGGCCCGGAAGGCGCGGTTGGCGGCGGGGACGCCGGCGTAGACGGTCACCTGGAGCAGCACCTCCTTGATGTCCTCGGCGCTGAGGCCGTTACGCAGGGCCGCGGGGACATGCATGGCCAGCTCCTCGTCGTGGGACAAGGCAGCCAGGATGGCCAGGGTGATGCAGGAACGGGTGCGTCTGTCCAGGCCTGGCCGGCTCCAGATCTCCCCCCAGGCATAGCGGGTGATGAGGTCCTGGAAGTCGGCGCTGAAGTCGGTGGTGGCGGCGGTGGCGCGGTCGACGTGGTCGTCGCCGAGCACGGCCCGCCGGACGGTCATGCCAAGGTCGTGGCGGCGCTGGTCGTCCATCTGGCGGCTCCGGGTCAGGTGGCGGAAGGGTCGGTCTCAGCCTTCGGTCAGCAGGTTATCCGCGGCGAGCTGCGCGGCCGCGCGCACGGGGGCGTTGCTCTCCCCATACCCGTCGTAGCCGCCGGTTCGCTGGACGACCTCGAGGAACAGCCGATGGCCGAGCATGCCGGTGTAGAGGTGGAACAGCTGGCCGCCGGTCTCGTCGCGGTCGTACAGGATGCCGAACCTCCGCATGGCCTCAAGCATGGCCGGGTCCAGCTCCCACCGGGCGTCCAGGTCGTCGTAGTAGTTCCTCGGGATCGGCAGGATCGGCAGTGCCCGTTCCCGCAGCGCGGCCGCGGTGGCGAAGATGTCGCGGCAGCCGAACGCGACATGCTGGGCCGTGGCCGGTCCGGACACGTCGCCGCCGAGGACGGGAACGTTGAGGGCGAGGCGGATCCTGCCGCCGGCGCTGGCCAGTGCGCGGCTGCGCATCAGACCGTTGGGGGCCGCGTACTCGACGCTGCCGCGCGGCCGCAGCCCGAGGATCAGCCGGTAGAACAGCCCCGAGGCTTGGAACTGCTCGAACGGCTGGATCAAGCCGACGTGATCGATGTGGGTGGGGCCGTCGCCGCCTGGTCGGTCGGCCGTCGCGAGCGGCAGGAAGTCGTCGAGCCAGCTCGGTGTCGTCCGCGTCCGGCAGAAGAACACGGAGGTGCCGTTGGGCGCGGCCACCGAGGCCAGGTCGGCCTCTGCCGGACCGCGCCGGCGCGGGAGGCGGGGCGCGCTGAGCGCGCCGGCACGGCGGACCGATTGGGCCGGGTCGGCGCTCTCGATCCCGAGTGCGGTGACGAGCGAGTCGCCTTCGAGGTTGGCCGACAATCGCTGGTCACCGTAGTTGAGCACGAGGCGGGCGTCATCGCGCTGCCACAGCTGGACCGGCTTGGAGCGGTGCTGGCCGCCGTGGGCCAGACCGAGCCGACCGAGCAGGTCCTCGGTCTCCGGCCCGGAGCTGGCGTCGACGGCGAGCTCGACGAACGCGAAGCCGGCCGGGTCGACCGCGTCGGGCGGGTGGGTCAGGTCCAGGTCCGCGCTGGGCCGGGTGTCGAGTCGGTGGCCCAGCGCCTCCTGGAGCCCGAGCAGGGACCGCATCGCGTCGACGGCGGTGGGGCCGGGCTCGGCCTGCCGGAAGACGTCGTTGAAGACCTCGAGCGACAACGGCCCCCGGTAGCCGGCGGCGACCACGCGGTGGAGGAACCCGGGCAGGTCAAAGCCGCCCTGCCCCGGGAAGCAGCGGTGGTGGCGGCTCCACTGGAGGACGTCCATCGCCAGGACGGGGGCGTCGGCGAGCTGGAGGAAGAAGAGCTTGTCCGAGGGGATCGAGCCGATGCCGTCGAGGCCGGTGCCTCGGGAGAGGACGTGGAAGCTGTCGAGGCAGACGCCCAGCGCCGGATGGTCGGCGGCCTCGACGATCCGCCAGGCGTGCTCGTAGTCGTTCACGTGCCGGCCCCATGAGAGGGCTTCGTAGGCGACGCGGACGCCATACTCCTCGGCGAGGGTGGCCAGCTGGTGCAGCTGCTCGCTGGCCAGGCTGTCGTCGTCCACGGCGACCTCGGAGACGCTGGAGCAGACGAGCAGCAGGGGCGCGCCGAGCAGGCAGGTCAGCTCGAGCTTGCGCCGGGCCCGGCGGAGATTGCGGGCGAGATGGTCGGGTGGGACCGCCTCGAAGTCACGGAAGGGCTGGTACAGCTCCATCAGCAGCCCCAGGTCCTGGACGCGGCGGCGGATCTCCGTCGGTGACGAGGGGGAGGCGATCAGGTCGTTCTCGAACACCTCGACGCCGTCGAAGCCGGCCGCGGCGGCGGCGGCGAGCTTCTCGTCGAGGCCGCCGCTGAGGCAGACGGTGGCGATCGACGTCCGCATGGGCGCTCCCTGGTATGAGGCCTCGAGGAGGCGTTGACGATCCGGAGCGGGTCGCGCCAATGTACGATCTAGTTAGTTACTTATACCCCTCACTGAGGGAAGGGAACAGTGGTCGACGCGTCGGTCAGCACCCGCGGACGCCGCCCTGACGCCGCCCCGTCCGGCGACGGCCTGGTCCCCCAGCGGGACGCCGAGCGCACTCGCACAGAGATCCTCGACATCGCCACCCGGGAGTTCGCCGACCGCGGCTACAACGGTGCCCGCGTCGACGAGATCGCCACCAAGACCCGCACGACCAAGCGGATGATCTACTACTACTTCGGCAGCAAGGAGCAGCTCTACATCGCCGTGCTGGAGCGCGTCTACCTGCAGATCCGCACCGCGGAGCAGACACTGGACGTGGACGGGCTCGACCCGGTGGATGCGATTCGGCGGATCGCCGAGCTGACCTTCGATCACCACCAGTCGCACCCGGACTTCATCCGGCTCGTCAGCATCGAGAACATCAACCGAGCCGAGCACATGGCGAAGTCGCCGACGTTCCCCGGCCAGAACGCCTCGGTGGTGTCGCTCATCGAGCAGATCCTCGCGCGCGGCCGCGAGCAGGGCCGGTTCGCCCGCGAGGTCGACGCGCTCGACGTGCACATGCTGATCAGCTCCTACTGCGTGTTCCGGGTCGCCAACCGGCACACCTTCAACACGATCTTCGGCCGCGACCTCGCCGATCCCGCCCTCCGTGACCGCTACCGGGCGATGCTGGGCGACCTCGTGGTGGCGTACCTGACCGAGCTCGACGACGACCCGTAGCCGGCTTCGCCCTCGGGAGGAACCATGGCGTTCACTCGATCGACGACGGACCAAGGATCCGTCCGGACCCCCGTCGCCCTGGACATGCCCGAGCCCGTGTCCCTGCGGAGGATGCTCGGCCCCGGGATCATCGCGGTCGGGATCGGCATGGCCGCCGGGGAGCTCATCCTCTGGCCCTACATCACGGCCCTGGCCGGCTTCGGGCTGCTGTGGCTGGCCCTGGCCACCCTGGCGGTGCAGTTCGTCATCAACATGGAGATCGAGCGCTACACCCTGGCCACCGGCCAGACGGTCGTCGCCGGCCTTGCCCGCTGGTGGAAGGGCTGGGGGATCTTCATCTGCGTCGCCGGCGCCTTCCAGTACATGTGGCCGGGCTGGGCCACCAGCGCCTCCACCGTCCTGACGTTTGCGCTCGGGGGCGGGAGCGTCACCTGGATCACCATCGCGGTGCTCGTGGTCATCGGGATCGTCCTGACCACCTCACCGGTCATCTACGGCACCGTCGAGAAGATCGAGTGGGTGAAGGTCGGCCTGACCCTGACGTTCCTGGTGGTGGTGCTGGTCGCGGTCCTCGCCTGGCGAACCTGGACCGAGGGCGCGTCGGCGATCGCCACCGACTTCGGACGGCTCCCGGGCGAGGTCTCGTTCACGCTGATGCTGAGCGCGATCGGCGCCGCCGGGGCCGGCGGCGTGCACAACCTGATCCTGAGCAACTGGATCCGCGACAAGCGCTACGGCATGGGGGCGCATGTGCCGCGGCTGGTCTCGCCGATCACCGGGACCGAGGAGGCCGGTGACGCCGGCGGCGGCGACTACTTCGCGTTCCCCCAGGACGCGCCCAACCTCTCGCGCTGGAAGGTGTGGTGGCAGCGCGCCAACCTCGAGCATTTCGTGACCTTCTTCCTGGTGTGCCTGGTCACGATCACCGTGATGAGCATGCTGGCCTACCAGACGCTCTTCGGCCGGGAGGGGATCGAGAACTCGCCGGCGTTCCTGCAGCTCCAGGCCGAGCTGCTCGGCAACCAGGTCGGCACCTGGGTCCAGATCCTGTTCTACGCCCTGGCGACCGTCTCCCTGT
>Ga0126306_10000015_pt1 | contig 44845 bp, 47 predicted proteins | sample Plot27_FD_92592 | JGI IMG/M metagenome (GOLD analysis project Ga0126306, IMG submission 92592) | Serpentine soil microbial communities from UC McLaughlin Reserve, CA, USA - Plot27 | ecosystem: Environmental > Terrestrial > Soil > Grasslands | place: USA: UC McLaughlin Reserve, Lake County... | reverse complement strand
GAGACGAGTCCACGGCCCACGACGAATCCGGTGGCACCCCAGAGCGCGAGCCCAGGCAGCGCGAACGCCAGGAACGCAGCGGCCATGACGACCGCCTCCACGGCCTGCGGGCGCGAGTCGCCGCGAGCGCGGTAGAACGAGAACCAGTTGAAGCCGAGCTGCTGCAGCGCGGTGGCGACCGCAAGGCCCTGGAGCAGGACCACCGCCGGCTCCCACTCGTCGCCGAGCACGAACTCCACGAGGTCCGGCGCAAACAGGACGATGCCGGCGCAGAACGGAACCGACCAGATCATGGCGGCGCGGTTCGACTTCACGAAGATCTCCTCGAGCGTGGCCACCCGGTCGCGCACCGCGCAGATGGCCGGGTAGATAGTGCTCGCCACGACGTGGTCGGCACGGTCGGCGTAGCGGGTGAGCGTGTAGGCGAGCGTGAGGTGACCGACGGCCGCGATCCCGCCCCAGACGTCGAACGCGAGCAGCTGGCCCTGGAGCAGGACGAGCATGGCGGCGCTCGAGACGAAGATTGGCCAGGAGAAGCGGAAGTAGCGCCGCGCGGCGTCGCGCTCGAGCCGCAGGCGCAGCGGGTACGGGGAGACCGCCACGGCCGCCAGCGCGGCGGCGGCGTTGCCGATCGCAGGGCCGATCACGAGGCTCCACACGCCCACGCCCGCCGCCGCAAGACCGACCGTGAATGCGAACGTGACCACCGGCCCGACGGCCATCAGGAGCCGCTGGCGGAGGAAGTCCATGCGCCGGAAGAAGATCCACGTAGGCGCCTGGAGCGCGAACGCGAGCGGCATGTAGGCGGCCGCGAGCGTGAGCGGCAACAGCTGGTCCTGGCCGTAGGCGATCGCCACCAGGGGGGCGGCCACGGCGATCGCCAGCGAGAATGCCGCCGAGACCGTCAGCTCCAGCGAGAAAGCGCGCTGGAACTCCTGCTCCTGCCCTTGCTCCGATTGCTGAACGAACGCCTCATCGAGCCCAACGCGCTTGAGCGCGACGATCGTCATCGCCGTCGCGGTGACGATGCCGTACAGGCCGATCGCCTCCGGGCCGAGCAGGATGCTCACGATCAGCCCCTGTGCGAGCACGAGGCCCTCGGTTCCGACGCTGAACAGGGCGTTCAGCGCCACGCCGCGCACGGTGCGGCCGCGCAGCTCCTCGCGGGGGAAGGCCAGCCGGTCGTCGCTCACAGGGGAATCATCGTATGAGGGTCGGCGTGGACGGACGGGCGCTTCGGGAATCGCGCGAGCGCCGCGGGGTCGGCGTCTATCTCGAGCAGCTCCTGCGCGAGCTGGCGCGCCTGCACCCCGAGGACGAGTACCGGGTGCTTGTGCCGGGCGTGCCACGCGAGGACACGCTGCCCGAGAACGTCGAGGTGAGCGTGGCCGGCCCGGCGGGGCGGACGGTGCACGCTGCGGCGGCACTCGTCGGCCGGCCTCGGCTCGACCGGCTGCTCCACGGGCCGGACCTCGTATGGGCGCCCGCCCCCGCCCCGCTGGCCGTCTCGCCCGGCACGCCATTCGTCCTCACGGTGCACGACCTCTCATTCGTCCACCAGCCGCGCGACTACGGCCGCTACGAGCGACTCTGGCACACGGCCGCCCGGCCGCGACGGCTCGCCCGGCGCGCACGGCGGGTGCTCACCGACTCGGACACGGTGCGAGCGGAGCTGCTCGACGAGTGGGAGCTGCCGCCGGAGCGGGTCCGAACGGTGCGGCCCGGGCCCGGACGGGGAGCGCCCGCCGGCGCGGCGCGAGCGGACGCGGCCGCGGGCAGGCGGCCCGCGCACGTGCTCGCCGTCGGCGGCCTCGAGCCGCGCAAGCAGCCCGCGCTCTTGGTGGAAGCGCACCGGCTCGCGCGTGAGCAGGGCCTCCGGGCCGGGCTGGTGTTCGTGGGTGACGGTCCCCTGCGCGGCGAGCTCGAGTATGCGGGTGCGACCGTGCTCGGCCGGCTGGATGAACGCGAGCTCGACGCCGCATACGCCGGCGCACTCTGCCTCGCGTGCGTCTCGCGCGAGGAGGGCTTCGGCTTCACACCACTCGAGGCGATCTCGGCGGGCGTTCCAGCCGTGGTGTCCGACCTGCCGGTGTTCCGCGAGTCGCTCGGCGACGCTGCGCTGGCAGTTCCGTCCGGCGACGCCGAGGCGCTGGCCACCGCGCTGCTGCGGCTGGAGCGTGAGCCGGAGCTCCGCGAACGCCTGGTTGCGGCCGGCGGCGAGCGCGTCCGGCTGCTCTCGTGGGAGCGCGCGGCACGCGAGACGCGCGCGGTCTTCGAGGAGGCACTGCGGTGATCCGCTTCGCGATCGTCACCGTGATCCACAACTCCGAGGCGGAGCTGGGCGGCCTGCTCGAGTCCGTGGCGCGCCACCTCGACCGGCGGCCGCGGGTGGTGGTCGTGGACAGCGGCTCGACCGACGACGGTGGCGCCCGGGCGCGGGAGTGGGGCGCCGAGCTCGTGGACCTGGGCGCCAACCCCGGCTTCGGCGCCGCCAACAACGCCGGCCTCGAGCGGGTCCGCGAGCCGGTCACGGTGCTCGTGAACCCTGACGTGGTGCTGCTCGACGACGGGCTGGCGCGACTGGCCGAGCTGGCGGCAGCGCAGGAGTCCCTCGAGGTTCCGCGGCTGCTCAACCCGGACGGGTCGGTGCAGGACAGCGCCCACCCCGTGCCCGGGACGCTCGAGGCGTTCGTGCCGGCGCTGGTCCCCCGACCGCTGCTGCCCGCTGCCCTGCGACGCCGCTACGAGCCCTGGCGGAGCGATGCGGCTGGGCCGGTCGGCTGGGCACTGGCCGCGTGCCTCGCCGCCCGCACCGAGCTGCTGCGCCGGCTCGGCCCGTTCGATCCGGGTGCATTCCTCTTCTACGAGGACATGGAGCTGTGCCTGCGCGCCCGCGACGAGGGCGTCCCGACGATGCTCCGCCCCGAGATCCGCGTGCGCCATCTGGGCGGCACCTCCACCGAGCGAGCGCTCGGATCGCGGGCACTCGAGCTGCTCGCGCGGCGCCGACGCGAGGTCATGGCCAGCCGCGGCCGGCTCGCGCTGGCTATCGACGACGCGAGCGAGGCGGCCACCTTCGGCCTGCGCGCGGCCGCCCGCCGGCTCGCGGGGCGCGGCGGTGAGCTGGAGAGCGCACGGCTGCGTGCCGTGCGCGAAGCGCGCCGGTCGCGCTAGATACCGTGCCGCCCGCATGACCGCCGACGCTCCCGCTCCGCTGCGTGCCGCCTTCGCGGTCGGGCTCGTGGCGGGCTGCACACTTGCCCTCCAGGTGCTGCTGACGCGGGTGCTGTCCGCGGTGCTCGCCTACCACTTCTCGTTTCTTGCGATCTCGCTCGCCCTGCTGGGCGTCGGGGCGGGAGCGCTCGCTGTCTACCTGCGCGGGAGCTGGTTCGAGGGGCCGCTCGAGGCGTTGCTCGCGCGCTGGGCGGCCGTGCTGGCGGCGTCGCTGGCGCTGGTTCCGCTCGCACTCGTGCGGCTCGACTACTCGAGTGGGATCGGCGCCTCGCTGAGCGCGGACTTCGTGGTCAATCTGACGCTCGTCTGCGTGCTGGCAGCGATCCCGTTCCTGGCGGCAGGCGTGGCGATCGCGCTGGCGGTGCGGGGCTTCGCGCGCTGGATTGGGCGCGTCTACGCCTTCGATCTCGGCGGCGCGGCGCTCGGCGCGCTCGGCGTGGTGCCGCTGCTCTGGCTCGTGTCGGGCACGACGCTGCTCGTGGGCCTCTCGCTGGTGGCGGCCGCGGCCGCGCTGCTGTTCGCGGCCGGCGCGCGACGCGAGGAGGCCGCGGGCCGGCTTGCCGCTGGGGCCGCCGTGCTGGCCGCGGTCGCGACCCTGCTCGCGGCGACCACGGACCTGTATGAGCTGCCGCCCCACACCACCGCCGCGGAGGGCGAGCAGCCGCTGAGCGTCCGCTGGACCCCGCTCACGCGCGTGCTCGCCTATCCGCCGCCCGGCGACGCCCGGATCGCTCCGCTCTTCTACGACCGCATCTACGCGCCGGTGGCCGTGCGCCGGTCCGGGGGCCCGATACCGGACTGGCGCCAGCTGTCGCTCGGGCCGCAGAGCGTGGGCTACGAGCTCACGGGGCCCGGAACCACGCTCGTGATCGGCGGGGGCGGCGGGCGCGACATCGAGAACGCGCTCAGCTCGGGCCAGGAGCGGGTGGACGTGATCGAGTTGAACCGCGCGATTCGCGACGCCGTCGACCAGGACCTGCGGCGCTGGTCCGGCGCGCCGTACTCGCTGCCGGGCGTGTCGGTGGACATCGGCGACGGGCGCTCGCGGCTGGCCGCGCGCGACACGCGCTACGACGTGATCCACATCGGCTTCACGGACACGCTCAGCGCCAACTCCGCGGCGGGCTTCGCCCTGACCGAGGCCAACCTGTACACGCTCGAGGCCTACGAGGAGTACTTCGACCACCTGAAGCCGGGTGGCATCCTGAACGTGACACGGCTGCACCGGCTGGTGGGTGACGAGGCGCTGCGCGCGACGGTGCTCGCACTCGAGGCGCTGAAGCGCGAGGGCGTGGAGCACCCCGAGCGCAACGTGGTGGTGCTGCTCGGCCACGACATCTTCAACGAGCTGTTCGGAACGGTGCTCGCACGCAGGGAGGCCTGGACGGCCGCCGAGCTCGCCTTCATCCGGCGTATGGCACGCGAGCGCGGCGACGGCGTGGCCTTCGCTTCCGGCGGTCCGTACCGGCTCGAGTGGACCGGCCTCGCGCGGGCGCCCGACCACGAGAGCTTCTGCCGCGACTACCGGCTCGATGTCTGCCCGCCGACCGACGAGCGACCGTTCTTCTTCAACATGACCCGCCTCTCGGGTCTGTTCGACAAGCCCCCGGCGGGCTACTTCTTCGCCACCGACCCGCTGCGGATCCTCGCCGTGACCGTCGTGATCCTCGCGGTGCTCTGCGCGCTCGCGTTCGGGCTGCCGCTGCGGCTGATGCCGCGCGGGGTGCGCCCGCCGGCGTCGTCGGTCGTCTTCTTCGGGGCGATCGGCGTGGGATTCCTGCTGCTCGAGATCGCGCTGATCCAGCGCTTCGTGCTGTTCCTCGGCTTCCCGACCTACGCGCTGTCGGTCGTCCTGTTCGCGCTGCTTGCGTTCACGGGGATCGGGTCGCTCCTCTCGGCGCGCCTCCGAGAGCCGCGCCGGGGTCTGATCGTGGCCCTCGCCTGCGGCGGCGTGCTGATCGCAGCCGCCGCGCTCGGGCTCCAGCCGCTGCTCCGCTCGCTGATCGAGTGGCCGTTCGAGGCGCGCGTGGCGCTCACCATCCTGCTGCTGGCGCCCGCCGGTCTCGCGCTGGGCATGGCCATGCCGATCGGCCTCACGCGCCTTGCCGGCCTGCACCCCGACGCGGTGCCCTGGGCGTGGGCCGTGAACGGCATCGCATCGGTTCTCGCCTCGGTGCTGGCGGTGGCCGTCGCGATCACGTGGGGCTTCGCCGTCGTAACGCTGCTGGCCCTCGCCTGTTACCTGGTCGCGCTCGTCGATGCGGTGCGCGGCCCATGGCCGGCGTCGTGAGCCCGTTCGCGCGGCGCCTGCTGGCCGTGGCGCTTCTGGGGTTCGCGGCGCGCATCGCGTACGGGCTGATCACCAAGGACGCGGCCGGCTTCAAGGGCGACGCGCTCTGGTACCACCAGGTGGCCAACAACCTGGCCGACGGGCACGGCTATGTGGTCCCGTTCCGCGGCGGCGACACCGTTGCCACCGCCTTCCACCTGCCGTTGTTCCCGACCGTGCTCGCCGCCTTCTCGCTGGTGGGGCTCGACAGCGAGACCGCGCACATGGTCGTCGGCTGCGCGCTGGGCGCGCTCACGGTCGTACTCGTGGGCACGATCGCTCGGCGGCTGGCCGGCGACGCGGCCGGGCTGGCGGCCGCCCTGATCGCGGCGCTGTACCCGGGGCTCGTGATGAACGACTCGGTGCTGCTCAGCGAGTCGCTCACGGGCCCGACGATCGCCGCCGCCCTGCTCGCCGCGCTTCACCTGCGCGCGCGGCCGAGCGCCGGACGGGCGCTCCTACTCGGAGCCCTGATCGGCCTCGCGGCACTCAACCGCAGCGAGGCGATCCTGCTCGTGTTACTGCTCGGAGTACCCGCCCTGCTGCCCGCCAGGAGCGTCAGGCTCGCGGCGCTGGTGTGCCTGGCCACCGCGCTGGCCATCGCGCCCTGGGTGATCCGCAACGCCGTGACGTTCGAGCGCAGCACATTCCTCACCACCGGCGATGGCTCCGTCCTCAGGGGAGCCAACTGCGACTCCGCGTATCGCGGGCCGGTGACCGGCGCGTGGAACTTCGGCTGCCTCACCGGCTACCGCGTGCCCCGGGACGAGTCGATCCTCGCGGCCCGCTGGCGGGACGAGGCCGTGGACTACGCGAGCGACAACCTCGGCCGCGTGCCGGTGGTGGTCGCGGCGCGCATAGGGCGGAGCTTCAGCCTCTACCCCGGCCCCGAGCGGCAGGTCGCCTGGCTGAAGTTCACCGAGGACCGCCCGCGCACGCCCGTCTGGGTGGCGCTCGCCGCCTACGTGGCCGTCGTGGCGCTCGCCATCACGGGCGTCGCCGCCCTGCGGGAGCGTCTCGATCTCGTGGCAATCCTCCTTGCCCCCGTGGCGCTCGTGGTGCTCACCAGCGCGGCCGGCTACGGCGGCTGGCGCTTCAGGCAGCCGGCCGAGGTCGCGTTCGTGGTGCTCGCGGGGATAGGACTGACCTGGATGACGGGGCGGCGCCGCCATGCCTAGACAGCCTCGCCTCGCGCTCGCGGCGCTGCTGCTCGGAGCACCCACCGTGCTCGCCTTCTTCTCGGGCGGCTACTTCAGCGTGATCCACGGACAGGTGGGAGTGCTCGCCGCCGCGCTCGCCTGGCTGCTCGTGGCCGTGGTCCTCGTCTTCGTGCCGGAGCCGCTGCCGCGGTCCCGCGCCGGGCGCGTGGCGCTCGCAGGGCTCGCCTGCCTCACCGCCTGGAGCGCGCTCTCGCTGCTCTGGTCACCGCTGCTCGACCCGGGGCTGGCCGACGTGGAGCGCACCGTGCTCTATCTGGCGGCGTTTCTGCTCGGCGCGGCCGTGCTCCGGGGCCCGGAGCTCACCCGGATCGTGGAGCCCGCATTGCTCGCAGGCATCGCCATCGTCTGCGGCTACGCCCTCGCCACGCGGCTGCTGCCCGGCATCGTGGAGTCGGCGGCCGGCCAGCGCGCCGGCTCACGGCTCGACCAGCCGCTCACCTACTGGAACGCACTCGGCGCGCTCGCGTCGATGGGCCTGATGCTCGCCGCCCACACGGGCTCGGACGTGCGGCGCGCGGCGCGCCTGCGGATCGGCGCCGTGGCACTCGTGCCAGCGCTCGGCCTCGTGCTGTTGCTGACGGTGTCGCGCGGAGCCCACCTGGCCGCGATCGCCGGCCTGGTGGTGCTCGTGCTGCTCGCCCGCAACCGCCGCGCGCTCGACACCAGCCTGATGGGCCTGGCGCTCGTGACGCTGATGGCCGGGCTGGCGGCGCGCTTTTCGGGCGTGGTCGAGCTGCACGGCAGCGAGGGCGCGCGCCAGCGGGAGGCGCTCGCGGTGCTCGCCCTGATGCTGCTCCTGTCCGCCGTTGGAGCGGGCTGCCAGGCGCTCTTGATCCGACTCGAGGCACGCGGGGAGACCTGGACGGGAGCTCTCCGAAAGCGACCCGCCGTGGCGGCGGGCGCGGCCCTGGCTGCGCTCGCGGCCCTGGCGCTGGGAGTGGCGGCGTTCACCGGCGGCGAGGTGAGCGCCTCGCCGGACCAGAAGGGACCCAAGCGCCTCCGCACGCTCGAGACGAACCGCTGGGAGTACTGGGACGTGGCGCTCGACACGTTCGCCGAGCAGCCACTCACGGGCAGCGGCGTGCACGGCTTCGCCGCCGACTGGCTCGAACGGCGCGACATCGACGAGGCCGTTCAGGACGCGCACTCGCTCTACCTCGAGACGCTCACGGAGCTGGGCCTACCGGGGCTGGCGCTGCTGCTCACGTTCCTGGGCGCCGCGGGCTTTGCGCTCGTGCGCGCCGGCGAGCCGGGCTGGGCGGCGGCGTCCGCGGTCTGGGCGCTTCACGCCGCGGTGGACTGGGACTGGGAGATGCCGGCGCTGACGCTCGTCTTCCTGCTCCTGGCCGCCACAGCCGCGGGAATTGAGGTGAGCGCGACCGCCGCCAGCACGCACAGTGCCGGCTCGGCCGCGAAGCGGAAGCGCGTAACCCCGTAGATCACAACCGCCGTGATCGTGACCATCACGGGAAAAGCGAGCAGCGGCCAGAGCGGCGCGCGGCGGCGGCGCAGGATCACCGCCCCGGCCGCGGCGAGCAGCAGCAGCGGGTAGTAGAACGCGAGGCCGATCCGGCTGGCGGTCTCGCTGCGACCCTCTAGCGACTCGTACGCGGCCTGCTGGAGCGGCCGGTAGAAGTCCCACACGCGCAGGAGGCGAACGCCCATGACGAGCGGCAGGCGCCCCGCGTGGTCGCGCGCGTAGTCGAATCCGCGCTCGCGGTAGGCCACGGCCGACTCGGACTCGTCGCCCCCCGGCGCGTCGCCGTAGCAGTTGAAGTTCCAGAGCCCGACGAAGTCGCCGTGATAGACGGCGTGGCAGTTCGAGCCCACGAACACCGCGTTGCCGTTCGTCGAGATCAGCACCGGCTCGTCGAACACCGTCAGGTTGCGGATCGTCCAGGGCGCGAGCACCAGCGCGAATGCGCCGAGAGCCACCGCGGCGAGCGTGAGGCGCGAGCGCCACGCCGCCCCGGCTCGCACCGCGAGCGGCAGCAGCAGCAGCGGAGCGAGCAGGAGCGCCTCGCCGCGCGTGAGCGCCGCCAGGCCCACCAGCGCCCCCAGGCCGGCCGCGAGGCCGAGCGACGGCCGGCGCGCGAACCGCAGCGCGAGCCAGAGCGTGGCGGCGAGCAGAGCGCCGTAGAGCGTCTCGCTCATCAGCGAGCCGTCCACCACCCAGAGGAACGGATAGACCGCCGCCAGCGCCGCGGCCACGAGGCCCGCGCTGGGCCCGGCCGCCTCGCGGCCCGCGAGGCCCACGAACGCGACGGTCAGGGTCCCGACCGCGCACAGGAGCAGCTTCTGCGCCAGGTAGCCGGTGGCGCCGAGCTTCGTGATCAGGCCGATCAGCAGCGGAAACAGCGGCGGGTGCTCGGCGGTCGGCACTCCCGGCTTCCAGCCCTCGAAGGGCGCCAGCTGCGGATGCGGGGCGCGCTCGAAGCCCTTGCCGTCGGCGATGTTCCCGCCGAGCAGGTGGTACGTGAGGGCGTCGCCGATCACGGGGATGTCCTGGGCCACGAGCAGCGTGTAGAGCACGCGGATGACGAGCGCGCCGGCGAGGATCAGGGCCAGGCGCGCCATGAATCGGTCCGGGAGACGCACGCGCCCAAGCGTATGCTGTGAACGACGTGTCCACCGCCGAGCCCGTCGTAGCGCCCCCGCCGGGCAATCCGCGGTTCCCGCTCATGGATTCGCTGCGGGCGATCGCCGCGCTCAGCGTCCTCGTCACGCACAGCGGCTTCCTCTCGGGGGCCAACCTGGGCGCCTGGTACGGCGACTACACGGCGCGGCTCGACGTGGGTGTGACGATTTTCTTCCTGCTCTCGGGCTTCCTGCTCTACCGCCCGTTCGTGTCGGCCCGCCTGGGGGAGCGCGACCGCCCCCGGATGCCCGACTACGCCCGCCGCCGCCTGCTCCGCATCCTGCCCGCGTACTGGCTGGCGCTCACCGTGCTCGCGATCTGGCCCGGCCTGCCACAGATGTGGGAGGCGCACGACTGGGTCTACTACGGGCTCGTGCAGGTCTACTTCCAGGACTGGACGCTCGGCGGCCTCTTACCCGCCTGGAGCCTCGCCGTGGAGATCTCGTTCTACGCGGCCCTGCCGCTCTTGGTCCTGCTGATGGAGCGCCCGTTCATGGGCCGCACGAGGGAGGCAAAGATCCGCTCCGAGCTGATCCTGGTGGCCGTGCTCTTCGTCGGCGCGATCCTGTTCCGGGTGCTGCTGCGCTCCACCGAGGGCGCGGTGCCCGACTCGAACCTCTACTTCACGCTCGTGGGCAACTTCGACTGGTTCGCGCTCGGGATGTTCCTCGCCGTGGCGAGTGTGTGGGTGGGCGGCATGGCGCGCGCACCCGCGCCCGTTCGGCTTGTGGAGCGGCTGCCGACGCTGTCGTGGATCGTTGCCGCCGTGCTGTTCTGGGCGATCGCGACGCAGATGGGCATCGGCCCGGAGTTCCCCCAGGAGTACACCTCGGAGGAGTGGCTCTACGAGCACATCTTCTACGGCGCGATCGCGTTCTTCCTGCTCCTGCCGGCCGTCTTCGGGGACTCGCTGGGCGGACTTCCGCGAATGATCCTGCGCAACCGCGTGCTCGCCTGGCTCGGGCTGATCTCGTACGGGATCTTCCTGTGGCACCACCCGATCGTCGGCGAGCTCTCGGAGCGCGACTGGGGCAACTGGCGCTTCGCGGGGATGACGCTGGCCACGTTTGCCATCGCCACAGCGTGCGCGGCGGCCAGCTACTACCTGATGGAGCGACCGCTGCTGCGCTTCAAGGACCGCTCACCTAAGCGGCGGAAGCCGGTATCGCGGGTTGAGACCGTGCGCCCGCTCGAGCGCGCGTAGGGCCGCGGGCCGGTCCACGTCCTTGAGCGCGAAGCCCAGCGTGAGCCACGTGAGGAAGTTGTCGGGCTCGCGGCCCACCGCGCGCCGCGCGAGCGCCGCTCCCGGCTGGGCCTCCCCGCGCGAGCTGCGCGCCGTGGAGGCCAGCAGCAGCGCCTCCGAGCCGGGCTGAACGTCGGCCACGTCGAGCAGCGTGCGGATCGCCTCCTCCCGCCGCGGATCACCGCGCTCCAGCACCTCGTTCACCGTGTCGCGGCTGTCCTTGAGGCGCTGCTCCGCCGACAGCTGGAGCCCCATGAAGGCCGCTACGGCCAGCGCGCACAGTGCCAGCGCGAACCGCACTGGGACCGGGATCATCGGCGCAGCCGCTCCCTGACGAGGGCCGCGATCACACGGGCGGCGTCCATGCCGGTGAGCTTCTTGCCCTCCTCGCGGCCGCGCGCCCTGTAGGTGATCGGCACCTCGTACACGCGCCGGCCGCTCGACAGCACCCGCGCGGTGATCTCACCCTCGAGCTCGAACCCGCGCGCCCTCAGGTCGAGCGAGCGCCAGACGTCGGTGGCCATCGCCTTGTGGCAGGTCATGATGTCGGCGAGCCAGGAGTTGAAGATCACGTTGGCGACCATCGTCACGGCCTTGTTGCCCAGCACGTACCAGAAGCTGAAGGCCGAGCGCGAGTCGAAGCCGCGTACCCCGAAGACCACCTCCGCCTCGCCGGCCTGAAGCGGCTCGAGCAGCCGCCCGATGTCGGCGGCGTCGTATTCGAGGTCCGCGTCCAGGATCGCGGCCCAGCGCCCGCGGGCCCGCCCGATCGCGGTGCGAACGGCCGCGCCCTTGCCGCCGTTCTGCTCGTGGTAGACGATCTCGACCTCGTCCGGCCAGTCGCGCCCGCGGAGCAGCTCGCGCGTGCCGTCGGTGGAGCCGTCGTCCACCACCACCAGCTCGCGCGACTCAACCGGCAGCGGGGCGGACAGCGCCCGCTCGATCGCCTGCTCCACCGTGGAGCGCTCGTTGTACACCGGCATCAGGATCGTCAGATCTGGCATGGAAGCGCGTCCCGGCGTCTAGGAGGGCCCGAAGCGCCCGGCGCGCCACGCCGGCCGCCTCGCCGCGGCCGGCCGCCGCGGGATGCGAGGCCATGTCTCGGGCCGGTCCGACGGACCCTCGCGCAGTGCCGCCTGCACCTCGCGCGGAAAGCTCTCGCGGAACACCGAGGCGTCGAAGCGCTGGGCATTGGCGATGCACGCCTGCGGGTCGAGGGCGGCGGTGTCGCAGCCGGCCACGGCCTCGGCCAGCTCCTCCGGCCCGCCCTCCCAGAGGCAGCCCGTGACGCCGTCGACCACGTTCTCGAGCAGGCCGCCCGCCGCGCGCGCGATCACGGGGCGGCCCGCGGCCTGCGCCTCGACCGCTGCGATGCCGAACTCCTCGCCGGTGGTCACGACCAGCGCCCGGCTCGTGGCGAGCAGGCGAGCCGCCTCGTCGTCGCTCACCCGGCCGGCGAAGCGCACCGTCGGGCCGGCCAGCCGCCGCAGGCGGCGCCGGTCCGGCCCTCCGCCGGTAACCACGAGCGGAAGCGCAAGCCGGTTGAACGCCTCGATCGCCACGTCGATCTGCTTGTGCGAGACGAGCTCTGAGAGCACGAGGTAGTGGTCGCCCACCGGCTGCGGGCGGAAGCGATCGGTGGCGACCGGCGGGTAGATAATGCGCGAGTCGCGCCCGAAGTAGGCCTTGATGCGCGCCTGCGTGGTGCGCGAGTTGGTCACGTAGCGGTCCACGCGCTGGGCGGCGATCCAGTCCCACTCGCGCCAGCGGCGGAAGAGGCCGCGCAGCGCCGCCCGCGAGATCGGGTTGGAGCGCTCGGCGAGAGTGCGGTGGCGCTCGTTCCACGCGTACCGGAACGGGTTGTGGCAGTAGGACACGTGCACAGCGCGCTCGTCGCAGATCACGGCGTGCGCCCAGGCGCTCGAGCTCGAGATCACGACGTCGTAGCCGGACAGGTCGAAGGACTCGATGGCGGCGGGGTAGAGCGGCAGGAACGCGCGGAAGTTGCGCGCCGTCGGGCGCATGCGCTGGAGGAACGACGTGTAGATGTTGCGGTGGGCAAAGCGTCCCTCGGTGCCGCGCTCGTCGTAGACGGGCGTGAAGACGTCGGCCTCCGGCCAGAGGTCGCACATCTCCAAGAACACGCGGTCCGCGCCCCGCACGCTGACCAGGAAGTCATGGATCAGTGCCGTGCGCAGCTGGGGCCGCCCCGCCGTCCCACTAAAGCTCACGGGCCGCAGTTTATGCGCGCCGGCGACTGACGCTACCCTTGGCCGCGATGCGCCGCTCGGTTGCACTGATTTTGTCCCTGTTCCTGCTCACTCTGCCGGCCGCCGCCATGGCCCAGAACGCGGGCGACGAGCAGTACGCCGACCCCTTCGGGCAGACCGAGGAGCCGAGCGGCTCCCAGGGAGAGGAGCCGAGCGACGCGCAGGGCGAGGAGGCCGCGCCCGCGCCGGAGCCGGCCGCACCGGCCCAGGAGCAGGCCGTGGCCGCACAGGAAACTGCGGCCCCCACGCTGCCGCGCACCGGGGCCCCGGCACACCTGCTGGCGGGCGCGGGAGTGCTGCTGCTGGCAGCCGGCGGCATGCTGCGCCGGCTCGTCCTCTGACGCCGGCGCCCGTCGCGATCAACGCTCGCGCCGCCGTGCGGCGCGAGATCGGGGGCGTGGAGCGCTGGGCGCGCGAGCTGTCCGAGCAGCTTCCTCGGCTGCGGCCCGAGCGCTACTCCGTGCTGCGCCCGCCGCGCGCGCTGGCGCACAGGGCCGGCCAGGCGTGGGAGCAGCTCGCGCTCCCGCTCGCGGCTCGGCGAGCCGAACTGCTGCTCTCCCCCGCGAACCTCGCGCCGCTGGCGGGCAGCGGCAACGTCGTGGTGATCCACGACAGCGGGCCCCTCAGCGAGCCGGACTGGTATCGACCCGTGTATGGCGTCTGGCACCGCGCGCTCGTGCCGCGCATCGCGCGCCGCGCCCGGCTCGTGATCGTGCCATCCGAGCACGTGCGCACCGAGCTCGTCGACCTGCTCGGGCTCGATCCAGGGCGCGTGCATGCGATCCCGCCCGGTGTGGAGGCAGCCTTCGCGAGCCCGACCGCCCCCGCCCCCCTTCTGCGCCGGCTGGGACTCGAGCAGCCCTACGTCCTGGCCGTGGGCACCGACAGCCCGCGCAAGAACCTCGGGCTGCTCGACCGGATCACCCCGGCCCTCGAGGCCGCCGGGCTTCGGGTGGCGATCGCGGGCTCCGGACGCCCGTACATGACCGGCTCGGCGGCCGGAGGCGCGCGTCGACTCGGCTACGTGCCGGATGCCGACCTCCCGTCCCTGTACGCGGGAGCGGCGGCGCTGGCCATGCCCTCGCTCTACGAGGGCTTCGGGCTTCCCTGCGTCGAGGCGATGGCGGCCGGCACGCCCGTGGTGGCCGCGGACCGTGCCGCCCTGCCGGAGGCATGCGGGGATGCGGCGCTGCTCGCCGACCCCCACGACCCGGACGCCTTCGCCGCCGCGCTCATCGAGGCGGCCGGGCCGCAGCGCAAGCGCCTCACCCAGGCGGGACGCGAGCGTGCCGCGGGCCTCAGCTGGGAGCGCAGCGCCGAGCGGGTCGACGCCGCGATCGACGCGCTGCTTACTGGCAGACGCCCGTAGCGGTCTTCTGACAGCCCTGGTAGAGGCGCGCGCTGCGCTGGTAGGCGCCCAGCGCGGGCTGCGGCTCGAAGCTCTGGTTGTCGAAGCGCTGGAGCCCCGCGTAGTCGAAGATGCTGCCGCCGCGGCCGTAGGGCGACGCCCACGTGTACCAGAACACCTTGCCCACCCCGAGCGTCCCGCGCCGCCGCGCCATCGCCCGGTACATCTGCATGAGCTTGCTGGCCATCCCCTGCGGGGTCTCCTGGCGCTGGTACTTGATCCCCTGCGTGCGCCCCTTCGAGGCGGGCCAGGTGATCTCGGTCAGGTAGATCGGCTTGCGACCGTCGCCGCGCCGGCGCATCGCGTCGCGGAAGAACTGGGTGGCCTTCACGGAGCGCTTCACCGTCTGCGGGAAGATCTGGAGCGCCGCGATGTCGAAGTAGGGCTTCACCCCGCGCTGGTAGAGCAGCTCGATCTCCTCCCACGCCCTCTGCGTGAGCCCCGCCATCACGATCTTGGCGCCGGGGTCGAGCGTCTTGACGATGTTGTACGAGGCGCGCAGGAGCAGCGGGTAGGCGCGTGCGTAGCCGTACGGCCCGTTCTCCGGGGCGTCCCAGTAGGCGGGCAGGTGCGGCTCGTTCCAGATCTGCCACTCGCGCAGAGGGAGCCTCGGGATGTCCGGGTTGTCCGTCCAGAAGGTCCCGTCCGGGCCGTAGCGCTCCACGAGCGCCGCGAGATAGGTCACATAGTCCGAGCGCTGCTTCGGCGGCGAGGTGAAGCGCCCGCGGTAGGCGCGCGCCCACGGCGGCGCGTAGAAGACGATCGGCAGAACCGACAGGTTGCGGAGCGCGGCGCGACGCACGACCGCGTCGGTGTCGCGGAAGTCGAACGCGCTGCCGCGGCCATCCGGCTGGGCGTCGGCCCAGTTGAAGACCGTCCGCACCGACTCCACTCCGGACGACGCCATCAGGTCCCACTGCGAGTCCTGCACGGCAGCTGGGGCCCGGATGATGCCGTGGTCATACATCACGCCGTAGAAGCCCTGCGGGACCGAGCGAGCGGCCTGCGCCAGCGGGGCGGCCAAAAGCAGCGCGGCAAGCGCCGCGACGACTGCTATCGACAGTCGCACGGTCAGCGCTGGTAGTTGAAGACGAACGGGCCGCACGGATTGGCCCCGTCCTGCTGTGGCCTACCGTCGATGCCCTTCGGCGTGATGGTGAGCCTGCTTCCGGTGACGGTGACCTGGCCGTAGCTGAACTGGTCGAGGATCGAGCACTGCATCCCGATCCCGTCCGGAGGCGGAGGCGTGAAGAAGGCGGTGTCGACGAGCGCGCCGCTTCCCGGCTGACCGGTTGTCTGGTCGATCTCGAGCCCGAAGTTCGCGGTGGCAACCGGGCCGACCGTCACGTCCGTGATCCCGCTGTTCCTGGCGCCCCCGTCCTCCAGGGTCTGGAAGCGGGCATCGTTCACCATCGTCGCGTGCACGTCGGTGGTCAGGAAGACCACGTTCTTGACGCTCTGGAGCTCGCGAAGGATCTCCTGGCGCTCGGCCTCGTAGCCCTCCCAGCGGTCGTACGGAAGCACGTAGTACTGCTGGATCGGCATCTCGTTCATGATCACCTTGAAGCGAGCGTTCGAGCTCTTGACGTCACGCAGGAAGCGCGCGAGCTGGCGCTGGCCGAGGAACGTCCGGCTCGGGCTGCGGATCGTGTCGAGGCACTGCTGGGAGACCGGCTGTGCCAGCGACGGGGTCACGACCGCGAACAGGTTGCGCGTGCGCTGTGGCGCCGTTGGAGCCACGTCGGGGCTGCCTGTCTGCGGGTTGTCGCACACGTGGTTCGCGTCGGCGTTGGCGCTGCGGAAGGAGCGCTCGTCCAGGAAGAACAGCTGGAGGTTGCGCCCCCAGCGCACGGTTCTGTAGAGCCCGTTGCGACCGCTCCAGCTGACGGGTGCATAGTCGCGGAAGGCCTGAGCGCCGCGTCTGTAGAGCGTCCGCCCGCTCATGTTCACGCCGTTGTCGAACGAGTTCTCGGCGGGCGAGAAGTCGTTCACGAACTCGTGGTCGTCCCAGTGCGAGTAGAAGCCCGCCGAGCGGCGCAGGCCCTGAAGGCTGCGGTTACCCAGGTTGACCCTGTACTTGGCCCACTTCTGAGCCACGCTCAGGGCGATCGGCTGGAGCCGGCCCGGCACCTCGCTGTCCGAGTAGATCGTGTCACCGAGCATGACGTTGAAGTTGTTGCGCTCCGCCTTCATGCGGCGCAGCACGCCGCCGTCGTTCCAGTAGGGGTTGGTCTGGCCCGGCTCTGGGTTGAAGTCCTGGTCGCCGCTCCACGCGAACTCGATCGTCGCGTTCTGCCTTGGCTTGGGCGCGGTCACGAAGGTGCCGACGTCGCTGCGCGCACGGCCCCTGGAAAAGCGGAACCAGTAGCGCGTGTCCGAGCGTAGGCCCTTCACCTTCATCTGAAGGGTGTTGTCGTGGCTCTTGCGCGCACGCACCAGACGAGAGTCGAGATCGCGCGTGAGTCGGCTGTTTCGCGCAACGTCGAGCGAGTAGCTGCCGCTCTTGTTCGCCTTGCCCCACAACTGCGCGCTCGAACTCGTGACCTCTCCCGGGGTCACGCCGAACTTGAAGCCACGTGCCGCGAACGAGGGCGGCGCGAGCAGCAGGACGGCTGCGATTGCGAGTGGAAGCGAGCGGGCTAGTGGGCGGCGCATGGGCATCACAACCCGGCATCCTATGGAAGGTTGCGGGGCGGCGACGGTAGGCTCCGGTGCCAAATGGAGATCTCTCAGGCCAGCCACGGGGTCGAGAACCAGGCGCCACCGCTCGTGCCCTACAACGTGTTCGAGGCGGATCTGCCGCTGCGCGAGGCGCTCGCGCGTGAGGGCGGAGGCTGGGGAGTCGACCGCCTGCGGGACGCCGGCGAGCTGGCCGGGACGGCCGAGGCGCTGGCCCACTCGGAGCGCGCCGAGCGCAACGAACCGGTCCTGCGCACGCACGACCGCTACGGCAACCGCATCGACCAGGTGGAGCTCGATCCGTCCTGGCATTGGTGCCTGCGCCAGGCGATCGAGCGCGAGATCCACTCGCTCCCCTGGAGGGATCCGCAGCCCGGCGCGCACGCGGTGCGGGCCGCTCTCTTCTTCGTCTGGAGCCAGGTGAACTCGGGCGTCATGTGCCCGGTGTCGATGACCTACTCCGCAGTTCCCGCGCTGCGCGAGGAGCCGGAGCTGGCGGCCGAGTGGGAGCCGCGGGTGACCAAGCCGAGCTACGACGACGGCGCGCTGGTGGGCATGGCGATGACCGAGAAGCAGGGCGGCTCGGACGTGCGCGTGAACACCACCCGGGCCAGCTCCAACGGCGACGCGTGGGAGCTCACCGGCCATAAGTGGTTCTGCTCCTATCCGCCCTGCGACGCGTTCCTCACGCTCGCGCAGACGCCGGCGGGACTGTCCTGCTTCCTGATCGAGGGGAGCGATCCCGGCTTCCGCATCCAGCGGCTGAAGGACAAGCTCGGCACGCGCTCGCTGCCCTCGAGCGAGGTCGAGTTCCATGGCGTGCGCGGACGGCTCGTCGGCGAGGATGGCCGCGGGATCCCGACGATCATCCGGATGGTCAACCACACCCGGCTCGACTGCCTGATCGGCTCCTCGGCCGGTATGCGCTGGGGGCTCGCGCAGGCGGTGCACCACGCCCGCCACCGGAGCGCGTTCGGGAAGCTGCTCGCGGAGCAGCCGCTGATGCGCAACGTGCTGGCCGACCTGGCGATCGAGTCCGAGGCCGCCACGACCGTGACCATGCGCGTTGCGCGCGCCTATGACGAGGGCGACGCTCCCTTCAGGCGCATCGCCACGGCAGTGATGAAGCACTGGGTCTGCAAACGCGCGCCCGGCCACGCCAACGAGGCGCTCGAGTGCCTGGGCGGGAACGGCTACGTGGAGGAGTCGGGGATGCCGCGCCTGCTGCGCGACTCGCCGCTCAACTCGATCTGGGAGGGCTCCGGCAACGTGTCGGCGCTCGACGTGCTGCGGGCGCTCGCGAAGCAGCCGGAGGCGCTGCCCGCGTTCCTGGCCGAATGCGAGCTGGGGCGCGGCGGCAACTCCGCCCTCGACGCGCAGCTCGACAGGCTGCGCGAGGCGCGCCCCGAGGACCCCGAGTTCGAGGCGCGGCGCGTGGTCTCGGACCTCGCGGTCACGCTCCAGGCCAGCCTGCTCGTGCGCAACGGCGCCACCCAGGTGGCGGACGCCTTCTGCGCATCCCGCCTCGACGGCGGCACGCGCGGCGCCTACGGGATGCTGCCCCCGTCGGTCGATGCCGAGGCCATCGTGGACCGCGCCCTGGCCGCCTGAGCTTGTCTCAGCTCCGCATACGGCAGCGCGACGAAAGCGACCGCGACGAGGTCGAAAGCTTCCTCGCGCAGCGAAACGCGCTGAACGTAGCGAGGCTCGGGCGCCTCGAGCGGGCGCTCGACCATCCCGCACTCGTAGCCGAGCGGGACAGCGCCCTCGCGGGGGTGCTCACCTTCGTGCTCGGGGACAGCGACTGCGAGATCCTGACCCTGCACGCGGGCGAGCGCTTCGGCGGGACGGGCACGGCGCTGATCGAGGCGGTCGAGGGGCTGGCAACACGTGCGGGCTGCAACCGGCTCTGGGTGATCACGACGAACGACAACGTCGACGCCCTGCGCTTCTACCAGCGCCGGGGCTTCCGGCTCTCGGCCCTGCACCGTGGCGCCGTCGACACGAGCCGGGCGGACCTGAAGCCGGAGATTCCGCCCATCGGGGACCATGGCATCGACTTGCACGACGAACTCGAACTGGACAAGGTGCCGGGCGGATGAGTGCGACCACCCTGCGCTACGAGGTCAGCGGCCGCGTTGCCCGCATCACGCTCGACCGTCCCGAACGTGCCAACGCGATCACTCTTGCCATGCCGCGCGAGCTCGCGGAGGCGGTGGAGGAGGCGAACCTCGACCCGGCAGTCCACGTGATCGCGCTGTCGGGGAGCGGCAAGGGCTTCTGCGGCGGCTACGACCTCGTCGAGTACGCCGAGGCTCAGGCGCCGAACCATGACCCGAGCGAGCCCTGGGACCCGGTCACCGACTGGCAGATGATGAGCCGCAACCTGCGCGGCTTCATGAGCCTGTTCCACTCGGACAAGCCGGTTGCCTGCAAGGTGCACGGCTTCTGCGTGGCGGGCGGGACCGACATGGCGCTGTGCTCGGACCTGCTCGTGATCGCCGACGACGCGCGCATCGGCTACCCGCCGGCGCGCGTGTGGGGCGTGCCGACCTCGGCGCTGTGGGCGTTCCGCGTGGGCGACCAGCGCGCCAAGCGGCTGCTGTTCACCGGCGACCTGATCGACGGCCGGACCGCCCACGAGTGGGGTCTGGCCGTGGAGGCGCCGCCGGCCGCGGAGCTCGACGCTCGCTTCGACGAGCTGGTCGAGCGAATCGCGCTCACCCCGGTGAACCAGCTCGTGATGATGAAGCTGCTGGTGAACCAGGCGCTCTTCGCCCAGGGCCTCCACGCCACGCAGACGCTCGGCGTCTTCTTCGACGGCATCGCGCGGCACACCCCGGAGGGCTACGAGTTTCAGCGCCGCGCCGCCGAGTCCGGCTTCAAGGAAGCCGTCCGAGAGCGCGACCAGCCGTACGACGCGCCACAATCTCCCGGATGAAGTCTCAGGTCGCCGCCGACAGGCTGCGTGATCTTCGAAGCGTCACGGATGCCGCGCTCGCGCACCTGTCGCTAGAGGACCTGCTGAACGAGCTGCTCGGGCGTGTCGTGGTGATCCTCGACGCGGACACCGCTGCGATCCTGCTGCTGGAGGACGACGACAGCACGCTCGTCGCCCGCGCCGCCAAGGGCCTCGAGGAAGAGGTCGAGCGGGGAGTCCGCATCCCGGTCGGACAGGGGTTCGCGGGGCGCATCGCGGCGACCCGGCAGCCGGTTCAGATCGAGAACCTCGACCGCGCCGAGGTCCTCAACCCGATCCTGCGCGAGAAGGGCCTGCGCTCCCTCCTGGGAGTCCCGCTGGTGGTTGAAGGTGGGGTGATCGGCGTCATGCACGTCGGGACTCTCACCGAGCGCAACTTCAGCGACGAGGACGTCGAGCTGCTGCAGAGCGCCGGCGACAGGGCGGCACTCGCGATCTCGAGTCGTCTGACCGAGCGCGAGCGCAGTCTCGCCGACGCACTCCAGGGCAGCCTCCTCCCGCAACTTCCGGAGCTGCCCGCGATCGCCCTCGCAGGCCGCTACCTGCCCGCGGGCTCGGCGCAGCTCGGCGGCGACTGGTACGACGCCTTCCAACTGCCCGATGGAACACTCGGCATGGCGATCGGGGACGTTGTGGGCCGCGGCTTTTACGCCGCAGCGGTGATGGGACAGCTGCGCAGCGGACTGCGTGCCTACGCGCTCGACGGGCTGACGCCCGGCGATGTGCTGGGTCGGCTCAGCCGCCTGTTGCGCCAGCTCGAGCCCGGCCGCACCGCCACCGTTCTCTACCTGGTGCTGGACCCGTACGCGGGCTCGCTCGTGGTCTCGAGCGCCGGGCACCCCCCTCCCCTCATCACGGGCGAGGGCGACGGCCCGGCATTCGTCGAGCTGACCGGCTCGGCGCCGCTCGGCGCCACCCGCCACCCGACCTACGAAGAGCGTGAGCACTCGCTCGAGCCGGGATCCACCCTGATCCTTTACACGGACGGTCTGGTGGAGCGTGCTGGAGAGTCTCTCGACGCGGGATTCGAACGGCTCAGGGCGGTCGTGGAGGGCCGCACCGAGGACGTGGACCAACTCGGGGCCCGCCTGGTTGACGAGCTGCTGCCGGAGGGCCCGACTGAGGACGACGCTGCGTTGATACTGGCGCGCGCTCTGCCGCTGAGTGACTCGCTCCGCACCCAGCTGCCCGCGGACCTGGAGTCGATCCCGCTCGTGCGCCGGCTGCTCGGGCGCTGGCTGTACGAGGCCGGCGCCACCGAGGCGCAGGCGGAGGACCTTGCACTGGCGACCTCGGAGGCGTGCGCGAACGCGATCGAGCACGCGTACGGGCCGGGAGCCGGGACCCTGGAGGTGAGCGGCTCCATATCGCCAAGCGGCGAGGCCATGGTGGCCGTGCGCGACTTCGGCAGCTGGCGGCCACCGCGCGGCGCGAACCGGGGCCGTGGGCTGCCGATCATGGAGGGACTCACCGACTCCGTCGAGGTCGTCCGCGAAGAGGGTGGCACGACCGTCCAGCTGTCCCGGCGCCTGGGAGTGGAGGCGGCGTGAGCGCGAACGTGGAGCTGGATCACCGTGACTCGATCGGGATAGCCCGGCTGAGCGGCGACGTGGACATCAGCCAGGCGGGAACGATCCGCAAGCAGCTTCTGGACGCCGTCCATAACGACGACCTGGGGCTGGTGGTCGATCTGACGGACGCCCGCTACATAGACAGCGTCGGGGTGAGCGTCCTGTTCGAGCTGGCGGAGCGTCTCGCGGGCCGTCAGCTGCGCTTCGCTGTGGTCTTGCCCGAGCAGGGGCTCGTCGTGCGAGTGTTGACGATCGTGAAGCTCGACTCGGTCGCGGAGGTCCACCGCGGGCTCGACGAGGCTCTAGCGGCGATGCGCGACGCCTAGTCCCACGCCAGCTCCGGCAAGCGCGAGACCCAGCGCGGGAATCCAGAGCGGCAGGCTTCCACCGTCACGCGACGGCTTCGCCACGGAGACCGTCTCGGGCGGCAGCGGGTCGCCGCTGCCGCTTGCGTCCACCTCCGGCCCCTGGGTCCACACGCCGCCGGCGCCCGCGCGAGCGGCCTCGCTGCCGCTCGGGAAGGACACGTAGTCCTGCGGCGCGTCGCCGCTGCCCACGCGTATCGCTGGGAAGGCGAACTGGCGCTTCTCCGCGACGACCGCGAGCCGCCAGCGGCCCTCGGTCGGGAAGACCATCCGAAGCTTGAAGCCGTCCGCGCCGACCATGCTGGCCGGGACCCGGCGCAGCTTCGCGGTCACGCGCCTATCGCCCTGAGTCGCGAAGACCAGCGGATGCGGCCGGCGCCTGAACTCGTTGAGCTCGACAATGGCCACCCACACCCTCCCGGCCTGGACGGCCTCCGGCCCCGAGCTGATCACGGCGTGCGGCCCCTTGGCGCTTGCCGCAGGAGCAACCACGAGTCCGGCGACGAGAAGGAAGACCAGTTTGCGTGTCATGCCCTGTGTACACGCGCCGGCTAGTTCCGGTTCCCGAGGAACTCGTCCAGGCCGGCGCGGGCCTCGCGCTGGACCTTGCCGCGCAGGAGCGGGGTCCAGCCGAGCGCCATGCCGGCCGGGCCGAGCGCCTGCCGCGCCCGCGCGTAGAAGGAGAAGGAGTCGCGGTGCTCCACGATCAGCCCGTCCTCGAAGCGGAACTCCGCGCGGATGTCGTTGTGCACGCGGCGGCCGGTCGAGAAGGTGTAGTCGGCCAGCCAGTGCGCGCTGCCGCGCTCGGCGTCGGCCTCGTGCTCGGCGAGGCTCACCTCCAGGTCCTGCGCGCGGCCGGTGAGCGTGCGCCACATCGCCCCGGGCTCCTCGCCGCGCAGGTCGGTGAACACCGGATCCGAGAAGTGGGCGCCGGGGGCGTAGCACGCAGCCATCGCGTCACCGTCGCCGCGGGCGAACGCCCCGTAGAAGCGCTCGACCAGCTCATCGTTGGGATGCGCCATCCATGCACGCTAACCGAGATGGGTCAGACGAAGCGGATCTCGTCGAGCGAGCTGAGCGGCCGCGCCAGCGACTCGTCGCCGTGCAGCGCGTCGTGCTCCGTGAGCTCACCGAATGACAGCCCGGCTCGCTCCCCGATCGTGCTCAGCGGCTTCTGCTCCGCACCCTCGAAGTCGTCGAACATTCGCGCGGTCACGAGGTCCTCCTGCTGCGAGAGCGTGTAGGCGGTGGCGCTCAGCTTGCCCGTGTCCTTGTGGAGGAAGGCGATCAGCTTCCAGAACTCGACCGGGATGAGCACGCCGAACTTGGGCGGGTCCTCGTCGGTGAAGATCGGTCCCGTGATGACGCTGGTGCGCACGCGATCCTCCCGCGCGTTGTCGAGTGCGTAGTCCTCGAGCTTCAGCCAGACGTCGCCGTTGAACGTCTGCATCTGCGGAGCCACGTTCGTGTAGTGCATCGAGTCGCGATTGCCGAGCGTCCGGATCACCTCGTCCTGGCCCCAGATCGCGTACACGTCAAGGTCGGGGTCCCTGTTGGGCAGCGTCTGCTGCTCACGCGGGATGCGCGGGTCGATTCGCCAACCCGGGCGCTCGCCGCCCGCCGACGTCAGCCCATCGATGTTCACCGCGCTCCAGAAGCAGCGCCGGCGGCTGACGCTCATGGCCACCGAGAAGTGGGTGTAGCGCAGGTCGCTGCGAGTCGTCCCTTCGTGGTCCTCGAATCTGAGCAGGTCGGCCTCGTCGTCCTTGGCCGGCAGCTCCACGCGGGCCTCCGGGCCGAGGAAGCCGGGGTCGAGGCCCTCGCGGTCGGAGTAGTCCTCGACACATGCCTCGGCGAGCTCCGGGAAGGCCTGCTCCTCGGCTCCCGCCCGCCACGGCATCAGTCGTCGAACCGTCCCGCGACGAGGGCGAAGATCGCGCCCTGCGGATCCTGCGCCACCAGGATTCGGCCACCGGGAACCTCCTGCGGAGGGACCATCACCGTTGCGCCCGCCGAGCCAATCTTGTCGGCGGCGGCGTCCAGGTCGTCGATCCCGAAGTAGACGAGCCAGTGCGACGGCGCGGGTGCGCCCGGCGGCAGCGGCATCATCCCGCCGTTCACTCGCTCGCCCCTGTAGATGCCCCAGTAGGGCGTGTCGCCGTCCCCCACCTGCTCGACGCGCCAGCCGAAGAGGTCGCTGTAGAAGCGCTGCGCGGCATCCGGATCGCTCGTGTTCAGCTGGTTCAGGCTGAGCGCGCCGTGCCCGTTCACCACCTCGGCGCCGACGCTCGTGCGCGGCTGCCAGATGCAGAAGACGGCGCCCGTCGGGTCCTGAAGCGTGGCCATGCGCCCGACCTCCATCACGTCGAACGGCTCGGCCAGCACGTTCGCCCCCAGCTCACGCGCGCGAGCCGTGACCGCGTCGGCGTCCTCCACGGTCACGTACGAGGCCCAGGCCGGGTGGCGCTCGCTGGTCTCGAACATCGCAGCGGCCGCGCGGCCGCCTAGCCGCGCCATCACGTACACGCCACCCTCGGGTATCGGGTTGTCCTCGAAGTCCCACCCGAGCAGGTCGCCGTAGAACGCCTTGGAAGCCTCGGCGTCAGGAGTGCTGAGGTCGGTCCAGGAGAAGGTGCCGTCTTCGTGTCTGTCGCGCTCGCCCATCAAACGACAGTAGCGCCTCGTAATTCCGGCCGATTGCCGGACATACTCGTCATAGAGGGGGCGAATTGGTGGGGCCGACACGCGACGAGAGGTTCGAGGGCATGTTCCGTGAGAACTACGCCGCGGTACGCGCCTACGCGCTGCGCCGCGCACCCCCAGAGGACGCCCAGGACGCGGTGGCCGACACCTTCCTCGTGGCCTGGCGGAGGCTCGACGAAGTCCCGGACGACGCGCTCCCATGGCTCTACGGGGTCGCGCGCCGCACGCTCGCCAACCAGTGCCGGTCGGCGGATCGGGGGGCTGCCCTCGAGCGGCGGCTGGCCACCGCCGCGGCGCCCGCCGGCTCGCCAGATCCGGCCGACAGGGCGGGCGACAACGAGCTGATGCGCCTGGCTCTCGCCGGGCTCCCCGAGAGCAGCCGCGAGGCCCTGATGCTGGTGGCCTGGCACGGGCTCACCCCGGCGCGCGCGGCCCGGGCGGCCGGCTGCTCACGAGCGACGTTCGCGGTGCGCCTGCACCGCGCGCGCGGCCGGTTGGCGGCCGAGCTGGCCGCCCTCGAGCCGGCCGCCGCCTCGGACGTGGAACCGCGATCGATGGAGGTGGGCCGATGAGCCCCCGTGGAGACCTGATGGAGAGGCTCGCCGCCGCGGACCCGCTGCGCGATGCCGAGCGGCTGGGCCCTGACGATCAGCGTGAGGCCGACGCCCTGCTCGCGCGCCTGCTCGCGACGCCGGCCGAGCACCCGGGCGAACGGCGCCCTGAGCGCTCGCGCCCGCGGCGCGTGGCCCTCGCGGCCGCAGCGGTGCTCTTCACCGCCGCCGCTGCATTCGCCGCCGTCAACCTGCTCGACTCGGACAGTTCAGGACCGGGCGTCGTCGAGAAGGCCGTGGCCGCCGTCACGCGCGACGGGGTGGTCTACCACGTGCTGCAGCGCGGCAGCGGCTCGAGCTCCGGCGTCCCTGACCAGGGGCGCCAGAGCTTCTACTTCGAGTCCTGGCACACGACCGGAGGGCGGACGCACCGCAAGATTTTCGCGGCCGAGGAGGGGCGCAGAGCGAAACTCCTCGAGGACTCGGCGGGCCGGCGGCTGCCGGGGCGCCGGGGTGGGCCGCTGCTCCGGTGGGACGTGGGTTCGAACACGATCTACGGGGGCGGCTTCGCGGTGGGGCCTGGCGCCACAGGTGCCCCCCGGATCGATCCCTTCGGCGATCCGGGCGCCACGTTGCGGGCGCTCGAGCGGGACGGTCGGCTGCGGGTGGCCGGCACCGCTCAGGTCGGGGACCGGATCGCATACCGGCTCGTGTCCGGCGTTGTGCCCGGACCCACCGAGGGTGAGCGGGAGAGCGTCGTGTTCCTCGTGGACTCGGAGACCTACCTGCCACTCGCACAGCGGTACTCGGTGCGGTCAGGTTCCGCGAAGCCGAGCACCTACCGGTTCCGCTATCTCGTCTACGAGCGGCTGCCGCTCGACTCGCGCACCCGTGCGCGGCTGGACCTCGACCCGCATCCGGGGGCGAAGTGCTCGCCCGGCGCAACCGACCTGAAGGGCAGGCGAGCGGCGATCGGTTTCCCGAATCCATGCGCGCGTTAGGGTCGGCTCATGGGATCACTGCGAGAGAGTCGCGAGGCCGTCGTGCGTGAGCACATGGAGTCCGAGAACCGTCACGAGTTCGACGTGACGCTCGGCACCTTCGATCACCCGCGCTACGAGATCATCCCCACGGACGAGGTGCACGACGGGCCCGACGAGGTGATGCGCTACTTCACGGAGACGCGCAGCGCGTTCCCCGACCAGCGCAACGAGCTGATCGCGCTGCACCACGCCGACGATGCGGTGATCGCCGAGTTCAACCTGCTCGGCACCCACCTCGGAGACCTCCGCGGCATCCCACCCACCGGCCGCGAGTTCACATGCCGGATGCTCGCGATCTTCGAGTTCGAGGGCGGCGGCGAGGGAATCGTCTGCGAGCGCGTGTACTTCGACTCAGCGACGATCCAGCGCCAGCTGGGCATCGCGCACGACCCGCTGACGCTGAAGGGGCGCCTGGCGACCGTGCTGAACCATCCAGTCACGATCGCCGGCGCGTTCCTTCGGCGAGCCCGCAAGCGCTAGCTGCTCGGCGCCATCTGCTGGGCCTGCTGGCGTCCCTCTTCCTTCACGGTCTGCGCGGCTTCCTGCGCCACGTGCTTGCCACGCTCGAGCGCCTCCTGGCCGGTTTCCTTGGCCTGGTCCTTCACCTGGTCGGCGACCGGTCCGATCTTCTCGTCCTCCACGCGCGTGGAGGGGATGAGCAGCCCGGCCACGAACCCGACCGCGGTCGCGCCGATGGCGAGACCCAGCGGGTTTTCCTTGGCAACGCCGGCAGCGCGCTGAGCGCCCTGCTTGACGTCGCCCTTGTCCGGCGTGGAACCCGAGATCGTCGACTTCACGCTCTCGACGCGGTCCGAGATCGCCTCCTTGGCGCGCCCCGGAACGTCGGCCTTGTGGCCGAGCGCCTCCGCCGTGTCGCCCATGCGGGCACGGGTGTCCTCTATCTCATTCCTGATCTGGCGTGGGTCTTCGCCCATTGCACGTCCTCCTTCACGCTTTCCATGGCCTGCTCCGGTGCGACCGGAGTGGCTTCCTTGACCTTGCTCCTGCCTGTCAGTGCGAGGGCAGCGGCCACCGCGGCGTAGACCACCGCAACGATCAGAGCAGCCAGCCAGATCGGCACCGCGCCGTCGAGCAGCGCGATGAAGAACGTGGTGAGTGCCGCGAAGGCGCCCACTCCGAACAGCCCGGCGCCGCCGAACATCCCGGCGCCGATACCGGCCGTCTTGCCCTTCTGTGCGAGTTCCGCCTTCGCGAGCTCGATCTCCTGCTTGACGAGCGTCGTGGTGTGGTCTGAGAGCTCCTTGAGCAGCTCGCCCGTCGAGTGGTCACGCAGCTCGTTGTCCGTCCGGGCCGTCATGACCGAGGTTCGGTCGAGATCATCGGTCCCTCGTCGCGCTCGAAGCGGGCACCGCTGGTGGCGGCTCCGGACGGCATGGGCTCGGCGGCGAGCGAGCGGGTCTGCCCGTCCGAGCCGGACCCGTTCGACACCGACGCCCGGTAGCGCTCGCTGCTAGACGCCTTGAGCATCCGCGAAGCCGCGAGCCCGAGGACGAGCCCGCCGGCCGCGATCGCCCACGGGTTGCGACGCGCGAAGTCCTCGACGTCGCGCAGCAGCTCGTCGCCGCTGGCGTTCTCGAGCCGCTGGGCCACCTGATGCGCCTTGTCGGCCGCCTGCTCGGCGTACCGAGCGGGCGTGTCCTTGCCCTGCGTGCGCAGCTCCTGCGCGACGGACCTCACGTCGTCCGCCGCTGAGCCAAGCTGCTGGCCCACCTGCGTCGAACGCTGGTCGGCCTGTTCACGCAGTCGTCCCTTGGCCTGCTGGGCCGCTTCCTGCACCTTCTCCTGGGCCTGTCCCGTGTCCTCCACGGTGGTCTCTCCTCTATTCGGAAACTGATTGTCCGTCTGGGGTACCCATCGCCTCCGGCTGGGGATCGACTCTCGAGCAAGTGGATTGGTCCTGGCTGTGAGGGGTAGGAGACTCGCGAGGAACTCATGAACCAGCAGCGTTATTTCGCCTACCGATCCTTGCTAGCCGAGCTCGGCGAATGGCGTCTCGGGTCCGCTCTCGAGCCCGAGACCTATGACGAGCTGTGCGACGCCGCCGAGGGCCTGCTGCTCTCGCGCGCGGGTGAGGAGGCCGAGGAGCCGCTCGCCCGTGCCAGCACGGCCGTGCTCGGGATGCTCGCGCTGGACGAGCTCGACGAGCAGAACGCCTCCTGGCTGCTTGACGCGCTGTTGGCCTGCGGCCCGCGGGTCGCGCTCAGCGACGCGGCCTAGACGCATCGTGCGGGCGTAGGCGCCCCGACGCGGCCAGGTAGCCGACGCCCAGCAGCGGCGCTGCGCCGAGCGCAAGCGCCGCGCTCGTGGTGCGGAAGCCGTCGAACGGGGACAGAGCGTCCACCAGCACGAACAGCGAGAAGCCGCCCAGCACCAACCACGGACCGAGCGTGAGGGCGAGCGACACCGCTCCTCCCCACGGCCTCGCCAGCAGAGTGTTCACGCGCTTGCGGATCGCCGGGATCGGCAGCGCCACCGGCAGGCCGAGCGCGACCGCCAGCGCCAGGATCACCAGCGGCGTCGGCGGCGCCTCCGCCCCGGCCTGGACCACGACCTGCTCGCGCTCCAACCCGCTGGCGAGCGCCCAGACGAGCGCCACGGCGCCACCGGCCGCAGCCAGCGCCGCGGCCCAAGCCCCCTGGTTCCAGCGCCGCCCGGCACTGCTCGCCCGTGCCGCCCGCAGCGCCGGCACGAAGACGACGGCGGCCACCCCGAGAGCAGCCACGTACGTGGCGAGCGTCGGCCACGACCAAAGCGCACCCAGCCGCGGCGTTTCGGACTTCGTGGTCACGAGCCGGCTCGCCACGTACATCGCCACCGCCCAGTAGGCCAGCACCACCGCGAGCCGGTAGAGCACGTTGCGCGCCACAAGGCCCGCCACCGGCAGCAACGGCGCCCGCAGCATGTAGAGGAGGCGCGCGAGCGGAAGCTTCGCGGCACGCACCGCGGCAAGGCCCACGAAGGCGGCGTGGGTGGTGGTCCGCAGCGCCAGCGCACTGGCAAGCTCGTCCGGGTCGTCGCGACCGAGGCGCTTCGGGAAGGTGTCGCCCGCCCGTATGCGTTCGATCGTCTCGCGCCAGGGCGGGGTGGAGGGCAGGTCGAGCGGCTTGCCGGCTGTGCCGAGGTCGGTGTCGGCCCCCGAGCTCTGCACGACCACCGGCAGCTCGTGGGCTAGGATCTCCAGCTGCGCGGCGCGCGCGCACAGCGTGCGCGTGAGCCGGCCGTCGCTGTTGCAGAGGTCATCGCGGAGGCGATCGCTCAGCTGCGACGCGAGCGGCTCGCCCGTGCCCTCGGTGCCGCCAAGCACCTCCCCCACGAGCCAGTGCTGGTCGGGCGAGCCCCCGTCGGGCAGGAGTGCGCCGGCCAGCAGCTCCCAGGGCGGCGGGCCGGGATGCTCGCGGGCCACCTGGCGCGCGCGTGCAGCGTCAACGAGCAGGTCCACCACCCGCACGGCGGCGTCGAGGCGTCCCCACATGTAGTCGTTGGCGCGCCACGAGGCGCGGTAGAACGCGCCGAAGTGGCCCAGCTTCACCCCGGTGAGCTTCGCGCCGGGGGTGTTCCAGATGGGCCCGCCGGGTTCGAGCGGTGCCTCCGCGAACAGCAGCGCCGGGGCGCAGGGCGTGAGCTGCGCGAAGCGGAGCTGCTGAGCCGACTCCACGTCCTCGTCGGCAGAGAACGCTCGCCTGGTCACCTCGACGGCGAGCGTACGCCGGAGGAACGCCGCAAACAGCGCCTCGTCGAGCGGGCGCCGCGCGAGCTCGGGCGTCCAGTCGGATCCGAACAGCGCGGTCCCGGCGCTCACGCCGTCGAGCTGCTGGAGGCGCGGCGAGATGCGCAGCGCCACGGCGGCGCCCGCCTCAACGTGGCCGCGCAGCGCCGGATCGCGGCGCCCGTCCTCCATGAGGTCGCGCAGCGCCCGGACGACCGGGCCGGGGTCGCCGCCATGGGAGAGCGTCTCCACGAGCTCGCGGATGTCCCGGTTGTCGGTGATCTCCGCGCGGATCTCGTCGAGCTCCGCCAGCAGGTCATCCAGCTCGATCCGAGCAGCGAGCAGCTCCGTGCGAACGTCCGGGCTTGCGTCGCGCAGCGCCAGGCGGATCAGGTCCAGCACCAGGTGGATCACGCGCCGCGCCGCCCCCACCCCCCAGCCCCATGCCGGCGCCTCGGGGGGCTCAATCGCCGCCGGGATCCACGGCAGCTCATGCGCCTGGCCGAGCGTCTGCGCAGCCACCTCCACGAGGCTGGGCTGGTCGAGCACGTCGGCGAGGGAGAGCAGCCGTCGCCGGAGCCGGTACGCGGGCAGGAGCCCGCCCGCGGTCGCGAACAGCGCGTCCCGGTCGAGAGCCAGCAGCGGCAGCTCCGTCTCACCCGCGAGCAGCCCCTGGTTCACCGCCCGCTCGATCGCGTTCAGGTGGTCCACAAAGATCGCGTTGCGGGGGAGGTTGAGGACGTAGCCGAGCACCCTCGGGAGGGGCGGCTGGTCGTGTCCTCCGGCCTGGGCCGGGGCGAGCGCCGGGTCCGCGTTCATGTAACAGACGAAGCGCTTGACCTGCCGCTCCGCCGCTCTCGAGGGGATCAGGTCGAGGACGGCGCGAATCGGGGCGTTGTCCAGCAGCCCGCCGTCGACCACCCAGCGCTCCCCGGCCGGCTCCGGCAGCAGCTCTCCCGCAGCGACCTTCCAGGGCTCGAAGGCGATCGGGAAGGAGGCGGACGAGCGCGCTGCGGTGGCGAGCCGCTCGACCGTGAAGTCAGCGTCCTCGCGGAACTCGAAGCGCTGGCGGTACTCGGAGGCAACGAGCTCCTCGCCCCACTCGTCCCTGAAGCGGCGCGACTGGCCCTCGACGTCGGTCGTGGTGATGTCGAGCTTCACGTCGTCGGCGAGCCGGTCGGCGTGCTCCGCCGGCTCCGCCCGCTCGAGCAGCTCCTCGAAGATGGCGCTCAGGGACTCGTGGAAGTAGGCCCCGTTCATCAGCGAGGTCGGCTCCGGCTCTGAGGTCTTGCGCAGCAGCCGGCCGAAGTCGCCGAGCGACATCCACTGCTCCCGGATGTAGTCGGGATCCAGCCGCCGGCGGCTGTGAATGGCGGCCGCCAGCAGGGCGCCGTTGATGCCGCCCGCGCTCGACCCGCTCATCAGGTCGATCACGAGCTCCCGCCGGAAGGCCGAGCAGAGCGCGTGATAGATCGTCCGGTCCGGAACCGTCCCGCCGGCTACGCCGAGCTGCTCGTGCCCCACGTGAGCGCGCCGCGCGCAGTCGAGCTCGACGGCGCCGCCACCCATCCAGATGGCGAGGCTCACGCCGCCGTTGAGAGCCATCGCGACCCTGACCTCTTCTACGAGCGGGTCCAGCGGCGGATCCTGCCGCTGCGCGGCGAGCATCGTGACGCAGGGTACCGTGAGGGCGTGCCCAGGCGCACGCGCATCCTCGCCTACGGAGCAGCCGCCGTCGCGACCATCGCCGGCTTTGGCTCAGCGGCGCTCGGCGGGCTCGCCGGCCAGATCGCGGGCATCACGCTCGTCTCAGCCGGACTCGGCGGTGCGCTCCTGTTCGCGTTCTACGAGGTCGGGCTGAGCGAGGACCGCGACCGGGCCGAGGAAGAGAAGCGCCGGCGCAACTAGCCCTCGACCCCGGCGGCCTCGAGGGCCTCGGGCCAAGTGGTGAAGTACTCGATCCGCACCATGGTTCCGTCGCGGAACGTGGTGACCTGGTGGTACATCTCCGTATCGAGCTCGGCCCCGCTGCCCTTGCCCCGTCCGTAGAAACGGAGGCGGACCGCCACGAGGTCGCCGGCATCCACGAACTCCTGAGGGTCGAGCCTCAGCTCGTCGAACGTCTCGTCGAGCCCCTCCCAGAAGCGCCTGATCTCGTCGGGTCCTTGGCAGGAGTCGGACCTCTGGATCGCAGGAAGCACCCACTCGATCTCCGGATCGAAGTCGCGGACGGCGGCGTCGAAGTCACGCCGGTTGTAGTCGGCGATGAAGTCGCTGGTCTTGACCACGTTCTGCTTCGACATCGCAGGCGCAGTATGTCGCCTGCGCGGCGGTTCTTGCGATCATCCGGGCATGCCCCCGCTTCGCGCCAAGGAGCGTGCGCAGCTTCCGGACAGCGCCTTTGCGTACATCGATTCGAGCGGCAAGCGTCGCCTGCCGATCCACGACCCGGCACACGTGCGCAACGCGCTCGCGCGGTTCGGGCAGGTGGCGTTCGAGGACGACGACGCCCGGGACCGGGCGCGGAACCGGCTGCTCAGGGCCGCCAAGCGGCACGGGATCATGCCGATCGGGTTCATCAGCTCACAGCTGGAGCCGCAGCGGAAGCTCCCGAGGGGGCAGGTCACGTTCCTGCTGGCCGACATCGAGGGCTCGACTGAGCTGCTCGGGCGCCTGGACGACCGGTACGCAACCCTGCTCACCGAGGTCCGCCGCAGAGTCCGCGCAGCGGTGCGGGATGCGGGTGGCCACGAGGTGTCCGCCCGCGGGGACGACGTCTTCGCGGTATTCGAGCGCGCTCCCGACGGCCTGGACGGGGCATTGCGGATCCAACGTGCGATGCAGACCGGCGGCTGGCCCGGGGGAGCCGACGTGCGGCTGCGGATCGGCCTGCATCGCGGGCGTCCCGAGCTCACGGACACCGGCTACGTCGGGCTCTCGGTCCACGCCGCCGCGCGCATCTGCTTCGCGGCTCACGGAGGCCAGATCGTGATGTCCTCCGCAGTGCGCGGCGCGCTGCTCGACTCCCTCCCGGAGGGGGTCGGTCTGAGAGGCATCGGCCAGTGGCGATTCCGTGGTCTGCCCGAGCCCGTGGAGCTCTTCCAGGTGGAGGCGGACGGCCTGCTCAGCGACTTCCCGCCGCTACGGTCGGCGGTCCCCGCCGGGCGCCTGCGGTAGCTTGGAGCGACTCGTTATGGAGTTTCGGCTCCTCGGCCCGCTTGAGGCAGTAATAGGCGACGCCCAGCTCGCACTCGACAGTCGCAAGCCGCGCGCGCTCCTCGCTCGGCTGCTGCTCGACGCCAACAGGACGGTGTCGGTCGAGCGCTCGTGGATGACCTCTGGGGCGAGGACACGCCCGACACCGCGGTCAAGATGGTGCAGATCTACGTATCGCAGCTCCGCAAGGTGCTGCCGGAGGACGTGCTCAGAACGCAGGCCCCCGGGCTACCTGGTCGCGGTCGGGCCGGACGCGGTCGACCTGGGTCGCTTCACCCGGATGCGCGGCGAGGGGCGGGCGGCGCTCGAGGCCGGCGACGCGGCGGCCGCCGCTGCGCCCCTGGCGGAGGCGCTCGACCTGTGGCGAGGCCCCGCTCTGGCCGAGTTCTCGGAGCCGTTCGCCCGCGTCGAGGGTGCCCACTTGGAGGAGTTGCGTCTCGGCTGCCTCGAGGACCGTATCGAGGCGGACCTGGCCGGCGGGCGCCAGCGGGACGTGGTCGGCGAGGTCAAGTCGCTGGCCGCGCAGCACCCGCTTCGCGAGCGCCTCCACCGGCAGCTGATCCTTGCCCTCTACCGCGCCGGGCGCCAGGCCGAGGCGCTCGGGGCCTACGAGCGCTTCAGGCGCACGCTCGACGACCAGCTCGGTATCGAGCCGTCCGCGGCGCTGAAGGCCCTTCAGCTCGGGATGCTGCACCAGGACCCCAGCCTCTAGCCCGCGGTCGGCGAGCCGGCCTCCCGGCGAGGACGCGCATCCGCAGCGGAGGCTGAGGCGCCGCCGAGGTTCTTCGGCCGTGCCGACGAGCTGCCGCGCCGGAATCGGGAAGTCGCGACTGGTCGCCGAGCTGAGCGAGCGCGCGCGGGCCCGGGGGTCGACCGTCCTCGACGGACGCTGCATCCAGCTTGTCGGCGTGGGCCTCCCCTACCTGCCCGTGGTGCACGCCCTGGGGGCGGTGAGCAGCTCGCCGGCGATGGCCCCGCTGGCCGGCCAGCTGCGCGAGCTGCCGCGGCTGATCCCTGAGCTCGCGGACCCGGCAGCGCCCGGACCGGCGAGCGTCGACCGGACGGACTCGCGCCTGCGGCTCTTCCAGGAGGTCTTCCTCGTGCTCGAGGCGCTCAGCGCCGAGCAGCCGGTCGTCGTCGCGCTGGAGGATCTCCACTGGGCCGATGCCTCGACGCTCGACCTCCTCGCCTTTCTCGCTCACGGCACGGCCAGGGCACGGGTCCTGCTCGTGGGCACCTACCGCACCGAGGAAGTCCGCCCCGGCGATCAGCTTCAGCGCCTCGCGTCCCGGCTGGTCGGCGCGCGCGCGGCCACGTCGCTCGACCTCGACCCGCTCGATCGCGACGCCGTCGAGGCGCTGGTGGTCGCAGGCAGCGCGACGGCACCGTCCGCGACGCTCGTGGACACGATCTTCGCCCGCTCGGAGGGCAACCCGCTCTTCGCACAGGAGCTCCTGGCCGCCGCGTCGCGCGGCGAGGGAGCGCTCCCGCCCGCGCTGCGGGACATGCTGCTGGCGGACGTCGCCCGCCTGGATCCCGACAGCCGCTCGGTGCTGCGCGTGACTGGGGCGGCGGGCCGGGATGCCTCCTACGAGCTGCTCATCGCCGTCACGCCGATGCCCGAGCTTGAGCTCGCGGAGTCACTCCGGCAGGCGGTCGAGCACCAGCTGCTCGTGCCGGACCAGCGGGCGGGAACCTTCCGCTTCCGCCACGCGCTGTTCGCGGAGGCCGTCTACAGCACGCTGCTCCCGGGCGAGCGCGAGGTGCTCCACGAGCGGATCGCCCGCGCCATCACGGAGCAGCCCATGCTCGCCGCCAGCGGTGCGGCCGCGGCCGAGGCCGCCCAGCACTGGGCCGCGGCGCGCCGACCGGGCGAGGCTCTGGCGGCGTCGCTCCAAGCGGCCAAGGAGGCCGAGGAGGTCTGCGGACTCACCGAGGCGCTCGGGCACGTGGAGCGAGTGCTCGAGCTCTGGGACGAGGTGCCCGATGCCGAGGAGCTGGCGGGTCTCGCGCTTCCGGCCATCCTGTCCCGCGCCGCGGAGCTGGCGAGCATGTCGGCCGAGGGCGACGACGAGATGGACCTGCGCGGGGTTGTCGGCGTCCTCGACCTAGACGACTGGGTGGACCTGGAGACCGTGGCGGCTCGCCTCGACGTGCCTTCGGCGACCGCCGCCAAGTGGCTCGCCGCACTCGAGCATTCCGGCCTGGTCGAGAGCACCGACGGGAGCTTCCGGGCGGCCCCACTGGCGATGAGCGAGGCGCGCCGCCTCTACCCCGCGGCGGTCGTACTCGAGAGCGTGGCCGTGCGGCGCTCGCCGGCGTTCGCCGAGGACGCGCTCGGCTCCCTCCGCGCCGCCAACGCGGACTTCCGCGCCGCCAAGGGTGATCCCGCGGGGGCGATGGCCGCGGACGACAAGTTCCATCGCGGGCTGACCGCGAACTGCGGCAACGACGAGCTGGTGGCGGCCCTGCTGCCGATCAAGCGCGCTCTCCTGCGCTACGAGCGCGTGTACATGGACGATGCGCAGCGCATCGAGCGCCCGCCGCCCAGCACGACGCGATCATCGACGCGCTGGAGCGCGGGGAGCACGCAGAGGCGGCTCAGCTGCTGCGGGAGAACCTCGCTCGCGGGCTGCCGGACCTGAGCGAAGCCGTGGAGGGCTGAGCGGGCGTCAGCTGGCGAGCGTGACCAGCCCGGCCACGATGAAGGCGCTGGCCCAGAACTGGTCGGAGTTGACCCACGCCCGCCGCAGGAATGTGAGCCCGAGCTTCTCGTAGACGAGCAGGGCCACCACGGCCATCACGGCGAGCATCGCGCCGACGTGGACGGTGATCGCGAGCATCCCCTCGCCCAGGCCCATCGTCGCAACCGGGTGGTCGTGGGCATGGCCGGCGTGGGCGTGCGCCGCCTCGGCGCCGCCGGAGCCCAGCAGCACGGGCGCCACCATCAGCCCCGCGCCGTGCGCGCTCGACATGAGAAACGACCACCACGTCAGCTCCCCACGCGTGACCCTCATCGTGGTCCAGCGCGGATGCGCGCGCGGCTTCCAGAAGCGAAACAGGCCGAACGCGATCAGGGCCACCGCCGCGCCCACGTGGAGCGGGCGCGGATCGGCGAGCGCGCCGACGCCGACCACGAGCGCGACCACCACAGCGATCGCCAGCTCGTGGCCGGCCGCTATCGGGGGCAGCGCTCGGAGCACCGAGCGCCGGTCGCGGTCCTGCATCCCGAGTCCGACGGCGAACAGCCAGCCCATCGCGGGGTTGAGCCCGTGGTATGCGCCGAGCAGCGCGACGGTCACGAGCGGCAGGGTGTCCATCTCAGCCGCCGTTCGGGAAGCAGTACGAGTCCGACGACGCGTCCCCGCCCTCCAGGCGGACCTGATGCGGGCGCTCCCCCTCGGGGAACTCCACGAACAGGTCGGGGTCGAGCGTGAGCGACCCGTCTGCGCCCGCGTCCAGCTTCACGAGCCAGCCCCTGATGCCGTCCGGGTAGAACTGCTCGTCCCAGGAGCGGTAGAGCGAGTTGGTGAGGTAGACCCGCCGGCCGTCGCGGCTCACCTCGACCATCTGCGGGCCGCCGTTCAGAGGGCCCGACGCGGGATGCGAGGCACGCCCGACGATCCGCCGATCCGCACGGACCCGGTCTCGCGCGGGTTGCGGGGGTCGCTCACGTCGTAGCGCTTGATTTCCCCGGTGCCCCAGCACGACACGTACAGCGAGCGGTCGTCCACCGAGAGCGCGATGTCCGTGACCAGCGGCGGCACCGCCTCGAACGGCTTGAGCGCGTCCGGCAGCTGGTCGGGATCGGCCGGCTCGGCCGGGACCGAGATCACCTTCTGGGCCGAGAACGTGCCGTCCGCGCCGCGCTCCCAGAGGAACACCGAGGCCGACAGGTCTGCGGTGGAGACCACGCTGCCCACGAACCCGTAGGCCTTGTCGGGATCGTGCGCGGGCCGCAGCTCGAGCGGCATCTGGTGCTCCGCGCCCAGGTCGATCTCCTGGAGGTGGCGGCGCCGCTTCATGTCCCAGACGTGCAGCTTGTGGCCGTACTTGTTGCCGAGCAGGAGCTCGGGGTTGATGCCGGCCTCGACCATGTTGGGCGTGCCCCACTCGCTGGTGATCACGCGGTCGTAGCCGAGGTGCCACCAGAAGTCGTAGGCCAGCTCCTGGGAGCCGCGGTCGCGCTCCCAGGCGCCCTTGACCTCGAACGTGTCGTGGTCGAGCACGAAGATGCCGCCCGGCCCGTCGCCCTCGGGGTTGCCGAGCGCGTTCACGTAGATCCCGTCGGGACCGCAGTGGACCGTGTGGGCCCGGCTGTAGCCCGTCTTCCGCTCGATCTCCTCCGGCTCGAGCGTCTTCACGATCTTCGGGTTGCGCGGATCGCCCTTGGTGTCGAGCACGTAGACGCGCGAGGAGCGCAGCCCGGGGACGACCAGGTAGCGGCGCTCCACGTGGGGGTGCGGCATCCAGGGGCAGAGCGCGGACGAGCAGGCGTTCCAGCCGAAGTGATGAAGCTCGTCGCCCACGTTCGGCATCTCGACCCGGCCGACGATCTCGCCGTAGGACGGGGAGGCCGCATCCAGGTCGAGCACGCCCAGCGCGTCAGGCCGGCTGTCGCCGTTCTGGCCGACGCCGATGGTGGCGACGTACGCGAGATTCTCCGGTGCCGCCGTGGCCGCCTCAGTCGCGGTCGCGTAGAAGCTGGGGTCCGGGGTCAGACGGGTGCTCATAGTGATCTCCTTATCTCGCATGCACTCGGCGATCTCGAGCCGCGCCTCCGATGCATGTGTCTTCGTTGGGGCCCGCCTGTGAGGCGGTCCCTGCCGGCCCCAGCGCGCATGCGGCCAGCGCCCCTGTCTTCGCGAGCCGGTTCATGCCGCCTCACCGCAGAGCCGTGCGCGCAGGAGCTCCGCTTCCGCGGCCGCGCGGCGGAACGCGTCAGTCTCGGTGTCCTCCGCAGGCTCCACCGAACGGCTCTCGCCCGGATGGCCTAGCGGAACCTGGTTGAACAGCAGATAGTTCTCGTGCATGGCCACAGTGGACCGCGACCGGGTTGGCACCCGGTAGATGGTCGGTAAATGAGGTCCGTAGACTCGCTCTCGGTGGCCTTCGAGCGTGAGATCGAGCGGGTGGCAGGGCGTCACGAGCGGCGCCGGGCGGAGACCTCGTGGCAGATGGCCACCGGGACGCTCGCCTGCCCGGCATGTGACGCACCGGTCCTCCCCTCTCGTGGGCGCATGTCACCCCCCGACCCGATGGCGTGCGGCTTCTGCCGGCACGCCGGCGCTGTACGCGACTTCCTCTCGCTCGCGGAGCCGACCCGCCCCACGCGCGTGATCGTGCGTGTACGCGGGCTGGCCCTCCGCTAGTCGTCAGGCATGGCCAAGTCCGACGCCACGATCGTCGACGCCGGTGGGCGCGAGCTGCGCGTGTCGAGCGCCGACCGCGTGATCTTCCCCGAGGCCGAGCTCACCCCCGCCATCACCAAGCTCGACGTCGTGGAGTACTACCTCTCCGTCGAGGACGGAATCATGGGCGCGCTCGACCGGCGGCCGACGACGCTCGAGCGCTGGCCGAAGGGCGTGCACCCGGGCATCGTGCTGTCCACCCGCGAGAAGGGCGGCGGCGACGCCTTCTTCCAGAAGCGCATCCCGCGCGGTGCCCCGGACTACGTGGAGACGTGCCGCATCGAGTTCCCCTCAGGTCGGCACGCGGACGAGATCTGCCCGACGGAGATCGCCGTCGTCGGCTGGTGCGCCCAGATGGGCACGATCACGTTCCATCCCTGGCCGGTCAGGCGCGAGGACCCCGACCATCCCGACGAGCTGCGGCTGGATCTGGACCCGCAGCCGGGCACGGACTTCGACGACGCCGTGCGCGTGGCCGCCGAGGCGCGCGTGCTGCTCGGCGATCTTGGCTACGTCGGATTCCCGAAGACCTCGGGCGGGCGCGGCGTCCACATCTACGTGCGGATCGAGCCGCGCTGGACGTTCACCGACGTCCGCCACGCCGCGATCGCCTTCGGGCGCGAGCTGGAGCGGCGCCTACCGGGAGAGGTCACCACGAAGTGGTGGAAGGAGGAGCGCGGCGAGCGCATCTTCGTCGACTACAACCAGAACGCGCGTGACCGCACGATCGCCTCGGCCTACAGCGTGCGGCCGAAGCCGGGCGCACCGGTCTCGGCCCCGGTCACGTGGGACGAGCTCGCCGAGGTCACGCCGGAGGACTTCACTGTCGCGACGATGCCGGCGCGCTTCGCCGAGCTGGGCGATCGCCACGCCGCGATCGACGACGTTGCCCACTCGCTGGAGCCGCTGCTCGAGCTGTACGAGCGCGACGAGTCCGAGGGAGAGGGCGACATGCCCTACCCGCCCGACTATCCGAAGATGCCCGGAGAGCCGAAGCGAGTCCAGCCGTCGCGGGATCGCGACCTCAGAAGTAGCTAGGGCGCCTGCGGCAGCTTCTTCGCGCCGCGCTTTATGACCGGATTCGACGGCGGCGGCACCACCGGGCCGATGTCGCCGTCCGGCGCTTCGTCGAGATCGACGATCACCGGCGCGTGATCGCTCGGCCCCGTGCCCTTGCGGGCCTGCCGGTCCACCCAGGCGGCCCTGGCCCGGCCGGCCACCGGCCCGCTGGCCAGGACGAGATCGATGCGCATCCCGAGGTCCTGATGGAACATGCCCGCGCGGTAGTCCCAGTAGCTGAAGACGCGCTCGTCCGGCCAGCGATCGCGCACGACGTCGTGGAGGCCGAGCTCCTGCAGCTCCGCGAGCGCCTCGCGCTCCGGCGGCGTCACGTGGGTCTGCCCGACGTAGGCTTCCGGATCGAAGACGTCGTCGTCGGTCGGCGCGATGTTCATGTCGCCACACACGACGACGTCGTCGGGCCCGGCGGCCACCGTCTCCCTGAGCGACGCGAGCCACGCCAGCTTGTAGTGGTAATGCTCCGAGCCCGGCTCGCGTCCGTTCGGGACATACACCGAGACCACCCGGATACCGCCACATGTCGCGGCCACCGCGCGCGCCTCCGGATTCGGAAAGCCAGGCGCACCCTCGAGCCCGGCGGCGACGTCATCGAGCCCGACCCGCGACAGGATCGCGACGCCGTTCCAGGTGGCCTCGCCATGAGCCGCGATCTCATAACCGCGGTCGGCAAGCTCGTCCCCGAGCAGCTCGGCAAGAGCATCATCAGCGAGCTTCGTCTCCTGAAGACAGACGACATCCGGCCGCCGCTCGTCGAGCCACGGCAGAAAGCGCGGCATGCGCTGCTTCAGCGAGTTGACGTTCCAGGTGGCGATGCGCACGGCCCCCACGGTACCCACCCAGGCAAACAGCCAACTTTGAGATCACGTCATGCTGGATGAGGACTTGGCCGAGTTGTACGGCGTCGAGACATAGCGTCTCGTCGAGCAGGTCAAGCGGAACATCGAGCGGTTCCCAGACGACTTCATGTTCCAGCTGACCGAGGACGAGGCCGCGATCTTGAGGTCGCAATCTGCGACCTCAAGTGGGTATGGCGGCCGCCGCTACGCGCCCTATGTCTTCACGGAGCAGGGCGTGGCAATGTTGTCCGGCGTCCTTCGAGGCCGCACCGCCGTGCGGCGACGTCCTGCTCGGCAAACATGACGAGCAATTGCGCGAGGTCTTCGAAGCTCTCCGCCAGCTCATCTCAACGCCACCGCGCCCAAAGCGCAGAGTCGGCTTCGGGCCACGCGAGAACGACGGGTAGCTCGCGGCGCTCGTAGACCGCTGCGCGACCGCCGCTGCGACCGCTGTCATCGCGTGGGAGGATCGAACGAAACCCAGGCGGGGCACGAATCGGAGGTGCAGCATGAGGCTACTGAGCCGCAATTGGGCGCGAACGGCGGTTGTTGCCGCCGCCGCGGCGGGACTGAGCGTTCTCGCCGCCAGCGCCGTGGTCGGCGCGCAATCGAGCACGGAGGTGATTCATGCCTGCGCGGACGCGCGCGGGACGCTGCGCATGATCCCCGCGGGCGGAAGCTGCGAGGTGAACGAGACGCCGGTCAGCTGGAACGCACAGGGGATTCAGGGCGTTGCGGGCGCGACGGGGGCGCAGGGACCGGCGGGCGTACGCGGCCGGACTGGAAAAACCGGGAAGAAGGGCAAGATCAAGCTCAACCTCAGCGGTGACCTGGGCACCCAGCTCATCCTCGGGCGCCTCAAGGCGCTCGGCAAGAAGGTCGTGGACATCCAGGAGAAGGTCAAGGACACGAAGAACACGGCCCTCTTCCTCAAGGGCTACCTGAAGGTCCACCACCAGCATGGGGCGACCTGCAAGCAGGTCGAGAACGTCTACCAATACGTGCAGACCGCCGATAGTGGCGACAACGGCGGCGTGCCGGTCCTGCCCCTGGGGCTGGGCTGCAAGTAGCTACAGGCGGCCGTTAGCGACGCTTGCGCTTCAGCTTCAGCATCACGCGCTTCTTCACGGTCCGGCTGTTGCCGGCCGGGTCCTTGACCTTCCCGGTCAGCGTAAGCCCGAGCTTGCCGGTGCGCGCGAGCGTCCGCTTCATCGGGGCCGGCAGCTTCAGCGTGACCGTCTTCCGGGCGTTTGCGCCGACGCTGAAGGACTTCGCCTTCAGCTTCACGCGCCGCCGGCGGGCGGTCGAGATCGCCTTGGTCGTCTGGCCTCCGACCGATCCGGTCACCGGGAAGGCGTTCGCGTTCGCGACCCGGAGCTTGACCGGTCCCCTGGCGGGGATCTGCCCGACGGTGAGGTTCAGGGTGACCAGCGTGCTGGCGCCAAGGCGAGCGCGCCGGGGATCACCCCGCGGTCGACAGACTCACAGCTCGAGTCCACCACGTCACTCACGTCCACTTGCGCGGTGTCCGAGCCAATGCCGCAGCTGACCTGCTCGGCGGCGCCGTCGCGCGCGAAGATCTGGTCGCTGCCGATGGCGATCACGTTGCTCTCGGTGCGGTCGCCGTTGAACTGGTCCACCCCCGGGCCGCCGGTGAGGACGTCGTTGCCGAAGCCACCCTCGAGATAGTCGTCGCCATCGCCGCCCTCGATGGTGTCGTTGCCGTCATATGCGACGAGCTTGTCGTTGCCGCCGAGGCCCCTGATCGTGCTGCTATTCGCCTCGACGAAGAAGTCGTTGGTGCGTCGTCGCCTACGACCGTGGCCTGGTCCGCTACCACGCGGAGCTTCTCCACGCCGATCACGTCGTCGCCCTCGCCGGCCTCGCCGTCGTCGGCCGCGCCGTTCACCGTGACGGTCACGTTGTCGTCGTTTCCGCGGTTGTAGTCGGCGTCGACGTCCGGGATCGAGTCGAAGCCGGGGCCACCGTCGACGACGTCGGCGGCGTTCGCCAGGGGCTCCTCCTTGCCGGCGCTCACGGAGTCGTCGCCGCCCTCACCGCGCACCGTGTCCGCCCCTGAGAAGGACTGCATGGTGTCGTTGCCGTCACCGCCGAGCAACTCGTCGACGCCGTTGCCGCTGACGAGCGTGTCGTTACCGCTACCCCCTCCATGTAGGTCGTGGGCTGCGCAACGTCGCGATTGTCGGGCGTCGCCCTCAGCTCGTCGTCGCCGGCGTCGCCGTAGACCTCGGCGTTCATCTTGAACTCGTTGACGAGGAGGTCCATCGTGATCTTGTCGTTGCCGCCCTCGGCGACGACGTGAACCAGCGGAAAGACTCCCTCGCAGGCCACGACCCCGGCACTGACGGATCGGTCCCACAGCCGGCGCCGGCCGAGACGCCGGCGAGATTCCTGACGGCCACGTAGCGCACTTGCCGGGGAGCGGTGTAATGCTGTTCTCGATATCGATCACCCCGGAGGTGTCGTCATCGTGCACGGCGACGACTTGCCCACCCCGGGAACGGCCACCACCTCCACGTGCGTAGCGGCACCCGACAGCGCGGGGAACGCGAGCAGCGCCACGAAGGGCAAGAGGGCAATCGGAGTCCAGCGGGCCACCGAGGCCGATGGTCGTTTACCTGGCCCGATACCTCAAGCGCGCCAAGGCGCTCAGCCTGCCTAGTCGGGTCGCCCTGTGAGATCACAAGCTGTGATCTCAAACTGGGCAACACAGTCAGGTAATGCCGGAACCCCGAGCGGTTTCCAGACGACTTCATGTTCCAACTCACGCGGGTAGAGGCCGCCGCGTTGCACGCATCCGCTCCAAGTGCGAGAGACTTCTCAGGCGACATGCAGGTCATGGCGGAATCCACATTCGAGTGGGTCAAAGCACTGAGTCCGGTCGCCGCAGCGCTGCTCGCCGTGGCCGGCGCGGTTCTCATCACCAATCGCGTCGCTCACCGCTACGAGCAGCAACGCAAGCAGCGCGAGTTCGATCAGGAGACAATGGAGGAGTTGACATCCCTGTACGGGACGATCTTCGCGACGTGGAAGGCGTGGGACACGCGTTGTCGGTTTCCCGAGGTCGAGCCCCCTAAGGACACCGCGTGGAAGCTGCTTTGCGAGGCATCAGCTGCAGAAGGACGCCTTGAAGCGATGTTGGTTCGACTCGCCGCAGATCGACCGCTGCGAGATCCAGAGGACATCAGGACGCTCGCTGGGCTGCGCCAGTCGTTCAAGATCGTCCGCAAGGCGATACGCGAGAACGAACCGCTTGGCTGGCGTTCGTCGAGAGACCGTCAGTATGCGGCGCTGAAGGCCTACGCCGCGTCGACGGCCGCCCTCGTCTCGAGCGAACGGACAGGGCCTGCTCCGACCGCAGAAACCGCCCGAGTGGTCTTTCAGAAGATCACGAGTAACTACTACGAACCGACCTGGGAAGGACTAGCCGTCGACGCTGGATGGACCGCAACGTCCTACCCGTCTTAGTCCGACCCGTCGTAGACCGGTCCAGTAGTCAGCGTGAAAGCAGCCGTCCTTGGCCCTGATGCCCGCGCGCTCCCGGATCTAGCCCTGGCCGACCTCGAGGAACGCCTCGTAGCGCTTGACCTCTCGCTCCGCGCGCGAGCGCTCCTCTGAGTCCTCCTCCGCGCGCTCGACCGCGTCGCGGGCCTCCTTCAGGCGCGACTCGAACGCGCTGCGGTCGATGTCGTCGGGCGCGATTGCCTCCTCGACCAGCACGAGCGCGCGGTTGTCCGCGACCTGTAGGTAGCCCTCGCCCTGCGCGAAGCGGACGATGTCGGAGTCCGACTTGTAGAGCCGCAGCTCGGTCGGCTCGAGGATGGCCATCAGCGGCGCGTGGCGCGCCCTGATTCCGATCGAGCCGGTCGTGGTGCGGGTGGAGACCATCTCCACCTCATCGGCGAAGACCTGACCCTCCGGGGTCAGGACCTCGACCTTGAACGAGGAGGCCATCAGCCCTTGTCGTCCTCGCCGCCGTCGTCGTCGTCCTCGTCAGCCTTGTCGTCGTCGCCGGCATCGTCATCGTCGGCCTTGTCGTCGCCGCCGTCGTCCGCCTTGCCCTGCTCCTCGCGGCCGGACTCCTCGCCGCCGCCGGAGGACTGGCCGGTGGCCTCGGAGCCGCCGTTGTCGCCGCCCTCGCCGTTCTCGGCGTCCTCGTCACCGTCGCCGTTCTCCGACTTCTCGGACTTCTCCTCGTCGCGGGCGCCGCGGGCGGCCTCGACGACCTCGTCGATCGTTCCCTTCAGCAGGAACGCGCGCTCGGGGATCTCGTCGTGCTTGCCCTCGATGATCTCCTTGAAGGAGGCCACGGTCTGCTCG
>Ga0126306_10000014_pt1 | contig 44872 bp, 42 predicted proteins | sample Plot27_FD_92592 | JGI IMG/M metagenome (GOLD analysis project Ga0126306, IMG submission 92592) | Serpentine soil microbial communities from UC McLaughlin Reserve, CA, USA - Plot27 | ecosystem: Environmental > Terrestrial > Soil > Grasslands | place: USA: UC McLaughlin Reserve, Lake County... | reverse complement strand
GCCTGGGCGAGCACGCGGACGCGCCCGGCCATGGCCGGGCGCGTCCCACCTAAAGGCGTCGCTAACGCTCCCGCAGGTGTTGCGGCAACTCGGGGTTAGTCCGGCCTAGCCCAGCAGTGCGGGGAGCAGTTCGCGCGCGACCGTCTCCTGTACCGCGTCCGAGCGGTAGGGACGGAGGAGCTCGGTCGCGGACTGTCGGTACGCGCGCACGCGCTCGTCGGGCAGTTCGAATGCGGCGCGGATCGCCCGACCGAGCACGACTGCGTCGATGGCGTCCGCGACCAGCGAGGCGTCGAGCTGCCGGGCCAACCGCACCCCCTCGTAGGGCCCGCCCGCGGGCACGGTTGCGAGCAGGGCTCCGTCGGCGAGGGCTTCGAGCGGCGCCTGGCCCCAGTCCTCCCATCGCGCGCCGTGGATGAAGACGTGGGCTCGGCGCATGCGCGCCCGGAAGTCGGCGACGGGGACCATGCCTCGGAGGTCGAGCGATTCGGGCTCGGCCATCCCGGTCCGGTGCAGGTGGGAGCGCGCCCAATCAGGGTCGAGCCCGTAAACCTCGAGCCGCGCCCCGTCCACGGCGGCGGCAGACCATCCGCCGACGAGGATGTCGAGACCCTTGGCCTTGGGGTCGGAAACGTATGCGACAGCAAGCGGCTCTCGCTCGTCCGGCGAGTGCTGGGACGACGGGTCGATCGGCGGGGAGACCACGACCGCACGCGCTGCGCCCTCGGGGAGCGCCTCCGCGCCCGCGACGCTGAACGGGATTGTGATCCTGGCGCGACGCATCGATTGTCGCTCGAGTGAGCGGAGCAGCGCGTTTCGCGCGCCGGGGCGGTTCAGGCGTGCGGGGGCGTCGAACCGCACGGCGTACGGGGCGGGCAGCGAGGGCAACAGCATCGAGGCCGTCGTCGAGGAGACGATCAGGGCCCGTGGCTCACGTCGCTCGACTGCGGTGCGTACCGCCCGCCGGGCCGCGTACATCTCGACCAGGTCGTTCACCGGATATCCGCGGCGCAGTCTGTCGGCCGCACCGCGGGCGACCGCGACGGCCTGCGTCGAGGCTCCGGCGCGCTTGAGCTGTGCAAGGAGCATCTCGTCGGCGACTCGCCACCCGAGCGTCGTGCCGAGCGAGACGAGCAGGACATCAGGCCTGGCCACGATTGGCAGCCTCAACGAAGGCGCTTTGGTAGCTGTCGACCATTCGCTCCCCCGAGAATTGCCGGCGTTGGCGCCGCCGGCCGGACTCGCCCAGCGCATCAGCAGCGGAGGGGTCGGATGCGAGCTGAATCAGCGCGTGGTGGAGTGCCTCGCCGTCGCCCGCCGGGACCAGGTATCCCGTCTCGCCGTTCACCACCTGGTCGCGCGTACCGCCGACGTCCGTTGCCACCACCGGCCGGGCGAGCGCCATCGCTTCGAGGATGCTCATCGGCAGCGCCTCGGCCTCGCTCGGCAGGCACACTGCGCCGGCTGCGGCGATAAGCTCGAGGACGTCGTGGCGGGCGCCCATGAGCGCGACTCCGTGTGCGGCGGCAGGACCCTCGAGCCGCTCGCGCTCGGGCCCCTCCCCCGCGACGTACCCGCGGATGTTCTGATTCCGGGCCCGCGCGGCGCCGACCGCCCCGATGAAGAGGTCCACGCGCTTTTCCGGCCGGAGACCGGACACGCAAAGCACGCTGAAGCCGTCCCCGTCGAACTCGCCCGAGGGTGCGATGCTCTCCACGTCACGCGCGAACACGCCGTTGGGGACGACGTGGATGCGGCCGTGCGGATAGCCGAGCGCCTCGAGCGGCGCCACCTGCCGTTCGGTCACGGCCACGACATCGTCAACTGTGCGCGCCACAAACCGGGTCAGCATGCGCTGATGTGGGCGCGCCGGCACGAGCCGCCCAGCCGGTGTGAGCGGGGTGTGCTCGTTGTAGCAGTGACCGGCGTCCGATCGCCGAGCGATCGCCTCGCCCACGAGCTGTCCGCTCACGCCGCGCGTGACGACCGCGTCGGGACGGAACTCCGCCGCGACGGCCAACGCGCGCCGCAGTCGCCGGGGATCGGTGCGGCGGCGGAGGTCGAGTCCCTCGGCCGGCACACCGCCCGCCGCCAGTTCCTCGAAGAAGGGCCCCCTGTCCGTAAGCGTGAGCAACTTCACCTCGACGCCGCGGTCCGCGAGCGCCGGAATCAGGGTCGCCCAGTGCCGCTCGGCGCCACCGGTGCGCATGTCAGGGCAGACGAAGAGGAGGCGCACGTCAGCCCCGCAGCCGGCGGTGAATTGTCAACACCTCGCCGGCTCGCACGCTTGGGAGGTAGGGGCGCCCGGCAAGGAATTCGGCCGCCTCGGACTCCGCATCCGAGCGCGAATACGTCGCGCCGACGGGCCGGGACTCGTGGCGCACGGGAAGCGCATCGACCACACCCAGGCGCCAGCCCCGCTGCCGGGCGATGGCAGCCCAGTGAAGATCGAGTCCCCAGCCATAACGCAGCGCGGGGAACGGGAAGAGGTCTGCGCCGGCCCGCCTGCTGAATGCCGTGACGGGACCGATCTCGACAAAACGCGTCTCGCGCACCAGCGAAGCCGCCCGCCTACGCGTCACCTTCCAGGCTGAATGGCTCCTAAGCGTCTGCGCGGGCTGCGCCAAGTCGAGATCAAACGCCTCACACACCGCGACAAACCGATCAAGGAATGCCCCGGGCAATGCCACATCGTCATCGACGACTAGCGTCCAGTCGGCGGGTGCCTCTTGCTCCAGCACGAGGTTCAGGTTCTCGAACTTGCCGCCCGTGAGCCCTTCGGCGACGGTGTGCTCGCGGAGCCGCGGGTCGGCCCCGCCGGTCGAGGCGACGGCGATGCGCACCTTGTGGCGGTCTGAGTGGAGCGCGCGCAACGCCTCGGCGAAGAGCGTGCCGGGGCGGTATACACCGATCACGAGGACGTCAAGCGGTGCCGGGACCTCGCGCGCGAGGTGAGCGGCGCAGCGGCGCGTGCCCGCCAGTGTGTCAAGGGCGTTGTAGGCGATCTCGCCCGCCCGGCGCCTCGCGCGGCGCCAGGGATCGGTGACGTCCCCTGCGTCGCCCGACAGAAACGAGGACGGGTCCGGAAGCGACGCAGTCAACGCGGGCCCGCCCCTTGGGAACCGCTGCCGTCGGGTCGCGCTGCGCCGCCCGAAACGGCGGGCTGCCTCGTCGCGCGGCGCCCTTCCGACAGCGCCTCCACCACCCGGCCGGCCGAGTGCGCGCCCATGATCACTCCCTGGGGACATCCCCGGCGCACGGTGTGCCACCCGCAGCCCACCAGTACGCGCAGCTCGTGGCAGAGGCCGGGCTCCCTTCCTCGGCGGCGGTCGCTCGAGCGGGCTCCGCGGCCGCGGTGATAGGCCGCCCGGGCGAGGGAGCGGAGTACCGAGTCACCCGGGCTCCGGCGGTGGTCCAGGCCGGCGTCCGCCAGGTACAAGATCCGGCCGCCGGCAGCCTGCAGGCGCAGCAACCATTCCTCCTCGTCCCCATGTCCGCGGTCGAGCATCTCGTCAAACTCGCCGATCCGCGCGATCGCCGATCGGCGCACGGCGAAGTTCGCGCCCCAGACCATCGGCGCCTCCACGTCCTCGTCCCCGAGATCGAGCGTTGTGATTGGCGGGTCCTCGCGGCCGCAGCCGCGCGGGGTGTGCCCCTCGAAGCGCGCTCTGATGGGCCCGCCGAACGCCTCAGCCTCGGGATGACGCGCGGCGCCCTCGACCAGCGCCTCGAGCCATCCGGGCGGCACCAGAACGTCGTCGTCCACGAACGCGATCAGCTCGGCGCCCGCGTCGCGCAGCCCGGTGTTTCGTGCCGCGTTGAGGCTGCGCCGCTTACCGTGGCGGAGAAGCCGGACGCCGAAGCGCTCCGCCACCTCGGGGGTGGCGTCCGTTGCTCCGTCGTCGACGACGAGGAGCTCGTGAGGGGTCCGCGTGTGCTGGCGGCGCAGTGAGTCGAGCGTTACCTCGAGATATGCCGCGCGGCCGCGCGTGGGGACCACGACCGTCACCGCCGGCGCGTCCATCAGCTGGATAGCGTAGCCCCGCCGCATGCGCGTCATCGTCGTACACAACCGCTATCGCGTCGAAGGAGGTGAGGAGCGCTCCGTCGAATTGCAGGCCGCCGCGATGACGCGAGCAGGTATCCCGCACGCGGTGCTCGAGCGCAGCTCCGTGGCGCTTTCGCGCCCGCGCGCGGCGCTTGCGCTGTTTCGCGGAGGCCGGGACGAGGCCGCCGTGGAGGCCGCCGCACGCGAACTTTCCGCCGACGTCGTACACGTGCACAACATGCTTCCGCAGTTCGGCCCGCGCGCGCTCGAGGCCGCCCAGGCCACAGGCGCCGCCGTATGCCTGCATCTGCATAACCTGCGCCTCTTCTGCGCGATCGGCGTGGCCGCACGCGACGGCGGCCCTTGCTTTCGCTGCCACCACCGCAACACGCTGCCTGGACTCATGCTCAACTGCCGCGAGTCGATCCCGGAGGCGTTTGTCTATGCGGCAGCACTGGCGCGCCACCAGCCGGCCGTCCTCGATGCCGTGGACCGCTTCGTGGTGCCGAGTAGATACGCGGCCGGCCAGTCCGCCCGGCTCGGCGTGCCGGCCGGCCAGATCGAAGTTCTGCCGCACTACCTGCCAGCCGAGGCGTTTGGCGAGCGAAGCAACGCGGCCGATGGGGCCTACGCGCTGGTCGCCGCCCGGCTCGCACCCGAGAAGGGAATCGACACCGCGATCGAGGCCGCCGCCCTAGCGGACATCCCGCTTCGCGTGGCGGGCGCCGGCCCGGCTCGCAACGAGCTCGTAGAGCTCGCCAACCTCGTCGGGGGCCACGTCGACTTCGTCGGCCGCCTTGACCGCGCCGGGCTCGAGCGCGAGCTGGCCGGGGCCGCGATGCTGCTCATGCCCTCGCGCTACCACGAGTTCTCGCCCTACTCGGCGCTCGAGGCGATGGCGGCCGGCGTCCCCGTGGTCGCGTCCAGCCTCGGCGGCCTACCCGAGCTGGTCGGCACGCAGCGCTGCGTGCCTCCCAATGACCCGCACGTCTTCGCCACCCGGATGCGCAGGCTCTGGCGCGAGCCGGAGCGGCGTCAGCGCGAAGGCGAGGAGCTGCTCGCCCGTGCCCGCGAAAACCACAGCGAGGCGCGCTACGTCAAGCGGCTGCATGAGCTTTACGAACGTCTAGCCGGCTAGTCGCGTACGCCACCAGTCGATCGCATCCGCAACCGTCTGCACGAGCGGGATCTCGGGCGTCCAGGCTGTCGCGGCGCGAAGCCGCTCCGACGCGCCACGAACCTCCGGCACGTCGTGCGCGCGCACGCGCTCCGGATCAATCTCATGCCGGACCGGCAGGCGGGCGGCCTCCCCGACGAGCTCGACCAGCTCGCGCACGCTCACGCTGACTCCGCTGCACACGTTATAGGCGCCTGGGACCGCCGAGAGCGCCGCCGTGTATGCCCGGACCACGTCGCGCACGTCCGTGAAATCGCGTCGCGACTCGGGGTTGCCGGTCCTCAGGACGACCTCCGCGTCGCCGCGTGCCTCCGCGACCGCCACCTGACGCGACAGCGTCCCGAGCACCCAGTCCTCGCCCTGACCCGGCCCGGCGTGGTTGAAAGCGCGCGTGACTACGACATGCAGCCCGTATCCGTTGGAGTACTGGGCCGCGAGCAAGTCGCAGGCGGCCTTCGACGTCGCGTACGGGTTCTGCGGTCGGAGCTGAGCAACCTCGTCCACGGGGAGCCGCTCGGGCCGGCCGTAGATCTCGCCCGAACTGGCATCGAGCACCCGTGCAGCGGGCGCGTCGAGTCGCACCGCCTCGAGCACGTTCAGCGTCATCTCCAGATTCGGCACGACCGCCCTGCGCGGGTGCTCCCAGGAGCGCGCGACCGACGCAAACGCCGCTAGGTGAAAGACTTCGTCCGGCTCCGCCTCTGAGATCGCGTGCCTTACGGCGTTCGCATCGAGTAGCTCCAGCTCGCGATGCGGCGGAGCGATCACGGTGCGCCCCAGAGCCGTGAGGTGCGCGACTAGGTGGCGGCCCGCGAAACCTCCGCCTCCCGTGACGAAAGCTCTGACGTTCACCGCCGCTGCGCGATGAGCTGCTGCTCGCGCAGCCACTCGACCGTGGCGTGTATTCCGTCGCGCAGGTCGATCTGCGCCTGCCAGCCGAGCAGTCGCTTCGTCTTCTCGACCGACGGCCAGCGCCGCTGCACGTCGACCTCGAAGCTCGGGAGGTGCTTCAACTCGAAGTCGGCCGGATCGCGTCCGCAGGCCACCCAGATGATCTCCGCCACCTCGGCGATCGTGCGCTCATCCGACGCGGAGATGTTGAAGTCGTCGTTCTTGCCCGAGGAATGAGTCATCGCCGTGACGACGCCATCAGCGATGTCATCCACGTGCGTAAGCGTGCGGGTCTGGCTGCCGGAACCGAAGATCTCGAGCGGCCGTTGTCCGGAAAGGACCTTTTTGATCAGATCGGGAACGGCGTGCGCGATACCCGGCTCCGGATCGGGTACCTCGCCGGGGCCGTAGGCGTTGAAGGGTCGGCAGATCGTATAAGCCAGGCCGTGCTCGTCGTGCAGCGCGCGGCAGTAGACCTCGCCGGCTAGCTTCGAGAAGCCGTAGGCGGACCACGGCGCCGCGCATTCGCTGAGGTGCGCCTCGGTCGTGGGGAACTCGGTCGCGTTCTCAAAGACCATCGAGCTTGACACGTAGACAAGTCGGTGGACGCGCTCCTCGAGCGCGGCCCTGAAGACGGCGTTGTAGAGCGCGTTGTTCACCTCGAGCAGCGTGTGCGGGAACTTGTGGAAGTTGCCGATGCCGCCGACGATCGCGGCCAGGTGGATGACGTGCGTGCAGCCGCCGGCGGCCGTGCGCGCCTCGCCGGCCACGCGCAGGTCGCCCGTGTGCACCTCGCATTCCTCCGCGATCCAGGCCGGGGCCCTGCGCTGGTCCGACACGCGCACATCCCAGTCGCCGTCGCGCAGGAGCCGGCGCACCACCGCCGCGCCGATCGTGCCGGCGCCGCCCGTCACGAGCACGCGAGTCACTCGACCCTCGCCAGCTCGTTCACGCGGGCGAATACGCGGCCGGAGCCGGTCGTGTTCCACGGATCCACCAGCAGCAGCTCGCCCGGCAGCCGGTCGAGCAGGTCGTCGAACTCGGAGTGGTTCGTGGCAACCACCACGGCGTCGGCGCCCTCCAGCGCGGCCTCGAGCGGTTCGGACTGCGCCGGCACGTGCGGGTCGTGACGCCCGACGTGAGCCAGCTCGCGCTCGAGCAGCCGGATCAGCTTGAGCGAGAGCGAGTCGCGGAGGTCGTCGGAGTCGCGCTTGAAGCTGAGCCCGAGCACGGCGACCTTGCGGTCGCGCAACGAGCCGTCGAGCCGCGCCTTCAGGCCCTTGACCACGAACAGTGGCACGGTCTCGTGCACGCGCGAGACCGCCAGCAGCATTCCCGGCGCGCTCGAGCGCTCCTCCGAGAACGCGAAGTCCTTGCGCAGGCAGGCGCCGGCCGTGAAGCCCGGCCGCGCCATGCCTCCGCGCGGGTAGTCGCGGTTGATGAGGTCGATCACGTCGAACACGTTCGCGTCGTACTGCTCGCACTCCATCATCAGGAGGTTCGGCAGCGCGAACTGCGCGTAGCGGAGGATGTTCGTCCAGATCTTCGCGAGCTCGGCCTGGACCGGCGTGGTGTGGTGGATCTCGGTCCCGAAGACCTCGAACAGCTCGGCCGCCCGCGCGGCCGATCCCTCTCCGACGCCTCCGACAATGCACGGCAGCGTCGCGATCTCCTCGACGAAGTGGTTCTCCGCGATCCGCTCCGGGACGTGCGCGACGAAGATGTTCTCGCCGACCCGGAACCTGCGCCGCTGCTCGATGTAGCCCGCCACCCACTCCGTGGTGCCCGGCGCGACCGTGGACCGGAGGATGATCGAGTGGCCCTCGCGCAGGACCGGCAGCAGGTCGTCGATCGCGCCGCGGATCTGGGAGACGTCGATCTCGATGTGCACGTATGCCGGCGTGCCCAGCGTGAGCACGATGTGGTCCGCCCGCGCCGCGTCCTGCACATGCTTCGTCCACTCGAGGCGGCCGGTGCCGAGCGCGCGCTCGAGCAGGTCGTCGGTGCCCGTCTCCCTGAACGGCATCCGGCCGGCGGCGATCTGCTCGAGCACGGCGGGGTCGCGCTCCACGCCGAGCACGCCGAGCCCCCTGTCCGCGAATGAGAGCGCCAGGGGCAGGCCCACCCGCCCCAGGCCGACTACCGCGACGCTTTCAGACATCCGGCCCGAGTCTACGAAGGCCGCGCCGGTACTCGACGTACTGGCGCGCGAACGCGAGCACGAAGCGCGGATTGAAGTAGAGGTAGCGCGGGAGCAGGCGGCGCGGCTCCTGCGCGATCCGGTAGATCCATTCGAGGCCGCGCTCCTGCATCCACGGCGGCGCCATCGAGATGCGACCGGCGTGGAAGTCGAAGGCCGCCCCAACGCCGCACATCACCGGCACGTCCAGCCGGTCGCGCATGCGCGCCATCCACTTCTCCTGCTTGGGCACACCGATTCCCACCCAGAGCACGTCCGGGCGGGCGTCGTTGATCTGGCGCACGATGGCCTCCTCCTCGTCCGCGTCGAGGCCGCGGAACGGAGGCGAATAGCCGCCCACGATCTGGATCTCCGGGTGCCGCTGCCGCAGGCTCAGGGCGAGCTGGACGAGCGATCCCTGATCGCGGCCGCCGTACAGCCACACGCGGTGCCCGCGTTCCACACAGCGGTGGTTGTACCGCGACATCAGCTCGGGCCCGTAGACCCTATCGGGCAGGCGCTCGCCGAGCAGGTTGGCGGCCCATACGAGCGGCATCCCGTCGGGCACGACGAGCGTGGCGCCGGCCAGCGCCTCGTGCATGGCGGGGTCGTCGCGGGCGACCATCAGCGCGTGCACGGGCGCGGCGCAGACGTAGCCGCGCTCGCGGCGCTCGACCATCCGGTCCATAACGCCGATCACCTCGTCGTAGTCGGTCATCGCGATTTTGATTCCGACGATCGACCTGGTCGCCACGGAACCGGTTCCGGGCGCCTGTCCCTGCGCTGCCTGCGTTTGCGTCTCTGCGCGGCTCATCGGTGGATAGTGGAGCGGTAACCCAATGCCCCTCCCCGCGACGCACCGTCTCCGTTCGGCCCGGCAGTCTATCTCGAAGTCGGCGAGGGCTGACGTTATGGTGCAAACCCGTGCGTGATCCCGGGGTTGCGCAGGAGGACTCCGCGCCGGGCCCCGGCGAGGCGCGGCTGCTCGCTTCGGGGGCGCTCCTGCAGCAGGTCGCGCAGGCAAGCGGCCTCGTCGCGCTGCTGGTGGTCGTCACCGCGCTGGCGCGGCGGATCTCGGTGTCGGAGCTCGGCGCGTACGGGCTGGTCGCCTCGCTCGCCGGCTACCTGCTGGTGCTGCGCAACAGCGTGACGAGCGCGGCGGTCAGGACCATGGCGGCCGCCGTCGACCCCGCGGAGCGGACGCGGATCTTCACGGCCGCCGCTGCCCTGTACGGCCTGGTCGGGGTCGCGACCGGCGTGCTGGTCGCCGCCGCGGCGCTCGCCATTGGAGGCCTCATCCTCGAGGGAGAGCTCGGCCGGCACGCGCGCACGGGCGGGCTCGGGCTCGGCGGGGTCACGGCCCTGGGCATCGCGGCCAGCGTCTACCTCGACGCGCTGCGGGCGCAGCGCCTCTTCAGCCGCGCCGCCCTGATCGAGATCGCCGCGGTGTGCCTCTACTTGGCTGTGATGCTCGCGCTCATCCTCGGCAACGCGGACCTCGCCGCGGTGATCGCGGTCAGCGGCGCGATGCCGCTCCTGAGCGGCCTGCTCTCGGCGGCAGTGGTCCGGGCCATGCGGCTCCCGTTCCGGCTCATCCGCGGAGCGGCGACGCGGGCGCGCGCGATGCAGATCGTCCCTATGGCCGGCTGGCTGCTCGTGGTGGAGCTCTCGAACCTCGTGATGTACGCCTTCGACCGCGTGCTCCTCGGCGCTTTCCACTCGGCGCGCACCGTGGGCCTCTACGAGGGTCCGGTGCGGGCGCACAACCTCTTGTACGCGCTCGGGGGGGCCCTCGCAGTGCCCACGGTCCCCACGGCCTCGCGCTACGTGGCCACGGAGGACGAGCGCCGCCTGCGAGAGCTCGCGGTGCGCGGCACGCGCTATACGCTGGCGCTGTTTGTGCCGCTGTGCGTGACGCTGATGGCGCTCGCGAAGCCGCTGCTCGAGACGTGGCTCGGCGACCGCTACGGCGGCGGCGCGACCGCGCTCATGATCCTCGTCTCTTACTGGCTGCTGTACGGCGGACTCGTCACCACGCCCGGGTTCCTGGTCGGGGCCGGCCGCGCGCGCGACGTCGCGCGGATCGTCGCGGCGGTCGCGGCCGCCAACCTGGCCCTGTCGCTGGCGCTTACGCCCTCGCTCGGGCTCGAGGGCCCGGCGCTCGGCACCGCGATCCCGTTCGTGCTCGCCTTCCCGCTGCTCCTGCGCCTGGGCCTCGCCGCCTCGGGGGCGTCGCTCGCCGAGTTGGCGCAGCGCGCATGGCTGCCCGCCTACTCGCTCGCGGCCGTCCTCGGCGCGGCGCTCGTGACGCTGCGCCTCGTCAGCGACATCGACACGCTTCCCGCGGTGGTGGCCGCCGGCGCTGGAGGCGTGCTCGCCTACTGGCTGGCGTTCTACGCGCTCTGGCTCGACGCGGACGAGCGCGGGCTCGTGCGCGGGCTGGCGCGGCCCCGCCCTCGCTTCTCGGTGGACGATCGGTGACTGCGTGCGGCGCGGTCGTGGGGTACGGCGGGCCCGTCGGGGCGCCACGGCGGAGGGGTTGAACGAAAGACGACGAAATTGCGGCCCTAATTCGTCCAACGGCCGGCGGCGCACGGGCTGGGCGCGCGGCGGGCGAGCGGCGCCCCGACCTAGTAGGTGAACGGAAGCGAGTCGGCGAGCTCGCGCAGCAGCGGCGCGCCCGCGTCGCGGGCGGAGGTCTCGAGCTCGAGCGCCGGCCACTCGATGCTCACCTCCGGGTCGTCATACCTGAAGCCGGACTCGGCGGCGGGGTCGTAGTACGTGGAGCACTTGTAGACCACGTCCGCCTGCTCGCTCAGGACGCAGAAGCCGTGAGCGAATCCGTCTGGGCAGTACACCTGCTGCCCGTTCTGGTCGGTCAGCTCGAACCCCTCCCAGCGCCCGAACGCCGGCGAGCCGCGGCGGAGGTCGACCACGACGTCGAGAACCGCGCCTCGGGCGCAGCGGATGAGCTTCGCCATCCCGGGCTGGAAGTGCATTCCGCGCAGGATTCCCTGCCGCGACCGGGAGTGGTTGTCCTGAACGAAGTCGTCGTGGATCCCCATCTCGGCCAGCACGTTCTTGCGGTAGGTCTCCTGGACGAAGCCGCGTGCGTCTCCGTGGACGACGGGTTCGATCAGCACGGGCCCCTCCAGTCGTGTCTCCAGGCGCCTCATCGGCCGGTGAGGCTATCGACGCGGTCACCGATCAGGCGGGCGATCGCGAGCGCGGAGGTCGCGGCCGGCGAGGGCGCGTTGCGCACGTGCAGCGCGTGCTCCGTCTCCGAGACGATGAAGTCGTCCACCAGCCGCCCGTCGCGCGCGAGCGCCTGGGCCCGCACCCCCGCGAAGCCGCGCACGAAGTCGTCCGGTTCGAGCTCGGGCACGTACTCGGCCGCCGCCCGGGCGAAGGCACGGCGGCTCACCGCGTGGCGGATCTCGGTCAGGCCCGTCCGCCACCACTGCCGGGCCACGCGCAGAGTGCCCGGCCAGAGGAGGTCTCCCGGGCCGCGCGGCGCGAGCAGCGCCGTCGGGCCAAGCGACACCTCGCCGTCGATGTGACGGCTCAGGTGCACGCCAAGGAAGGGCAGGGTCGGATCGGGCACGGGATAGATGAGGCCGCGGATGAGCTCCCGGCGCTCGGGGCGCAGGTGCAGGTACTCGCCCCTGAACGGAACGATCCGCGGGTCGCGCGGGCCGCCCGCGGCGACCGCGAGATGGTCGGAGCCGAGGCCGGCGCAGAACACGGCGCGGCGGGCGCGCGTCTCGCCCTGGGCGTGGGCCAGGGTCACTCCGTCGCTCCGCGCCCTCACCGCGTTCACCCCGCAGCTCGTGACCACCGGCACGTCGTGCGTCTTCAGCTCGCAGGCGATCGCTCGCGCGACCGCCCCGAAGTCGACCACCCCGGTATTGGGCGAGTGCAGTGCGGCCACCCCGCGGCAGTGAGGCTCCACCTCGCGTAGCTCCTCCGCGCCGAGCCACCGCAGCCCGGGAACGGCGTTCTCGCGCCCCCATCGTTGGAGGTCGTCGAGCCGCGGCAGCTCGGACGCGTTCCGGGCCACGATCAGTTTGCCGCAGCGCTCGTGCGCGATGCCGTGACGCTCGCACAGCTCGTAGAGCTCGCGGGCGCCCTCCACACACAGGCGCGCCTTGAGCGAGCCCGGCGCGTAGTAGATGCCGGCGTGGATTACGCCGGAGTTGTTGCCGGTCTGCTCCGCGGCGATAGTGGCGCGCCGCTCGAGCACGGCGGCGCTCATCCCCGGGTGACGCGACGCGAGCTCCCGCGCGACCGCCAGGCCGACTATCCCCGCGCCGACCACCGCGAGGTCGCACTCGGCGGGTGCGCTCACCCCGCCTGCTTCTGAGGCACCCCGCGGGCTAGGAGCTCCAGGTCGGAGTCGACCATTCGGCGGATCATTTCCTCGAAGCTCGTTCGCGGAACCCAGCCGAGCTTCTCGCGCGCCTTCGAGGCGTCGCCGATCAGATGCTCGACCTCGGCCGGGCGCATGTACCGCGGATCGACGCGGACGTGCTGCTCGTGGTCGAGGCCCGCGTGCTCGAACGCGACCCGCACCAGCTCCCGGACGCTGTGCGCCTCGCCGGTCGCGATCACGAAGTCTTCGGGCGCGTCGTGCTGGAGCATCTGCCACATCGCCTCGACGTAGTCCTTCGCGTAACCCCAGTCGCGCTCGGCGTCGAGGTTGCCCAGCACCAGCTCGTCGGTGAGACCAAGCTTGATGGCCGCCGCGCCGTGGGTCACCTTGCGGGTGACGAACTCCAGCCCGCGGCGCTCGCTCTCGTGGTTGAAGAGAATCCCCGACGCGGCAAACAGGTCATAGCTCTCGCGGTAGTTGACGGTGATGAAGTGCCCGTAGCACTTGGCCACGCCGTATGGGCTGCGCGGGTAGAAGGGCGTCGTCTCGCGCTGAGGCACCTCACGAACGTTTCCGAACATCTCCGACGACGACGCCTGGTATAAGCGCGCCTCCGGCGTGATCTCCCGCATGGCCTCCAGCATTCGCGTGACGCCGACGCCGGTGAACTCCGCGGTCAGGACCGGCTGGGACCAGGAGGCCGCCACGAAGGACATCGCGGCGAGGTTGTAGATCTCGTCCGGCTCGCAGTCACGCAGAACATCGACGAGCGAGCGCTGGTCAAGCAGGTCGCCCGTATGGAGCGTTATGCCGTCCCGGATCGTCTCGAGACGCTGGAAGGTCTCGGTGGACGACCGGCGGACCATCCCGTGCACCTCGTAGCCCTTCTCCAGCAGCAGCTCCGCCAGATACGACCCGTCCTGACCGGTGATACCGGTGATGAGAGCGCGCGGCATGCTCAAAGCGCGGTCACGAGCGTCCGGCCGTACGCTCGAGCGTGCGACGGCCTGGACCTGCGGAACCGAGCTCCTCGAGCGCGCCTTCGCCGCGCGGCCGGTCGTGCGCGGCCTCGCTCTGGCGCTCCTCGAGCAGGGCGAGGCGCTGGGCGAGCACCTTCGTCTGGTCGGAAAGGCGGGAAACGGCCAGGGAGAAGTGCAGCAGCAGGACCAGCACGAATCCGAATGCGACCAGGAACAGGGCGTTCGGCGGGTATGCGATGCCGATCGTCTCCGCAAGGGTCGACAGGAACCCCTTCCAGACCGAGAGTCCCAGCAGGATGACCGCGCTGAAGAGCCACAGCAGCGCGTAGCGCTCCAGGAACCTCTTCCGCCGCACGAGCTCGAGCACCAGCAGCAGCAGGCTGGCGCTGGCGACGATCGCGACGATCTGTATGCGGAGCTCCACCTAGATCCCGGGGGTCGCGGTTACCGGCGACGCGCCCCCCGGCTCGGGCACCGGCCGGGCGCGGACGAGTCCGACGAAGATGGCGAGGAGGACCTTGATCATGTAGTAGACGGACTTCCCGGAGCCTATCGAGGAGACGCCCTCTCCCCGCTGTCGCATCCGGACCGGCACCTCCTTCATGCGAAGGCGGTGGAAGTGGAGCATGAGCACCGCCTCGACCTCGGGATAGTCGTGCGGATAGTCGCGGGCGAACAGCTCGATGCCCCTCTGGTTGTAGAGACGGAAGCCGGACGTGGGATCACTGACCCGCTGGCCGATGATCTTCGAGAGCAGGAAGGCGAAGAGGTGGATGCCCGTCCGTCGGCTGATCGGCGCGGGATACCCATGCTCGTTCGTCAGGAAGCGCGAGCCGCAGACGAGGTCGAGAGTCGGGTCGGCGTCCATCGCGTCGATGAGGGTCGCGATCTCGCCCGGGCAGTGCTGACCGTCGGCGTCCACCTGGACCATGAAGTCGTAGCCGTTGTCGAGCGCGTAGAGGAACCCCGCTTGGACGGCACCGCCGATACCGAGGTTGAACGGGAGGCGGAGCACCCGCGCGCCAGCCGTGCGAGCCACCTCGCCGGTGGCGTCGGTGGAGCCGTCGTCCACCACCACGACATCGAAGTGCGGCGCCTCGGCGCGAACCTCGTGGATCACGCGGCCAACGGTCGCGACCTCGTTGAAGGCGGGTATTACCGCCAGGTATCTCGCCTCAGTGTGCATTGTCACAGGTGTAAGTGCCCGGTGACCGCTTAAGTTGCGGCCACGCGCGCATATATTGCCTGGTGACGCTCCGCCGAGACGCGCCAGGTGAAACGTGCCGCCCACGAGAGCCCGTCCGCGCGCAGCCGCGCAGAGGTCTCCTGGTCGTTCAGCACCCGGTCCAGGGCCGCGGCGATCGACTCCGGCGAGTCGGGGTCGAAGTAGAGCGCCGCGTCGCCACAGACCTCGGGCAGCGACGCCCGGTCGGAGGTCGTGACCGGGCAGCCGCAGGCCATCGCCTCGAGCGGCGGGGCGCCGAATCCCTCGTACAGGCTGGGAAACACGAGCGCCTTCGCACCGCGGTAGAGGGCCGGCAAGACGGCCGGCGCGACGTGGCCGAGGTGATGGACCCGCTCGCGCACGCCCAGCCGGCGCGCGCGCTCGAGCAGCGCGCCAAGGCGCCCGTAGTCCTGCCCGGTGAGGACGAGTGCCACCTCCTTGTCGGCGAGCAGCGGGAGCGCGTCGAGAAGCCGCTCGTGGTTCTTGTGCGGCCAGAGGTTGGCCGGATACAGCACGAAGCGAGGCGGAATCCCGGCGGGCAGCCCCTCGCGGTCCCGGCGCTCCGGCGTGAAGCGGGTGTGGTCGATCCCGTGCGTCACGACCTCGATCCGCTCGGGCTCCACGCCGAGCACGTCCACGATCCGGCCCTTCGCATGCTCGGCCCCGGTGAGGACGAGATCGGCCCGGCGCGCCGCCCGGTCGTACGCGAGGCGGCGGTAGGCGCGCTCGGCCGCCGAGAACAGGTCCGGCAGGTCGTGATGCTGCACGTCGTGCAGGGCCAGCACCCTCTTGGCGCGCGTCGCCGGAATCGGCACCGTGACCGGGTAGTGCACGATGTCGAGTCCCTCCGGCACGTCGCGCGCGGCCCGCCGAGGCAGCGCCGCGGCGCGTGCCATCCCGAGCAGCCGGGTGAGATCGCTGTCCCCGGGCCGGTACGTGCGCACCAGGTGGAGGCTCACCGGGCCCGTCTCGAGCTCCCGGTAGGCCTCCATGACGTGGCGGTTTGCAAGCACCGTGACGCGCTCCGGCCCGACGCCCGTGGCGTACTCGGCGAGCAGGTTCCGGGCGTAGGTCTCGGAGCCGCCCACCCGTCCCGGGAAGAGGGTGAGGAGCGCATACCCCACGTGCATCGGGAGGAGGCTATTGGGGCGCGACTGTGCCAGACTCGCGCGCCGATGGAGCTGCCCCGGATCAGCATCATAACGCCGTGTCTGAACGCGGTCGCGACGATCGAGGAGACGGTCGAGGGCGTGCGCGCGCAGGGTTACCCGGACGTCGAGCACCTGGTCGTGGACGGCGGCTCCACTGACGGCACGGTCGACGTGCTCGCGCGCCTTGGCGTCCGCTACGTGTCCGAGCCCGACGAGGGCCGGGTCGACGCGGCGAACAAGGGCGTGGACCTAACCTCCGGCGAGGTCGTCGCCTGGCTCAACGCGGACGATCGCTACGAGGCGGGAGCGCTGCGGGCAGTCGGCGAGGTCTTCGCCGGCAGCCCGGCGACGATGTGGGTCACCGGCTACTGCCGCATCATCGGCGGCGACGGCCAGGAGATACGCCGGCCCATCACCGCCTACAAGAACTTCCTCCTGCGGCACTGGTCCTACGGTCTCTACCTGACCCAGAACTTCGTGTCCGACCCGGCGACGTTCGTCCGGCGTGGCGCGCTCGAGGACGCGGGGCGCCTCGACTCCCGCTACCGCATCTCACACGACTACGACCTCTGGCTGCGCGTCGCGCGGCGGCACGATCCGGTGGTCCTCCGGCGTTATCTGTCGAGCTTCCGGATGGTCGAGGGCACGCTCAGCATGGCGGGGTTCGAGCACCAGTTCCGCGAGCACGTGGAGTGCGCGCGTCGCCATGGCGACGGACACCGGCTTGCGGTCGCCGGCAACGAGATGATCAGCAGGATGATCGTCGGCGTCTACGGTGGCCTGCGGTTCATCCGCGGCGCGCGCGCCCGGTGACGGCCTCCACCTGCGCCGCCATCCGCTCTGCGACCGCTGGGTACGCGTAGGCACGCCGCGCCTCCACGCGCGGCGGCGCGACCGACCCGCTGGCGAACTCCGTGAGCGCCCGCCGCGCGGCGACCGGGTCCCCGGCCGCGATCGTCAGCCCCGCCTCGGTCTCGCGGACGATCCTCGCGGCCTCCGTCCCGTCCGCGAGAGCCAATATCGGCCGTCCCACCCCGAGGTACTCGAACAGCTTGCCGGTCACCTCGTGGCGGCGGGTGCCGGCAGTGATGAGCAGCAGGCCGTCGGCGGCCCGCTGGAGCGCGAGGGCCTCCCGTCGCGGCAGGTTGCCGGCGACCACGATTCTGGCCGGCGCAACGTCGCTGCGGAACAGCTCGCGCTCACGCTCGGTGAACGTCCCGGCGAAGACCAGCTCGAGCCGCGCGGCCACCGCGGGCTCCTCGCGCGCCAGCGCGCGAAGCGCCTCGATGAGCGGCGCGGGGTCGCGGTCCACCACCTCAAGCCTGCCTGTATGCACGAGCGAGACGCGCGCCGGATCGATCACGTCCGGGGGATGGCCCGCCGTCCCACCGAGGGCCTCCGGGTCCCAGCCGTTGGGCACCACGACGGCGTTCGCGCCGAGCTCGCTGCGGAAGTAGTCGGCGAGCGGCTCGGCGACGCACGTCACGGCGTCGGCGGACTGCATGAGCCTGCGCTCTAGCCGGCGGTCGAGCCGGTCCTGCAGGCGCGTGGGCCAATCGGGCCGGTAGGACTCGAAGATCCAGCCGTCGCGGATGTCAGCGATCCACCGGGCGCCGATCCGCTGGAGGACCCACCCCGCGAGATGGCCGGACTCCGGCGGAGAGGTGGTGATGACGCAGTCGAAGCGCTCACGGCGATGGAGCGCGACGGCTCTTGCGACGGCGAACGGCGCCCATGCGAGCACAAGCGCCTCGGGCACGAGCACGTAGCTGAGGGGGTGGGGCCGGTTCGTATACGTCTCCGCCTCCAGTATCGGAGTCGCCTGCCGCTCCCCGAGGAGGCGGGCCCGAAGCAGCTGGAGGTCGAACGTGCGGACCACGTCCCGCTCCTCCTCAGGGCCGAGCCGGCCGAACGCGCCGGTCGTCAGGATCGTCACTCGGTGGCCCATCCGCCGCAGGTGCCGCGCCATAGACACGGGCCGCTGGACGGCCGCCCCGGCGCTCGGCGGATAGAAGTGGCAGACGAGCAGAATCGATCTGGCCATCAGCTGCCCACTCGCTTGAGCGTGAGCCGCGCCGCGTCACCCGGCGGTGCCTCGCGCTCGGTGGCCAGCAGGCCGTAGAACGGCCCGAGCGCGATCGACCACGGGAACCCGCGGAGGAACACCCGGTGCCAGTTGAGCGCCAAGCGCAGGATCCGCGAGCCGAACAGGCGCAGCCCGGAGGCGGAGCGCGCGAGCTCGTCGAGCCGGGCGCGGTCGTACCAGCACTCCAAGAAGTAGCGACCGTCGCGCGCCACCTGGTCCCCGTACACCGGGCTGTTCCGCCAGTCCTCGAAGTTGCTCTCGGCGTGCGGCCCGGTCACGACCACCCGGCCGGGGCGCACCACCCGCGCCAGCTCCAGCAGCGCCTCGGCGCCGCCGCCGTCGGCGATGTGCTCGGGCACCGAGATGCTGTAGGCGTGGTCGATGCTCGCGCCCGGGAACGGCAGCGAGCGGCCGTCGGCTACCGTGAAGCTCGCGCCGCTGCGCCCCGGCGAGAGCGACCGCCAGGTCGCGATCTCTTGGTCGAAGGCATCGACGGCGCTGACCTCCACGCCCCGGCGCGCCAGCTCCACCGCGGTGGGCTTCGGGCTCGTGAGGTCGAACACCCGGTCCCCGGCCGGACGCCCAGCTCCTGGACGGTCTCGGGGAACTCCAGGTAGCGGCTCGGGTCTAGCGGGGATCACGAGATCGATCGCCGCCTGCCGGAGGTCGCGCCGCCGGATGAGGGCGCGCGCGCCGAGCCAACTCGTGAGGTAGAAGGGACCCAGCCGCGCACGAGCCGGTCTCTCAGGATCCGGCGGACCGCGCTGGCGGCCGCTCGCGCCGGTACCCGCGCAGCCCGAGCGCGCCGTAGAGCCGGCGACGCACGGGCATGATCACTTCGCTCGCGAGCGGCAGGAGTGGCTTCGAGACCGAGTCGGCCGCGCGCGACGCCGCGCGCACCGCCGCGGCCGCCGGCCTCCGTTCGACGGCCGGCAGGGCGCGCTCCACGTCCTCGACGAGCCGCGCGTACGTCCAGCTGCCGGACGCGACGACGTCGGCGTGGGCGGCGGCGGCGATCTCCTCCCCGTCCCCGGCGGCGACGCGGTCGAGGACCTCGTCGAGGTTCGAGAAGTCGCGCCGCAGCGGGACGTAGTGCCGCTCCGGCTCGAGCACGCCGTTGTACTCGCCCTCGACCAGGATCTGCGGCGTGCGAGTGGCGCACGCCTCCAGGTGCCGCGGGGAGATCGCCTGGAGCGCGAGCTTGCCGTCCTCGCCCGGGAAGCAGGCGGCCTCGAGCTCCTCGAAGGTGATGTCCGGCCGCTCTGTCTGGCGGCGGTCGGTGCATGCCTTGATCGACCCGTCGCGGTCGAGCACGCTTGCGCCTCCCTCGACCCCGATCGTGTACCGGCACGAGGCGAGCCAGCGGTACCAGTCGTCACCCAGGAGCGTGTCGTCCGCGCGGGTCGAGATGTCCAGGCGCAGCCCACGCGCCTCGGCGCGCTCGCGCACAACGTCCGCAATCTCGGTCTTGAGCATCGCGTGGCGGCCGAGGTAGGGCTTGGGCGGGCCGGTCCGGTAGCCGATGTCGATCCGCCGCTCCCGGCCCTCGGCCAGAATCGCGTCGATCCGCCGGACCGTGTCCGGATCGAGGTAGCCGGTCAGGACGCGTGAGAAGCCGGCCCGCTCGCGGTCGAGGTCCTCGTAGAGGAGCGGCCACTCCGACTCCGGCGCGACCGAGAACACGTGGTCCACGCCGAGCTCGCCCAGCAGCCGCGAGATCCCGCGGGTCCCGATGAACTCGTCCTGGGGCAGCGCGACCTGGCGGCGGGCACGGCCCGCCAGCCGCCGGGCGCGCTTCATGACCCCCCGCCGCTGCTCGATCGGGAGCCAGCGCGCCCACGCCAGGAACGTCGTGTGCCACACGACCGCGTCGAACCGAAGCGGGAAATAGGCGTTGGCGAGCCACGGCACGGCGAGGTTCACGTATAGGTAGTCCGCATTGCCGTAGCGGCGGAACGAGTAGAGGTGGTCTTCGATCGTCTTGCGCCACGGCCACTGGAGGGCGCAGTAGGCGACGAGGACGGTGCCGCGATCGCCGCCGCTCATGTGGCGGCGTCCTGGCCGCGGATGCCGAGCGCCCGCCGGATCCGCGAGGTCACCGGCTGGATCCGCTGAAGGATGCGGTTCACGGGCGGCCAAGCGAGGAATGAGAAGACGGCCCATTCGGCGATGCGGCGCCTGCGCCTCCAAGCGGCGCGCTCGCCGAGGCGCGCCGACACGGATGCCTCAGCCGCCGGCGTCGGGCGCCCGCTCACCCCGGCGTCGGCGAGCGTCGCGTCCAGCCTGTCCATCAGCCGCTGGTAGCTCCATTCGCCCGAGGCGATCAGGTCGCGGTACGCGTTCTCGGTCAGCTCGCGCCTTTCGTCCGGGTCCCGGATGCGCTCCAGGACCTCGTCGATGTTCGAGAAGTCCTTCTTCAGCGGGATGTAGTGCACCATAGGCTCGAGCGCACCCGAGTAGCGGCCCTCGAACAGAACCTGACAGACGCGCAACGCGGCCGCCTCGAAGTGGCGGGGGCTCAGGGTCCGGTAGTAGACGACGTCCTCCCAGCGATCCAGGGTGCGCAGGTCGCCGGTCGTCACTTCGCGGCCGTTCCGGACGAGCCCTTCGTACTCCGCCAGCACCTCATCCTCCAAGTCGAAGGCCGAGACTCCCGACTCCACCCCGAGGGCGCAGCGGCAATTGGCCATGAACCGGTACCAGTCGTCGCCGTAGAGGCGGTCGCCCTCGCGCGTGGCGACGTCGAGGACGAGCCCGCTGTCCTTCGCCAGCTCCCCGAACCGCACGCCGATCTCGTGCTTCTCCATCGCACCCCGGCCGAGGTAGGCGGGCAGCGGCCGCCCCCGGTACCCCACGTCCGTTGTTCGCCGCTCGTCGTGGATCGTGAAGCGACGGCCGATCTCGGGCAGCGCATCGGTGACGTAGCCCGGCACGTTCGTCTCGAGCCGCGGCACCGAGGTGTAGTGGCCGTAGACCTTGCCGAACTCGCTCGGCTCGAGGCAGGTGTACACGCAGTCGATGTCGTGGTCGTTGAGGAAGCGGAAGCGCCGCTGGCAGCGGGTGCACTCGTCCTGGAAGAACGCGATCTTGTACGCCCTGGAGCGGTCGAGGTAGTCAAGCCAGCGCTCGCTGAGGCGGTATCCCCCCATCCCGAATACGCAGTAGTGGAGGATGATCGCCTTGAAGTCGATCTCGTTCAGAGCGTGCGGGAAGCCGAGGTCGGTGTTGACCTCCCAGATGGGGAACCGGCTGTGATGCGAGAACGCCCCGACGTGCTCCATCACCGTCGAGGCGTCGCGGATCCAGGGAGCGATCGGCCGGTGATAAACGAGCAGCGCGCCGTCGACCGGGGTGAGTCCCTCGGGCATCGTGCTCACGCTGCTGCTACCTGCGGGCGTTGATGTACAGGTCGAGGCCGAGGATCCGGTCGATGTTGCCTAGCAGCCTCTCGCGCGGGACGAAACGCGTGGAATCGAAGTTGCGCACGTCGATGCGCACGGACGCGAAGCGACCGAACATCCGGCGGACGTCGCCACGGCTCACGCACTCGACGTGCGGGGCGGCGTCTCCAACGGCGTTGCTGTCGTACATCCCGGCCACCTGCTCGTCCGTGCGCCGGCGCTTCAGGAGCGCCGGCAGCTTCACCTTCAACAGCTGGCGCAGCGAGTTGCTGTGGTAGAGCATCACGACGGCCGTCCCGCCGGGCTTCAGCACGCGGTGCACCTCGGACACCGCCCGAGGGATGTCGCCGGTGTGGTGCAGGCAGCCGATCGTGTAGACGTAGTCGAATCGCTCGCCGGGGAACGGTATGTCCAGCGCCGAGCCTCGGACGACGCGCTCCCGCCCGTCCGTCTGGCCGGCCAGCTCGAGGCGGTGGCGCACCATCTCGACCGGCCCCTCGGCGATGTCCAGGCCGTGGTAGCTGGCGCCCCGGGCGATGATCGCCGCGCTCAACGTGCCGTACCCGAGGCCGATCTCGAGTACCTCGGCGCCGTCGAAGCTTGCCGGCAGGTAGCCCTCGAGGTAGGGGTACTTCTCCATGTAGGCGGCGTCGAACCGCGCGAGGCTGTCGGCGGAGGCGTCCTCGATGCCCACTTGACCCGCCAGGGCGGACCCGCACAGCTCATCCCAGAACGCTGCGTTCCTCTGATCGAGGGTGGCCTGGTTGGTAGACGCCTCCTCCGTCATGCGCTCGCATTCTAGGAGCCGGTCGTCCGCTAAGGTGCGGCGCCGCCGCCATGGACCTTCAGGGAACCAAGCTCGTCGTGATCGGTGGTGCCGGCCTGATCGGCTCCCACACGGTCGAGGCGCTCCTCCGCGAGGACGTCCGGGAGATCGTGGTCTACGACACCTTCGGCCGCGGCCGCAAGGACAGCCTGGAGGAGGCGCTGAAGGACCCGCGAGTCTCGACCTTCCCGCTAGGCGGAGACATCTGCCACACCGACATCCTCGACGCGGCGCTCAGGGGCGCCGATGGCGCGTTCCACTTCGCGGCGCTCTGGCTGCTCCACTGCCACGAGTTCCCGCGCTCGGCGTTCGAGGTCAACGTGGAGGGCACGTTCAACGTGCTCGAGGCGTGCCTGAAGAACAACGTGCGCAGGCTCGTCTACTCGTCGTCGGCGTCGGTCTACGGCGACGCCGTCGAGGAGCCGATGACCGAGGACCACCCGTTCAACAACCGCAACTTCTATGGAGCCACGAAGATCGCCGGCGAGGCGATGGCGCGGGCCATGCACGACCGCTACGGGCTCGAGTACGTCGGCCTCCGCTACATGAACGTCTACGGCGCGCGCCAGGACTACAAGGGCGCCTACATCGCGGTGATCATGAAGATGCTCGACGCGATCGACCGCGGCGAGCCGCTCGTCGTCTACGGCGACGGCAGCCAGGCCTACGACTTCGTCTACGTCACCGACTGCGCCGACGCGAACGTGTGCGCGATGAAGGCGGAGACCACGGACAGCTTCTACAACGTCGGCACCGGCCGCCGCACCACAATCCGCGAGCTCGCCGAGGCGCTGCTCGAGATCACCGGCTCGGACGTCGGCATCCTCTACGAGCCCGGTGGGCTCACGTTCGTGAAGAACCGCATCGGCGATCCGCGCCGAGCGGCCGAGGAGATCGGATTCGAAGCGAAGGTGCCGCTCGAGGACGGGCTCCGGGAGCTGATCGAGTGGCGGGCCGCCCACCGGACGAAGGTGGAGGAGCTCCGCGGCAGGACGAGCGTGAAGTAGCGTCTACGGGCGTGGGATCCCGGGTCGTCATCGGGTCATCTCGATCGTCGTGACACAGGGGCCGCGGACGTCTCTTCGGCCGCCCGGTACGACCGCGCCGGCGCCTACCTTGACTACTCGAAGAGACCATCGCTGCTTCGGGGGTGCGCCCCCATGGCCAGTTACGAGATCGACCCGCGCCGCGGCATCGTCGAGACCCTGAGCACCGGGTTCCGGTCGACCTCTCCGGTGACCGACGCCATCCACGGGCTGTGGCGCTGGACCCGGTTCGTGAGGAGCGGCAACCGCCGCAACCTCGCCGAGGCCAAGCGGGTCGCCCGCTGGCTGCCCCGCCGCCAGGACCCACGCACCTGGCGCTACCGCGTGAGGTATTCCTGGGGCCCTCGGGTACCCGACGGACGGCACCGGACACCTCGTGCTGCGGCGTCCGTGGTTCGCGGCCAACTCGCAGGGGATGCGATCTCGCTCCTCTCTCGGCTCTACCGGCAGACGGGGGAGCGGAGATATCTGCGCGAGGCTCGTCTCGCGCTTCGCCCGTTCACGCGGCGATTCGGACACGGGGGCCTCGTCTCGCGCTTCCTCGCTCGCCGCCACCCGTTCTACGAGGGCTACGCCACGCTGCCGGTCCGGTCCACACGCTCGTGCACCATCTCTTCGCGCTCATCGGGCTGTACGACATGAGCGATCTCTCACCGCTTGCGCGCAGGCTGTTCAACCAGGGTTTCGCCACCCTTCCGGTGGCCCTCCTCGGTTCCGCGGTCCGGGCGGGCCGAACGGCGGCGTGGCTCGGGAACATCACAGTTCCCCCGCGCCCTTCCAAGCGATGCTCGGCTTCTGCACGGAGGAGGAGCGCTCGCAGCTGGTCGCGCTGCGGTCCGTGCGGCCCCATCCGGAGTTGGCGCGGAGCATCGAGTTCATCAACGCGGACCTGGCCGGCATTTCCGGTGATCCCGCCGAGTACTGCGTCTTCCCCCACGGCGACCGATAGTCACGCGGCGCCCCTGCGGATCAGCTCGACCTGCTCCCACGTGGCGATCTCCTCCACGGCCACGCCGAGCTCGGCGGCCAGCTCCTCGAGCTTCTCGCCGATGGTCCCGTAGCTCTCGCGCCACCAGAAGGGGTGTGTGAGCAGCTGCAGGCGGTTCACCGCCCGGCCGGCGAAGAGCGCCTCCACGTCCGTCCCGCGCCAGTCCTGGTTCGAGTCGGAGACGTAGGCGATCTCTTCGAAGAAGCGCGGGCCGTATACGTTCACGAGACCGTCCGGCAGCTCGATCCCGCCGACCGTCCGGCGCCCCGGCATGTGAAAGGACACCGCCGTGACCGCGTGGCCGAACAGCGCCTCCAGCCGCCGGGCGTCGCGCTCCACGCCGGCGACCACGTCGGCATCGGACGAGATCTCGCTCGCGTCGAAGTGCAGGCCGAGCCAGTGCCCGGCCTCGAGGACCGCCTCGACGAATGCCCTGTGCGGCTCGACCTCCACCGAGTACCAAGGACAGGTCACGTGAAAGCAGTAGGTGGCGGACACGCCGAGTTGCCGCTCGATCTCCGCCACCGGGAGCGCGCGACGGGGCGAGTAGTCGATGTCGTGACGGAGCACCACGAACGGCGGCTCGCCGTCGAGGTCCTCGAAGCCGAGGAACCGGTATCCGGACTCGAGCGCCTGTGCGAGGTGCTCGGAGTAGCGCGCCAGGGTGAACGGCTCGGCGCTCATGCGCTCGCGGTCACGTCGCCGAGGGTCAGCCTCATACCCTCGGAGAACCGCAGGTGGTCGGTGTTCGGGAAGCGCTCGTTCATCCGCGTGAGATCCGCGACGAGCCCACCAGGCTCGTCGTCCGTGAGCGGCTCGAACACGGGCTCGGTGCCGAGCTCGCGTGCGATCGTCTCGACCACCTCCCGCACGCCGAGCGCCTCGGGCCCTCCGACGTTGACGATCTCGCACCCGGGGCGCGTGCTCGCTGCCGCCGCGTGGAGCACGCCCGCGACGTCGCGGACGTGGATCGGGCTCAACATCAGACCGCGCTCGCCCTCGAGCGTCACGGGCATGCCGCCCCTAACCCGCTCGATCAGCTCGGCGATCAGGCGGCGGCGCTGCCCGGCGCCATAGGTCGTGAATACCCGAAGCACGGTGCTCGCGACCAGGTCCGAGTAGGCGCCGACGAGCAGCTCGGCGCTGCGCTTGGACGCGGCGTAGAACGAGGACAGATCCAGGGGCGCGTCCTCGTCCAGCGGCCCGTGGCCGCGGCGGTACACGGAGGCCGTGGACGCCAGCACGAATCGGCCGGCTCCGTGATGGCGTGCGTAGTCGAGCAACCGGGCCGTCGCGGCGACGTTCACGTCCACGACGTCGTCGGCGTGCTCGGGAAAGTCGCGGTCGAAGCGCGACTGCGCCAGGTGCACGACGGCGTCCACGCCGCCGGGGAGCCGGCGCTGAAACCCGGCCTCCGCGAGGTCGGCCTCGAGCCACTCGACGCCCGGCACCCGCTCGGCCCACGCGGGGATCCCGCGGCGGGTCACCGCTATCAGCTCGGTTCCGACAGGGATATCACTCAGGCATTCATGGCCGAGGAAGCCGGCAGCCCCCGTCAGCAGGAGCCTCATCGCCGCCGCTCGATCGCGGTCACCGTTCCGCGACGGCCTTGAAGAAGTGGTTCGACCGGAACTCGTCCACGGGCAAGTCCTCCCGGGCGATCACGCGCAGTCCCGATTCGTCGAGCAGGTCCGCCGTCTGGGACGCGTCAAGCCGCTTGATGTGGAAGAGATCATCCGCCCCCGGAGGTCTCACGAGCGAGCGGTACCACTCCGGGGACACGCTCGGCGACGGAGCCCCGGGGCGCTTGTGTCCGATCCACGCGTCGATCGTTCCCCCTGGGGCCAGCACGCGCGCGGCCTCGGCGATCGCGGCGCGCGGATCCACGAAGTGATCGAGCGTGGTGGCGAACAGGACCTGGTCGAAGACACCGCTCCGGAACGGAAGGTGCTCCGCGAGCGCCCGCAGCTGGGTGTAGCCGGCTGGGCGCTCGCCCACGAGCGGGTCAACGCCCACGAAGCGCGTGCCGGGCGCGTAGTCACGGAAGTAGGAGGGCCACTCCTGCGGCCCGCATCCGACGTCCAGCACAAGTCCCGCGAGACCGCAGAACCGCGCGAACGCCGTCGCGTCCTCCCGCTGCCCGACGGCGATGTTGCGCTCGGGGTCCTCCTCGTATCCGACGCGGCCGTTCTCCTGAACGCCCTGCCAGGTCGTCCACATCTCGGAGGACCACAGCTCGCGGGGAGGCGTGAGATCCCAGCCGTACGGCAGCGCCGGGTAGCGCGCCTCACATTTCTCGCACCGGCCGTCGAGGCCGAGCTCGATCGCTAAGCTCGCCCCGCAGCGCGGGCAGGCCGCGGTCCGGTTGAGGTCGTCGATGGTGAGCCCACCCGCGCCGAGTGAGTTCGTATGCGCCCCTGTCATGGGCGCCCTAGGGTACCTGCGACCTTCATGTGCGGCTTGGCCGGCATCCTCAACCTCGACGGAGACCCAGTGTCGCCCGTCGTCCTGCGCGCGATGTGCGCGGCGATCTCCCACCGAGGCCCGGATGGGGATGGTGTGTACAGCGACGGCGCGATGGGCCTTGCGCACCGGCGCCTCGCGATCATCGACCTGTCACCGGCCGGGCACCAGCCGATGGCGAGCCCGGATGGCCGGCACGTGCTCGTCTACAACGGCGAGGTCTACAACTTCCAGGAGCTGCGGGGCGAGCTCGAGGCGGCGGGCTTCAGGTTCCGTTCGCGAAGCGACACCGAGGTCGTGCTTCATGCGCTCACGGCGTGGGGGTCGGACGCCCTCGAGCGCTTCAACGGGATGTTCGCGCTGGCCCTCTGGGACACGGAGCGGAGGCGACTCCTCCTCGCTCGCGACCGCTACGGGATCAAGCCGCTCTACTGGGGCCGCCTGGGAGAAGCGTTCGTCTTCTCGTCCGAGGTGAAGGGCTTCTTCGCCCACCCCGCCTGGCGCGCCGAGCCGAACTTCGAGGCGCTGCTCGAGTACTTCACCTTCCAGAACCTGTTCACCGACCGGACGTTCTTCCGCGGCGTCAGCCTGCTCCCCGCCGGGACCGTCATGGAGGTCGCCGTCGACACCGGCGTCGGCGAGCCTCGCAGGTACGCGGACCTGTCGTTCGTGGAGCCCGACGACGGCGGCGACGAACGCGAGTATCTCGAGGAGCTTCATCGCCTCTTCCGCCAAGCGGTCAACCGCCAGCTGGTGGCGGACGTCCCGGTCGGCTCGTACCTGAGCGGCGGAATGGACTCGGGCTCGATAACCGCGGTCGCCGGAGGGCAGATCCCGGAGCTGAAGACGTTCACGGTCGGGTTCGATCTCCACTCGGCGTCGGGAATGGAGCTCGCCTTCGACGAGCGCGAGAAGGCCGAGCACCTCTCGTATTTGTTCGGAACGGAGCACTACGAGATGGTTCTCAAGGCCGGGGACATGGAGCGCGTGATGCCGCGGCTGACGTGGCACCTGGAGGAGCCGCGCGTCGGCCAGAGCTACCCGAACTTCTACGCGGCGCAGCTGGCCTCGAAGTTCGTGAAGGTGGTCCTCTCGGGCGCGGGCGGGGACGAGCTGTTCGGCGGCTACCCCTGGCGGTACTACCGGGCGGTCGTCAACGACGACTTCAACCACTACATCGAGAAGTACTACCGCTTCTGGCAGCGTCTGCTGCCGGAGTCCACGCTCGAGGAGATGTTCAGGCCGATCGCCCACGAGGTCGGGAGCGTCTCGCCGCGCGAGATCTTCCGCGACGTCTTCTCCGAGCACCCGATCCAGCTCCGCCGTCCCGAGGACTATGTCAATCAGTCGCTGTACCTCGAGGCGAAGACGTTTCTCCACGGCCTGCTCGTGGTCGAGGACAAGCTCTCGATGGCACACGGCCTGGAGACCCGGCTGCCGTTCCTCGACAACGACCTGGTCGAGTTCGCTCAGCGCGTGCCCGTGAGGCTCAAGCTGGGGAACCTCGGCGAGGTGGTGCGGCTGGACGAGAACGAGCCCGGGCCCAAGACCGAGCGCTTCTTCGAGCGCGCCCGGGACGGCAAGCTGCTGCTCCGCCAGGGCATGGCGCGGTACATCCCACCCGAGGTCACCCAGCGCGAGAAGCAGGGGTTCTCGGCGCCCGACGCAAGCTGGTTCCGGGGCGAGAGCATCGACTACATCCAGCGCCGGCTCCTAAACGGGGACGCGTCGCTCTACGAGTTCTTCGACCGGGACACCGTGCGCGGGCTCGTCGGAGAGCATCTCGCCGGGAAGGCGAACAGGCGCCTCTTGATCTGGTCACTCCTCTCGGTGGAGGAGTGGTGCCGGACGTTCCTCGACGTTAGGTGATGCCGAGGAGGGCGCGCGTGCCCTCGAAGCCGCAGCTCATCAGCGCGTCGACCACCGACAGACCCTCCACGGGCTCCGCCGCGAGCTGCGGATAGCGCGGATGCTCGAAGCTCTGGTAGCGCAGCTCGAGGCCCGCCTCCGCGAACAGGTCGTCCTCCTGATAGCCGGAGGCGCCGCCGCCGGCCAGATATCCCGATCCGCCGACCGCGCGGGTCAGCTCGACCAGCCGCCGCGTGCCCTCCGCCTCGACCCCCAGCTCGGAGCTGGGTACGAGCTTTCCCGTGTCGAGCCCCAGGGCGCCCGCGACTCGCCGGATCCCGACCTCGTTGAACTCGGCGAGGCACCGCGTCCGCAGCTCGATCAGCTCGGCGACCAGCGGCATCGTCTCGTCGAATCGTGGCGCCCGCCGGTAGCTCTGCTCGATGGTCGTCACGAGCTTGCGCCGCCAGGGGCCGGACTCGTCTATGCACATCTCGTTGATCGCGCGCGTGCCGTGGTACGAGCGGTCGACCGGCACGGTCACCCACGCCGGCTCCCGCGACACGAGCATTCGAACGCGGTTGGTCCACGTGCCGCCCTTCTTGGGAAACTGGGCGTCATCGAGCAGGACGAATGCGTCTGCGCGTGCCATCTTGTCGAAGAAGCCGAGCCACGGAAGGAGGTTCGGCTGGTGGATCGCGACGAGGCTCGTCACGGGGCGGCCCGCGTCTCCTCCCCGTTCAGGACTCCCATCACGACCACGTCCCGGGCCGACCCGTCGACATGGACCGCCTGGCGCAGCAAGCCCTCTCGAAGGAACCCGGCCTTCTCATAGCAGCGGATCGCCGGCGCGTTGTCGGCGAACACGCTCAGCTGCACCCGCCGCAGGTCGAGGTCCGCGAAGGCGTGGCGCAGCAGCAGCCGCACGGCCTCGGTCCCGTGACCCTGCCCCCGATCGCCGACGTCCGCGATCCGGATCTGAAGCTCCGCGGTCCGGTGAACGGGGTCGATCGCGAGGAGCTGGCACGACCCGATCAGCCGATCGTCAGCATGACGGCGGATGCCGAAGATGACCACGTCCCCGCGGCTCCGGACGTCCTCGAACCAGGCGACGTGATCGGGTTCGTGGACGGGCCGGTAGCGCGCGTTGAGAACGGCCAGGTCGCGGTCGTTGATCCACGCGAACAGCGCGGGGGCATCCTCGGTGCGAAGCGGCGCGAGAACGACGTGCTCCCCCTCGAGCATGGTCACCGGAAGTCGTTCGTCCCCGGCTCGCCGGCGAGCAGTCCGCGGTAGATCGCGTCGAAGCGCCGTCCGGCAGCCTCGGCCGAGTGCCACTTCAGCGCGAACTCCCGGCTACGGCGCCCGATTTCGCGCCGCTTCTCGGGATGCTCGATGAGGTCCACGAGCACGTCTCGAACCGTCTCGGGAGTGGCGCTCACGATCGGCAGCTCGTCGGCATAGTCGGGTATCTCCGCGCGCATCTGCTCCAGCCACTCGGGCCGCAGGTAGCAGACCACGGGCTTGCCGAGCATCATCCCCTCGCGCACGCCGGCGCCGAAGAAGCCGTAGGTCAGCATGTCCACGACGATGTCGGCCTGCGCCTGGTAGAAGCGCAGCTCCCGGTTCGGGACGTCCTGGAAGAAAATCAGCTCGACCTTGTGCCCCGCCTGCTTGAGCTGCTCGATCAACGGCAGGTAGACGTGGGTCGACTTCAGATTGCGAAAGGTGCGCGGCTGGCTGCGGCTCGAGGCGTTGCCGACGGCGTGGTAGATCGTGACCGTGTCCTCCGCGAACGGCAGCCGGTAGTTGGCCGGAAGCATCAGGTCCGGGTGCCAGAAGTCCGGGTCGAGGCAATAGAACTCGGGCACCTCGTGGATACGCCCGTCCAGGTTGTAGTCCGCGCGGTTGCCCCCCAGCAGCACCTGAAAGTCCGACATCTCGTTGCGGAACCGCCCCCACGCGAGGTTGCGCTCGTCACTGCACACGGACGGCATCTCACGCCAGGGGCAGTCGCTGCAGACGGGCCGCTCTCCCCACTCCGCGAACGATGTCTGGGACACGCCGTCGAGGCAGCCGTTGTTCGTGTACACGATCTTCTTCCCGAGCCGCTTGAGGAGCCTGATCTCGTCGCCCTCCCTGAAACGGCGCGCCACCCAGTCGTGCAGGGGGTTGCCGAACCGCATGGCATGGGCGTTGCTGAAATGGAAGATGTCGTAGTTGCGGGCGGCCCGGAGGTAGAACCGCAGGTGGCGCGGCACGTTGAAGCGGCCGTACTCGAGCCTGAAGTCCTCCCCGTGGAAGTAGATCTGCGCCTCCGGGTGCGGATCCCAGTTCAGCACGTCCGCCTTCCAGCCCAGGCCGCGCAGCGCGCGCGACAGGTACCAGGCGTTGTAGTACGCCTGACCGACGTACAGCACACGCCCTGGGGCGTCGGATCGAGCCGTCACGAGCGGAGCGCGGGGGCGTTGGCCGGGCGGATTGCCCAGTCCGTGGGCGTGCGCACCGAGCCGCGCACGACATTCCACGGGTAGCGGTCGCCGCTGCCCTCCGCGACGTTGAGGGCCGAGAACGTGAGCACCTGCTCGACGTAGTCCCACGTGAGTCCACGCGCCCGGTGGAGTCCGACGTCGAGCGTGAAGTCCCCCGGCAGGAGCGTCGTGTCGATCCCCACCTCGACCACCCACGTGCCCGGCTCGAGCGCGAAGGGCGGTCGGTCTCCGTCGATGTTGTGCACGGTGATCACGCGAGAGCCGTCCGGCCCGCAGATGCCCAGCTCGACCACTCCGTCGTCGATCGGCTCGCCGACCTCGAACGTCAGCCTCAGCGAGAAGCCCTGGCCGAGCATCACCTGGTCCACGGGCTCGTCGCCGGCGACCATCTCCACGCGGCGAAGCCGCGCATCCCCCGTACCGACCCGCGGGACGTCGTTCCCGATCTCCGCCACGCCCTGGTGCTGATGTGAGCCCACGCGCCTCAGATAGGCGGCGATCACGTCCTGGCTCGGCCCCTGCGCCGCGATCTCGCCCTGGTGGAGCCAGTACGAACGCGAGCACAGGCGCTGTACAGCGGACAGGTTGTGGCTGACGAACACGATGGTCCGGCCCTCGTCGTCGGCCACGTCGCGCATCTTGCCCAGGCACCGCCGCTGGAAGTCCGCGTCGCCGACCGCGAGCACTTCGTCGATCAGCAGGATCTCCGGCTCCAGGTTGGCGGCGACCGCGAAGGCGAGCCGCACGTACATGCCGCTCGAGTAGCGCTTCACGGGCGTGTCGATGAACGGCTCGATGCCGGAGAACTCGACTATCTCATCGAACTTGGCGTCGATCTCGCGCCGCCGCATGCCGAGGATCGCTCCGTTCAGGAAGACGTTCTCGCGGCCCGTGAGCTCGGGATGGAACCCCGTGCCGACCTCGAGCATCGTGGCGACCCGGCCCCACAGGGAGATGCGGCCCTCGGTCGGGGGCGTGATGTGCGAGAGGAGCTTCAGCAGCGTGCTCTTGCCGGCGCCGTTGGCACCGATCAGGCCGATGACCTCCCCTCGCTCTACCTCGAGTGACACATCGCGAAGCGCCCAGAACTCCCGGGAGCGCGCCGGGCCCGGCTTGGCGGCGGGCGCGCCCAGGAGGCGCAGGGGCGAACGAAGGGCGCGGCCGATCTGCTCGGAGAGCATCCCGGCGCGCGGCGCCTCCGCCGTCCCGAGCCGGTACGACTTGCCGACCCGCTCGACCTGGATCGCGCGCTGCGTGGCCACCTCAGATCACGTCGGCGAAGCTGCGCTCGGCGCGCTGGAAGAAGATCGCGCCGCCCACCAGGAGGACGGCCCCCGCGACCAGCGGGATCAACACGATCGAGCCGGGCCAGGAGCTGGAGGCGAACAGCATCCAGCGATAGAGCTCGAGCACCCCCACCATCGGGTTCAGCGCGTAGAGCGGCTGCAGGTCGTCCGGGACGAGGTCGAACGGATAGATGATCGGCGTGATGAAGAGGCCGACCATCACGATGAACGGGACGACGATCTGCACGTCGCGGTACTTCACGTGCAGCGCCGAGAGCCAGAGGCCGAGACCGAGCGCGACGGCGAGCGCGGTCGGCATCAGCAGGGGGAGGAGCAGGATCTGCGGGCCCACCTCGACCCCGTAGATCGCCATCGCGACGAAGACGATCGCGAGCGCGAAGATGAAGTCGAAGGCCGGCTGCACGACCGCGGCGAGCGGGATGATGATCCGGGGGAAGTAGACCTTCGAGATCAGCTCGGCGCCCGCCACCGTGCTCGTGGACGCGAGCGACATCGAGCTCGAGAAGAAGAGCCACATCACCATTCCCGAGAGCGCGAAGATGGGGTACTCCACTCCGTTCCCGGAAGGGACGTCCGCGAGGTTCCCGAGGAAGACGCTGAAGACGACGCCGAGCAGCAGTGGCTGCAGGATGGCCCACAGCACGCCGACGGCCGACTGCTTGTAGCGCACGGAGATGTCCCGGCGGGCGAGCTGTATGAACAGGTCCCGGTAGTGCCAAAGCTCGCGCGGGCTCGGCAGGCCGACCCGCGTCGCCGGCTCTATGACCTTCGTGGGAGGCGGAGCCGAGATCGTCGTCATGCCACGAGGGCCGAAAGCTCCGGCACGCGCTCCGCGTGCCTTGCCATACAGCTCTCGATCCAGCCGAGGTTCTCGCGCGTCCAGTCGATCGTGCGCTCGAGGCCCTCGCGCAGCGGGGTGCCCGCCTTGAATCCGAGCTCCCGCGCCGCCTTGTCCGTCGAGCCGAACCGCTGGCCCGAATGGTCCCAGTCGCGCGCCGCCTTCAGCGCGATGGGGGTCGGGTTCTCCGCGAGCTCGTTGACCAGCTCGGCGAGCTCGAGGATCGTCGTCTCGACGCCGCTGGCGAGGTTGTAGACCTCGCCGGCGCCACCGCGCGTCGCGCAGGCGATCAGGCCCTCCGCCATGTCCTCGACGTAGATGAGGTCGCGGGTCGCGATGCCGCCGTTCTCCACCGGCAGGGCCTCCTGCTTGAGCGCCTTGTATATGAATGTCGGCGTGACGTTGCGCCAGACCGTGTTGACGGTCCCGCGCCAGCGGCCCGCGCCCAGCACCTCGCCCGGCCCGTAGACGTTCTGGAACCGCGCCTTCACGACCGGCAGCCTGTGCCGCGACAAGTAGTAGTTCGAGTAGTACTCGCCGACGATCTTCGAGATCTGGTACGGGCTGTCCAGCCAGAGCGAGACGGGAGCGTCCTCCTGCGTCGCCTCGGCGCCCTCGAAGGTCTTCTCGGCGACGGTGCACCCCGCGGAGGCGTAGACCACGCGCCGCAGCCGGTCGTGGTCCTTCAGCGCCTCGTAGAGCTTCAGCGTCGTCAGTGTGTTGTGCTTGTGGTCGGCGAGCGGGTCGGCGATCGAGCTCTGGTTGCCGTGATAGGTCGAGAGGTGGAAGACGTAGTTGAGGTCGGGCGGCAGCTCGGCGAGGACGTCGTCGTCGTTGATGGACGCCTCGACGAACCGCACCGCGGGGTCGTCCGGCAGGTTCTCCCGCTCGGCCGAGAGCAGGTTGTCCACCACGAGCACCTCGCGTGGCGAGGCCGCGAGCAGCTTCTTGAGGAGATTCGAGCCGACGAACCCGGCGCCGCCGACCACGAGGATCTTCTGCTGTTCTTCCAACACGGCCGCCGAGTGTAGTCGGCGCTCCGCAACCCCTCGCCGACGGCCGCGTTGTTCGCAAGAGTGGACAGGGTGGGCTTGCGTCGCTTGGCAACGGCAGGAGCGCTGACGGCGACAGCCCGCGGCCTAGTGGTCGGCTCCCAGCCCGCGGCGGCGGCCTCGGGGGATCTCGATCCGGCGTTTGGCGTGGGGGGCAAGGTGACGATCCCGTTCGGCAGCGGTGACGACATCGCCCGCGCCGTCGCGGTGCAGCCCGACGGGCGCGTCGTGGTCGCGGGCTCGACCACGGTCAACGGCCAGCGGGACATCGCCGTCGCTCGCCCTGATGCCGGACGGCGCGCCCGACCCGAGCTTCTCGGACGATGGCCTGGTGACGACGCCGATCCTCCCCGGCGACAGGTGGGACGAGGCGTTTGCGGTCACGCTGCAGCCGGACGGGAAGATCGTCGTCGCGGGCCAGGCCGGCCAGTTCGCGGTCGTCCGCTACGACTCCGACGGCACGCCCGACGACACCTTCTCCGACGACGGCGTCCAGACGGTCGACATCGGCGCCGGGAACTCGACCGCGTTCGGGGTCGCGATCGACACCCTCGGCAGGATCGTCGTGGTGGGGGACGCCCGTGCCTCTAATCCGGTCAGCAACGACGACGCCGCGTTCGCGCGGCTCACGCCGGCCGGCGACCCGACTCGCCTTCTCCGGCGACGCATGCTCACGATCGAACTGACTGGGGACGGGGGCGACCACGTCGCCGCCGTCGCGCCGCTCGCGGACGGCGGCTTCGTCGTCGCCGGCTTTGCCGCGCACCTTGGCCCGCCCGGAAGCCAGGCCCTGGCGATGCGCTTCTCCCAGAACGGCGACCTGGTGCCCGACGGCGTGTCGCGGTCCGGGAGACTCCTCGGGTCGGGCGCCGCCATCCAGGCGCTCGCCGACGGCAGCGTGGTGATCAGCGGGGGCGCGGCCCCGCCGGCGCGCGTCCGGGTAATGCGGCTGCTGCCGAACGGCCGGTACGACACCTCGTTCTCCGGCGACGGCGAGGACTCGGTGCAGATAGTCGCCGGCACGCCCGACCCCATCTTCCAGACCGGGCAGAGCGTGGCGGTTCAGGGCAGCGGCAGGATCGTCGTCGGCGTATACGCGCAGAGCGGTGCCACCGGGCCGCACGCCGCCTTTGGGCTGCTCCGCTTCCTGCCTGGGGGCGAGCTCGACCCATCATTCGCGGGCGACGGCCGGCAGGCCACCAGGTTCGGCCCCGGCGACGCGTCGCTCTTCGCGGTCGCGCTCCACGGACCGGACCGAATCCTGGCGGCGGGGACGGAGGGGCTCGGGACCGGCGACGCCGACTTCGCGCTCGCCCGCTACGACGGTGGGGTTGGCTCCGGCACGGGCGGCGGCTGCCCGGTCGCGAGGGGCAACCGCGGCCCGGACTCGGACATCCGCCGGCTGCGGCGGCGCGTCCGGGCGCGCACCCGATCCGGTTCAGGGGCACCGCGCGCGACGACGTGCGTGTCGCCAAGGACGAGATCGCGCTGCTGCGGACGCCGCCGGGGCGGCGTGGGCGCCGCCTCTGCCGGTGGCTCCTCGAACCGCCGCTCCCATTTCAGCTCCCGCCTTCGCTCGCGCGGGAGGAGCGCGCCCGGCGGCGGTCGTTCGTGCGGCGCGCGGAACGCGCAGATGGCGGCTGCTGCTCCGGCGCGGGCTGCCGCCGGGACGCTACGTCTTCTACAGCCGCGGCCACCGACGACCGCGGCGTGAGCGAGCGCAGCTTCAGCGCGCGCGACCGCAACCGCGCCACGTTCGTCGTGTGCCGCCCCGGCCGGTGAGCGCCGTGGCCGCTACTCGCCGACGCGCAGGTGCGTGAACGTCTGCGAGATGCCGAACTCCCGGTAGTAGTCGATCGCCATCCGCACGCCGTCCGCGAGCGACGTCTTCGGCTCCCAGCCGAAGTCCTGGCGGATCCGCGAGGGGTCGAGCAGAATCGTGAAGGCGTCGTCCGGGTTGCGCGGCCGCACCTCCACCTCCTCGTCGAGCTCCACCTCGGGCAGCGCCGCCAGCGTCGCGTCGAGAAGCTCCTTGATCGAGAAGTCCGAGCCCGACGACACGTGGTAGTGCCCGTGGCCCTTGCCCTCCACGACGGCCTGCACCACGACGTCGATCAGGTCGTCGACGAAGATGAAGTCGCGCCGCGTGTCCATCACGAACACCGGCTTGCCCTCGGTCAGGCGGTGGTAGAAGGTCGGGAGCGGGCCGGAGATGTTGCGCGGCCCGTACGCGTTGGCGAGCCGGAACGAGAGGAAGTCGAGCCCCGACATCTCGATGTACTGCTCGCCCGCCGTCTTCGAGATCGCGTAGCTCGAGTCTGGGCGGACCGGGTGGTCGAGCGTCACCGGCTGCTCCGACGGCGTCGTGCCGTAGCAGAGCGCGGTCTGGAAGTAGAGCAGCCGCTCGACTCCGGCCGCCTTGGTCGCCTTGACGACGTTCGCGGTGCCGAGGCTGTTGGTCAGCACGTCGGCGCCCCACGCGTCGGGGTCCTTGTACGAGGCGGCGGCGTGGACGACGAAGTCCGGGCCGAAGCGCTCGAACGTCTCGGACACCACGCGGGCGTCCTCGATCGTGTCCTCGACGATCGTCAGGCCGTCGCGCTCCTCCAGGTTGTCGCGCCGGCCGGTCGCGTAGTTGTCGAGGACGAGGACCTCGTGCTCCTCAGCCAACAGCCGATCGGCGAGATGGGAGCCGATGAAGCCGCCCCCGCCCGTGATCAGGACCTTCACTGAGCGTTCCTTTCGTCAGCAGATTCTTGAACTCGTGCTCGCGATCGTGGAACAGGCGCTGCCACAGCTCGAGGCAGAGCAGCCCCCAGGTCTGCCTTCCGAAGCGGTTCTCCCGCTCGAGGCCGGCGAGCACGCGCCGGTTGTCAAACAGCTCGCGGCCGAGCGCCTGGGGACTCGAGAAGACCTCGGTCACGAACTCGCTCGCCCGGCCCCGGAACCACTCCTGGAGCGGCACCGGGAAGCCCATCTTATCGGTGCGGTTCGCGATCATGTCCGGCACGAGCGAGCGGGTCGCGCGCTTGTACACGTGCTTCATCGTCCCGTCGCGGAACTTCACGTCCGCCGGGATCGTGGCCGCGAGCTCCACGAGCTCATGATCCAGGAGCGGAACGCGCGACTCGAGCCCGTGGGCCATGCTCACGCGATCCTCCACCTGTAGCAGCGCCGGCAGCAGCGTCTTGAAGTCGAAGTGGGTCATCTTGTCGAAGTAGGACTCATGGCCCACGTTGTGGCCGTTGAAGATCTCCTTGAAGGTCTCGAACGGCGAGTACCCGCCCAGTGAGTCGATGTCCACCTCGCCGTCGAGGTGTGGTGCGCGGTTGATGAGCCGGAAGTAGCGGGCGTCGAGGTCCTCGAACAGGCCCTCGCGCCAGAACTCCTTGAGCAGCGGCTTGTAGCCGCGCAGCGCGACCAGGTTGGGGATGATCGACTCGTAAGTAACGACGAAGTTGCCGCTGTGCATCGTGCCGTCGATGGCCGCCTTGATGCACTGCTCGAAGTAGGCGATCAGGTACCGGGTGTAGCCGCCGAAGATCTCGTCGCCGCCCTGGCCGCCGAGGATCACCTTGACCTCGCGGGCGGCGGCCTGGGACACCACGTACTGGGGGAACGAGCCCGGCCCCGCCGCCGGATAGTCCATGTGGTAGACGACGCTCTCGATCGCCGAGAGGAAGTCGTCGGCGCCGATGTCCACCTCGCGCAGGTCGAGCCCCTGCGAGTCTGCGAGTGCGCGCGCGAAAGGGCTCTCGTCGTAGCGCTCGTCCTCGGGGAAGCGGCCCATGAACGCCTTCATCTCGGCGCCCTCGTGGTTGCTCGCGAGCGCCGCGACGGTGCTGGAGTCGAGGCCGCCGCTCAGGTAGGCGGAGACGGGGACGTCGCTGCGCAGGTGGAGCCTGACGGACTCCGCGAGGAGGGCCTCGACCCTCTCTTCAAAGTACTTGGCCGTGTGGTCGTAGTCGAGGTCGTAGTAGACCTCCCAGTAGCGCTCCGCGACGACCGTCCCGTTCCGGATCCGCAGGCGGTGGCCGGGGAGCAGCTCGTTGACGCCCTCGAAGAGCGTCTTACCGGCGAGGCAGAACTGGAACGCGAGGTAGTCCTTCAGGCCCTGGAGGTCGGTGCGGATCGCCGGCAGGAACGGCAGCAGCGCCTTCGCCTCCGACGCGAAGTAAAGGACATCGCCGACCTGCGCGTAGTAGAAGGGCTTGATCCCGAAGCGGTCACGGGCGCAGACCAGCTCCTGCTCCATCTCGTCCCAGAGGGCGTAGGCGAACATGCCGCGAAGGCGGTCGAGCGAGCCGGCGCCCCAACGGTCGTACGCCCGCATCAGCACCTCGGTGTCGCAGTCCGTGCGGAACGACCCGCCGAGCTGCACGCGCAGCTCCGGGTAGTTGTAGATCTCCCCGTTGTAGGTGACCCAGCGCCCGGCCTCGTCGCGCATCGGCTGGTGGCCGGCGGGCGTGGGATCGATGATCGCGAGGCGGCGGTGCCCGAATCCGACGTGTCCCCGCTCGTGGGTCCACACGCCCGCGTCGTCCGGCCCGCGGTGCGCGATGAGCTCGCTCATCACCTCCAGCCGGGCGTTCAGATCGGGGATCTGCTCACCCCGCAGGTTGATTGCGCCGCAAATACCGCACATGAGTCGCCACGGTATAGCGCATGACCCCGACCGGAGTTGCGGCGTCGCCCGCGCGCAGCGCAACTCCGTCTGCCGTGGGTGGTTTCGTGACCCTGCTAACTATTCCGCCCTCATGATCCGCAACACCAGCGACGAAGTCACGATCGCCGTGGTTGGCCTCGGTTACTGGGGCCCCAACCTGGCGCGCAACTTCGCGGCCCTGCCCGGGTCGGAGCTGCGCTGGGTGTGCGACGGCTCGCTCGAGCAGCTCGAGCGCATCGCGCCGCGCTTTCCGGGGGCGCGCACGACGAGCTCGCTGGACGAGGTGCTCGCCGACGAGCGGCTCGACGCCGTGGCGATCGCCACGCCGGTGCCCACCCACGCGGCGCTCGCGAAGCGGTGCCTCGAGGCGGGCAAGCACGTGTTTGTGGAGAAGCCGCTAGCTCAGTCCGGGGCGGAGGCGGCCGACTTGGTCGACCTCGCGGCAGAGCACGGCCGCACGCTGATGGTCGGACACCTACTCGAGTACCACCCGGGACTCGAGCGGCTCAAGGACCTGGTGGACTCGGGCGCGCTGGGCGATATCCACTACATCTACGGAAACCGTCTCAACCTCGGCAAGCTCCGGGCGGACGAGAACGCGCTCTGGTCGCTCGGCGCCCACGACGTCTCGGTGGTGCTGCGGCTCGCGGCAGAGGAGCCGCTCGAATGCCACGCGCACGGCGAGTCGTACATGCGCGAGGGCGTCGAGGACGTGGTGTTCTGCTACCTGCGCTTCCCGTCCGGCCTCGCGGCGCACCTCCACCTGTCCTGGCTCGACCCGCACAAGGAGCGCCGCTTCACGGTGGTCGGGTCGCGCCGGATGGCCACGTTCGACGACATTGCGGTTGAGCGGAAGCTGACGGTCTACGACAAGGGCTTCGACCAGAAGTTCGAGGGTTACGGGGAGTACATCCAGCGCTCCGGCGACGTCTGGTGTCCCCAGGTGCCGAACGACGAGCCCCTCCGCATCGAGTGCCGCCACTTCGTCGGGCGCGTGCTCGACGGCATGCCGCCCCGCTCCGACGGAGCCGCCGGGCTGCGGGTGGTGCGCGTGCTCGAGGAGCTTCAGCGCTCGCTGGACTCGCGAACCGTGCACGCCGCCGCGCTCTAGCGGTGGAGACCATCCTCGCGTTCATCTGGGCGCCCGCCGTCCTCTATGCGCTGACGCTCGCGCTCGGCCTGCTGGCCGAGGCGGTCCTGCGGATGCGGCTCCCGAACGCGCTGCTCGCGCCGACCGGCCTGGCGATTCTCATCGCGCTCGTCATGCCCCTCTATCGGCTCGGCGCCGGCTGGGAGATCGCGGTGGCGGCGACGTTGGCGTGCGCACTCGCCGGCCTCCTCCTCGCGCGGCCCAGCCGCGACCGGCTGAATCCGGGCGCGGCTGCGCTGGCGGCGCTGGCGGTGTACGGGCTCTACATCGCGCCGGTGGCGCTGACCGGGCACTGGACCTGGGCGGGCTACAACTTCGTGAACGACACGTCTTCCAACTTCGTCTGGGCGGAGCTCTTGGCGCGCCAGGGTGTGTCGCTCCCCGCGGTGGTCGACTCGACTACGGCGAGCATCGAGGCGAACTCGGTGACCCTCGGCTACCCGATGGGCGCGCACGCGCTGCTTGCGACGCTGAAGCCCCTCACCGGCGCAAGCGTCCCAGCGATGTACCAGCCCGTGATCGCCGCGACCGCCGCGCTCGCCGCAATGGCCATGACTCAGCTCGGTCAGGCGGCCGGCCTGCGCCCGCGGCTTGCCGCCGTCGCGGGCACGCTCTCCGTCGCGGCCGTGCTCCTCTACCGCTACGCGCTGCACGGAGCAATAAAGGAGGTGCTCGTCGTGGCGCTGCTCGCCACGGCGGCCGCCCTCGCACGCGAGGCCCTAGATCGCGGACTCGACTTCCGCGTGGCGATCCTGATCGCGCTTTGCGCGGCCGCGCTCCTGCACGTCTTCAGCGCGGTCGGGGCGCTCTTCGCGCTCGTGCTGGGGATACTGCTGCTGGCGGTCGCGCTGCTGGAGGGTCGCAACCTGCGTGCGGTCGGTCGCCTGGCCGTCGCGGGCGCCGTGATCGGCGTTGCGGCGGTGGCCGCGAACCTCTCGGACGTCAAGCACTTCGCCGATCACGCGGGCGACGCCTTCGCGAGCTCGGGCGGGGCGAGCACCGCCTACATGGGCCACCTGCTGCGCCCGATCCCGCTCGTGGAGTCCGCAGGGGTCTGGCTGGCCGGCGACTACCGCGGCCCGGTGGGGAGCGAGGCGGACGTGCCTAACGCGGTGGCGATCGCGCTCCTGGTCGTCCTCGCCGCCATCGGCGTCGTGCTCGAGCTGCGCGGGAGGCGGCCTGCGGGCCTGGTTCTCTTGATCCCTGCCGCCGTCGTGGCGGCCATGCTGATCCCGCAGCTCTCCCCGTACGCTGGCGCGAAGCTCCTGGTGGTGCTCTCGCCGGCCATCGTCCTGGTGGCGGCGCTCGGAGCGCTCCGGCTCGTGCAGGACGGCTCCCGGCGCGTGGCGCTCGGCGCGGGGACCGCGCTCGCGGTGGCCGGACTGGGCCTAGCGGCCTCCGTGGGCATCGCGTACCGTTACACGACGCTGGCGCCGCCCGGGCGCGTGGCCGCCATGGAGGACGCGGCCGACCACGCGCGGGGCGGCGGCGTTTGGCTCGTGGACGAGTGGGAGGAGTTCGCCAAGTACTTCATGCGCGACGTGAAGGTGAACGCCGCGTTCGAGGCGGAGTCGCCGCGGCCGGCGGAGTTGCGCAAGTCCGGGCCGCTGTTCGGCCAGTACTACGACCTCGACGAGCTCACGCTGCCCTACGTCAATTCGTTCCCCGGGATCGTCAAGCGCCGCTCGCCGGTCGCGAGCAGGCCCCCCGGGGCGTTGCGTCTCGTGCACTCGAACGCGTACTACGAGGTCTGGCGGCGGCGACCCGGCGTACGCGTGGTCGAGCACCTGCCGCTCCAGCGGCTCGACGACGCCACGCTCCGGCCGAGCTGCTCGGCCGTGCGCCGGCTCGCGGCGGTGGCGCGTCAGGGCGATCGCCTCGTCGCGTCGACTCGCCCCGAGATCGTGACGCTCGAGCCGGCCACGCCCTCGCTGCGGCCGGACGGCTGGGTTCGCACCTCGCCGGATAGCGTCACGCCCCACGTGCCGGGTGAGGTCGAGCAGCGGCGCGAGACACCGGCGGGCCGGTTCCGTGTGTGGATGAAGGGCAGCTTCGGGCGCGGGACCATGGCCTACGTGGACGGCCGGCGGGTCGGCACCGCGAAGGGCATCAACACGCCCGAACAGTGGCTCGAGGTCGGCGAGGTGCGGCTGTCCGCGGGCGAGCACCGGCTGAAGGTGCGCCGGCCGCCGTTCGGAGTCGGCCCGGGCGACGCCTGGCGCGGCGAGCTGGGGCCGCTGGCGCTCGAGCCGGTCGCGCGCCCGCGCCTCGTGAGCATCGCCCCCGGCGAGGCCCGTCGTCTGTGCGGCCGCGAGTGGGACTGGATCGAGGTCGTGCGCGGGTGAGCGCGCCGCGCGACCCACAGCCGGGCGACGCCGGCGTCGAGGCCACCGGCGAGCGCCTGGTGCCCGAGCGCCAGCACGGCGAGCTGGTTCACGCCGAGCACCTCGTGCGCTACCGGCTCGCGGCGCAGCTCGCTCACTCGCGCCGGGTGCTCGACGCGGCCTGCGGCGAGGGCTACGGCACCGCCATGCTCGCGGCGGCGGAGGCGAGCGAGGCCGTGGGCGTCGACGTCGACGAGCCGACGATCGCGCACGCGGCGAAGCGCTACCCCGGCGCGAGCTTCAGCGTCGGTGACTTAACCGCGCTGCCCTTCGGCGACGGCCGCTTCGACCTGGTCGTCTCGTTCGAGACGATCGAGCACGTCAAGGAGCCCGAGCGCGCGCTCGACGAGCTGCGCCGGGTCCTCGCCGACGACGGCGTGCTCCTCATCTCCACGCCGAACAAGCACCGCTACCTCGTCGAGAATGAGTTCCACGAGCGCGAGTTCACCCACGAGGAGTTCGTCGAGCTGCTCTCGGCACGCTTCCCGGTGGTCGAGCTGCTGCTCCAGCACAACTGGAACGCATCGCTGATACTGCCTCCGGATGTCGCCGGCGACGCGGACGGCGAGCGCGCGCACGCACTCGAGCTCCGCAAGACGGCCGGCATCGCCCCCGGCGAGGAGCTCTACACGCTCGCGCTTTGCACAGGCTCGGGGAAGGTCCCGCAGCTCAATCCCCTCGGCGTGGCGGCCACGGTCGACGAGGCGCACGAGCTGGCCGCCCGCCTCCGCGCCGCCGAGGTGACCGCGGCGAGCTGGCACGACGAGTGGCAGAAGGCGAAGGCGATCGCCGAACACTGGAACGACGAGTACTGGGCCACGCGCAACTCGGTCTGGTGGCGCATCACCGCTCCGCTGCGGCGCGTCGGCGAACTCGTGCGGAGGCGCCGTGGCTGACCAGGTGACCGTGGCCATCCCGGTGCGGAACGGCGGCCCGCTGCTCGGCGAGACGCTCGCGGCGGTGCGGGCGCAGCGGCTCGAGCGGCCGGTGGAACTCGTGGTGGCCGACTCCGCGTCCACAGACGGATCTGACGAGCTCGCGCGGCGTCACGGGGCGCGCGTGATCGCCGTCGCGCCGGGCGAGTTCTCGCATGGCGGCACCCGCAACCTGCTCGTGGAGCAGTCGCGCGGCGACCACATCGCGTTCATCACCCAGGACGCCGTGCCGGCGCACGAGCGCTGGCTCGCGGAGCTCCTGGCCGGCTTCGACGCCGCCGACGACGTCGGGCTCGTCTTCGGCCCGTACCTGCCGCGGCCGGGAGCGAGCGTGATGGTGCGACGCGAGCTGAACGAGTGGTTCGCCGGGCTGGCGCCGGACGGCCGGCCGCGCGTCGAGCGCGGCGCGCCGCGAGCGGGCGAGCCGTACCTGCGCCGGCTCTTCTTCACGGATGCGAACGGCTGCCTCGCGCGGCGCGCGTGGGAGCGCGTGCCGTTTCGTCCGGTCGCCTACGCGGAGGACCAGCTGCTGGCGCACGACATGCTCGCCGCCGGGTACGCCAAGGTGTACCGCCCGGAGGCCGCCGTGATCCACTCGCACGACTACCCGCCGATCGAGCAGCTCCGCCGCTCGTTTGACGAGTGGCGCGGCCTGCGCGAGGTCCACGCCGTCGCCGCGCCCGCGGGGCCGCTGCGGGTGGCGCTCACCGTGCAGCGCCACGTGCGCGACGACATGACGCTGGCGCGCCGCGAGAGCGAGCGCGGCGCGCTGCTGCGCACCGCGGCGGGCTCGCTCGTTCATCACCTGATGCGAGCGCTCGGCGCGGCGCTCGGCGCCCGGGCGGAGCGCCTGCCGCCACGGCTGCGCGGGGCGCTGTCGCTGGAGGGCCGCGCCTGATGGGCGGCTCGAAGCTCCCGAAGCGCGCCCGCCGGCGCCCGTTCCTGAACGACCTGCCCCGGCGCGCGTACCTGACGATCAAGCACCACGGCTGGCGGGAGTTCGTCGCGCGAGCGCTGAGCGCGCCTTTCCGGCTCGTGGGCATGGAGCGAAGGGTCCGCGACCGCCTCAGCCTCTGGGTCGAGCACCGGCGCATGCGCGACTGGTACCGAAGCCAAGGACGGGCCGTGACGATCGTGATGCCCACCTACGGCGATCCGGCCACGACGATCGACGCCGTCGGCCGCCTGCGCCGGACCGTGCCGAAGGGCCGCGTGCGCATCGTCGTGGTGGACGACGGCAGCGAGGCGCGCCACCAGGAGCGCCTGCGCGGGCTGCCCGGCGCCGAGGTCGTCCTCGCGGACGAAAACCGCGGCTACGCGGCCAGCGTGAACCGCGGCGTCATCCGCGCGGCGTCGGGCGACGACGT
>Ga0126306_10000013_pt1 | contig 45325 bp, 45 predicted proteins | sample Plot27_FD_92592 | JGI IMG/M metagenome (GOLD analysis project Ga0126306, IMG submission 92592) | Serpentine soil microbial communities from UC McLaughlin Reserve, CA, USA - Plot27 | ecosystem: Environmental > Terrestrial > Soil > Grasslands | place: USA: UC McLaughlin Reserve, Lake County... | reverse complement strand
GGCCAGCTTGAGGTTTTCGATTCCATCCCCGCCGGCGACTACCAGGTGCTCAGGGTGCGGATAGAGAGGGGTAACTTCGTCGTCGGCGACGCCGTAACGGCCTCGATCAACCGGGTCAGGCGCCAGCAGATAGAGGCGAACCACACCGCCACCCACATCCTCCACTGGGCGCTCAGGACCGTTCTTGGCAAGGACGTCGTGCAGGCTGGAAGCTACGTCGGCCCCGACAGGCTCCGCTTCGACTACCGCTACGCCGGCAGGGTCGGGGAGGACGAGCTGGGGCGCATACAGGAACTGTGTCTGCAGAAGATCACCGAGAACCAGCCGGTAAGGTACTATACTACTACGCTCGAAGAGGCCCGTAACCTCGGGGCGATCATGCTCTTTGGCGAGAAGTACGGCGAGTTGGTGCGGGTGGTCGAGGTGGACGGCTTCTCGCGCGAGCTCTGCGGCGGGACGCACGTGCGGGGCACGGCGGAGATCGGGGCGTTCAAGACCACCTCCAACAGGAAGCACGGGGCCGACCTCTACCGCGTCGAGGTCATCACGGGCCGCGAGGCACTCTACTACCTCACCCGGGCTACCGAGAGGGCCGAGGAGGTAGCGGGCGCCTTACGGGTGGACCTGGATCAGCTCCCCGATGCTGTCGCCGGTCTGCGCGAAGAGGTCGGAGAGGCCCGGGATGCCGCCAGGGAGCAGACTCTCCGTAAAGGCCTGGGCGAGGTGAGCGACTTGGTGGAGAACGCCGAGCCCGTGAACGGCACGAAGGTCGTCACCGGCCAGGTCGTCGCGGCCGACGTCAGGAGCCTCCGTCAGATCTCCGACGACGTCAAGAACCGCCTCGGCGGACCCTCGGCCGTGGTCCTGGCCGCGGCGCTCGACGGGAAGGCCATACTCGTCGCGAACCTCCACCCGCAGGTCTCCCAGAGAGTAAAGGCCGGTGATATAGTCAGGGAAGTCTCGGACGTCCTCGGCGGCGGTGGCGGTGGCGGGCCGACCATGGCCCAAGCGGGAGGCGGGAATCTCGAGGCCATCCCTGAAGCCTTGGACAAAGTGCGCGAGATCTTGAGCCAACGGCTCGCGGGCTCCGAGGGTTAACCCCTGCCATCTGCCTCACACCACCGTGGGCGTATCGCTGCCCTCGACCTCGGTGACGTTCGCACCGGCATCGCCGTCTCTGATCCTGACGGCCTGATCGCACGCCCCCTGGACGTGGTCCCGAGCGCGGACATCACCGGGGTCCTGCGCCGGCTGGTCGAAGAGGGCGTCTCCGAGATAGTGGTCGGCGTTCCGAAGACGCTCGGCGGGGAAGTCGGCTTTCAGGCCAAGAAGGTTTTGGATAAACTGGACGCCCTGAGAAGAGAGCTGCCCTACGTACGCTTCGTGGAGTGGGATGAGCGTCTCACCACCCGGCTAGCCGTGGCCGGCACCAGAGCCCGTGGCGGAAAGAAGTGGGCCGGACGCGTAGACCACTTTGCGGCGGCCCGGATGCTGCAGGAATACCTGGGGTCGAGGGGGGCTTCTGAGGCGCTACGATAGTACGGACCGGGACGACCGCGAGATCGACGCGCGGCTGAGCGCGCTGCACCCCTCCGGCACCAAGCGGCGCCGGCGCAAGCCTCGGTCGAACACCGGGCCCACCGTGCCGGGCCTCCTGCTCGTCGTCGTTGCCCTGGGTGCCGCATCCCTCGTCTACGCCGCCCTAACCGGCGGGGGTGAGAGCGAGCCACCAGGACCCGCCAGAATAGATGTCGTAAAGGGCGACACGCTCTCGAGCGTCGCTGAGAAGCTGGAGCGAGCCAGGGTAATACCGAGCGCCTTCATGTTCAAGATGGAGGCCCGCGCGGGCGGGTACGGAACGGAGATAAAGATCGGGGAGTACACCTTCGCCCGCGGCGCGGAAAGCGAAGAGATACTGCGGAAGCTCACGGCCGGAGAGGTGGTGCCTACCCTGGCGATCACCGTCCCCGAGGGTCTCAGCCTCGAAGAGACCGCCCGGGAGGTCGCGGGGCAGAGCGGTGTCTCCGCCGCGGAGTTTGAGGAGGCTGCGAGGCAGACGGACTACGGTTACGGCTTTCTGGAGAACCCGGAGATCAAGAGCACAGAAGGCTTCCTGTTCCCGAAGCAGTACGAGTTCGAAGAGGGTACCAGGGCCCCGCAGATGGTGACCAGGATGCTGGAGCAGTACCTGATGGAGACCCAGACCATGGACGTCTCCAGTGCTAGGGAGCGGCTGAACCTGACGGAGTACGAGCTCGTCACCGTTGCGTCCCTGATCGAGAAGGAGGCCTCCAGGCCCGAGGAGCGTCCGTTGGTAGCGTCGGTGATCTACAACCGCATCCGCAGGGACATGCCGCTCCAGATCGACGCCAGCATCCACTACGCGCTGGACAAGCAAGGTGAGCAGCTCTCGCTCACCGACCTGAAGGTGAACTCGCCGTACAACACCTACGAGAATCCCGGCCTTCCACCCGGCCCCATCTGCAGTCCTGGCCGGGAGTCCCTGCAGGCCGCCATGAACCCCGCGGACACCGGCTACCTCTACTACGTGCTCAAGGCCAACGGTGAAGAGCACTTCTTTACCAGCAACTACAGAGAGTTTCTCGACGCCAAGGTTAGTGCCGGTCGCTGACCGGCGTGGTATGCGGATGGCCGAGCCATCCGCATACCACGCTTCTCAGCACGCTGCCTTTTCAGGCGGCGTTTCAGCATTTCGGCTTATTAGCTTTTTGTTTTGGTGTTGACCTGCCGTCGGACTTTGAACACGTTTTCGGTTCGCGGGCTCGTTCGTTTCTGAGTAATGCTCTGGGCGAGGTTCTCCATCCGATCGTGTCGGGGATGCACCTGCCATCCCCAGGAATCTGCAGGCGAGGCTAAAGCGCGGCGAGCGGGGTTCCGAAAAGTATCGATGTTCACGCGGGCCGGCTCGGTGCGCGCCGGTGTCTCGGCATCGCGGTCCGGCCCCCGTCCGCAGAGGAGAGGCTGCTCAAGGACGCCGGCGCCGCCATGTACCGCGTCACGAGAAACGGTGGCAACATATCACCGGTTCTATACGAAGGAAATGAATGCTTGAGACGCATAACCCTCTAGCAAGCGCTTCCCGCGGCGGTTACTCACGCGGCGAGGTTCGCGAATAGGGAGGTGAGCGCGTCGGAGGCGCGCAGGACTGTAAAATGGTTGCGTGCAACCTAGCAACGAAGGACCCGAAATGTACGGGGAGCTGGCATCCATAAAGGAGGTCGTAGGCCTCACGCCCGAGGAAGCCTTTGACTATGCAGGGACGTTTCTTGCGCGGTCGGGCTACGTTACCCTGGTGAGCCGCGACGTGTCGCTGACCGTCAAAACGCGACGAGCCGGGTCATCCTAAGGAGAGGGGGTACTTAACCTCACCGTGGTTGTTTACCCCAAGCCCCGCGGAGGCGTCTTGGTAAGGAAAAGGGCAACGACTAGGAGGAGATCCGCGAACGGCAATTCGAGTTCGCGGAGTGGGCAGAAGGCCTGCCCAAGTGAAGCGTGGTGGCGACGCTGAGCGAAGGTGAAACACATGAGATTACGCCCGCCCACCGACACGCGAACGGGGCAGAGGAGGCAGGGAGCGCATACGGCACCGGGCCGAGGTTAAGCTGAACCACGGCGGGCCACACGAAATGCACCGCATGCCGGACGAGCCGCGTCCAAGCTCCCGCTTCGGCAAAGCGTGCATAGCTTCGCTGGTGGCGTCGGTCGCCTTGTGCATAGTCCTGTTGGCTACGGTTTGGGTAGTCCGCGACCCCGGACAGCGGTATGCGGTTGGGCAGGAGGCCACCACACCTGCCCCCGCCACACCCACTACCGAGTCGCCTGCCTCGCCGTCGGCAATATACCCCTCGCATTTCCCGGAACTCAGCGAGGAGTTATTCTCAGCGTCGGCGTCCGCGGAGCCAGTACCGAGAGGCATCCCCGGCCTCAGGGTTACGGATGTGCTCGGCAACCTCTACCGCTTCCCCGTCGGAGGGCGCTTCGTCTGCCGGGGACCTGTACCCGGCGACGAGGCTGGATCCAATCTCTGGGTATGCTCGGTCCCCTCTGAAAGACCGCCACCGACCTATGAGGTCATCGTGGTAGGTGACGACCCCCGAACCGTTCTCTGGGTCCGGGCGACCGTCCGGGGAGCGTCCGAGGAGGCAGCGGCGGAGTTCTTCGGGTACGTCGCCGGGCTGTGCCTCCATGGGACCGACGAGCCCCTGAACTCGGAGGCGTGGGTCGAGGCTAACGTCGCCTCGGGTGGGCAGGTCTTCGCCGGAGGCGCGGAACTCTCAGTCTACGGCACCAAGGAGGAGAGGACGCTGCAAGTCGTAGCCAGCGACCGTTTGTAGTCCCCGCCTGCAGCGAGACATCTACGAATCCGAGGTCGAGGCCACCGCCAAGGCGACGACGACCACGATCATAGAGCCACCCATGATCGTGGTCGTCGTCAGCATCGTTGGCGGCATCGTAATTGTCATGTACCTGCCGATGTTCATGATCTTCGAGCTTATCAAGTAGCGACCTCGACCCCCGTTATTCGGGGCTCTTTTCTGTAGAATGATCAGACGCTGGCCGCTACGCGGAAAGGCACGTCGTTTGGCGTTCTGGGGTGAACTCGGAGACAGGGTGGTGGGGGCACCCTCGATACTCGCCGCCGATTTCGCCAACCTCGCCGACGAGGTGCTCAAGGCCAAGGAGGGCGGCGCGGAGCTCGTCCACTTCGACGCGATGGACAACCACTTCGTCCCCAACCTGACCATCGGGCCTGTTGTCGCCGCCTCGCTCGTCGAGGCCGTGGACCTCCCCGTTGACGCCCACCTCATGGTGAGCAACCCGGACAACCTGATCCGACCGTTCGTGGAGGCCGGGGTCGCGAGCATCTCCGTCCAGCCGGAGGCGGTGACCCACCTGCACCGGACCCTAGAGATGATCCGCGCCGGCGGCTGCGAGGCTGGTGTAGCCCTCAACCCGACGACCCCGCCCGAACTCATCGAGTGGGCGCTGCCCTACCTCGACTACGTCCTCGTAATGAGCGTCAACCCGGGCTTCGGCGGTCAGACGTTCATCCCCGAGATGGTCGATAAAGTCCGCCGCGTCAAGCAGATGACGGGCCTGCCCGTCCAGGTGGACGGCGGCATCACGGCCGAGACGGCTCCCTTAATGGTCGAGGCCGGGGCGCAGGTTCTTGTCGCCGGTTCGGCCGTCTACAAGGGAGACCCCGTCTCCGGGATGCGTTGGATCATCGAGGCCGGAAGAAGCGCTTTATAGCTGGTCAGCCGGTCGGCATTTCAGCTTGTGAGCTTTCCGCCGTTCGACTCATGATGCCAGGCCTTGCTCTGCGCGACGGCTGCGCACGGTGTGTTCGCTGCCTGGAGCTCTTGCTGCGAAGCGGACGAGCCGCCTGGAATCTTGGCGGCGTGCTGGCAAGCTGCTGGGCAGGGAGCGTTCCTTGTTGGAACGCTCCCGTTGTGGTATAGCTTCCAACGTAACTTTCGGGGGCGGGTGGAATTCCCGCACCGGCGGTGAGTCCGAGGGGAGACGTTGCCTCGGGAAGCCCGCGAACCTCCCGGGTCTGAGCCCGGAGGTTGAGCCGGTGAAGGCTTCTGAAGAGCCGTATTCCGGCGCCGACGGTGAGAGTCCGGATGGGAGAAAGGAAAGCTTGGCGAGGGATTCTTTCATGGATCTCGCCCGCTGCCTGGCCGAGCGCGGGCGTTACACGGTGAGCCCGAACCCGTTGGTGGGTGCCGTCGTGGCGCGCGACGGAGTGGTGATAAGCGAGGGCTGGCACGCCCGGGCCGGTGCAGACCACGCCGAGGTGGCCGCGCTGAGCGATGCCGGTAAGAAGGCGCGCGGGGCTACCATGTACGTCACCATAGAACCGTGCAACCACCACGGGCGCACGCCGCCCTGTACCGAAGCCGTGCTGCGCGCGGGCATCTCCCGGGTCGTCATGGGACACCTCGACCCCGACCCGAGGATGCGGGGCAAGAGCGCTGAGATACTACGGCGGGCAGGTGTCGAGGTCGATGTTCTCGACGACCCCGCCTTCGAGCTGCAGAACGAGCAGTTTTTCCACTACATGCTGACTGGACGCCCGTTCGTGCACCTCAAGCTCGCCGCGACGTTGGACGGTAGGATCGCCGCTGCTGGAGGCGACAGCAAGTGGGTAACCGGCGAGGACGCGCGGCTGCGCGCCCACCGGCTGCGCGCCGAGGCGGGGGCCGTCCTGGTCGGGGCGGGCACCGTCCGGGCCGACGATCCACTGCTCACCCCCCGTGACCTCCCCGAGGAGCCACCCCCGATCACGCGTGTGGTCTTGGACCCGCGACTTACGCTCGCCGACGACAATCAGCTCGCCAAGAGCAGCACGGAGGGCCCGGTCGTGATCTTCGCCGGTACAGGAGCGCCCGATGCTCGCAAGGAGGAGCTCAAGGCTCTCGGCGTCGAGGTCGTCGGCGCGCCCACGTCTCCTGAGGGCCTGGATCTCCGCTTCGTCCTGGAGGAGCTGGGACGGCACGGCATCCGGGGCTTGCTCGTCGAGGGCGGCGGGGAGACCGCCGCCCGGTTCGTCGAGAGGGGCCTGGCCGACAAGCTCACACTGTTCTACGCGCCCAAGCTCGTCGGCTCCGGGGGCGTGCCTATGATCGGGGCCCTGCGCGTGACGAAGATGGCCGAGGCGCTCGAGTTCTCGGTGTCGGGCGTAGAGACGGTCGGCGAGGACGTCGCCATGACCCTTTATCCAACCCGCGAGGAGGATCGTGTTCACCGGGCTGGTTGAAGAGGTAGGGCGCGTTTGGAGGCTCGAAGCGGGTGAGATGGCACGCTTGGGCATCTCCGCGGGCCGGGCCGCCGAGGGCACACGCGTCGGCGACAGCGTGTCGGTGAACGGTGTGTGCCTGACGGTAAGCGAGCTCGACGGCGGGACGTTGACCTTCTACGCCATGCCCGAGACGCTGCGGCGTACGGCGTTGGGGGGCCTCGCGGAGGGGAGCCCCGTCAACCTGGAGCGGGCGATGAGACCGGCGGACAGGTTCGGGGGGCACATCGTGCAGGGGCACGTGGACGGCGTGGGGGAGGTCCTCGCGGTCCGGCCCGAGGGGGAAGCGGAGATCTGGGAGCTCGGCGCGCCGGAGGCCGTGCTCCGCTACGTTGTCGAGAAGGGTAGCATTTGCGTCGACGGCATCAGCCTCACCGTCGTCTCGGTACGTGAAGGCTCGTTCACCGTCTCCATCCTGCCGCAGACCCGCGCGAATACCAACCTCGGGGAGCTCGGGGTGGGAGACCGGGTGAACCTGGAGGCGGACGTCATAGCCAAATACGTGGAGCGACTCCTGGGGCCGCGACAGGAAAGAGACCTGAGAAACCTTGAGAGGAGCGTCGAAGATGCCGTTTAGCCCGATGGAAGAAGTCATCGAGGACATCAAGGCGGGGAAGATGGTAATCGTCTGCGATGACGAGGATCGCGAGAACGAGGGCGACCTCACCATGGCCGCCGAGCTCGTAAGACCCGAGGACATAAACTTCATGGCCACTCACGGCAGGGGCCTGATCTGCCTCCCGATGGCCGAGGAGATGCTGGATCGCCTCCAGGTCCCACAGATGATCACCCACAACTCCTCCCGCATGGGGACGGCCTTCACGGTCTCCATAGAGGCCAAGGACGGTATCTCCACCGGCATCTCGGCCGCCGACCGAGCGCACACCTGCCGGGTGGCCGTGGACGGCGCCACGGACCCCGAAGACCTCGTCATGCCCGGTCACGTCTTCCCCTTGAGGGCCCGTCCCGGGGGCGTCTTGCAGCGCGCCGGGCAGACGGAGGCAGCGGTGGATCTCTCACGGCTCGCCGGCCTCAAGCCGGCCGGGGTCATCTGCGAAATCATGAAGGAGGACGGCACGATGGCGCGGGTGCCGGACCTCGAGAAGTTCTCGGTGGAGCACGGCATCAAGATGGTGACCGTCGCCCAGATCATCGAGCACCGGCGCACCTACGAGACGCTCGTGAAGTGCGCCGTTGAGACGAAGCTGCCCACACCCTTCGGCGAGTTCAGGCTGAAGGCCTATGAGAACGAGATAGATGACCTTACCCACCTGGCGCTCGTGATGGGCGCGCCGGAGGACAAGGATGATGTGCTCGTGAGGGTCCACTCGGCCTGCCTTACCGGCGACGCCCTCCATTCCCTGCGCTGCGACTGCGGGGCCCAGCTGGAGGCCGCGATGCGCGCGGTGGCCGAGGAAGGTGAGGGGGTCATCGTCTACATGCAACAGGAGGGCCGGGGCATCGGGTTGATGAACAAGATGAAGGCCTACCACTTGCAAGACGAGGGGCTCGACACCGTCGAGGCCAACCAGAGACTCGGGCTCGCACCGGACCTGAGGGACTACGGCATAGGGGCCCAGATCCTCAAGGATCTCGGGCTGCGCCGGATCCGCTTCATGACCAACAACCTCACGAAGGTCGTCGGCTTGCAGGGCTTCGGGCTGGAGATTGTCGAGCGGGTGCCCATCGAGATCGAGCCCAACGGCCACAACGAGCGCTACCTCAAAACGAAGCGTGAGAAACTCAACCACGTCTTCAAAACGCTATAGGGAGCAGGGATGGACGTAAGAGACGGGACGAACCACATCGAGGGTAACCTCTCGGCCGCGGGCCGGTCGTTCGGGATCGTGGCCTCCCGCTTCAACGACTTCATCGTCCGGCGACTGCTGGACGGGGCCCTGGACGCCATAGGGCGCCACGGCGGCGACCTGGCCTCGGTGGACGTGATCTGGGTTCCGGGCTCCTTCGAGATACCCGTCGCCGCAAAGCGGCTCGCCCTCTCGGGCCGCTACGACGCGGTAGTCTGTCTGGGGGCCGTGATCCGGGGGGCGACGGCCCACTTCGACTACGTCGCAAACGGGGCGGCGAGTGGCATCTCCTCGGTCGCGCTGGAGGCCAACCTGCCGGTGATCTTTGGCGTGATCACGACTGAGACGATCGAGCAGGCGGTAGAGCGTGCCGGCACGAAGCTAGGCAACAAGGGTTTCGAGGCGGCCGTTACCGCAATAGAGATGGCAGATCTGATGCCGCGCATCGGCGAGCGCGAGGACGAGCAGAGCCACGCCCGCTCTGCGCCGGGGTTTGGCCGGGACTAGGCGCTATCTACGACGGGGGTCGAGGCCTGGACCTTCTGGACCTTGAAGCCCTTGAGGCACGAGGCGCACACCCACGCGCGCTTGGTCGCCGCGCCTTCCTGGATGCGGACCTTCTGCAAATTGGGGTTCCAGCGGCGGCGCGTCGCCCTCAGGGAGTGGCTGCGGGCGTTGCCGAAGCTCGGCTTCTTTCCGCACGAATAACAGACTTTCGCCACGATACTTCTCCTGTGCTAGGATACCGGTCGGATTTGAGGACCCGGGCGGCCCCGCTCGCGCGGCGCCGTCGGCGGGTATCGGGCGGAGATTGTACCAGATTCTCGATCGAAACACGGTCGGGCCACGCGGTCTCCCGCGAAGCCGCGTGCCGGGGGAGCGGGTTTGGAGCGCGGCGTGAGAGGTTCGATGCGATGGCGGCGGTAGTGATGGCCCCTTTGGTGGCCGCGGCGCACGCGGCGCTCAAGGCCCAGGCCGCCTGGATCGACGCGCTCAACGTCTACCCCGTCCCTGACGGCGATACGGGCACCAACATGCTCCTCACCATCGAGTCTGTCTTGAATGAGGCCTCCGGCAGCATGTACGAGGGGCTCGAGGCCGCCACCAGCGCCGCCGCGCGGGCAGCGCTAATGGGCGCGAGGGGGAACTCCGGGGTAATACTGTCGCAGATGATCCGGGGCGGCTGCGAGGTGCTCGCCACACGAGGGTCGCTCACGGCGGAGGCTTTCGCAGCAGCACTCGAAGGGGCTAGCGAACGGGCCTACGCCTCGGTGCGCGAGCCCGTCGAGGGGACAATGCTCACCGTCGTAAAGGATGCCGCGCGGGCCGCGCGCGCGGCGCTCGACGGAAGGGACGCAAATCTACCGGCCGTGATCGGAGCATCCGCCGAAGAGGCCCACGCGTCGGTCCGCCGGACTCCGGAGCTGCTCGGGGTCCTGCGCGAGGCCGGGGTGGTGGACGCCGGGGGACTCGGGGTCGCCGTGATCCTGGGCGGTCTCCACGCCTTCGTCACCGGAGAAGAGATCGAGGTGCCCACCGAAGACGAGGGGGGGGGGCCGGACCTAGACGCGATCCACGCCGAGGAGGAGGCCTGGGGCTACTGCACGGAGTTTATAGTGACCGGGTTTGATGGGGACGCGCGTGCGTTCGAGGAGCGCATCTACTCCTCCGGCAGGAGCGTGCTCGTCGTCTCGGACGACGACCTCGTGAAGGTTCACCTGCACACCCAGGACCCGGGCAGCACCCTCTCCTACGCGGGGGAGTTCGGCCGGCTCTCCGGCGTAAAGGTTGACGACATGGAGGCTCAGGTGCGCTCCCGGGGGGACGGCTCCCGGGCCGCAGAAGAGATCAAAGAAAACCTCGCTGTGGTGGCGGCGAGCCGGGGCGAGGGGAGCCGCAAGCTCTTCAAGCAAATGGGGGCGGTGGTGATCGAGGGCGGGCAGGGCGAGAACCCGAGCGCCGCGGACTTCGCCAGGGCGGTGCAGAGCACTGGTGCGCGCTCCGTGATCCTGCTTCCCAACAACAAGAACATAGCGCCCACCGCAGAGCAGGTGCCCGAGCTCGTGGATGCGGAGGTCCACGTCGTTCGGACAATGAGCATAGCGGCGGGGCTCGCGGCGATGGTGGGCTTCGACGCCGAGGAGGAGCCGGAGGAGGTTGTCGAGGAGATGCGCGAGATCACCGCGGGTTTGAGGTGTGCCGAGGTGACGCGGGCGGTCCGCGAAGCCCGCATAGACGGCAGAGAGGTGCCCGAAGGCGCCTACATCGGTCTTTTGGACGGGGAGCTCGTCGCCGTCGAAGATGGCGTGGAGGATGCGGCTATCAAGCTCGGCGAGAAGATGCTTGAAGGCGGCGTGGACATCGTCACGCTGCTTCGCGGCTACGGGATGGACGAGAAGTCGTCCGAGAGGGTCGCGGGAGCCATAAAGCGCCTAAATGCCGAGGTGGAAGTGGAGATCAAGGACGGCGGACAGCCACTGTACCCGCTGCAGATGGTGGCCGAGTGACCACCGCGATCGTCACGGACTCCACGACGAGCCTCGCGCCCGGCGTGCTCGAGCGCCCGGATTTCCGGATGGTGCCGCTCACCTTCCACTTCGGCCCGGATCAGACCTTCCGCGACAAGCTCGACATGTCCAACGAGGATTTCTACGAGCGGCTGATAGCCGCCGACGAGTTCCCCACGACCTCTCAGCCCGCGCCGGGGGTCTTCGTCGAGGCCTTCGAGGTGCTCGGGGCCTACGACCACATCCTCGTGCTCACCCTCTCCCGAAAGTTCAGCGGTACCTACGACTCGGCCGTCTCAGCGGCCGGGATGATGGATCGACCCGTCGAGGTCCTAGATACCAGGAGCGCCGAGATGGGCTCCGGCTTGATCCTCCAGGAGGCGCTGCGCGTGGTGGACGAGGGCGGGGACTTCACGGACGTGCGCCGCGCGGCGGAGGCCGCCATCGGGCGCTGCAACGTTCTGTTCGCCGTGGGCACACTGGAGTACCTGGCGAAGAGCGGGCGCCTCGGGCGGGCGCGGCGCCTCGTGGGGGCGGCCCTGGACATCCGCCCGGTCTTGAGGATCGAAGACGGCGAGGTGGTCCCGCACAAACGGACGCGCGGCCGCAAGCGGCAGATGGCCGCCATCGTGGAGGAAATCAGACCGGCGGCCGAGGCTGGTCGCCCGCTGTTCTTCGGTCACGTCGCGGCCCCCGAACTCCTTTCCGAGCTCGCCGAGAGGCTCGGGGTGCAGGAGAAGCTCGTCGCAGAGATAAGCGGGGTCGTCGGTTCCCACGTCGGTCCGGGGGCGTATGGCGTGGCCTACCTCTAGTGCCGAGGCGGGCGCGACTTACCCGTCGCCGGGCAGGACGACGCTCGCCGACCTGCGCTCGCGTCCGGTCAACGAGTTGCCCGGCGTGGGCCCGCGGATAGAGGCGGCGCTTGAAGATCTCGGCGTGGCTTCGCTGGCGGATATGGTCTCCCACTACCCCGCGCGCCACGAGGACCTCTCGAACGTCAAGAAGATCTCCGACCTGCGTGTGGGCGAGAAGGCGACGGTCGTAGCCCGCGTCGTGAGCACACGCCCCGTGGGCAGGCCGGTGCGCGGGCGTTCCCCGGGCTTCACCGCCCAGCTCTACGATGGCACCGGCTACCTGCCGGCGACGGTCTGGGGGCGGGGCTGGCTCCTTAAGGGTCTCCTAGCCGACACCCGCGTCGTCGTCTCCGGCGAGGTGCAGCGCAGATACGGGATACAGCTCGTCGCCAAGAGCATCGAGGTCATAGAGGACGACCTGGACGGCGACAACGGTCCCCACGCCGGTCGCTTCGTACCTGTCTACCCGGTCAAAAAAGGCATCCAGGCCAGGAGGATGCGGACGCTAATCCACCGCGCGCTCGAAGCGGCTGGCCATATCCTCGACCCGCTGCCCGCCGAGGTCCTGGTCCGGCACGATCTCCCCAATCTACACGGCGCAATCCACGAGGTCCACTTCCCGACCGACTGCACGCGCCTAGCGGCCGCCGTGCGGCGCCTGATCTTCCACGAGCTTTTCCTCATCCAGACCGGCCTCGCCGCCCGCAAGGCCCGGCTCGACGTTACCGAATTCGGCGCCCGGCACGCCGGGGACGGGAGCCTGCTGAACACCTTGATGAAAGAACTCCCCTTCGGTCTAACCGCCGCGCAGGAGCGGGTCATCGGGGAGATCCTCGCTGACATGCGCTCAGAAAAGCCGATGCGCCGCCTCTTGCAAGGGGACGTGGGGAGCGGCAAGACGGTCGTCGCCGTTGCCGCGCTGCTTACCGCCGTCGAGTCCGGCGGGCAGGGCGCCATTATGGCTCCGACCGAGGTGCTCGCCGAACAACACTTCCTGTCCGTATCGAGCGCCCTCGCCCACTTGCCGGTGAACGTCATGCTCCTCACCGGCTCGCAGGGCGCCGCAGAGCGCCGCGCGGCGCTGGAGGCGATAAAGAGCGGGAAGGCGCACCTCATAGTCGGGACGCACGCGCTGATACAGAAGGGGGTGGAGTTCGACGACCTCTCGCTCGTGGTCGTGGACGAACAGCACCGCTTCGGCGTGGGCCAGCGCACGCTCTTTAAGGAGAAGGGCCGGACGCTGCCGGACACGCTCATCATGACCGCCACCCCGATACCGAGGACGCTATCCCTGACGCTCTACGGGGACCTGGAGGTCTCGGTTATCGACGAGTTGCCGCCGGGCCGCAAGCCGGTAGAGACCCGGCTCGTGCGTCTAGCCGAGCGCCGCGAAGCCTACGATCAGGTGCGCCGGGAGCTCGAAGCCGGGCGGCAGGCGTACGTGATCTGTCCGCTCGTCGAAGAATCGGAGGCGCTGGAGGACGTGCGCGCCGCGGAGGAGCTCCACGACGAGCTCGAGTCCGAGATTTTCCCGGACAGGCGCGTAGGGCTCTTGCACGGTCGCATGAGGGCGGCGGACAAGCGCGACGTCATGGCCTATTTCCGCGCCGGGGAGATCGAGGTCCTCGTTGCCACGGTCGTCGTCGAGGTCGGCGTTGACGTGCCGAACGCGAGCGCGATCGTGATCGAGGGCGCCGAGCGCTTCGGCCTCTCGCAGCTCCACCAGCTGCGGGGCCGGGTCCTCAGGGGTCTCCACCCCCCGATGTGCTTTCTGGTCGCCGACGCGAAGACCGAGGACGCCGAGCAGCGCTTGGAGGCCTTGACCAGATACCAGGACGGCTTCAAGCTCTCGGAGGTGGACCTCGCGATCCGGGGCGAGGGGACGCTCTTCGGGAGTCGCCAGAGCGGCATGCCGGACCTGAAGGTCGCTAAGCTCTTGCGCGACATGGACCTCCTGGTGGAGGCCCGGCGCGAAGCGTTCGCCCTCGTCGCCGAGGATCCCACCCTCAAGCGGCCCGACCACCGGCCCCTGAGGCGCGAGATCAGGGAGCTCCTCGGGGCGAACGTGGACTGGCTCTTCCGCGAGTGAGGTAGCCGCTTGCGGATCATCTCCGGTACGGCGCGCGGAACGCGTCTCGCCCCCGTGCCCAGGGGCGTGCGCCCGACCTCCGACCGCGTGCGGGAGAGCGTCTTCAACTCATTGGGCCAGTTCTTCGGTGGCGACGCTCTCGACCTTTACGCTGGGACCGGCGCTTTGGGTGTAGAGGCCCTGAGCCGCGGGTGCCACAGGGCCGTGTTCGTTGAGAAGGACCGTCGCGCGCTCGCGGTTATCCGGGAGAACTTGCGGCGCGCGAGGCTCGCCGACAGGGCGGAGGTCGTCGCGAGCGACGTGGGGCGGGCCTTGGATCGGTTGCTTACAGACGGGCGACAATTCAGTTTGATATTCGCTGATCCGCCGTATAAAATCGCGGCGTCGGAGGTTGGGGCCGTGCTGTCCTGGCTTGGCGCCTTGCTCGTACCCGGCGGCCGGGTCGTGATTGAGAGCGGCGAAGCCCCGGCGGGGGGCTGGGTAGGCACGAAAGGGGTCACGCGCCGCTACGGCGGCACGTACGTGACGATACTTGAGCGGTCGGAGATCACAATGATCGTGGCGGTCTGTCCGGGGAGCTTCGACCCCGTTACCGCAGGACACCTCGACATCATCCGGCGCGCTTCGAAGATTTTCGACCACGTCGTCGTGGCGGTGGGCGCCAACTTGCGCAAGAAGCCGCGCCTACCAGCGGTCGAGCGGGCACGGCTTCTTGAGAAGGTCACGGCGGGGATCGAGAACGTCTCTGTCGAGCTGATGGACGGGCTGCTCGTGAACTTCGCCCGGGAGCAGGGCGCGAGGGTTATAGTCAAGGGCCTGAGGGCGGTATCCGACTTCGAGTCGGAGTTCGAGCAAGCGCAGCTCAACCGGACGATGTATCCCGAGCTGGAGACGGTGTTCATAATGGCCTCAGCGGAGCACAGCTTCCTCTCCTCGAGCGCTGTGCGAGAGATAGCGGCTTTGGGCGGGGAGGTGCGCGGGCTGGTGCCGGAGGGCATACTGGAGACCGTGCGCGAGATATATTCGAGCCCGGACGGTAATATATAGGGATTGTAGGCTAAGGATAGGTTTGTAGGATGGACGTACTGGTGCTGATAGACAGGTTGGAGGAGCTGGTTGAGGAAGCGAGGAGCTTCCCCGGCTTCGGCAACACGGCCATGATAGACCGGGACGCCGCCTTCGACATCATAGACCAGATGCGCCAGACGATCCCCGAGGAGCTAAAACAGGCGCGCTGGATCGTGAAGGAGCGCCAGGCGATGCTCGACGAGGCGCGCAGCGAGAGCGACCGCATTATCCGTGGCGCCCAGGACGAGGCGGAGAAGATCACCTCCGAGGAAGAGGTCCTCAAGCGGGCCGAGAAGCGCAGCGCGGAGATCATGGAGGACGCCCGCCGCCGCGAGCGCGAGATCCGGCTCGGCGCCGAGGACTACGCCGACGAGGTCCTCGCGAACCTCGAGGACAACCTCGGGAAGCTTCTCGAGGCCGTCCAGCGGGGCCGCAACAAGCTGCAGGGTGTCCCGGAAGAGTAACCGATGAGCGACTTGATCCCCCTCAGGCGCCCCGGCGCCGAAGTCGGGGCGCGGCACGAAACGCACGCGACCTTCGAAGTCGAGCCTTTCGACCTCTACGGGCGCCACCACGAGGTAACGGAAGCGGAGGCCGACGTCGCCGTAACCCCCCTGGCGGAGGGTTTGCACCTGGACCTACGGGCGCGCCTCCTAGTGCGGACGTCGTGCGACCGGACGCTCGAGCCCACCGAGCTGCACCTTGAGCTCGGCGAGTCGGAGTTTCTGCCGGGCCCGGAGAACAGCGAACTCTCGATCGAGGATTGGACGCTGGACCTGGCGGGTTACACCAGGCACGCCCTGCCGAGCGAGGTCCCGATGCAGGTGTTCTGCCCCGGGACGGAACCGGTGGAACCCTCGGGAATGGAAGATGAGATCGACCCACGGTGGCGGGGCCTCGGCGGGCTCTTCGCCTCTAATATCTAGGACCAGTGCAAAACAGGAGGTAATAGCATGGCGGTACCGAAGAAGAAGACGTCTCACGCGCGCACGAACCAGCGCCGGGCACACCAGGCAATGGGGCAGCCGAACCTCGTGGCCTGCCCGAACTGCGGCGAGCCGCACAGACCACACCGGGTGTGCCCCAACTGTGGCTTCTACAAAGGCCGCACCGTCATGGCCGTCGAAGCCACCGAGTAACCTGCAGAGAGCCGCCCTACGGCCCCGATGCGCATCGCGGTAGACGCCCTCGGCGGGGACAAGGCGCCGCGGGAGGTCGTCACCGGGGCCGTCGCCGCAGCCGATAGGTTGGGGCACGACGAGATCTTCCTGGTCGGAGACAAAGAGCTCGTCCGACCCGAAGTCGGCGCCTCCGCGCCGCAGAACCTCTCTTTGCGCGACGCCGGCGGCCCGGTCGGGATGGGTGAAGAGGCCGCATCGGCGCTCAGAGCGCGTCCGGACGCCAGCGTGGCCGTCGCCGCCGAGATGGTGCGCGACGGCGAGGCCGGCGCCTTTTTCTCCGCGGGCAATACGGGGGCCACGGTCGCCGCGGCGTTGCTCCGGATCGGGCGCCTTGAGGGTTGCCGCCGACCGGCCATCGCGACGGTCCTGCCCCTTAGCTCTCCGGTCCTCCTGCTCGACGCGGGTGCGACCGTGATGTGCCGGCCGCAGGACCTGCTGAATTTCGCTATTCTTGGAGGTGTGTTCGCGCAGCGTTACTTCGACCTGGGCGGCGGGGCCCGAGTGGGCCTCGTAAACGTCGGCGAGGAGCCGGGCAAGGGTAGCAACCTCGCCAAGGAGGCGCACCGCCTAATGAGCGAGTCGCCGGGCGTGCGTTTCGTGGGCAACGTCGAGGGCCGGGACATCGGTTCCGGGGTCGCTGACGTGCTCGTCACCGACGGCTTCACCGGCAACGTCGTCCTCAAGACCGCTGAAGGGGTGGCGCGCGAGATACTAGGGATGCTCCACTCGGCCATGACCGGCGGCGCCATCAGCAAGCTGGCGGCCGGGATCCTGCGCCCCGGGCTCATCGGCGTGAGGGATCGTGTGGACCCCGAGAACTACGGGGGTTCTTTCCTTCTCGGCGTCCGAGGACCCGTAGTGATCGGTCACGGCAACTCGGGCGCGAGGGGCGTGGAGAACGCCCTCGTCGGCCTCTCTCGCACCGGCGCCGGCCTCGCCGAGGCGCTAGAAGGGGCGCTCGCCGGGGCACACGCGGCGCCCGCAAGGGGGGACACGTCGTGAACGGACGACCCGGAGGCAAAATCGTCGGCGTGGGACGCGCCCTCGGGAGCCGGATCATCACCAACCGCGACCTCGAGGCCACCCTCGACACGACAGAGGACTGGATCTCCACGCGCACAGGAATCACCGAGCGACGCTTTATCGGCGAGGACGAGGATTGCGCCTCGCTCGCCGTCGAAGCCTCCAAAGTGGCCCTGAAGCATGCTGGGGCCGCCGGAGACTCGGTGGACCTGATAGTCTGCGCGACCTCGACCGCGCCGGAGTCGATGCCTTCGGTCGCCTGCTTGGTCGGCGAGGCGATCGGGGCTCCCGGCGTCGGGGCGATGGACCTGGCGGCGGCGTGCACCGGCTTCTCCTACGCGGCCTCCGTGGCCGACGCGATGCTCGCGAGCGGCGCGGCAAGCAGGGCACTCCTCATCGGGGCCGACGCGATGAGCACCATAGTAGACCAGAGCGATCGCTCCACGGCCGTGCTCTTCGGTGACGGGGCTGGCGCCGTGGTCCTCGACAGGAGCGAGGACGACTCAGGCTTCATGGACCACATCCTGGGTGCAGATGGCCGTATGGCTCCTTTAGGACGCGCCGGCCACCCCGGCGACGAGCACAAGCTCTACCAGAACGGCCGCGAGGTCTTCAAGTTCGCCGTCAGGATACTGCCCGAGATGGTCGAGAAGCTCGTGGCCCGCAACGGCATCTCGCTCGACGACGTCCAATACGTCATCCCCCACCAAGCTAACGCACGCATAATACATGCCGCGGCGAGGAAGATGGAAGTGCCGCCGGAGAAGATCGTGGTGAATTTGGACCGTTTCGGTAACACCTCGGCGGCGAGTATCCCGCTCTCCTATCCGGACATCTACGAGAGCCTGGAGCCGGGTAGGTACGTTGTCACGGTCGGTTTCGGCTTCGGGTTGACCTGGGCGGCGAACCTGTACAGGATTTAGGAGGGGTTGAAGGTGCGGCGGGCCGTCGTGTTTCCCGGCCAAGGGTCGGGGGGAGGCGAGGGCTCTGGCGAGGTTCAGGAGGCAGTACGGGCCTGCGTCGGCAGCTCCGAGACGCCGTACCAGCTCTCGGTCTTCGCCGGTTCCGTGGACCTCTTCTACGAGCTGCGCGATGCGGGGGTCGAGCCGGACGTCGTCGCGGGACACTCTTTGGGGGAGTACGCCGCTGCACACGCAGTAGGGAGTTTGCGGCTCGAGGACGCGGTGCGGCTCGTGGCAGAGAGGGACCGGCTAATGAACGAGGCAGCGGCGGAGAACCCGGGGGGGATGGTGGCCCTTATCGGCGCAGACCCCACGCAGGTCGTCCGGGCTGCGGAGGCGGCGGAAGGAATCGTCGTCGCGGCTAACTTCAACACGCCGCGGCAGACCGTTATCTCGGGAGAAGAAGGTGCGCTCGATGCGGTCGGCGAACGCTTGGGGGGTCGGAAGGTCAGACTAGGCGTCGCGGGCGCATTCCACTCGCCGCTTATGGTGGAGGCGTCGCGGGCGATGTACGGGAATCTGGCGGAGGTCGCGATCGAGGAACCGAGCATTCCGATGATAAGCGCGACTGACGGGAAGATACTGTCGACGGTGGAGGAGGTACGGTCGGCGCTCCGTATCCAGATGCTGTCTCCGGTGCGCTGGGTTGCGGTTATCGAGCGGTTTATCGACCTGGGGGTGGAGGAGATCTTGGAGGCGGGGACGGATGGAACGTTGACCCGGATGTTGCGAGACTTCAGGCACCATGAGATCGAGGGTCGCACGGCCGGCGAGGTGCTCCCGTGAAGGCGCCGCTGGGGCCGGCGGAGATCCGGCGCCTCATCCCGCACCGCTACCCGTTTTTGCTCGTTGACAGGATCGACGAGCTCGAGCCGGGCGTGCGGGTCGTCGGGATAAAGAACGTCACCCAGAACGAGCCTTTTTTCCAGGGGCACTTCCCCGACTACCCAGTCATGCCGGGTGTGCTCATCATCGAGGCGCTGGCGCAGGTCGGGGCCGTCGGCGTCATGGCGGGCGGGGAGCATCAGGATAAGCTCGCGCTCTTCGCCGGGATAGACGGCGTCAGATTCCGCCGGCAGGTGGTTCCGGGAGATGTACTTACCATAGAGGTCGAGATAGATCGCCTCAAGGGGCGGGTCGGTCGCGGCACAGGCCGGGCGTCGGTCGGCGACGAGCGGGTCTGCGAGGCGCAGCTGATGTTCGCTTTCGCCGAGAGGAGGGAGGTCGAGTGATAGAGAGAGGGCGCGTGGCGATCGTAACCGGCGGCGGACGCGGTATCGGCCGGGGGGTCGCCGTCAGGCTCGCCGAGGAGGGAGCGAGCGTTGCGATCTCCTACCGCAAGGATGCCGCCGCAGCCGAGGAAGCGGCTGCGGCGGTGCGAGCGGCCGGCGTAGAGTGCGAGATCTTCAAGGGAGACGTGGCTTCTCCGGAGGACGTACAGGCTCTCTTCAAGGGCGTGGGCGACGCCTTCGGGCGGGTGGATATTCTGATCAACAATGCCGGGATCACGCGGGACAACATCATGTTGCGGATGAAGGAGGAGGAGTTCGACGACGTGCTTAGGACCAACCTCGGGGGCACCTATCTGTGCACCCGGGCGGCCCTGAGGCCGATGGTCCGGGCGCGGTGGGGCAGGATCGTCAACGTGAGCTCAGTGGTAGGACTCGTCGGGAACGCCGGGCAGGCGAACTATGCGGCCTCGAAGGCGGGGATCATCGGGTTCACCAAGAGCGTGGCGCGGGAGGTCGCACAGCGCGGGATCACCGCCAACGCGATCGCGCCAGGGTACGTGGAGACCGAGCTCACCGGGAGCCTGCCGGAGGAAGTGAAGGGTCGGATCCGGGACCAGGTCCCTCTGGGACGCTTCGGCGAGGCCGAGGAGGTCGCGGAGGTGGTCGCGTTTTTAGCCGGCGAAGGGGCGGGGTACGTAACGGGCCAGACCATAGCTGTGGACGGTGGAATGACCATGCAGTAACCCGTTATTGCGGGTACACTACGCGCTGTGCCCGGCAGGGGTAGAAGAGGCAAGTCGTATGGCTTGGAGAGGAGTTTGGGCTTGGATCGCGAAGAGATACTGAACAAGATCCAGGAGATAACCGCCGACCGGTTGGGCGTCGACGAGAGCGACGTCACGCCCGAGGCGTCCTTCCGGGAAGACCTCGAGGCCGACTCCCTGGATCTCGTGGAGCTCATCATGGAACTCGAGGAGCAGTTCGGGATGGAGATACCCGACGAGGAGGCCGAGAAGATCACCACCGTCGAGGAGGCCGTTGACTACGTGCAGGAGCATCAGACGGCGTGACCGAGGAGGGGACGAACGGCACGGGCAACGGTCATGCCCTGATCACCGGCGCCGGGGCCGTGACGCCTTTAGGCACCGGGGTCGAGAACTTCTGGGACGCGGCCCTGCACGGCAAGAGCGGCATAGGGGAGATTTCTCTCTTCGATTCGGCACCGTTCCCCTCCCAGATCGCCGGCGAGTGCTCGGACTTCGATCCGACCGACTTTATGAGCAAGAAGGCAGCCCGCAGGATGGACCGCTTCGCCCAGCTCGGCATTGCGGCCGGGCTCGAGGCCACCGAGAGCGCCGGTATAGTGGACCTTGTGCGCGAGAGGCCCGAGCGGGTGGGGATAGTCATGGGCACCGGCATCGGCGGTCTCTCGACCTGGGAGCGCGAGTACCGCGTGTTGCACGAGCGGGGACCGGGCAGGGTGAGCCCGTTCCTGATCACGATGATGGTCCCGAACATGGTCGCCGGGCAGCTCGCAATCATGCTCGGCGCTACTGGCCCGAGCCAGTGCCCCGTATTGGCCTGCGCGACCGGGGCTGAGGCCTTGGCCGAGGGGCTGGAGTTGATCCGGCGCGGCGACGCCGACGTGGTAATAGCGGGCTCCTCCGAGGCCCCGATCACACCCCTCAGCATGGCGGGTTTCTGCGCGATCCGAGCCGTCTCTAGGCGCAACGACGAGCCGCACCGCGCGAGCCGCCCGTTCGACCAGGACCGCGACGGGTTCGTGATGAGCGAAGGGGCCGGGGCCCTTATCCTCGAGAGCCCGGAGCACGCCGAGAAGCGCGGCGCCGACGCGATAGCTGCCGTAGCCGGTTTCGGACGCACCACCGACGCCTACCACGTAACCGCTCCTGACGAGCAGGGCCGCGGGGTCGAGCGCGCGATGCACCACGCGCTCGAAGACTCCGGCCTGACGGCAGAAGACGTCGGGCACGTGAACGCCCACGCCACCGCGACCCCCACGGGCGACGGCCCGGAGACAAAGGCCATCTCCAGGGTGATGCCGCACGCCCTAGTCTCCGGGACCAAATCCATGACGGGCCACTCCTTCGGGGCCGTCGGCGCGACAGAGGGCATAATGTGTGCCCTCGCCATCAAGCACGGGCTCGTCCCGCCCACCATCAACCTCGAGAATCTCGCGGACGATTGCGAAGAGCTCAACTACGTGGAGGCCGAACCCCAGGATTCCCCGGACCTCAAGGCCGCCATCTCCAACTCGATGGGCTTCGGGGGCCACAACGTCGTGGTGGCTTTCTCGAAGGTGTAGAATAGAGAACGAAGTGTCTATAAAAGACCTCATAATTATTCTACCGGGGCCCCTGCGGGAGCTCTCGCTGACGCACCCGAGCGTCGCCGACCCCTACGACTCAAACGGTCGGCTAGAGTTCCTCGGGGACTCTGTGCTCAACAGCCGGGTTGCCGAGCTGGTATTCCACGGTTATCCGGAGCTCTTGGAAGGCGACCTCACGCGCATCAGGACGCACCTAGTGCGCAAGTCGTTTCTGGCGGCGGTCGGCCGCACCGAGGGACTCGAGGAGATGATCGAGAGCTCCGTCATAAACGACTCGGTGATCGCCGACACCGTCGAGGCCATTATCGGGGCGGCCTACCTGATAGACCGGGACCTTGTATTGCGCACCATAGACGAGATCTTCAACCCCTCCGAGGTAGACACCAACGAGCTCAGGGACTGGAAGACCCTCCTGCAGGAGACGCTGCAGGCCGACGGGTTGAGGCCGACCTACCGCGTGATCTCGAAGCAGGGGCCGGCGCACCGGCCGAGCTTCGCCTCCGGGGTCTCGGTGGACGGTCGCGAGGTGGCCGTCGGCGAGGGCAGCTCCATCAAGGAGAGCGAACAGACCGCCGCCCGCGCCGCGCTCGAGATCCTGGGCATCCGCCCGGTCGCCCGCTCCGCCGTCGAAGTCCATGTCGGCGCCTAAGCCTACGCCTGTGAGCACTTCAGCTTATCGGCATCGCAGCCAGTCCAGCGAAAGGCTCTTGCTGACAAGGTGACTGACTGAAAGTCGCCCTGAAGGCGGCGAGCCGACAGGCTGAAAGCGCTTTTGCTGCGCTTTTCTGCGTGCTTTTTACGTGGAAGTTACGTAGAATGCACCTCAGTGCTGTCGGGGATCTACATAAAGGGATTCAAGACCTTCGCCCGGCCGGTCAGGATGCCGTTGGAGGGCGGTGTTACCGCGATAGTCGGGCCCAACGGCTCGGGCAAGAGCAACATCACGGACGCTGTTCTTTTCGCCCTCGGGGAGCAGAGCCCTGGGGTGTTGCGGGCGGGGGCGATGAGTGAGCTGATCTTCTCTGGCTCCGAGACGCTCCCCGCCGCGGGAGCCGCCGAGGTGACGCTGGTATTGGACAACCGCTCGGGCGAGATCTCGCTGCCCTACGAGGGGGTCTCGCTCACGCGCCGCATCTCTCGCGCCGGCGAGACGGAGTACAGGATCAACGGCACCCGCGTGCGGCTTCAGGACGTCCGGGCGGTTGCCGGGGAGGCCGGGATCGGGCGTCACAGTATCCTGCGGCAGGGGTCGGTTGACGCCATAGTCGCGGGTGGGGCCGCCGCCTGTCGCCTCGCCCTCGAGGAGGCTGCCGGCTTGGGTGTCTACAGGAGGCGACGCCTCTCCGCGAGCCGGCGCCTGGAGAAAGCCGCCACCCAGCTGGAAAAGAGCCGTCAGCTCGAGGCGGAGCTGGCTAACCAGCTACGCAGGATGGAGAGGGAAGCCGTAGCCGCCCGCGAGTATCGGGAGATCGAGGCTCGCTACCGCGAGCTCTCCTTGGCTCTCCTCTACCGGGCCGCAACCCAGGACCTGGAAGGACTGCAGCGGCGGCTTCGGGAGGCTAGAACGCGCGCGACGGAGCTGTCTACCCGTGAGGAGTCGCTGCGCAAAGAAGAGGAGGTCCTGGCGCGCCGGGCAGCGGAGTTGGAAGGAAGACTTCGCGAGACGGAGGACTCACTGGAGGGTCTGGAGGACGGCGCCGAGGATGTGCGAGCCGAATCGTTGCGCGCGGATAGGAACCTATTCCGCCTCGAGGCCGGCTCCGGCGGTGACCACAGACGCTCTGTCCCGCGTATGGAGGAGGAGCTGCGCCGAGTATCGCGGACCCTGACGGACCTGGAAAGACGGCTCGCGGACCTCGAGGCAGAGCACGGCACAAAGGTCAAGGAGACGGCCCGCCACCGGCAGGTTCTGGCTCACTTGCGGCAGCGATCCGCGGAGGCCGAGAAACAGAGATTGCGCTTGGCTGCCGATCTCGAAGCTGGGCGCGCACGGCTTACCCAAACCGCGTCCACCGGCGGGAGCGACGCTATGCCGGAAGAGCAGATCACACGTCTGGCGGCCGTGGCGGAGGGCCTCGAGGGATCGTCGGAGGGAGACTCGGCGCCGCGGCTTGCGGCGTTGCGGGAGCAGCTCGGGAACCAGCTCGGCTTGGTCGAGGCCCGCGCCGAAGAGACCGACCGGCGCCGCGGCGCCTTGGCGGCTGCGGTCGGGCGGGCGGAGTCCCGGGTGCGGGCGCTGCGGGAGGCTGCTCCTAGGGGCTCCGGGACCCGTCTCTACGAGGTGATCCGGGCTCGCCCCGGCTACCAAGCGGCCGTAGAGGCTGCCCTCAGCGAGTTCGGCGCGGGCGTGCTGGCCGAGAACGTGGACGAAGGCATGAAGCTCCTCTCCAACACTGAGCGCGTGATCGTCCGCCTGGATGCCGGAAGGGTGGAAGGGGGCGACCTCGTGTCCGGGAAGCCGCTCGTCGAGTGCGTGGATATACTCGACGGACGCTACGCTGAGGCCGTGGAACGCCTCCTCGGCGGCATCTACGTAACCGAGGAACCGGAGAAGAGCGCCCCGGCGAACGGTTATATCGCAGTCACGCGCGATGGCCTCCGGCTCACGCGCACGAGCGTCAGCCTACTACCCGCCCACGACAGCTTCGCCCGTGAGGCTCGGCTCTCCGGCGAAGTAGAGCGCCTCGATGTGCTCAAAAAGGGCCCCGGCGAGACGCTTTACCATCTGCGGGAGAGGATCTCCGACGCCTCCTGGCGCATCGAGCGGCTCGGTACGAGGGCGCAGAGGGTCTCCGACCTGGCCGACCGCGCACACCGCACCCGAGTCCTTCTCGCCCGCGAAGCCGCACGCCGCCACACCACCGCCGAGGAGTCCCGGAGAGAATTTTTGGAGCGGCAGGCGTCGCGGGAAGCTCTAATCCGGGAGACCCGCGAGAAGGAGGAGGTACTCCACCGGGCCGAGAACTCCTCGGCCCGGGTAGAGACCGAGCTCTCCGCGGCGACGGAGGCGGCCTCCTCTGCCGACGAGGCCGCGGAAGAGTCGGGCCGGAGGCTGAAGGGGGTACGAACGGCTCTCTCCGAATGTCGGGATCGCCACGCGCGGTTGTCACGCAGGCTCGCCCGCGCGAATGAGCTCTCGGGCCGAGACACCTACCGGGCGTCACAGGTCGCCGGGCGCGCAGCGCGCGCTTCCGCACGGCTCACCGACGCCATCCGGGAGCGCCGCAGCGCGCTGCGCGGTGCAAGGGCCCAGACCGCTGACGCCCACCGCGGCGCTTCTACCAAGCGGACCGACCTCGCGCGGCAGACGGCCGTCCTCGCCGGCGACCTCGCCACCGCCCGAGCCGCCGTCGAACGTGTCTCCGAAGACATCCAGCGCTCTCGATCCCAGGCCGCCGAGGCCTCCGCACAGATAGGGGCCGAGTGGGGCGCCACCCTCGAGACCGCCAGGTGCGAAGCCGAGCGGCACCTCCCGAACACCGACGAAGAGAGAGCACGCCTCGCCCGCAAGCTCAAGCGCTTCGGGGACGTCAACCTCCTCGCGCTCTCTCAGGAGCAAGAGATCCGAGAACGCCACGAGTTTGTCGCTGCCCAGCGCGCCGACGCCGAGGCCGCAGCCGACGAACTTAATCGTATAATACTCTCGATAGACAAGGAGATAGAGGCTCGATTTTCCGAGACCTTTAGTCGGGTTCGGGGGGCGTTCGGGGAAATGGTGCCGCGGATGATGGAGGATGCTTCTGGGGTCTTGGACCTCTCTGAGGAGGGGGTGGAGGTTGGGCTCCGGCTCGGGCGTCGAGGGTGGAAACCGTTGCGCGTCCTCTCAGGCGGCGAACGGGCGCTGCTCGCCCTATCGTTCCTCTTCAGCATCTTCCTGAGCCGACCCGGTGGCGACGCGGGGGCTTTTTGCGTGCTCGACGAGGCCGAGGCGGCGCTGGACGACATCAACCTGGCGCGTTTCCTGGCTGTGGTAGACTCTCACCGGGCCACCGGCCAGTATCTGCTGGTGACCCACCAGAAGCGAACGATGGCTGCGGCGGACGTGCTCTATGGCGTGATCCAAGACTCCGCCGGGGCCACCACGGTTGTATCGAAGCGCATGCAGGGAGAGTAGAAGAGTCGTCTATGGCACGTTCGTGGCGTGGATTTTTCAGACGGGATAGGGACGAGCCGGGGGGTTCCGGCGTGGCGACGCAGACCGAGGCCTCTGTCGAGCGCGACGGAGTAACCGAGGGCTCTCAAGATGAGGTGCCGGCGACCGAAGAAGTGCTGGGCGAGCGGAGGGAGTCGGAAGGTTTCGAGGCTCCGGTCAAAGAGGCGACACCGGGCGAGGTAGAAGAGGCGCTCCCCGCACCGGGGATGGTCGAGGAGGTCCCAGACGCCGAGACCGCCGTTGAGAGACAACAGGCTGGAGGATGGTTCGGGCGACTCCGCCAGGGACTGAGGAGGAGCCGGGAGTCCGTCGTCGGGCAGCTCAACGCTGCGATGGCGGAGTTTCGGGATGCGGAGGACGAGGAGTTCTGGGAGAGGGTCGAGGAGATCCTCATCGCATCCGACGTGGGCGTTACGACCACGGCGAAGCTGGTCCGGGAGTTGGAGCAGGAGGCGCTGCAGAGGAACGTCACGAGCGGCGACGAGCTCAGGGCACTCCTAGTGGAGCACGCGACGAGGATGCTCCAGGGGCCAGTAGAGCTCGACGTCTCGCACAGTCCGACCGTGATCCTGATGGTCGGCGTGAACGGCACGGGCAAAACGACTACGATCGGCAAGCTAGTCAACTTCCTGCCGGGTAAGGCAATGCTCGCCGCCGGGGATACCTTCCGGGCGGCGGCCATAGAGCAGCTCCAGAGGTGGGGCGAGAGAACCGGGGCCCCGGTCGTGGCAAGGGAGCGCGGCGCGGACGCGGCGGCCGTGGCCCACGAGGCGGTCGAGGCGGCTAAGCGCGACGAGGTGGACGTGTTGCTCGTGGACACGGCGGGGCGGCTCCACACCAAGCTCAACCTCATGGCCGAGCTCGACAAGGTCCGACGGGTCATCGGACGGCAGCTCTCCGGCGCGCCGCACGAGGTCTTGCTCACCGTAGACGCCACCACGGGTCAGAACGGGCTCAGGCAAGCCAAGATGTTCAACGAGGTCGCGGGGGTCACGGGGGTCATCCTGACCAAGCTCGACGGCACGGCCAAGGGCGGCATAGCGCTGGCCATAGCTGATGAGATCGGGGTCCCCATAAAGCTCATCTCGGTCGGCGAGAAGGCGGAGGACCTGCACCCGTTCGATGCCCGCGAGTTCGCCGAAGCGCTGTTCGGGGATCTCTAGCATGTTCGACACGTTAGGAGAGAGGTTAAACGCGGCTCTCGACGGGGTGCGCGGCAGCGGAAACCTCGACGAGGACCAGGTAAAGAAGATCACGCGCGAGATACGGCTCGCCTTGCTCGAGGCCGACGTCAACTACGCGGTCGTTAAGGAGTTCGTGGGCAACGTCCGCGAGCGGGCGACCGGCGCTGAGGTCTCCAAGGCGCTCAGCCCTGGCCAGCAGGTCGTCAAGATCGTCAACGAGGAGCTGGCGAACCTCATGGGCGGCACCTCCCACAAACTCACCTTCGCCTCCCGCCCGCCGACCGTGGTGATGCTCGCCGGCCTCAACGGGCACGGCAAAACCACGGTGGCGGGCAAACTCGCGCTCTTCGTGCGCAAGCTCAGGAAGAACCCTTACCTCGTGGCATGTGACACATACCGCCCGGCGGCTATAGACCAGTTGCAGCAGATAGGGCGCGAGCTCGGGGTGTCGGTCTACTCCGAAGGTACCGAACCGCCGCCGGAGGAGATCGCCGAGCGCGGGATAAAGTCCGCCGCGGACGGCGGCTACGACTTCGTCGTCGTGGATACCGCCGGCCGGCAGGTCGTAGACGTGGAGATGATGCAGGAGCTCCAGAGGGTACGCAAAGCGGCCAAGCCGCACTCGGTGCTCCTGGTTCTCGACGTCGTCACGGGCCAGAACGCGGTCGAGGTCGCGCAGGCCTTCCAGGAGTACGCGGACTTCGACGGGATGGTCCTCACCAAGCTCGACGGCGACGCCCGGGGTGGCGCGGCTTTGTCCGTCGTCTCGGTTACGGGGCGGCCGATACGGTTCGCCTCCGAGGGCGAGAAGATGAGCGAGTTCGACTACTTTTACCCCGATCGGATGGCGGGTCGCATCCTGGGGATGGGCGACGTCCTCACCCTCATAGAGAAGGCCGAGCAGCAGATGGACCGCGAAGAGGCCGAGGCCGACGCCAAGCGGCTCATGGCGGGTAAGTTCACCTTCGAGGATTTCCTCAAGCAGATGCAGATGATCAAGAAGATGGGCCCCCTGTCCGGCCTCCTTGGTATGATCCCGGGTCTCAACAAGCAGCTGCGGGGCGCGCAGATAGACGACAGCATGCTCGGCAGGGTGGAGGCGATGGTGACGTCCATGACTGCCAAAGAGCGGCGCAACCCGAAGCTCTTGCAAAACCAGGGCAGGGTGCGTAGGATCGCCCGCGGCTCGGGGACGACCCCGCAGGAGGTCCAGAAGCTCGTCAAGCAGTTCAACGAGATGCAGAAGATGATGCGCCAGATGGGCAGGGGCGGCGGGATGCCCCGCATGCCCGGCCTGCCCGGACGCAGGTAACCTTACAGGTACGAGAGGAGAGAGGATGGCGGTAAAGATCAGGCTCGCGAGGCACGGCGCGAAGGGCGCGCCTTTTTACCGGATAGTGGTCGCGGATTCGCGGAGCCCGCGCGACGGCCGCTTTATAGACCGCATAGGGACCTACAACCCGCGCACTCAGCCCTCGGACATCCAGGTGGACGCCGACAAGGCGCGGCTGTGGCTGGGCAAGGGGGCTCAGCCCACGGACCAGGTCCGTGGGCTGCTCAAGGTCTCCGGGGTCCTTTAGGGGGCGCCGTGGCGCAGCTCGAAGGCTTGGTGCTCGTCCTGGCCCGCTCGCTCGTGGACGAGCCCGACAGGGTCGAGGTCTCCGCTACCGAGACCGACTCGCGGGTGGATGTCGAGCTGAGGGTGGCCCCGGACGACATGGGCAAGATCATCGGCCGGCAGGGGCGCACGATCCGGGCGATCCGCACGGTCGCCAAGGCCGCCTCGGTCAAGCTCGGGAAGCGGGTCAGCGTGGAGGTCCCGGACTAGGGCGTGGAGCCCTCCGATCCCGTGGTGATCGGGCGCGTTGTAGCGCCCCACGGCAGGCGCGGTACCCTGAGGGTGCGTGCCACCGGCTCGGGCAACCACCTGCGCGAGGGCATCGAGCCCTATGTCGCCGGGCGGCGAAGGCGCATCTCTGGAGTGCGCAGAACCCCCAAAGGGTTCCTGGTGGACCTGGAAGGCGTCGGGCACCGGTCGGAAGCAGACCGTCTGAGGGGCGAGGGGCTCGTTCTCGACCGGCGAGAGCTCGACACGCCAGAGGAGGATGAGTTCTACGTGGACGACCTGATCGGGCTGACGGCCGTCGGCGAGGCGGGCGAGGTGCTTGGCATGGTGGCGGAGACCTTCGAAACCCCAGCTCACGAGGTCCTCGTAATTCGTGAAGAAGGTGATGAGGACGCCCCATTTCGCTACGTTCCGTTCACCCACGAGCACGTCCCGAACCTGAACCTCAGCGCGCGCCGCGTGACCGTCCACCTGCCGGAAGGCTAACCCGTATGAGAAACATCGACGTGTTCTGCGTGTTCCCATCGGTGGTCGACGTCGCGGTGCGCGTCGGCGTCGTAGGGAGGGCCATCGAGCGGGGCGTCGTCAGCTACCGGAGCTTCGACCTCAGAGAGCACGCGCCCGGCGGGCGCATAGACGACATGCCATTCGGTGGCGGGGCGGGCATGGTGGTGCGCGTGGACGTCGTCGCGCGGGCGCTCGAAGCGGTCTACGGGGTCCAGGCCAGGGGGGTGAAAGAGGGACGCAGGGTCGTGCTCACGGAGGCTTGGGGGCGACCGGTGACCCAGGACTACGTGAATGAGGTCGCGGAGGGCCCCGACCTGACGATCATCTGCGGGCGCTACGGCGGTATGGACGAGCGGGTGCGTGAGGCGTTGGCGAGTGAGGCGGTCTCTCTGGGTGACTTCGTGTTGTCCGGGGGTGAGATCGTCGCCGCCGCCCTCGCGGACGCCGCCATAAGACGACTCGGAGGCGTGCTCGGGAACAGGGAGAGCCTGCTCGGGGAATCGTTCTCAGGGGAGGCTCTGGTGGGACCGCCTGTGTACACCCGGCCGGCACAGTGGGATGGAGAGGCGGTCCCCGGCGTGCTATTATCCGGCAATCACGCCCAGATTCGGGTTTGGCGCGAGCGTGAGATGCGCGAGAGGGGTCGGGCCAGGGAGACGGGAGAAGGGTCGACCTAGCCCTCAGGCTTATCCACCACGAGAGGAGCGAGCATGATAACGAGTGAGAACTTGCAGCAGAGGGATGTCACGTTCAAGCCAGGCGACACAGTGCAGGTGCACTACCGCGTTATAGAAGGCAACCGCGAACGGATACAGGTTTTTGAGGGCCTGTGCATCGCCCGCAAGGGCGGCGGCATCAACGAGACGTTCACGGTCCGGAAGAACTCCTTCGGGGTCGCCGTGGAGAGGATCTTCCCTCTACACTCGCCGAAGATAGCGAACATCGAGGTTGTCTCCCGCGGCGCGGTCCGTCGCGCCAAGCTCTACTACATCCGGGACAAGGTCGGCCGCAAAGCCAGGGTGAAGAAGGCCAAGTAGGAGAGGCGTTGGCCGGGGCTCGCACGAGGAACGGCCCCGAAGTGACTGCCTGCCTCTACGCCTTCGACGCCGCGTGGGCGGTCGGGCGTCGTCCGCCACTGGCCGGGGCGGACGAGGCGGGTCGTGGCGCCCTGGCGGGGCCGCTCGTGGCCGTTGCCGTGATCCTCGGTGAGGGCGAGATCCTCGGCATCAACGACTCCAAGACCCTGAGCCCGATTCTCCGTGAGAGGCTCTTCGGGGAGGTGCTGCGCCGCGCCGAGGCCGTTTCCGCCGTTGCCTTCCCGGCCTGGTGGATTGACCGGTTCGGCGTCGGCAGGGCGAACCGGGAGGCGCTCTCTCGCGCCCTCGCGCTGCTCGAACCGCACGCCGGCAGCACCCTCGCCGACGGCAACCTCGCGCTGGGCCCCGAGATCGAATGCCTGCCACGGGCTGACGGCAAGAGCGCGGCGGTGGCCTCGGCGAGCGTGGTCGCCAAGGTGCTGCGCGATGGCGCGATGCGCGCCCTCGCCGAGAAGTACGCAGATTACGCCTTCGAGAGGAACTGCGGCTACGGGACGCCAGAGCACCGACTTGCGCTCGCGCGGCTCGGTCCGTGCAGGGTCCACCGCCTGAGCTACGCTGGGGTCGGCGCCTGAGCAAACGCGCCGCCGGCGCGTGGGGGGAGAAGACCTCGCGCTACGTTACCTGACGGAGCGGGGCTACGAGCTCCTCGAGCGCAGCTGCCGGACCCGCTTCGGCGAGCTGGATCTGATCCTGCGCCACGGAAACTCCCTCAGTGCCTGAATATCGTCAAGAGAATCAGCTCGTAGAATTGTAGGGAAGTGTTCTTGGAAACTCACCGTATGGCTGTAGGCGGTGCAAAGGCAGCATACCGTCAAGGTGCGTGGGCTAGCTGCGAGCGACTCAGTTGACTCATCGAGGTGGGGGTGTAGCTTCAGGGTCCCGACTTGATCGGGGGTAACTGCAACGATGTTGCCTTCTCTGTCCACGCAGTGCCAATATCCGTCGGATAAGCCAAGTTTAATAGGCCATCTCCCCGCCCTCTTCGTCAAGATCTGCGCTGGGTAGGGCGGGTGCCTGTGTCCCAGTCAAGCCAATGAATAGCAAAGCATAGAACAGATAAGTGTATAAAGCCCCTCTCAGGAGCCAGACTCGGGCAGGTTTGCTCACGAGATTTCTGTTGAAGGGGTGAGCTACCGGAGCAGACCCCAGAACTGGTATGCCTCCCGTGAATAGTAGCCGAGGCCACCGCCGTTGGGGTATTGGTTATAACTAAAGGTGCCGACCGCAGCGGCTAAGGGCGACTTCAAGAAGGGTATGTAGAGTATGTAGATGACGTGCGCAAACCCGTTGTGAATTCGTGTAGCCAGTGCTTTAGGCCACAAATGCGAGCGCCAACCGGGCTCGAGTATAGGACCCCGTCCTGGATACGCAGCGATGATAGGCATCTTACACTCGTCAGTGGCATATCGTATCGCAAAGGGTACCCAATCAGTATCTTCCTTTGTCGTCTCCCCGATAACGAGAATCATATACTTGGAGTTCCGCAACCTGAATACGGGAGAGGCCGCAGGTGTCGTGCGCTTCCTCGAATCGGGTACCGCAGCGGCCTTGTCATGACTATCCCTGTGGCTCAGGGGATGGGGAAAGAAACGATTATGACTCGAAAATCGTCCAAATGGCGCTGTAGGTTAGGAAAGCCGAGACGACTAAGCGGAGAGGGCGCCGCCGGAGTCGTACGATGAATTGTTTCCACAACTGACGCATTTGAAGCCCACTACCTCGGTACGATCTAACTACCTTATATCTTGCACTTAGCTGGGCCTCTCTGCAATTCGAGTTTGGAGTATTAATCAGCAAGAAAGGGTGCTGGGAAGTGGAGAGTAGCGACGGCCTGACGCTCAGGGAGATCGGCGCGGCCATGAACCTCACAGAGGGGCGCATCTCGCAGATACTGCACAAGGCGCTGGCGAATCTGCGAGAGGCCCTTTCGGAGATCCCGCAGCCCTCCGGCAGACGGTAGGGCGGCGAACCCCGGCGCTTATAGAAGCCCGGACGCCCTTGTGCTAACATCTGCGAGGTTCGGACGAGGGCTTGCGTTTGGCCTTCATGCGCCGTTTGCAACCTGTCGTCCGCGATGACGCACGCCCGCCGGAGGGCCACGGAGCCCGGGTGGTGGTCCGCTCCCGTAAACGAAGCGGATTGCGAGGCGCGGGCGGAGGATACCAACCACCTGAAAAGAGAGGTAGCAACATGGAGAGTACTACCGAGCGCGTAGGCATCAGAGAGCTGCTCGAGGCCGGGGTCCACTTCGGGCATCAGGCCAAGCGGTGGAACCCCAAGATGAAGCGCTACATCTTCGCCGAACGCACCGGGGTGCACATCATAGACCTGGATCAGACGCTCACGCTCCTCGACCGCGCCCTCAACTTCGTGCGGGGGGTGGCCGAGGCGGAGCGCGAGGTCCTCTTCGTCGGCACCAAGAAGCAGGCCCAGATCCCGGTCGCCGAGCAGGCTCTGCGTAGCGGGCAACCGTACATCGCGGAGCGCTACATCGGCGGCATCCTGACCAACTTCCAGACGATAGCGCCGCGCATCCAGTACTTCAAAGACCTGGCGCGCAGGGTCGAGGAGACCCCCGAGGAGGAGCGGTCGGGCAAGGACTGGTTCGCGCTGAACCGCGAGTACCAGAAGCTCCGGCGCAACTTCGCGGGCATAACTGAGATGGAGCGCCTGCCGGGCGCACTCTTCGTCATCGACCCCAAGCGCGAGGAGCTCCTGGTCAAGGAGGCCAACCGGCTCAAGATTCCGGTCGTCGCTCTCACCGACACCAACTGCGACCCCGAAGTTGTGGACTACGTCATCCCGGGCAACGACGATGCCATACGCTCGATCAGCCTGATCTCACGCCTTATCGCCGACGCCGTCGTGGAGGCGCGCGGCGAGGAGGCGGTCCCCGCGGGGGACCGTCCGTTACCGCCGGCCGTTGAGGAGGCGCAGGTGCCCGAGGAGGCCACCGAGGCGATCGTGGCCGAGGAAGAAGCCGAGGCGGCCAACGGACGCCCCGCGACCGCGGAGACGCAGAGCGACGAGGTGCCTACCGGCGAAGCCGGCGGTGCGGAGGAGGAGGCGGTGGCCCACACCCAGGCCACCGAACCCGAGCCCGCGGCCGACACGGCGGCAGCCGACACGGCGGCGGCCGAGACCGCGGAGCCGGAGGCCGGTCCAAAGGCCGAGGTCGACGAGCCCGAAGCCGCCGGACCCGGGAGCGGTGCCGATGCGGACACAGCGGCAGAGGAGCCCGAGGCCACCCAGCAAGACGAAGCCGAGCCCGAGGGCGCCGAGAAGACGCCGTCGGGAGAGAACGAGGAGTGATAAGAGTTTGGCTAGCACGATAGAGAAGATAAAGCAGCTCCGCGAAGAGACTGCTGCCGGCATGATGGACGTCAAGAACGCGCTGGAGGAGTCCGGCGGCGACCTCGACGGCGCCCGGCGGGTGCTGAGGGAGCGGGGACAGGCCTTAGCGGCTAAGAAGAGTTCGCGCGAGGCGGCGGAGGGGCTTATAGACGCCTACATCCACTTCAACGGCCGCGTCGGGGTGCTCGTCGAGGTCAACTGCGAGACGGATTTCGTGGCGCGGACGCCCGAGTTCAGGGAGTTCGCCCACAACGTCGCGTTGCACGTGGCCTCGGCCCAGCCGCAACCTCTTGCGGTTGCGCCCGAGGACATACCGGCGGGCGAGCTAGAGGAAGAGCGGCGCATAGTCGAGAAGCAGGTCGCCGAGATGGGCAAGCCTGAGGACATAGCGCGCCGCATCGTCGAAGGCCGCATGCAGAAGTGGATCTCAGAGCGGGCCCTGCTCACGCAGCCCTTCGTAAAGGATCCGGACACGACCGTCGGCGATCTCCTGCAGGAGCTCGTTCAAAGGGTCGGCGAGAACGTCGTCGTGCGGCGTTTCACCCGGTACGCGATCTAGGGACGTCTTGGGAGAGCCCGGTAAACCTGGGGCCGAAGCCGAGGGTGCCTCCGGGGCTCTCTCGGAACTGGGGACCGTTCGCCGCGTCGTCCTCAAGCTCTCCGGAGAGAGCCTCGCGGGCGAGGGCGGCTACGGGATAGACCCCGATAGCCTCGACACGACCGCTACGCAAGTCCTCGAGGCGGTCGAGGCCGGGGCCGAGCTCGCCGTCGTCGTCGGGGGCGGCAACATCTTCAGAGGATCGCAAGTTGCTGACGAGCTCGGGATAGAGAGCGCGACGGCCGACTACATGGCGATGCTCGGGACGGTCATAAACGCGCTCGCGCTGCAGGCGGCGCTCGAGGGACGCGGCATCCCAACGAGGGTGCAATCGGCCATCGAGATCCAGGAGGTCGCCGAGCCGTACATCCGCCGCCGCGCCATCAGGCACCTGGAGAAGGGGAGGGTGGTGATCTTCGCCTCCGGGACGGGCAACCCCTTCTTCACGACCGACACGGGGGCGGCCTTGCGGGCCCTGGAGATAAACGCCGACGCCCTTCTCATGGCCAAGAACAGGGTGGACGGCGTCTACGACAAAGACCCCCGCAAAGAGCCCGACGCGGTCCGCTTGGATCGGCTCAACTACATGGACCTACTCTCGAACAACCTCGCCGTCATGGACCACACGGCGGCCACGCTTTGCAGCGGCGAGAACCTCCCGATCATCGTTTTCGATATACTGAAAGCGGGCAACGTGCGCCGCATACTGCAAGGAGAGCGCGTGGGTTCCCTGGTGTGGGGCGCGGTGTCCGGAGACGGGACAGGGGTCGGAGGGGGAGGAGGCTGACGATGTCCGATGTCATAGATCTGACGGCGGCCGAGCGCCGGATGCAAGGAGCCGTCGATTCTGTGAGGAGCAACTTCGCGACTATCCGCACGGGCCGGGCCAACCCGACGCTGCTCGATCGTGTCGAAGTCGAGGTCTACGGGTCGCGCATGCCCTTGAGAAGCGTGGCCAACGTTGGCGCCCCGGAGCCGAGGTTGCTCACCGTGACCCCGTTCGACCCCAACTCCCTCAAGAACATCGAGCGCGGCATAAGGGACTCAGACATAGGGCTCAACCCGCAGAACGACGGCAAGATCATCCGCCTGCCGATCCCCGAGCTCACCGAAGAGCGTCGCCGCGAGCTCATCCGTCTCGCCAGGAGCATGGCGGAGGAAGGACGGGTCTCGGTCAGGAACGTCCGCCGCGACGAGATGAGGGACGTACACGAGCTCCGCAAGGAGGGCGAAATCTCCCAGGACGACGAGCACCGGGCCGAGGAAGAGCTGCAAAAGCTCACGAACGACTACGTTAAGCGCATAGACGCAGCGCTCGCCGACAAAGAAACAGAGCTTCTGGAGGTTTAGGCGCTGGAACCGGTCCGGCAACATCCCCCCGACCCCTCCGCCGAGCCGCGCGTCCTCACACGCGTCGAGCAAGGCCGCACTCCGCGCCACGTCGCGGTGATCATGGATGGCAACGGGCGCTGGGCCCAGCGGCGTCGCCTCCCCCGGGCCGCCGGCCACCGCGCCGGCGTCGAGGTCCTCACCCCGCTGCTGGAGGCCGCCGGCAGGGTCGGCGTAAAGACGCTCACCCTCTACGCCTTCTCGACCGAGAACTGGGCCCGCCCGGAGGACGAGGTGGACACCCTGATGTCTCTCTTTCTCGAGATCGCCGCGGACAAGGTGCCCAACCTGAACGAGCGCGGCGCTCGCTTGAGGTTCCTCGGACGCCGCGAGCACCTCCCCGCTTCGGTCTTGGAGGCCACGAGGAAGGCGGAGGAGCTCACCGCCCACAACGACAAGCTCGACGTCTACGTGGCTCTCAACTACGGCGGCCGCTCGGAGATCGTGGACGCGGCGAGGCGCATAGTCGCGGACCGCCTCTCCCCCGAGGATGTCGACGAGGGAACCTTCGCCCGCTACCTCTACGCGCCCGAGGTTCCCGAGGTGGATCTCGTAATCCGGACCAGCGGCGAGCTGCGCGTCTCCAACTTCCTGCTCTGGCAGATAGCCTACGCCGAGTTTTACGTGACCGACACTCTGTGGCCGGACTTCTCGCCGGAGGAGTTCCTGCGCGCCGTTGAATCCTTCGCCTCCCGTTCCCGGCGGCGGGGCGGCGTCTAAAGGACGCCAGATGCTCAGGTGGCGTGCCGCCACCGCGCTCGTCCTCGCGCCCGTCGCGCTTGGCGCGATCGCCCTTGGCAAGTGGGCGGTCCTCGTAGTCGTCTTCCTCGTTATGGCCGCCGGGGCCTACGAGCTATCGAACGCCCTCGAGCCGCTGCCGTTCGTGGCGGCGCTGGGGGCGGGGGCGGTGCCCATCCTCCTCGCCATCCCCTACGGCCCGACGGGGATCCTCGCTGGCGCCCTCCTAGGCCTCCCGTGGGCCCTGCTCTGGTTCGCGGGCAGGCCGGAGACCCGTACCCTCCGCGCGGTTCTCGCGGTGCTCCTCATGGCCCTCTGGGTCGGCGCGCCGCTCGCCCACCTCGGTCTCTTCCCGCGTTCGCGCTACGGCGTCATCCTCATCCTCGTCGCCGTGGTCGGTCCCTGGATCTCCGACTCCGGCGCGTACTTCGCCGGCCGCTTCTTCGGTCGGCACCTGCTCTTCCCTAGCATCAGCCCGAACAAGACCGTCGAGGGCGGCATCGGCAGCCTCCTCTGTACGATGCTCGTCGTCGGGCTCGTCTCCTACGAGCTCCTCGGCTTCACCTTGGTTAAGGCGGCCATATTCGGGGCCGGGGTCTCCGTCTTCTCCCAGATCGGAGACCTGTTCGAATCCGCACTGAAGCGTATCCTTGACGTCAAGGACCTCGGGCGCTTTCTCCCCGGCCACGGCGGCGTCCTGGATCGAATAGATAGCCTGCTATTCACCGCCCCCGCGGTATACTACATCTCGTTGCTTGTATGAGATCACCGCTCACATCCCCGCCTTGAGGCGCCGCCTCACCCTCCTGGGCTCGACCGGCAGCGTCGGTCGTCAGACCCTTGACGTCGTGCGCGCTCACCCTGACCGCTTCGACGTCGTAGGCCTCTCCGCCAGTACGGACGCGGATACGCTGCGCCGCCAGGCCGCCGAGTTCGAGCCCGAGTGCGTCGCGCTAGAATCGCCTGGACTACCCTCACCCGACGGCTTCGGCTGCAACCTCCTCACCGGCCCAGGTTCCGCCGAAAAACTTGCCAGGGAACCAGCCGACGTCGTGGTGAACGGGATCGTCGGCTTCGCCGGCCTCGCCGCCACGGTTGGGGCGCTCGAAGCCGGAAACCGCCTCGCCCTCGCCAACAAGGAGTCCTTGGTCGTGGGTGGCGAATGGGTTATGAGCCTTGCAGGCGCTGACCGGATAACACCGGTGGATTCGGAGCACTCGGCCATCTTCCAGTGCCTCGAGGGGAAGGGGGGGGTAACCGGCATCTTGCTGACCGCCTCGGGTGGCCCCTTCTTTTCGCTGGAGAAGGCGCGGCTGCTGGAGGTGGAGCCCGAGGACGCGCTCGAGCATCCGACGTGGCGGATGGGGCCCAAGATCACGGTGGACTCCGCCACCATGATGAACAAGGGGCTCGAAGTCATAGAGGCGCACCACCTCTTCGGCGTACCGTACGACACCGTGAGGGTCACCGTGCACCGCCAGTCGGTGGTGCACGGTGGCGTACTCTTCGAGGACGGCTCGGTCGTGTTGCACGCCGCGCTCCCGGACATGAGGCTGCCCATAGCCTACGCCTTGCTACGCCCGGAGCGGGTAGATGTTGGAGCGAAGCAGGTGCCGTTCGACGGCGCCTCGTGGACCTTCGAGCAGCCGCGCGACGACCTGTTCCGCTGCCTGCCGCTCGCGGTAGAAGCTGGCCGGGCGGGCGGCGCCTACCCCGTGGCGCTCAACGCGGCCAACGAGGTGGCCGTCGAGGCCTTTCTCGCGCGGCGTATCGGCTTCTTGCAGATAGCCGACGTCATCGAGGAGGTACTCGAGGGCGTGCCCGGCTTCGGGGCAATGCAGGGCCTGGAGGCCATCAGCTTCGTGGACGCCTGGGCCAGGGACGAGGCCCGGCAGCGGACGCGGGGGTGACGATCAGATGACGGTCGCGGTGGCGATACTGGGTTTGATCTTCTTGATCGTCGTTCACGAGCTCGGGCACATGCTCACGGCAAAAGCGCTCGGCGTCAGGGTGCCAGAGTTCGGGGTCGGCTTCGGGCCACCCCTGTTCAAGAAGAAGATCGGACAGACCGTCTACTCCTTCCGGATAGTGCTGCTCGGCGGGTTCGCGAAGATGGCGGGGATGAACGATGGGGCGGAAGGGCCCGACACTTACCCGGCCAAGGCCCCTTGGCGCCGAGCTCTCATTATCCTCGCCGGGCCGTTCGCGAACATTCTCGCGGCCGTGGCCATACTCGCCGCCGTTCTCATGACCACCGGGGCGGTGACGGGCGTCAAGCCAGAGGTGCAGCAGATCGAGCCGAGCTCGATGGCCGACCGCGTTGGCATCCAGCCGGGCGACAGGTTGGTAGCAGTGGAGGGCATCCGTATAAGCGCCTGGGACGACTTCGAGCGCGAGGTCGGAGAGCACCGTCCGGGAGAGGAGATCAGCGTCACCGTCGAGCGTGGCGGCGACGAGAGGAGGTTCTCCGGGGAGCTCGGCTCGGACCCCAACAACTCGGACGTAGCCCTCGTGGGCGTCCGGCCGGAGGTGGAGACGACCACCTACGGACCCGTCGAGGCTCTGCGCCTGGCGGTCGGCCAGGTGGTGAGGGTTACTGGCTTGCTCGGCGTTTTCGTTGCGGACCTCGTCACCGGCGAGCGCAGCTTCTACGACAACGTGACGGGGCCGGTGGGGATCGCTTCGGTCGGGAGCACCTCCGTGCAGCAGGGGTTCTTCCCGCAGCTTCTCGCCCTGATCAGCGTCAACCTAGCCCTGTTCAACCTGTTGCCTCTCCTCCCGCTCGACGGCGGGCACCTGTTCTTTATCACGGCGGAGAAGGTTTTGGGGAGGCCGGTAAGCCAGGAGACGATGGGGAGAATTGCCGCGTTGGGGATAGCGCTCGTTCTCATGCTGTTCCTGTTCGCAACCTACGCCGACCTTAGTAAAATCTTCACGGGACAACCTTTCATTCCGGAATAGGATAGGCTCAGGAGGAAGATGACAGAGGCAGCGCTACAGGAGCGTCCGGTCACGAGCCGGCAGATAAAGGTCGGCGACGTGGCCATAGGCGGCGGGGCCCAAGTCGTCGTGCAGTCGATGACCAACACCATGACGCACGACGTCGAGGCGACTGTCCAGCAGGTCTACGATCTGAAAGCAGCCGGGGCCGACCTCGTGCGTGTCTCGGTCAACGGCTCCAAGGCCCTCAAGGGCTTCAAGGAGGTCGTGTGGCGCTCGCCGGTGCCCCTGATCGCCGACATCCACTTCGACTACCGCATGGCGCTAGGCGCCGCGGACGCCGGGGCCGCCTGCGTGAGGATAAACCCGGGGAACATCGGCGGCGACGACCGCTTCCGGTCCGTGATCGAGAAGTGTCAGGAGACCGGGGCCGCGATGCGCATAGGCGTGAACTCCGGCTCGGTCGAGAAACGCTTCTGGGACCTCCTCAAGGCCGAGGCGCTCGTGGCGAGCGCGCTGCACAAGGTGGAGATCGCCGAGGATATGGGCTTTCTGGATTTCAAGGTTTCCCTCAAGGCGAGCCACGTCCCCGAGATGGTCGAGGCGAACAGGGAGTTCCGCAAGAGAAACGACGCCCCGCTTCACCTCGGGGTCACCGAGGCCGGGACCAAGCTCCCGGGCGCGGTAAAGAGCGCGGCGGCGTTGGGGCAGCTCCTACCCTACGGCATCGGGGACACGATCCGCATCTCGCTCGCCGAGGACCCGGTCGAAGAGATACCGGTGGCCTATCAGATCCTCTCCGCCCTCGACCTGAGGCACCGCGGCCCCAACGTCATAGCGTGCCCGAGCTGCGCTCGCACCCTCGGCTTCGACGTTATCGGGATGGCTGCCCAGGTCGAGAAGAAGCTCAAGCGCTACGAGGACCACTTCACGGTGGCGGTCATGGGCTGCGTCGTCAACGGCCCCGGTGAGGCGCGCGACGCCGACTACGGGGTAGCGGGCGGCAAGGACGATGGCGTGATCTTCGCCAAGGGTCAGCCGCTTCGCAAGGTGCATCGAGACAAGATCTTCGACGCTCTCTTCGAGGAGATACACAAAGACGGGCGGAAATAGCAAGGGCGGTCTCTCGGGAGAGCAACCCTGGGCTGACCTGGATCAACACCTCTGGGCTTCGGTTAGGTGCAGGTGCGAGCGTAAGCACCTGAGTTAGAAAAACCGCTCCGGCGAGAAAGATAATTCTTTTAGGGGATGTGCCGAGTCCGCTACAGGCGTAAATTGTCGAAGGTAAAGCAAAAGTGGCAGGCAGGGTTACTTCGTTGCCGCCTGAGCAAAGGGAAGCAGACAGCGGATCCGCAGGATTGTGATGTTGCTTGCGCTTTTAGCGCTGACCGTCATGGCACCCGCCGGCATCGCGGTGGCGGCATCGAGAACGATGAGGACCCTAACAACGTAACTTGTTACGGCCCCGCCCAGAACGACCTGCTCCACCAGCGGGATGGCTCCGTGAGGACCTCATCTTCCCTCTGGACGGAGAGGACCATACCGACGCCAAAAGCGTCAGCAACTATTTGGACGCGGTTTACGGCGGTAAGAGGCGTGGTGTGCTGCTTCTCAACAACGGCGATGGCGCGGACAGGGCTAGGCGTGGCCGTGGTGCCGACGTTTGCTACGTCGATTCGGGCGACCGCTCTAGAAGCTGCCCGCGCGCTGCACCGAGATCACAGCCGGAAGGCCCTTTCGAAGCCCATATGAGATCTCTGTTCCGAGACAGGTAAGCGGCTTTCGATACTTTACAGGGGTGGGGTCCTTCCCTCTCTGTTCTCGTCAGAGGGAGCTGGGTAGGGTGGACGGCCAGATCGCCGCCTCCTTGTAACCGACATACTCTGCGATATAATCAGGCTTGCTGTACGAGAGCAAGGGGTCTGCAAGGACCCGTTGCTTTTTTTAACGTTTGAAGAAGGTGAGAGAGACGGCGAGGCTAGAAAGATTGGCGCAGATTGTGGAGGGTTCGCTCCCCGTGGGGACCGAGCTCGTGGAGGCCCGGTTCTCCGCGGGGCCCCTCCTGACCCTGCTCGTGGACCGGGAGGACGGCCCGGTGGACCACGAGTTCTGCTCGCGGGTTGTCTCCGCCGTTTCGCCGGCGCTGGAGGCCGAGGGCTACGACGGTATGTTTGAGGTCTCCTCGCCGGGTATAGAGCGCCCGTTGACCAAGCCCGAGCACTTTCGGCGCTACTTGGGACACGAGGCGAAGGTCCGCGTCTCCGAGCCTGTGGAGGGGCGTCGCAACTTCACCGGTGTCATAGAGCGGGCCGACGAGCGGGACTTCGTACTAAAACTCTCTGAGGGAGGAGCGGAGGTGGAGCTGCCGTTCGGCTCGGTCTCCCGCGCGCACCTCAAGGAGGACATATAACAATGAACACGGCATTGTTGTCGGCTTTGCACGAGATAGAAACGGACAAGGGGATCCCGTTCGACACGGTAACGGGCGTCCTCGAGGAGTCATTGCTCGCGGCCTACGAGAATCGCGAGGGGGCCGAGGAGGGCGCCAGGGTGGTCCTTGACCGGGAGACCGGTGACCTCAGGGTTACGAAGGACGGGGAGGACATAACGCCCCACGACTTCACCCGCATAGCGGCCCAGGTCATGCGCCAGACCTTCTACCAGCGCCTCAACGAGGTGCACAACGCGCAGCTCTTGGAGGAATACGGCAGCCGGATGGGCGACGTCGTCACCGGCATCGTCCAGCAGGCCCACCGCAGGATGACCATAATAGACCTCGGGCGAGTGGAGGCGATACTGCCCGCCAGCGAGCAGGTGTCGAACGAGCGCTACGAGAACGGGCAGCGCCTCAAGGTCTACCTCCTCGACATCCGAGAGCCCGGTCGGGGCCCGAACCTGGTGGTCAGCCGCCGGCACGAGGGCCTCCTGAAGGGGCTGTTTCATCTGGAGGTGCCGGAGATCTACGACGGCCTAGTCGAGATCAAGGCCGTCGCCCGCGAGGCGGGGCTGCGTTCGAAGGTGGGCGTGTGGTCGAATGAGCCGGGGATCGACCCGGTTGGGGCCTGCGTAGGCCCGCGGGGGAGCCGCGTGCGGGCCGTGGTCTCCGAGCTTAGGAACGAGAAGATAGACATCATTCAGTGGGACCCCGAGCCCGCGCGGTTTATCGCGAAGGCGTTAAGCCCCGCGCGCGTACGCGAGGTCTACCTGGACGAGGACGAGAAGCAGGCCGAGGTCATTGTGCCGGACGACCAGCTTAGCCTCGCGATCGGCCGGGAGGGCCAAAACGCCCGACTCGCGGTCAAGCTGACCGACTGGAAGATAGACATAAAGCCCGAGAGCCAGGCCATCGAATTCGAAGGTGAGGACGAGGAATGGGAGCCCGACGAGGACTCCGCTATGCACCGTTGCCGGGCGGTCCTGTCCAATGGACGCAGGTGCGCGAACATGGCGCTCCCCGGTTCGCTGTTCTGCGGCATCCCGTCGCACCAGGCGCAGGCCGCCGAGTTCGAGGGCATGGTCGAGGGCACGCAGGGGGTAGCGGATGAGTAAGCGCGTATACGAGATAGCAAGAGAGCTAGACCTGGCGAGCAAAGAGGTCATCAGCCGCCTTAGGGAGGCCGGGGTCGAAGTCAAGAGCCACTCCTCCTCCGTGGAAGACCCGGTCTACGAGCGGGTATTCGGCGACGGGGAGAACGGGGCGCAGAACGGCCGCTCCGAGGCGCAAGAGGCCGAAGCTCGGGAGGCGCGCGCCGAGGCTGAGCGCTCCGGGCACGGCGCGAACGTCGCGACGAGCCCCGCTGAGGAACCGATATCCACGCCGCCGCAGAAGAAGGAGAGGAAGCGTCGTCGGGTCGTCATAGACGCGAGAGCGACCAACCGCGCGCCGCGTCCGGCGGTCGCGCCAGTAGCCCCTAAAGAGCCCGAGCGGGCGCCGGAGGAGGAGGAGGCGCCGCAGAAGTCGGGCGGCGTGCGCGTAGAGCCGGGGGCAACCGTCAAGGACCTCGGCGAGGCTTTAGGCGTGCCGCCGACCCAGATCATCAAGGTCCTCATGGGCCTTGGGGAGATGAAGACGCTCACCCAGACGCTCTCGACGGAGGAGATAGAGCTCATCGCCGAGGAGCTCGGGGTGGAGGTCGAGATCGGGGTCGTGGAAGAGCCCACCCCCGAGGAGATCGCGCCGGAGGACAGCCCGGAGGACCTAGTCGAGAAGCCCCCCGTCGTCACAGTGATGGGGCACGTGGACCACGGAAAGACGAGCCTCTTGGATCGGATCCGCAGCGCGAACGTCCAGTCCGGCGAGGCCGGCGGCATCACGCAGCACATCGGCGCCTACCAAGTCGAGAGCGGCGGCAAGAGGATAACCTTTATCGACACCCCGGGTCACGAGGCGTTCACCGAGATGCGCGCCCGCGGAGCGAAGGTCACGGACATAGTGATCCTCGTGGTCGCGGCGGACGACGGTGTCATGCCACAGACCCAGGAGGCCATAGAGCACGCCAGGGCGGCCGAGGTCCCGATAGTCGTCGCCATAAACAAGATAGACGTCTCGAACGCCAACCAGGATAGGGTGATGGGCGAGCTGGCCGAGCGGGGGCTCACCCCTGAGGCGTGGGGCGGGGAGACGGTGACGGTCCCGGTCTCGGCCAAGACCGGCGAGGGCATAGACGAGCTCCTGGAGAACATACTGGTCGTCGCCGAGCTTGAGGACCTCAAGGCCAACCCCAGTGCGCCCGCGAGCGGGTACGTGATCGAAGGCGAGCGCGACCCGGGCCGCGGTCCGGTCGCTACCCTCCTCCTGAACCGCGGCACGCTGCACAAGGGCGACGTGGTCCTCGGCGGCACCGCCTACGGGCGGGTGCGGGCGATGCTCGACTACACCGGCGAGCGCGTCAAGGACGCCGGCCCGGGCGACCCGGCGGAGATCCTGGGCCTCTCGGGTGTGCCCGAGGCGGGGACCCGCTTCGAGGTCGTGGACCACGAGAGGAACGCGCGCGACAGGGCCCAGCAGGCCGAAGCCGCCCTGAGACGCCAGGAGCTGGCCGAGCAGGGCGGCACGCGCCGCACCCTCGAGGAGCTCCTCGGCGAGGGTGGCACCGAGGACCTCAACCTCGTCGTCAAGGCGGACGTGGCGGGTTCGGTCGAGGCGCTCAAGGAGGCGCTCGCCAGGCTCTCTAGCGACGAAGTCCGCGTCAACATCGTCCGCAGCGGCGTGGGAGCGCTAACCGACTCGGACGTCATGCTCGCCTCGGCAAGCGACGGTATCCTGCTCGGTTTCAACGTCAGGCCGACCAACACCGCCAAGCAGGTAGCCGAGCGGGAGGGTGTGGAGATCCGGACCTACGATGTGATCTACAAGGCCCTCGAGGAGATCGAGGCCGCCATGCGCGGCATGTTGGCCCCCGAGACCGCCGAGAACGAGACGGGGACCGCCGAGGTGCGCGCGATCTTCCGGATCCCGAACGCCGGCACGGTCGCTGGCTGCTACGTGACCCGAGGCGAGTTCTTCCGCAACAACCGCGTGCGCGTGGTGCGCGACGGGACCGTGATCTACGAGGGGAACATCGCCTCGCTCAGGCGCTTCAAGGACGACGTCCGCTCGGTCCGCGAGGGCTTCGAGTG
>Ga0126306_10000012_pt1 | contig 46327 bp, 45 predicted proteins | sample Plot27_FD_92592 | JGI IMG/M metagenome (GOLD analysis project Ga0126306, IMG submission 92592) | Serpentine soil microbial communities from UC McLaughlin Reserve, CA, USA - Plot27 | ecosystem: Environmental > Terrestrial > Soil > Grasslands | place: USA: UC McLaughlin Reserve, Lake County... | reverse complement strand
GCGACCGTCCCGAGCCGGACCAGGTCGGTGAGCTGCCGGCTGCGGTCGTGACCTCCACGCCGCAGCTCGCGCTCGTCACCGCCGCCCACGCCTGCCGCCGCGGCGACCGCACGGAGGCCGAGTCGCACCGGCTCGTGGTCGACCGGGCGGCTCCGCCGGGCGCCGACCCGCCGGGCCTGTGGCCCACCGCGCGCAGCCTGCTCGACGTGGAGTTCGGGCGGGCCTTCGGCGACGTGAAGCGCTCGCGCCGCGCCCTCGACGCCCTGCAGCACCCCGGCCACCCAACGGCGTGGTCGCCCCGCACGCGGCGCTTCGCCGCCGTGCGGCGGGCCGAACTCGACCTGAGTCTGGGCCGCGAGGCCGCCGCCCGGGAACGCCTCGAGTTGATCGCGGCCGACCCTGTCGCCGGCCCGTGGCGCAAGGAGGCGGTCGCCCACCTCGCCGCCCTGCACGCCCTGCACGGGCGCCTGGACGAGGCCGGGGCCCACGCGGTCGTGGGCGGCGACGAGGGCCATCCCGAGGATGCCCTGTTCTCGACCCATGTGTCCGAGGCGCTCTGCGCCGCCCAGCGCGCCGAGCCGAGGGCCCTCGCCGACGCCCTGGCCGCGGCCGGCCCGGTCCGGCCGGCCGGCGGGCCCTGGTCCGTCGTGTACGACGTCGTCCGGTCGGCCCATCGACAGGGGCTGCGCCACCCGGTGGAGATCGGCGGCCAGCTCGCCGAGCGGCCCCTGGTCGACCACGCCCTCGCCGCCCTCGGCGCCCCCGAGGTGATGAGCCCGCAGGGTCGGACGGCCGTCACCGCCGGCCCGGGCATGCTGGCGCTCGCCGCCGGCCGGCGACAGCTCGCCGGCTTGCCCGTCGGCCCCGGGCAGGAGGCCCTGGGCCCCTGGCTCGACCAGGTGGCCGACGGCACCGCGCCCACGTCGGGCCTCCGGCCCGAGGCTCCCCACCCCCGCACCGTCATCGAGGCGAACCTGCTGTCGGCCCTCCTCGCCGACGAGCACGATCGGGCCCTGTCCGTCCGCCGCCTCGACGCCGCCCTCGACCTGCTGGAGGCGACCGGGATCCGTGCCCCCTTCGAGATGTACGCCGACCAGGTGGAGCCCCTGCTCCGCCGCCACGCCGCCGCGGCGGGCCGCCACCTCGGCCTGACCGTCGGCCTCCTCGACCGCGCCGACTCCGGTGCGAGCGCGGCGTGCGTCGTCGAGGCGCTGACCGAGCGCGAGCTGGAGATCCTGAACCACCTCCCGACGCTCATGTCGAACGTCGAGGTCGCCGAGTCGCTCCACCTCTCGGTCAACACGGTCAAGAGCCACCTCAAGGCCATCTACCGCAAGCTCGGCGTCGAGGGCCGGCGACAGGCGGTCCTGCGCGGCCGGGAGCTGGAACTGATGTAGCGGCTGCGGCACGGGTCACCCGACCGGGGTGATGCCAGGCCGCCACCGGTACCGGACGATGCGGGCACGTACCTCGATCGGAGACGGACGTGACCGACATCGGAGCTTCCATCCCCCCACCCCCACGGCCAATCGAGTACCGCGACGTGGACTCGCGCGGATGGTGGATCACCGTCCTCGTCGGGTTCGCCCTCGTGGCGCTCGGGCTGTGGCTCCTCACCAACCTCTACGAGTCGGTCACCGTGCTGGCCCTCCTCATCGGCGTGTCGCTCATCGTCGGCGGCTTCCTCGAGGCCTCCGTGGCCGAGAGGGCCGACCTCGGCTGGGCCGGCTGGGTGGCGGGTGGCATGCTCGTCATCGCCGGCGTCGTCGTCCTGGTGTGGCCGGACATCACCCTGTGGGCGCTCGCCGTCACCTCCGGGGTCGCGCTCGTCCTCGGCGGGGCGCTCCACACGATCTGGGCCCTGAGCGCGCGCGCCAGGCAGGACAAGACCCTCCACCTCGTCGTCGGGCTCCTGACCGTGGCGCTCGGCGTCGTCGTCATCGCCTGGCCCGGCGCCACCCTGGTCGTGCTGGCCGTCCTGCTGGGGATCCGCACCCTCGTCACCGGGATCATCGCCATCGTGACCGGCTGGCAGCTCCACCGGCTCGGCGCCTGACCGGCCGCCAGGTCCCTCGTCAGCGGGGGTTCAGGGCGGTGCCATCAGGGTGGCCGCATGACGACGAGGCGAGCGGTCGTGGTGCGGGTAGGGGCCCTCGGGGTCGTGACGGTGCTGGGCGTGCTGCCCACCGCCTGTGGCGACGACGGTGACAGCGCGGATGGCGCGGAGGGCGGTGGCGACGTCTCGGCGGGCACGACCGATGCGGCGCCGGCCGCGGTGATCGACCCCGGGGACGAGGGCAACTACCAGCCCTCGCTGGCCCCGGACGACGTGGTAGCGGTCATCGACAACCCCTACCTGCCCCTGCAGCCCGGGATGTCCTGGGCCTACGAAGGCGAGTCGGACGGCGAGCGGGAGCGGGTCGAGGTGGTCGTCACCGACCAGCGGCGCGAGGTCATGGGCATCCCGGCGGTCGTGGTGCGGGACACGGCGACGGTGGAGGGCGAGGTCGTCGAGGAGACGGACGACTGGTTCGCCCAGGACCGGGACGGCAACGTCTGGTACCTCGGTGAGTCGACGACCGCCTACGAGGACGGCGCCGCCAGCGAGGAGGGGTCCTGGGAGGCCGGCGTCGACGGTGCCCTGCCGGGCATCGTCATGCCCGCCGACCCGCAGGTCGGCGACGCGTACCGCCAGGAGTACCTGGCCGGGGAGGCCGAGGACATGGGCGAGGTCGTCGCCCTCGGCCGCAGCGTCGAGGTCCCGACCGGCCCCTACGAGGACGTCCTCGTCACCCGCGACTGGACGCCGCTCGAGCCGGAGACCGTCGAGGAGAAGGAGTACGCCCCGGGGGTCGGCCTCGTCCGCGAGACCCAGACCGCCGGCGGCGAGGGCACCCTCGAACTCGTCGCCCACGCCCCGGCCTCCTGACCCCGGGGCCCGGCCGCCAGCCATGATGGGCGCCGGGGTGCCCGTGGGATTTCCGGCGAAGGTGTCGTCGCCGGCCTGTCGCCGATCGTCTCCTTGGGTGGAGGTGGCCCTCGGGCCCCTCCGGCAACCCGTACGGCAGCAAGGAGACCGATCGTGGCAACGACGCCCACACCCGACCCGATCCCCCAGCACTACCGCCGCGTCACCCCCGCCCTCGTGGTCGACGGCGGCGCGAAGGCCCTGGAGTTCTACGCCGACGTGTTCGGCGCCACCGAGCGCGTGCGGTTCCCGGGGCCGGACGGCTCCATCGTCCACGCCGAGATCGAGCTCGGCGACTCCGTGATCATCGTGGAGGACGCCTCACCGATGATGGGTACCTCGGCACCGCCGGCCGGCGGCCTGGCGGGGTCGCCGACGTTCCTGTTCCTCTACGTGGAGGACGTGGACGCCACCATCGAGCGCGCGGTCGAGCGGGGCGCGACGCTGAAGCGTCCGGCGCAGGACCAGTTCTACGGCGACCGGGACGGCTTCATCGTCGACCCCTTCGGCCACGGCTGGACGGTCGCCACGCACGTCGAGGACGTGGCACCCGAGGAGATGGGGCGCCGCCTGGCGGCGATGCAGCAGGAGGCGTGACCGGTGACCACCGACACCATGAGGGAGGCGCGCTGGTGAAGTACGTGCTGTTGTTCGTCGAGACGGAGAGCTTCGCCGAGGAGCTCACGGCCCTGCCCGCGGAGGAGCGGGAACGGGCCTACGCGCTGGCCGGCAAGTGGTTCGCCGACCACGCCGACAAGCTCCGCGGTGGCAGCAAGCTCCAGGGGCCGGACACGGCGACGACGGTGCGGCTCGACGGCGGCGACGCCGTCGTGACCGACGGCCCGTTCGTCGAGGGCAAGGAGGTCGTCAGCGGCTATGCCGAGGTCGAGGCCGACGACCTGGACGAGGTGCTGCGGATGGTGAGGACGTGGCCGGGTTGCCCGCTGGTCGAGATCCGTCCTGTGGAGCAGTGACGGCCGCCCGGTCGGCCCCGGCGCCGCAGACGGGCGGCGGTTCGCACGCCGAGCTGGCCCGCGTTGTGCGTGAGCACGCGGGCCGGCTGGCCGCGTCGCTGGTGCGGGTGACCGGTGACTTCGCGGCCGCCGAGGACCTGGTCCAGGACGCCGTCGTGGCGGCGCTGCGGCGCTGGCCCACCGAGGGCATCCCGCAGCGACCCGACGCCTGGCTCTACACGGTGGCCCGCAACCGGGGCCTCGACCGGCTGCGGCGCGACGCCAACTACCGCACCAAGCTCGCCCAGCTCCAGCCCCCGGCGAGCGCCGAGCCCGACGACCGGCTCCGGCTCGTCTTCACCTGTTGCCACCCGGCCCTGCCCCGGGCCGCGCAGGTCGCCCTCACGCTCCGGGTGGTCTGCGGCCTCACCACCGCGCAGGTCGCCCGCGCCTTCCTCGTCCCCGAGGCCACGGTGGCCCAGCGCCTCACCCGGGCGAAGCGCAAGATCACGGCCGCCGGCATCCCGTACCGGATGCCCGACCCCGACGAGCTGAACGACCGCCTCCACGAGGCGCTCACCGTGATCTACCTGGTCCTCAACGAGGGCTACCTCCCGACCGCCGACCACCCGCACGCCCGCGACCTGGTGGACGACGCCGACTGGCTCGCCGCCCTGCTCCACCGTCTCATGCCGACCGAGCCCGAGGTGGCCGGCCTCCTCGCGCTGGTCCGCCTCCACCGGGCCCGGGCGGAGGCCCGTTTCGAACCCGACGGGGGCCTGGTACTGCTCGAGCACCAGGACCGGTCCCGATGGGACCGCCAGGCGATCGCCGAGGCCACCGGGCTGCTGGCGGCCGCGGCCCGCCGTGGCCGCCCGGGCCCCTACCAGCTCCAGGCCGCCATCGTCGCCTGCCACGCCGACGCCGAGCGTTGGGAGGACACGGACTGGGAGCAGGTCGTCCTGCTCTACGACATGCTCCTGCACCTCGCCCCGTCCCCCGTGACCCGCCTCCACCGGGCGATCGCCCTCCGCTACGCGGCGGGGCCCGACGCCGCCCTCGCCGAGCTCGCCCCGCTCGCCGACGCCCTCGACCGCTACCACCTCTTCCACGCCACCCTCGCCGAGCTCCTGCGCGCCGTCGGCCGGCCCGACGCCGCCCGGGCGGCCGACCGCCGTGCCCTCGGCCTCACCGCCAACCCGGCCGAACGCGCGCTCCTGCGCCGGCGCATCGACTGGTCGCCGTGACCCGACTTCGCCACGAGGGTGGACGCGGCCGTCAGGTGTTCCGGCCGCCGTTCACGCCGATGACCTGGCCGGTGATGTAGCCGGCTTCGTCCGACACGAGGAAGGAACAGGCGGCGGCGATGTCCTCCGGGCGGCCGGCCCGGCGGACCGGGGTGCGCTCGGCGTGCTCGTCGACCGTGCCGCCGAGCAGGCCGCGCTGCTCGGACCCCCGGAGCATCGGCGTGTCGATGAACCCCGGCGGGATGGTGTTGACCGTGATGCCCTTCGGGCCGAACTCGAGGGCCAGCGCCTTGGTGAACCCGATCACCCCGGCCTTCGAGGTGACGTAGTGGACCATGTAGGGCTGGCCGCCCTGGGCGCTGGACGACGAGATGTTCACGATCCGGCCCCAGCCCGCCGCGATCATGTCGGGCAGCACGGCCTGCGTGCAGTAGAAGGGGCCGTTGAGGTTGACCGCCATGATGCGGTCCCACTTCTCGTCGGTGATCGACAGGAAGTCCTTGAAGCCGGTGATGCCGGCGTTGTTGACGAGCACGAGCACGGGGCCGCCGAGGACCTCGCGCACGCGCTGCACGGCGTCGTTCACCAGCGCCCGGTCGGACACGTCGACCCCGCCGATCCCGACCGCCTCCCGGCCGGCGACCCCGATCTCCTCGGCGACCGCCTTGGCCGCCTCGGTGTCGATGTCGACGATGGCGACGGCGAGCCCGTCCTGGGCGAGTCGGTGGGCGATCGCCCGGCCCATGCCGGACCCGCCCCCCGTGACCACGGCGACGCGGCGCTCGCTCACGCCGGTGGTGTCGACGAACACCTTCATGCCTCGCACCCTACAAGAAGCTCACTCTCGTTGACAGCAAGCACGATTCTCTCCTCAGCCCACGCGGCTGGGGGGCCGGCTGCGTCGCTCGACGCCGACCACACGGCCGGCCAGAGGCACAGCGGCCGGGGCCGGGGCCGGGGCTGGCGCCGGCGCCGGTGCCGGCGGTGTCTCGCCCTCGAGGTCGACGGTGGGGAGAAGGCGGTCCAGCCAACCTGGGAGCCGGTTGGCCCGGCCCAGCAGGACCATCGTGGTGGGGACGAGGACCATCCGGACGATCGTGGCGTCGACGAGGACGGCGACGGCGAGGCCGAGGCCCACCATCTTCACGACGGGGTCGTCGTGGGCCACGAAGGCGCCGAAGACGGCCATCATGATGAGGGCGGCTGCAGCGATGACGCGGGCGGTGCCGGCCAGGCCGTCGGCGACGGCCGCGGCGGTGTCGCCGGTGCGCCGGTACGCCTCCCGGATCGAGGTGATGAGGAAGACCTCGCCCTGTTCGTGCGCGACGGCGACACGTTCACCGCGGCGGGCATCGCCGCCGGGATCGACCTGGCGCTGGCCCTCGTCGAGGACGACCTCGGGGCCGACCACGCCCGGACCGTGGCCAAGGTGCTGGTCGTCTTCCTGCGGCGCCCCGGGGGCCAGTCGCAGTTCAGCACGTGGACCGCCACCCCGGCCGTGCCCACGGAGCCGTTGCGCCCGGTCCTCGACGCCGTCGCCCTCGACCCCGCCGGGGACCACACCCTGGCGGCCATGGCCGAACGGGCAGGGTTCAGCGTGCGGCACCTCAGCCGGCTGTTCGACGAGCACCTGGGGATGACCGCCGGCCGCTACGTCGAGCGCGTCCGGTTCGAGGCGGCCAGGACGATGCTCGAGGACGGCGGCGAGGGCCTCGACGTGGTCGCCCGGCGCTCCGGGTTCGGGTCGGCGGAGACGCTGCGGCGCGCCTTCCTCCGCGAGGTCGGCGTGTCGCCAGGCGCCTACCGGGCCCGGTTCCGCACCACCGGCATCACCGACGGCCGGGGCGACGACTGGCCCGCGACCGTCCGGCGCGTCCCGGTGTCGCCGCGCGCCGCACCCTGACAAGGGCGCTACGGCAGCGCTCTCCGGTCGTCGGCCGGGGCGCCGCCCGCGAAGGGGCGGACCATCGCGTCGACCGTGAACGAGGCGAGCAGGTCGCCGGCGTCGTCGTGCACGCGGCACTCGGCATGGGTCATGCCGTCGCCGGCGAACGTCGAGAGGTGGCGGTACAGCATCCACCGGTCGGCCCGGACGTCCCGGTGGATCGAGACGGCGATGGCGTTGACAGCCGTCGACAGCGTGCGGTGCGCCTGGTCCTGGCCGACGCCGGGGTGCGGCCGCAGCGCGGCGGCGATCGACATGTGGCCGGTGAACTGGGCCAGCAGGCCGGCGTGGAGGATCGGGTCGTCGGGGACACGCCGGAACCGCACCCAGACGTCGAGCGTGGGCGGGCCGACGGGGGCGTCCGGGTCGCCGGTGTAGGCGCCGTCGACGACGCGGAGGTCACGGCCGGCGACACCCATGTCGAACGGCTCGCTGTCGTCGGGGCCGGCGACGTCGGGCGGCGCGGCGGCGTGCCGGACGGCGTCGGGCGACGTGACGTCGAGGAGCACCGTGCCGGTGGCGCAGACCCGTCCCGCCTGGCCCACCCGCACGGCGAGCGTCGTGAACGTCCTGCCGGCGCTCACCTCGTCGAGCTCGATCTCCAGGTCGCGGTAGGCGTCGGCCGCCCGGGGGAAGACCATGTGGGCGGCGACGGGGCGCCGCCCGGGGGCGTGGCGGCCGGCGGCCACGATCGCCTGCGCGAGCATCTGGCTGCCCTCGACGACCGGACGCCGCCAGTCGGCGCGGGCCACCCCGACGTAGCGGCGGGCGCCGGCCGGGCGCACGTCGAGCACGTCGACGAGGTCGGCGGCGTCGCCCCAGGTCGGGAAGCGCGTGACGGCCGCCTCCCGCGGCGCGTCGCCGTCGGCCGCGTCCACCAGCTCGACCCGGGCCCGGTCGTGGTCGAAGGCGGCCAGGCCCCGCATCCACTCGGGCGTGCCGGAATCGGGGAACGTCCACAGGACGTCCTGGCCGTCGATGCTCCACGCCCGCGCGGTGCCGACGGCCGGGCAGGCGGCCGGTCGCCCCTCGTCGCGGAACAACTCCAGGCGCGCGTCGGCGAGGGGGAAACAGAGCAACGGCGGCCCGTCGGCGGCCTCGACCCGGAGGGCGGAGGTCGTCTCCGCCACCAGCCGCTCGCCCCACCAGGCCCGGGCCCGGTACGGGCACGGGCGGGCCCGCGCCCGGTCGACGTCCGGCGCGGCCGGCGTCATGCGACGACGCCGCGGACCTTGAGGTCGACGATGGTGTCCCAGTCGAGGCCGAGGCCGGTGAGGATGGCGTCGCCATGCTCGTTGAACGCGGGCGCCCGTGTGGGCCGCGCCGGCTCGCCGTCGAAGGCGACCGGGGCGGCGGCCAGCTTGAACGGCACGCCGTCGGCCGTCTCGCAGTCCTGGACGTAGCCGTTGGCGACGGTCTGCGGGTCGGCGGCGGCCTCCAGCGTGTCCTGCACCATCGCCCACTGGCCGGAGAAGCCGGCGAGCCGCTCGCGCCACTCGTCGGCCGTCCGCTCGGCGAAGGTGGCCCGGAGCAGGTCGGTGGCGGCGCCGACGTTCTCCTTGATGGCGGCGGCGTCGGCGAAGCGGTCGTCGGTGGCCAACTCGGGACGGCCGATGACCGCACACGCCTCGGGCCAGTACCGCGCCGCCTGGAGGCAGGTGAGGGCGACGAACTTGCCGTCCGCCGTCGCGTAGGTGGCGCTGAGGGGGTTGCCCGTCGGCATGTCCGGCGGCGGCGGGGCCCAGCCCACGTTGTGCTGGAGCGAGAGGGCGAGGGCCGCCCCCATCGACCAGATACCGGTGCCGAGCAGGGAGACGTCGACCGTGGCGGCCTCGCCGGTGCGCTCGCGGTGGAAGAGGGCGCCCATGATCCCGCCGGCGATGGTCATGGCTCCGATGGAGTCGCCGAAGGCCGGGGCGGGCGGGGCGGGGACGTAGTCGTAGGTCGCCTGCTTCATCCCCATGGCGACGCCGGCGCGACACCAGTAGGCGAGGGAGTCGTAGGAGCCGCGCTCGGCGTCGGGGCCGCGCTCGCCCTGGCCGGTGCCCCGCACGTAGATGATGTCGGGGCTGTGGGCGCGGATGTCCTCGACGTCGATCCGCAACTTGGTCCGCACCTGCGGGAGCTTGTTGGTGAGGAAGACGTCGCAGGTGGCCGCCAGCCGGTAGAGGACGTCGAGGCCCTCGTCCGACGTCAGGTCGAGCCCGATGCTCTGCTTGCCGCGGTTGGAGTGCTCCAGGAGGACGTGCACGGTCGTCCCCATGACGGCGAGCCCGCTGGAGGCCAGGCCGCGCATGGCGTCGCCCCGCTCGACGTGCTCGACCTTGACGACCTCGGCGCCCCAGTCGGCGAGGAGCGCCGAGGCGGCGGGCACGAACGTGTGCTCCGCGACCTCGAGGACGCGGACGCCTTGCATCACGGCGGTCATGGCGTCGGTCCGGTGACGGTGGTTCCCACGATGGCTCCCTCTCGTGCTCGTTCAGCGGGGCAGGCCGAGGGCCCGTTCCGCGACGATGTTCCGCTGCAACTCCAGCTGCTCGTCGGTGAGTTCGACGTCCATGTCGGGCGGGGCCCTTCCGTCAGGCGTCGCGGCGCAGGAGCCGGTCGAGGTTGGCGCGCAGCTCCGGCGACGTGAACGACCGCTCCTCGGCGGTGAGCGCGAAGTCGAGCGTGGCGAGCACCGCCCGCTCGAGGTGGAGGTTCAGGATGCGCTTCGTGTCCTCGGCGGCCCGCCGCGGCAGCCGGGCGATGCGCCCGGCGCACGCCAGGGCCTGGGCCAGCACCTCGTCGTCGGGGCAGACGTGGTTGGCCAGGCCGATCTCGGCCGCCCGCCGGGCCGGGATGCGGTCGCCCGTGAGGGCGTACTCCTTGGCCAGCTGCAGGCTGGTCAGCAGCGGCCACGTCACCGGGCCGCCATCGGCGGCGACCAGGCCGACCAGCACGTGCGGGTCCGCGAGGTGGGCGCTCTCGGCCATGTAGACGATGTCGGAGAGCGCCACGATGCTGCACCCGAGCCCGACGGCGGGCCCGTTGACGGCGGCGACGACCGGCAGCCGGCACGCCACCATGCCTGTCACGATCCGCCGGCCGTCGACGATGGTCTGCTGCCGGAGCGCGGTGTCGCCGGTGAGCTCGTCGAGGTACGAGAAGTCCCCGCCGGCGGAGAACGCCCGCCCGTTGCCGGTGATGACCGCCACCCGGGCGTCGGCGTCGGCGTCGAGCTGCGGGAACAGGTCGGCGAGGCCCTGGTGGAGGGCGTGGTTCGTCGCGTTGAGCTGCTCGGGGCGGTTGAGGCGTACGACCCGGATCGGCCCGTCGGCCTCCACCTCGATCTCGTCCGGGAGGGCGTAGGCGGTCACGACGCCGGCAGCCCGAGGATGCGGCTGGCCACGAGGTTGCGCTGGACCTGCGAGGTGCCGCCCATGACGCTCTGGGCCCGGCTGTACAGGTACACCTTGAGCCAGGTGTCGTCGCCGCCGTCGTGGGCGGCACCGCCGACGGCGAGGGCGGCGTGGCCGACGGCGTGCTCGACCTGGGTCATGAGCAGCTTGTCGACCGACCCCTCCGGGCCGTGGGAGATGCCGTCGAGGCGGTCGGACAGCCGCCGGCACACGTGCAGGCGCAGCATCTCGGACTCCACGATCGCCCACCCGAGGTCGCGGGCCGCCTCGGCGTCGTGGCGGGCCGGCTCCTCCCGCACGCGGTGGGCGAGCTCCTTGACGACCTTGCGGTAGCGGGAGACGAAGCCCAGCTCGCCCGGTTCGCGCTCGTGGCTGACGACGGTCATGGCCAGCTTCCAGCCCTCGCCCGGCCCGCCGATCATGTTCCCGGCAGGCGTGCGGGCGCCGCCGAAGACCACCTCGCCGAACTCTCGGGTGATGCCGTTGATCATCCGCAGCGGGCGCTGCTCGATGCCGGGCTGGCCCATCGGCACGGCGAAGGCGGAGATGCCGCGGTGCTTGGGCACGTCCGGGTCGGTCCGGGCCAGCACGAGGCACCACTCGGCGGCGTCGGAGTAGCTGGTCCAGACCTTGTGGCCCGTGATGACGTACTCGTCGCCGTCGCGCACGGCCCGGGTGCGCAGCGCGGCCAGGTCGGACCCGGCGTCGGGCTCGCTGAAGCCCTGGCACCACCGGTCGCGGCCGTTGACGATGCCGGGCAGGAATCGCCGGCGGATGTCCTCGTTGCCGTGGTGGAGGATGCCCTGAACCAGGTAGCCGAGGCTCGGCCGCGGCGGGGCGCCGGCCGCCGCCAGCTCGTCGTCGAGGATGACGTCGTAGACGCTGGGCAGGTCGTGGCCGCCGATGTCCTTCGGCCAGGACAGGCCGAAGAAGCCGGCGTCGTAGAGCGCCTGGTGCCAGGCGGCCTGGGCGGCCCAGTACTCGTCCGAGGTGGACGAGGCCGGCAGGCCCGGGTTGTTGGTCCGCAGCCACTCTCGCAGCCGCCCGCGGAACGCCGCCTCGTCCGGCGCGTCACCGAAGTCCACGTGCTTCTCCGATCCCGTGGTGGTCCAACACCCGGGCGAGGCTCGGCCCCACGCCGCCCAGGACGTCGCTCGAGAGCAGCGCCCGGCGGGCGAACACGTGGGCAAGGCACTCCCAGGTGTTCCCGATGCCGCCGTGGACCTGGATGGCGGTTTCGCACACGGCCCGGGAGGCCCGGGCGCAGTAGGCCTTGGCCACGGCGGCCGCCAGGGAGGCCTCGTCGGCCGGCAGGGCGTCGACCGCCCAGGCGGCGTGGAGGGCGGCGCTGCGCGAGCCCTCCGTCGCCACGAAGGCGTCGGCCAGGAGGTGCTGCACCGCCTGGAACGACCCGATCGCGGTGCCGTACTGCCGCCGCTCCTTGGCGTACTCGCACGCCAGGTCGACCGCACCCCGCATGGCGCCCACCAGGTCGGCGCACGTCAGGGCGAGCCCGAGGGCGGACCAGCGGGCCAGGTCGTCGGGGGTGAGCGCCCGGCCCTGGTCCGGTACGGGGTCGACGGTCGCCGCAGGCCCGACGGCGACGGCCGGCCGCGTGAGGTCGACACCGCCGGGCCTTCCCTGCGGCGCGACGGCCCCGAGCGTGTGGCCGCCCGGGCTGGGGAGCAGCACGAGTGCCGTGGCGGCGCCGTGGGCGTCGACGGCGACGGCGTCGGCGGGTGCGTCGCCCCCGGCGGCCTCGGCCGGGGTCGAGAGGTCGGGCGTGAGCGCCACGGTCTCGGGGGCGGTCGCCGGGGGAGCCCCGGCCAACCGCCGCAGCTCGAGCGCGAGGGTGGGGCCGAGGTAGGCGACGTCCGCGAGACCGCGCCCCAGCTCTTCGGCGACGATGGCGGCCTCCACCACCGAGGCGAGCGGGGTGCCGTCGTCGGTCGGCGCCCGGAGCTCGCGCCAGCCGGCCGCGGTGACCGTGGCGTCGAGCTTGGCGGCCCGCTCCGCGTCGTCCAGCTCGCCGACGGCGTGGGGCGCCAGGCGGCCCACGACCTGGGTGACGGAGTCACGGAGCGCCATCTGCTCGGGAGAGAGGCGGACGTCCATTGGGAATGATCCTCTCCTAAACGGAGATCGACGTCAACAAGCCTCGCGTGTAGGGTTCGCGACCATGGACACCACGGAGGCCAGCCGTCCCGTGAGCACCGATCCTGCCCTACGACGCGAGATCGTCGAGACCGTGCGCCGCTTCGTGGCGCGGGAGGTCGTGCCGGTCGCCGCCGAGTTCGAGCGCGAGGACCGCTTCCCGGCCGAGATCGTCGACCGGATGCGCGATCTCGGGCTGTTCGGCATCACCATCCCGGAGGCCTACGGCGGCCTCGGCCTCGACCTGCTGACCTACATCGGGGTCATCGAGGAGCTGGCCTACGGCTGGATGAGCCTGACCGGCGTGGTGAACACCCACACGATGGCGGCCACGCTGATCATGCAGCACGGCGACGAGGCCCAGAAGCGGCGATGGCTGCCGTCGATGGCGGCCGGCGAGCGGCGCGGGGCCCTGTCGCTGTCCGAGCCCGACGCCGGCAGCGACACGCGCAACATCTCCTGCCGGGCTGCCCGCGACGGCGACGAGTACGTCGTGAACGGGACCAAGGCCTGGGTGACGAACGGCGAGCGCGCCGGGTTGGTGGCCCTCGCCGCCCGTACCGACGAGGGCATCTCGGCGTTCATCGTCGAGAAGGAGCCGGGGCCGGCCTTCGAGGGCATCTCGGTCGGCAAGCACGTCGGCAAGCTCGGCTACAAGGGCGTCGAGACCGTCGAGATGGCGTACACCGACCACCGCGTCCCCGCCGCCAACCTCGTCGGCGAGCCGGGCCGGGGGCTTCCCCAGATCCTCGGCGTGCTCGAGGTGGGGCGCATCAACATCGCCTCGCGGGCGGTGGGCGTCGCCCGCGCCGCCTTCGACGCCGCGCTGGCCTACGCCCAGGAGCGGACGACCTTCGGCAAGCCGATCGGCGAGCACCAGGCCATCCAGCTCAAGCTCGCCGACATGGCGACCCGCCTGGAGGCGGCGCGGCTGCTCACCCGGAACGCCGCCGAGCGCAAGGCCGCCGGCCTGCGCTGCGACGTCGAGGCCGGGATGGCGAAGCTCTTCGCCAGCGAGACCGCGCTGGAGCTGGCCACCGAGGCGATGCGCATCCACGGCGGCGTGGGCTACACGACGGATTTCCCGGTCGAGCGTTACTACCGCGACGCCCCGCTCATGGTGATCGGCGAGGGGACCAACGAGATCCAGCGCCTGGTCATCGCCCGCGGGCTGCTGGCCCGGGCCCGTAGCTCCTGACACCGGCGGGCGCCGGCGCGTCAGGCCGGCTGCTCCGGGGCCGGCTCGGCCACCTCGGCCAGGGCCTCGTCGGTGTGCTCGCCGACGCGCAGGCCCGCGAAGGACGACGGGCCCGAGGGATCCTCGGCGCTCACGCCAGCGACCCGCCGAGCGACGCCAGGTAGTCGCGGGTGCGCCGGCTGGACGCCAGCAGCTCGTCGCGCCCGTCGCCGATCGGCACCACGCGGACCGACACGTCGGTCACGCCGGCGTCGGCGAAGGCGCGCAGGCGCTTCTCGATGGACGCCTCGCTGCCGGCCGCCAGGAGGTCGCCGACGGTGCGAGCGTCGCCCCGGTCGAGCAGGCGCTGGTAGTTCGGCGACGTCTCGGCCTCGCTGAGGATGCGGTTGGTCCGGCCGACGGCGGCGTCGACCTCGTCGTCGCGGCACAGGCAGACCGGGATGCCGGCGATGATGCGCGGGGCCGCCCGGCCCGCCGACTCGGCCGCGGCGGTGATCGTCGGGGCGATGTGCGAGCCGATCGCCCGCTCGTCGGCCATCCACAGGATCGTGCCGTCCGTCCGCTCGCCGGCGAGGCGCAGCATCACGGGGCCGAGGGCGGCCAACAGCACCGGGGTCGGGGTGATGTCCGTGATGGCGAGGGGGTTGTGGACCCGGAAGAGGTCGTTCTCGACGTCGACCGGGCCCGGGCCGGCCAGCGCCTTGTCGAGCACGTCGAGGTGGGCCCGGATCGTCGGCGCCGGCTTCTCGTACGGCAGGCCCAGCATGTCCTCGACGATCCAGTGGTGGGAGACGCCGAGCCCGAGCGTGAGCCGGCCGCCGAGGATGGCCTGCACGGACAGGGCGTGCTGGGCGAGGGCGATCGGGTGCCGGGGCTGCACGGGGACGACGGCGGTGCCGACCTCGAGGCTCGGAGCCTCGGTCCCGACGAGGGCCGCCATGGTCAGGGCGTCGAAGTCGTCGGGCACCTGGGGGACCCAGGCCGACGCCAGCCCGGCCTCCTCGGCCCACCGGGCGTCGGCACGCAGCCGCTCGACCTTGGTGGCGTAGCGCCCCCGCTCGGCGCCGATCATCACCCCGATGCGCATCTGCGACCTCCTCCGAGCCCTGAGAACGTGCTTCTTGTGCTCACCGTGGCGCCACGGCCGTCGCGACCCCGGAGATGGCCTTGACGTCGAGGTAGCCCTCCAGTCCCTCGCGGCCGAGCTCGCGGCCCATCCCGCTCGCCTTCACGCCGCCGAACGGGCCCGCCGGGTCCATGCTGTAGGGCTGGTTCACGCCGAAGGACCCGGTCCGGACCTGCCGGGCGACGGCGAGGCCCCGGCGGGCGTCGTTCGTCCACACCGAGCCGGAGAGCCCGTAGTCGGAGTCGTTCGCCAGTCGGACCGCGTCGGCGTCGCCGTCGTAGGAGATCACCGACAGCACCGGGCCGAAGATCTCCTCCCGGGCGATCCGCATGCCGTTGTCGACGCCGTCGAACAGCGTCGGGCGCACGTACCAGCCGCGGTCGACGCCGTCGGGCAGCTTGGTGCCGCCCACCACGAGCCGGGCGCCCTCGCGCTCGCCGGCCTCGATGTAGCCGAGCACGCGCTCCTGCTGGCGCCGGGCGACCAGGGGGCCGACCTCGGTGCCGGGGTCCTCCGGGTCGCCGGTGACGACCTGCTCGACCATCGACGCCAACGCGTCGACGAACTCGTCGTGGCGGGCCGCCGGCACGAGCACGCGGGTCTGGGCCACGCAGGCCTGGCCGCTGTTCATCAGGCCGGCCACCTTGACGCCCGCGGCGACGGCGCCCGGTTCGGCGTCGTCGAGCACGATCGCCGCCGACTTGCCGCCGAGCTCGAGGCTCATGCGCTTCAGGCCGGCGCCGGCCGCGGCCGCCACCTGGCGCCCGACCGCCGTGGAGCCCGTGAACGCCACCTTGTCGACACCGGGGTGGCCGACCAGCTGCTCGCCCACCTCGCGGCCGCCCGGCAGGATGCTGACCACGCCCGGCGGGAGGCCGACCTCGTCGACCATCTCGGCCAGCAGCAGGGCGTCGAGGGGTGTCTCGGCCGCCGGCTTGATCACGATCGGGCAGCCGGCGAGCAGGGCCGGCGCCAGCTTCCCGGCGATGAGGAACTGGGGCATGTTCCACGGGACGATGGCGGCGACGACTCCCATCGGCTCCTTGCGGAGCAGGAGGTCGCCGCCGAAGTGGCCGGGGCGCCGCTCCTCCCAGGCGTAGCCCGCCGCGATGTCGGCGAACGCGTTGAGCAGCGTCATCGGCAGCGTCGCCTGGGCGAACTTCGAGAAGGAGATCGGCGCCCCCATCTCGGACGTGATCAGCCGGGCCATGTCGCGGCGCCGGCCGTTGTAGAGGGTGGCGAGCCGTCGCACGGCGTCGACCCGCTCGGACGGGTCGAGCCGGGGCCACGGGCCGTCGTCGAAGGCGGCCCGGGCGGCGTCGACGGCGCGGTCGACGTCGTCGGGCCCGGCCGAGGCCGCCCGGCCGATGGGCTCCTCGGTGTGGGGCGAGATGACCTCGATGGCCTCGCCCCCCGGTGCCGACCACGTGCCTCCGACGAAAAGGCGTCCTGTCTCCTCCACCGGCCCCTCCTTCGTGGCGAGCACCCGCGCGCTCGCGCGGAATTCGGGTTACTGTAACACGAGAAGGTTGTTCTCAACGGGGGCATGTCCCCCCACTGCCGCGGGAGCCGCCATGGAACAGACGGAGGAGCTGTGCGCCACACGGGCCACGCGCCGGGCGATGCTCGGCGATGCCCGGGCGGTCCGGGCCGAGCGGCAGGAGGCGTGACCGTGCCGACCGTCGGGTTCGTGGGGCTGGGGAACATGGGCGGCGCCCTGGCGTCGAACCTCCTCCGGGCGGGCCATGCGGTCGTGGCGCACGACGCCGCGGGCCGGGCCCGCACCCCCGAAGGGGCGACCTACGTGCCGAGCGTGGCGGGGGTGGCTCAGGGGGCCGACGTCGTGGTGCTCAGCCTGCCGGACGGGGCGGCGTCCGAGCAGGTGGCCCGCGAGCTGATCGCCGCCGGCGAGGACCGCCGCACGACGCACGTCGTCGAAACCTCGACGGTCGGCGTGGACGCCGCCCAGGCGATCGCCGAGCTCCTCGCCGGGGCGGGCGTGGCGTACGTCGACGCCCCGGTGTCGGGCGGCGTGGCCGGGGCCCGCGCCCGCACGCTGGCGGTGATCTACGCCGGGCCGGACGACGCCTGCGCGCACGTCGAGCCGGTGCTCGCCGGGCTGAGCGACCGCCGGCACCGGGTCGGCGACCGCGCCGGGCTGGCCCAGGCGCTCAAGCTGGCCAACAACTTCCTCTCCGCGACGACGTTGGCCGCCACCAGCGAGGCGATCGCCTTCGGCCGGTCGGTCGGCCTCGACATGGCCACGATGCTCGACGTGCTGGACGGGGCCAGCGGCCGGAGCGCGGCGACCAGCGACAAGTTCCCCGAGCACGTGCTGACCGAGCGCTACGCCTCGGGGTTCGCCAACGGGCTCATGGCGAAGGACGTGCGGCTCTACCTGCGATCCGTCGAGGAGCGCGGCGGCCCGGCGACGGTGGGGGCCGTCACGGCGTCGCTCTGGGAGCGCTTCGCCGCCGCCGAGCCGGGCGCGGACTTCACGCGCATCTTCCCCTTCGTGGAGGCCGGGGCCGGGGCGGGTGACCGGACCGATGCCGAGGCCGGCGACGCGGCCCCGGGGGAGTCGCCGGCGGACGCGCCGCGGGTGACGCCGCTGCCGCCGGCGGAGTGGCCGGAAGAGATGCGGGCGGCCCTGGCGGCCCTCCGCCCGGCCGAGCCCCGCCATCCCTACCCGCGGCGCGACCCGGACCGTCCCAAGGGCCTCAACGTCCTCGGCACTCTGGCTCGCTACCCGGCGCTGGCGCGCGCCTTCCACACCTTCAACGGCCACGTGCTGTTCGCCACGACGCTGACGGTCCGCCAGCGCGAGCTCGCCGTGCTCCGCGTCGCCGCCGTCCGCCACGCCGACTACGAGTGGGCCCAGCACGTCGTGCTGGCCGGCGACGCCGGGATCACCGGGGACGAGGTCGCCCGCGTCGCCGAGGGCCCGGACGCCCCCGGCTGGTCGCCGCCGGAGGAGGCGATCCTCCGGGCCGTGGACGAGCTGCTCGCCGATGCCCTCATCACCGACGCCACGTGGGCGGCCCTGTCCCGCGAGCTCGACCAGCACCAGCTCATGGACCTGGTGTTCACGGTCGGCGCCTACGACACGCTGGCGATGGCGTTCCGGTCCTTCGGCATCGAGCTCGACGACGACCTGCGGAAGTGGGCCTGACGGGCGCGCCCGGGCGGCCGGCCCGGGCCGCGGCGGCGCGCTCGGCGCGGCCCCGGAACTGGGCGAGCTTCTCGTCCGGGGACAGGACGCGGGTGCTGCGCGACATGATCGAGACGTCGTGGCCCGCGGCGCGGCGGCGCAGGGCGCCCACCGTCGCCTCCTCCTTCGGCACGATCAGGTGGTCGTCGACACTATTGAGGATGAGGTCGTCGACTGCGGTCACGTGGGCCCCCTCGCGATGAGAACACGGTTATCGTGTGTGTAGAGTGAGCGTATTCAATCGTCGGACGGTGCGATAGGCCGCGCCGAGGCGGTCGAGTGGTACGCCGCCGTCACCGCGAGGAGAGGTTCCGATGCCGAAGGTCGCCTTCGCCCCCGACGTCTTCACGTGGCCGGCCGACGAGCCGCAGCTGATCGGGGGGAGGTGTTCCTCCTGCGCCGCGGTCACGTTCCCGCACCAGGGCTCGTGCCCCCGCTGCGGGCAGACCGGCATGGAGCGGCACCTGCTCCCGCGCCGGGGGACGCTCTGGACGTGGACCACCCAGGGCTTCCTGCCCAAGGAGCCCGACGCCGGCGGCGAGACGCCCGAGACGTTCCGGCCGTACGGCGTCGGGCTCGTCCAACTCGGCGACGAGGTGCGGGTCGAGGCCCGCCTGACCGAGAGCGACCCGGCGGCGCTGCGCTTCGGCATGGACGTCGAGTTGGTCGTGATCCCCTTCCGTGTCGACGAGGACGGCACGGAGGTCATGACCTTCGCATTCCAGCCCGCCTGAACGAGGAGCCCGGACATGCAAGACGTTGCGATCATCGGCGTGGGCATCCACCCCTTCGGGCGCTTCGGTGCCAAGTCCGCCATCGAGATGGGCGCCGAGGCGGTCCGGTCGGCCTGCACGGACGCCGGCGTGGCCTGGGCCGACGTCCAGTTCGCCTTCGGCGGCAGCAACGAGGTCGACAACCCCGACGCCGTGATCGGGCTCCTCGGCCTCACGGGGATCCCGTTCATGGACGTGTACAACGGCTGCGCCACGGCGGCGACGGCGCTGCAGATGACCGCCGACGCCATCCGGTCCGGCAAGTACGACATCGGCGTGGCGGTGGGCATGGACAAGCACCTGCCCGGCGCGTTCACGGCCGACCCCGTCCACTACAACGCGCCGTCCTGGTATGGCGAGCTGGGCCACTTCCTGACGACCAAGTTCTTCGGGATGAAGATCAACCGCTACATGCACGACCACGGCATCTCGCACGAGACGCTGGCGCGCGTGGCGGCCAAGGCCTACCGCAACGGCGCCCTCAACCCGAACGCCTTCCGGCGCAAGCCGGTCTCCGAGGAGGAGGTGCTGTCCTCCCGGATGCTGAACTACCCGCTGACCCAGTACATGTTCTGCTCACCGGACGAGGGGGCGGCTGCCGCCGTCCTGTGCCGGGCCGACCTGGCCTCCCGCTACACCTCCACGCCGATCTACCTGCGGGCCGCCACGCTGCGCACGCGCCGTTACGGCGCCCACGAGGTCCACAGCTCGTGGGCGGCCGTCGAGCAGGACGAGGCGCCGACGGTCTACGCCTCCACGGCCGCCTACGAGGAGGCCGGCCTCGGGCCGGAGGACGTCGACGTCGTCCAGCTCCAGGACACGGACGCCGGCGCCGAGGTCATCCACATGGCCGAGAACGGGCTCTGCGCCCACGGCGAGCAGGAACGGCTGATCGCCGAGCGGGCGACCGAGATCGGCGGGCCGCTGCCCGTCAACACCGACGGCGGGCTCATCGCCAACGGCGAGCCCGTCGGCGCCTCCGGGCTCCGGCAGGTGCACGAGCTGGTCCAGCAGCTGCGGGGCGCGGCGGGGGACCGCCAGGTCCCCGGTTCGCCCCGGGTGGGCTACGGGCAGCTCTACGGCGCGCCCGGCACCGCCGGCGTCTACATCCTCACGACGTGACGAGCGGTCCGCCCCGGAAGTGAAAACGAGCTTCTCCGCAGAGAAGATCGCTGCTATCATCCTGCCGTCGGCCCCTCACCGGAGGATCGAGATCGCATGGCGCATTTCACGAAGCCCGATGAGGGCAGCTGGACCGAGCACTTCAACATCGACACCACGCCGGTGTCGTACGAGGACTCGATCTCGCCGGAGCACTACGAGCTCGAGCGCGACGCCATCTTCCGCCGCACGTGGCTGAACGTCGGCCGGGTCGAGCGGCTCCCGCGGGTCGGCAGCTACTTCACCAAGGAGCTCGACGCGGCGCGGACCTCGGTGATCGTCGTGAAGGGTGCCGACAAGACGGTCCGGGCCTTCCACAACGTGTGCCGTCACCGCGGCAACAAGCTCGTGTGGAACGACTACCCCCGGGAGGAGACGAGCGGCGTCTGTCGCCAGTTCACCTGCAAGTACCACGGGTGGCGCTACGACCTCGAGGGCCAGCTCACGTTCGTCCAGCAGGAGTCGGAGTTCTTCGACCTCGACAAGGGCGACTTCGGGCTGGTGCCGGTGCGCTGCGAGGTCTGGGAGGGCTTCATCTTCGTCAACTTCGACGACGAGGACACCACCTCACTGCGTGACTACATGGGCCGCCTGGGCGCCGGGATCGAGGGCTACCCGTTCCACGAGATGACGCAGGTGCACACGTACCGCGCCGAGGTCGGGAGCAACTGGAAACTCTTCATCGACGCGTTCATGGAGTTCTACCACGCACCTGTTTTGCACGCGAAGCAGGCCACCCAGGAGGAGTCCCGCAAGCTCCAGGGCTACGGCTACGAGGCGCTGCACTACGACGTCGACGGACCCCACGAGGTCGTCTCGTCCTGGGGCGGCATGGCGCCGCCGAAGGACGAGACCATGGTGAAGCCGATCGAGCGGGTCCTGCGCAGCGGGCTGTTCGGCGTATGGGACGCCCCCGACATCGGTATCGACGAGCTGCCGCCGGGCCTGAACCCGGCCCGCCACCCGGCTTGGGGCGAGGACTCGTTCCTGTTCTTCCCCAACTTCATGCTGTTGGTCTGGAAGCCGAACTGGTACCTCACGTACCACTACTGGCCGACCTCGTACAACACGCACATCTTCGAGACGTCGCTGTACTTCGTGCCGCCCAAGACGGCCTACGAGCGGCTCCAGCAGGAGCTCGCCGTGGTCACGTTCAAGGAGTACGGGCTGCAGGACGGCAACACGCTCGAGGCCACGCAGACGATGCTCGAGTCGCGGGCCGTGACCGAGTTCCCGCTGTGTGACCAGGAAGTCATGCTCCGGCACCTGCACGCCACGGCGCGGAAGTACGTGAGCGAGTACCAGCAGAAGCGGCAGGCCGAGACGCCGGTCCGCATCTCGGCGGCGTCCTGAGTTCGAGGAGACATGGACATGAGCACCTTCCCGGCCGACTTCGCGGTCCTCGAGCCCTTCGCCGACTGGGCGATCCCCACCGAGCGGGCGCGTTACGCCAAGCGGATGGCCTGCACCATGGACGAGCTCCAGGCGTTCTACGACGCCGCCTTCCCGCGGCTCGAGGCCGGGACCGACTACCTGCGTTCGGTCCAGCTCGACGGCATCTCCGAGCAGGACAAGCGCCTGCTCTGGCTGTTCTGCGCCCTGGTCACCGTCTCGTTCCCCGTCGAGGTCTGGCGTCAGCCGAAGGTGCCCGACAGCGGCGCCTCCAGCATCGACGCGGTCCTCGAACCGGCCGTCTAGGAGGCATCGTGCCCCGCCCACGCTCACCGGAGCGCCCGGTCCTCGTGCGCGCCGCCCGCCTGCTCGACGTGGACAAGGGCGAGTACATCGAGCCCGGCACGCTCCTCGTCGAGGGGGAGCGGATCGTCGAGGTGGCGCCGACGTCCGTCCCCGACGGCGTGGAGGTCGTCGAGCTCGACGGCCTGACGCTGCTGCCGGGGTTGATGGACATGGAGGTCAACCTCCTGCTGGGCGGGCCGAACCACCGCAGCCCGCTGAACCCGGTACAGGACGACCCCGCGCTCCGCACGCTGCGCGCCGTGGCGAACGCCCGCCGCACCCTGCGGGCCGGCTTCACGACCGTGAGGAACCTCGGGTTGTTCGTGCAGACGGGCGGCCTGCTGCTCGACGTCGCGCTGAAGAAGGCGATCGACTTCGGCTGGATCGACGGCCCCCGGGTCGTTCCCGCCGGCCACGCCATCGCGCCGACCGGCGGCCACCTCGACCCCACGATGTTCCAGGCGTTCGCGCCGCACATCATGCCGCTCACGGTCGAGGAGGGGATCGCCAACGGCGTCAGCGAGGTGCGCAAGGCGGTCCGATACCAGGTCAAGCACGGCGCCCGGGTGATCAAGGTCTGCGCCTCGAACGGCGTCATGTCCCACACCGGCCCGGCCGGCGCCCAGCAGTACTCCGACGAGGAGCTGCGGGCGATCGTCGACGAGGCCCACCGGGCGGGGCTCAAGGTCGCCTCGCACACCATGGGCGACCGCGCCATCCGCGCCGCACTCGACGCTGGCATCGACTGCATCGAGCACGGCTTCCTGGCCGGCGACGAGACCCTGCGGCTCATGGTCGAGCGGGGCACGTTCCTGGTGGCGACGACCTACATCGCCGACGGCATGGACCTCTCGCACGCCGCCCCCGAACTGCAGGCCAAGGCCGCCGACGTGTTCCCGCGGGCGCGGGCCACGACCAGCCGGGCCATCGAGCTCGGCGTGCGCATCGCCTGCGGAACCGACGCGCCGGCCATCCCGCACGGGCGCAACGCCAAGGAGCTGGTCGCCCTCGTCGAGCGGGGGATGACGCCCCTGCAGGCGCTCCGGTCCGCCACCACGGTGGCCGCCGAGCTCATCGACGCCGACGACCGGGGCCGCCTCGAGCCGGGCCTGCTCGCCGACGTGGTGGCGGTGCCCGGCGACCCGCTGGCCGACGTCGGCGTCACCGAGGACGTCCGCTTCGTCATGAAGGGCGGGACGGTCCATCACCGCCCCGAGGAGGGGACGGCGTCATGACCACCTCGTCGTCGGCCGGGAAGGTCGCCGTCGTCACGGGCGGTGCCTCGGCGAGGGCTTCGCGCCCTTCCTGTCGCGTCAACGGCGGCCGCAACACCTGACCCGGGCGGTCCGACGGTGGGGCGGCTCGGTGACCGGCCCCCGGCCGCCGGCGGCCTCGGCGGGGGTGTGGTCATGGACGCCTCGCTCGTGTGGTCTAGAAGACGCTGCGAAGGAACTCGACGGCGCCCGCCGCCGGCGGGAAGGCACCGCTGATGCCGGCCGAGAAGTAGCCGGCGTCGGAGACGAGCGTGACGCCCGTGATGGCGGCGGCCGCGTCGCTGCAGAGGAAGACGAGCGGGTAGGCCTGCTCGGCCGGCGTCGAGGCCTCGACGCCCACCTCGTCGCGGTAGTCGGACCCGAAGGTCAGCCAGGTGTCGGCGTTGGCCTGGGCCAGGGGCGTGACGGTGGGGCCGGGGAGGATGGCGTTGATGCGGATGCCCTGCTTCAGCAGGCCGGTGGCCTCGCGTGCCACGAAGGCGTTCACCGCGAGCTTGCTCCACAGGTAGTCGGCCTTGTTGTGCTCCTGCGCCCAGCGCGTGGCCTCGTCGAAGTCCCGGATGTCCAGGTACTCGTTCAGCAGCTCGAGGTTCTGCTCCCAGCCGAAGCCCGCCGCCGACGAGATCAGGCCGATGGCCGAGCCCCGCGGCAGCATGCCGGCCGCCAGCATCCGGTCGATCATGTGGCGGTGGCCGATGAAGTTGATGCGCTCGATCCCTGGCGTGCCGTCGGCGACGCCGGCGCAGGAGAACAGGGCGTGCACCGGGCCGCCGCACTCGTCGACGGCGGCCTCGATCGACGCCTTGTCGGCGAGGTCCAGTCGGATGAACTTCACGCCGGTCAGCGTGACGTCGGCCCGGTCCATCACGATGACCTCGGCGCCGGCGTCCAGCACGAGCTCGGCCACCGCCGCGCCCATGCCCGAGGCGCCGCCGACGACGAGCGCGCGCTTGCCCCGGTAGCCGAAGGCGTCGAACAGTCCCATGGGTCACACTCCGTGGTCGCTGGTGGTCAGATCATGATCGGTCGAGCGGCGGCCGACCCGCGACACCACTGCACTGTGGCGGCTGGCAGCGACCGGCGCAAGTGAGGCTCTTGGTGGGCGCGATGGAGACCACGGAAATCGGAGAGTAGGGTTCTCAGTGTCGCCGAACGGGGCCGGCGAGGAGAGGGATCGCGTGACCGACGACCTGAGCATGACCGGTGTGCAGCGGCCGCTCCCGCTGCTCGACGACGAGACCCGCCCGTTCTGGGAGGCCGGCCGCGACGGCGTCTTCCGGTTCGCCTGCTGCCACGGCTGCGGCGCCCTGCTGCACCCGCCGCAGCCGGTGTGCCGGTACTGCCGGTCCACCGACATCGGCACACGCGACGTCCCGGCCCGCGGTGTGGTGGTGGGGGCCACGGTGAACCACCAGCAGTGGGACCCGCGCTTCCCGCCGCCGTACGCCATCGTCACCGTGGCCGTCGACGCCGACCCCCGGGTCCGCGTCCTCAGCAACCTGGTCGACGTGCCGGCCGAGGAGGTCCGGGTCGGCATGCGGGTGACGGCGCGGTTCGAGCACCTCGACGACGTGTGGGTCCCGCTGTTCGTGCCGTCGGGCGAGCCCGACGCCCCTCTTCCCTCCGACGAGACCCCGCCCGGGGACCATCGCCGCTGGGCCCGCCCGATGCCCACGACCGAGCGGTTCGAGGACCGCGTGGCGATCACCGGCATCGGGATGTCGGACATCGGGCGCCGCCTCATGCGCCCGCCGCTCTCGCTGACGGTGGACGCCGTGACGGCCGCCGTCGAGGACGCCGGGCTCGACCTGGCCGACATCGACGGCCTGTCGACCTATCCCGGCGGGACGACGGCGAGCGGCTTCGCCGAGGGCGGCATCACCGCCCTGGAGGACGCCCTCGGCCTGCGCCCCACCTGGTACAACGGCGGCGCCGAGACCTTCGGGCCGGGCGGCTCCGTCATCGCCGCCATGCTCGCCGTGGCGGCCGGGCTGGCCCGCCACGTCGTCTGCTTCCGCACCGTGTGGCTCGCCACGTTCGCGGCCCAGCAGCGGGCGGCCGCCGCCTCCGGGGGCAACCCGTACGGGATGGACGTCGGCGCGGGACGTGTACCCGGCTACCGGGGGCCGTACGGCGCCGGTTCGGCCGCCAACCACCTCGCCATGGCGGCCTCGCACCACTTCGCCCGCTACGGCACGACCCGCGAGACGCTGGGCTGGATCGCGCTGAACCAGCGGACCAACGCCGGCCGCAACCCGCTGGCCATCTACCGCGACCCGATGACGATGGACGACTACATGACGGCCCGCCCGATCAGCACGCCGTTCGGCCTGTACGACTGCGACGTGCCGGCGGACGCCTCCATCGCCGTGGTCGTCTCGCACCTCGACGCCGCCCGCGACCTCCGCCACCCGCCGGTCCTGGTGGAGGCGACCGGCACGCAGATCACCGAGCGCGTGGCGTGGGAGCAGTCCACGATGACCCACGAGCCCCAGGTGCTCGGGCCGTCCGCCCACCTGTGGGCCCGTACGACGCTCCGGCCGTCCGACGTCGACGTCGCCCTGCTCTACGACGGCTTCACGTTCAACTGCCTGTCGTGGCTGGAGGCGCTCGGCTTCTGCGGCATCGGTGAGGCGAAGGACTTCCTCGACGGCGGCAAGAACATCGCCCTCGACGGCGGGGTCGTCGCCGTCAACCCGCACGGCGGGCAGCTCTCGGCCGGGCGCACCCACGGGATGGGGCTGGTCCACGAGGCCGTCGTGCAGCTCCGGGGCGACGCCGGCGAGCGCCAGCGCCGGGACGCCCGCGTGGCCGTGGTCAGCAGCGGCGGGCTCACCCCGGCCGGCGCCCTGCTGCTCCGCTCCTCGTCCTGACGCGGCGGCGCCGACGGGCGGCCTGTCGGCCCGTTCCGGCGGCGCCGGCGGCCGGGTGCGTCCCCCGGTCAGGGGGTGACGACGGGCAGGCGCTCCCAGCCGCGCACGGTCGCCGTCCGACCCTGGACGGCGTTGTCCCAGTCGACCTCCCAGCTCGGGAACCGCTTCAGCACCTCGTCGAGGGCAACGCGGCCCTCCATGCGGGCCAACGCCGCCCCCAGGCAGAAGTGGATGCCGTAGCCGAAGGTCAGGTGGTGGTCGATCCGCCGGTGGATGTCGAACCGGTCGGCGTCGGGGTAGCGGCGCTCGTCCCGGTTGGCCGACCCGTTGAGCAGCAGCATGACGCTGCCCTGGGGGACCACCTCGCCGTGGTGCTCGACGTCCTGCGCCACGTAGCGGGCCTGCACGGGGGAGGGCGCCTCGTAGCGCAGCAGCTCCTCGATGGCGTTGGGCACGAGGCTGCGGTCCTCGACCAGCTCGCGGCGCTGGTCGGGGTGATCGGCCAGCACCTTGCCGGTCCACCCGATGAGGCGGGTGGTGGTCTCGTTGCCGGCGGCGGCGACCACCCGCACGTAGCCGAGCACCTCTTCGCGGGTCATCCTCCGGACGACGCCGTCCTCGTCCTCGAACTCGGCCTGGAGCAGCTCGGTCATGAGGTCGTCCGACGGGTGCTCGGCCCGCCAGTCGATGTACGACGCGAAGGCGTCGTCGGCGTCGCTGTCCGGGTGGTAACTGACCTCGGGGTCGGGCATGGTGCCCTCCTCGAGGCGGAGGCTGTCGTCGATGCGGTCGCGCAGCGCCTCCTGGTCCGTCTCGGGGATGCCGAGGAGCATGCCGATGGTGCGCATGGGCATCTGCGCCCCGAGGTCCTCGACGAAGTCGAAGCGGCCGGACCCCACGAGCGGGTCGAGGCTGCGGGCGCAGAACTCGCGCACCTTGGGCTCGATCGCCATCATCTTGCGCGGCGTGAAGACGCGGGACAGCACCTTGCGGCGGGCGTCGTGGACCGGCGGGTCCTCGAAGATGAGCGTGCCCGGCGGGATCTCGTAGCCGCTCTTGATCAGCTCGAGGATCGTGCCCTTGCTCGAGATGTAGGCCTTGTGGTCGACGGCGGCCCGCTCGACGTCCTGGAACCGGCTCAGGGCGAAGAAGTCGTAGCGCTCGTTGTGGTAGAGCGGTCGCTCGTCCCGCATCCGCTTCCAGATGGGGTACGGGTCGGCGTCGATCTCGAAGTCGTACGGGTCGTAGTAGATCACGAGGGGCTCCGCTGGAGGAGGGGCGCCGCCGTCCACCGGTCGCGCAGCGTGCGACGCAGGACCTTGCCCGACGGCAACCGGGGGATCTCGTCCACGACCACGACCCGGTGCAGCCTCTTGTACGAGGCCAGCGTGTCGGCGACGAGCCGGGCCAGCTCGTCGGGCGTGACGTCGTGGCCCGGGTCGAGGCGGACGGCGGCGACCGGCACCTCGCCGGCCCGCGCGTCGGGTACCCCGAACACGGCGCAGTCCGCCACCGCCGGATGGGCGTGCAGCACGGCCTCCAGCTCGGCGGGCGCCACCTGGAAGCCCCTCACCTTGATCATCTCCTTGGAGCGGTCGGTGAGGTGCACCCAGCCCTCGGGCTCGAGCCAGCCCACGTCACCGGTGCGGTACCAGCCGCCGTCGGCGAAGGCGTCGGCGGTCGCCGCGTCGGGCAGGTACCCGGCCATGAGGGACGGGCTGCGGGCCTGCACCTCGCCCGTCTCGCCCGGGCCGAGGACGGCGCCGGTGTCGAGGTCGGCCACGCGCAGCTCGACGTCCGCCGGCGGCAGGCCCGCCGAGTCGAGCCGCCAGGCGGCGGGGTCGGCGACCGGGTTGGCGGCGATGACCGGCAGCTCGCTGGCGCCGTAGGCGGGGAGCCAGCGGACGCCGGTGCGGGCGGTCACGGCGGCGGCGACGCTCTCGGTCACCGGCGTGGCGCCCCACATGATGTAGCGGAGGGACGAGAGGTCGTACGCCTCGAGGCGCGGGTGGTTCGCCAGGGCCAGGGCGATGGGCGCCACGGCCATCTCGAGCGTCATCCGTTCGGACGCGATCCGGTGCAGCACCTCGTCGAGGTCGAAGCGCCGGTGCAGCCGGACGGTGGCGCCGGCGCTGGTCGCGGCCAGCAGGTTGAGCAGCCCCAGGATGTGCGAGGGCGGGGTCGCCACCTGGAAGCGGTCGTCGGGGCCGAGCCCGAGGGCGGCGCACCAGTGGGCCGTGGCGACACCGAGCGAGCGGTGGGTGTGGCGGACGGCCTTGGGCAGGCCGGTGGTCCCGGAGCTGAACACCAGCACGGCGTCGTCGTCGGCCGAGCCCACGTGGCGGTCGTCGAGCCGGGCCCGGCTGTGAGCGAAGGCGGCGTCGGCCACGGCCGGGTCGTCGAGGTCGGTGACGGCGTCGGCGCCCAGGCGCTCGGCCAGGAGCGCGGCGCCCGACCCGTCGGCCACGGCGTGGCGGGCGCCGGTCAGCCCCACGGCGTGGGCCACCTCGGCGGCCTTCCACGCCGGGCTCAGGAGCACGGTGGCCGCGCCCAGCTTGCTGGCGGCGTGCACCGCGACGACGAACTCGGGCCGGTTCGACGTCATCACCGCCACCCGGTCGCCGGCCGCCACGCCCCGCTCGGCGAGGTGCCAGGCGAGGGCGTTGCTGCGGCCGTCGAGGTCGCGGAACGACCAGTGCTCCTCGCCGGCCAGTAGCGCGGCGCGGTCGCGGAACCGGTCGGCCGCGTGCTCGAGCGTCCTGTGCAGCGGGACGGCGGTCATCCGGGACGGCCCGTCATGTCGCCGGGGCCGACCGTCCGGCCGCGGCGCGGGCGCGCAGGTCGTCCTTGAGGACCTTGCCCGTGCCGGTCGTCGGCAGCTCGTCGACCACCTCGACGGCGCGCGGCACCTTGTAGTTGGCCATCTGGTCGCGGCACCAGGCGATGACCTCGTCGCCGTCCAGGTGGGGCGACGCCGCCACCACGAACGCCATGCCGACCTCGCCGAGCCGCTCGTCCGGGATGCCGATCACCGCGGCCTGGCGGACACCCGGGTGGCGGAGCAGGGCGTTCTCGATCTCGGCCGGGTAGGCGTTGAAGCCGCCGACGATGAACATGTCCTTGGCCCGCCCGACGATGCGCAGGCACCCGGCGTCGTCGACGAGGCCGATGTCGCCGGTGTGCAGCCACCCGTTGGCGGTGACGGCCTTGGCGGTGGCCTCGGGGTCGTCCATGTAGCCGGCCATGACGGTGCGGCTGCGGAGCAGGACCTCGCCGGCCTCGCCCCGGCCGGCCACCTCGCCGGCGTCGTCGACGATCCGCAGCTCGAAGCCGGGCCGCGGCCGGCCCACCGTCGTGGCGATCGTCTCGACGTCGTCGGCGGGGCCGGTGGCGGTGGCCGTCCCGGCCTCGGTCAGCCCGTACCCGCTGATGATGCGGGAGAACGGCAGCTCGTCGTCGACCCGCCGGATGAGCTCGACCGGGATGTCGGCGGCGCCTGTGACGGCGAGGCGGAGGCTCGACAGGTCGTGGGTCGCCCGGTCGGGGTGGTCGAGGATGGCCTGGTACAGCGTGGGCGGGCCGGGCAGGACGGTCACCCGCTCGTCGGCCACCCGGGCCAGCGCCCGCTCGACGTCGAAGGTGGCCTCGGGCAGCATCGTGGCCCCGGCCGCCACCGAGGCGAGGATGCCGGCCTTGAACCCGAACATGTGGAAGTACGGGTTCACCATGAGGTAGCGGTCGTCGGGCATCAGCCCGGTCATCTCGACCCAGTCGGTCGCCACGCCCATCGTCCGGCCGTGCGTCGAGACGACGCCCTTGGGCGAGCCCGTCGTCCCCGAGGTGAACAGGATGTCGGACGGGTCCTCGGGCCCGAGGGCGGCCACCCGCCGGTCGACCTCCGCCCGGTCGACCCCGTCGGCCCGGCCCAGGAACGCGCCCCACGGCGTGGTACCCGTCGGGGCGGGGCCGCGGACGACGACCGTCGTGGCCAGGTCGGGCAGCTCGGCCCCGGCCTTCCGCAGGAGCGCCACGTGGTCCGTCCCCAGGAAGTCGGTCACGGTGACCAGCACCCGGGCGCGGCTGCGGCCGAGGATGTCCGCCGCCTCGGCGCCCTTGAACCGCGTGTTCATCGGGACGAGCACCGCCCCGGCGTGCAGGAGGCCCAGAACGGCGACGACCCAGTCGGCGCTGTTGGGCGCCCAGATGGCGACCCGGTCGCCGGGGCCGACACCGGACGCCACGAGGGCGGCGCCGAACGTCCGCGCCTCGTCGGCCAGCTCGCCGTAGGTCAGCCGCCGGTGGGCGTCGACCACGGCGGTGTGGTCGGCGAGCCGCCCCGCCGTGGCGACCGCCATGGCCGGGAGGCTCGCCCACCCCCCGCTCCACCCGTCGGCGCCGGCGGGCTGGCTCATCGGGCCGCGACGGTGTCGTCGATGTTCATGAGGGCGCGGTTCGCCATCGGGTCCCTCCCTGCCATAGGCGAGAACGCCATTATTGCGTCACGAGAGTCACCCTTGCAATGGTCATTCACACCTTGCGCGTGATCCCGCCGTCCACGCGGACGATGGCGCCGGTCGTGTAGCTCGACGCGGCGCTGGCGAGGTGCACCGCCAGCGGCGCCAACTCCTCCGGCCGGCCGAGGCGGCCCAGCGGCACGAAGCTCCCGTCGAGGCTGTCGGCCGGCCACGCCTTGGTGACGTCGGTGAGGAACGGCCCGGGGAGGATCGCGTTGACCCGGACGCGGGGCGCGTAGGCCTCGGCCAGCCCGACCGTCAGAGCGTTGAGCCCCGCCTTGGCGCAGGCGTAGGGCAGCTCGTGGACGCTGGCCACCAGCGAGCCGGCGGTCCCGATGTTGACGATCGAGCCACCCTCGTGTGCGGCCATGTGCGTGGCGGCGAGCACCGCCAGCCGGAACGGGCCCTTGAGGTTCACGGCGAGGGTCTTGTCATAGAGGTCCTCGCTGACCGCGTCGAGGCGCTCGTAGAGCGGCGACATGCCGGCGTTGTTCACCAGCACGTCGAGCCGCCCGAGACGGGACAGCGTCTCGTCCACGAGCCGGTCGCAGTCGTCCCAATGGCCGACGTGGCAGGCGACGGCCTCGGCCCGGCGCCCCGTCGACGCCCGCACCTCGGCGGCGGCGGCCTCGCAGGCGTCGAGCTTGCGGGAGGCGAGGACCACGTCGGCCCCCGCCCCGGCCAGCGCCTGGGTGATGGCGCGGCCGATGCCGCGGGAGCCGCCCGTCACCACCGCCACCTTGCCGGTCAGATCATGGAGTGCCGCAAGCGTCGTCATGGAGGGATCGTGCCATAACCGTTTTCGAGAAGCTGCTTTTCTGTACGGAAGAATGATGCTTTACTTTCGGTGCCGTCGAAGGCCCACGGAGGGAAACATGTCGTCGAAGCAAGGTCACTCCCGCCTCGGGCGCTGGTCCGCCCTGGTGCTCGCCCTGGCGCTCGCCGGCGCGGCCTGCGGCAACTCCGGGGACGACGAGGCCGCGTCCGAGGAGCCGTCCGCCGCGTCGGAGCCGTCCACCGAGAGTGGCGGCGGTGGGGGCGTCGAGCGCCCGGGCGTCACCGACGACGAGATCCGCTTCTCGGCTGTCGGCACGCGCTCGAACAACCCGCTCGGCACCTGCGTCCTGGACTGCTACGTCGACGGCATCGAGGCGTACTTCGCCTACCGCAACAGCGAGGGCGGCGTCGACGGGCGCGACATGGTGCTCTCGAACGTGGTGGACGACGAGCTCGCCCAGAACCAGGCGCGCTCCCTCGAGATCGTCACGGCCGACGACACCTTCGCCGCCTTCGGGGCGCCGACCATCGCCGACGGCTTCGAGGTGTTCGCGGAGGCGCGCATGCCGCTCTACGTCTGGACCATCCAGGTGACCGAGATGACCGGCCGGGACTCGATCTTCGGCAACCGCGAGGTCTCCTGCATCGCCTGCGTCCGCCGGGCGACGGCGTACGTCGCCGAGCTGGCGGAGGCCGAGCGCGTGGCCTCGCTGGGCTACGGCGTGAGCGAGGCCTCCCGCCAGTGCGCCAACGCCGACGCCGAGTCGATCGAGGCGTACGGCGAGGATGTCGGCGCCGAGTCGGTGTACGTGAACGACGACCTGGCGTTCGGCCTGCCCAACGGCATCGGCCCCGAGGTGACGGCCATGCGTGAGGCCGACGTGGACCTCATCACCGCCTGCATCGACCTCAACGGCATGCAGACCCTGGCCCAGGAGCTCGAGCGCCAGGGGATGCAGGACGTCACGCTCTTCCACACGAACACCTACAACCAGAGCTTCGTGGAGGAGAACGCCGAGCTGTTCGAGGGCGACTACGTCCAGGCGATCTTCCGGCCGTTCGAGGCCGACTCCGAGGGGAGCGCCCTGGCGGCGTACCGGGAGTGGATGGAGGAGACGGGTAGCGAGCTCACCGAGCCCGCAATGGTCGGCTGGATCAACGCCGACCTCGCCTACCGGGGCATCCTCGAGGCCGGCGAGGACTTCGACCGTGAGTCGGTGATCACCGCCACCAACGAGATGACCGAGTACACCGCGACTGGCCTCACCCAACCTGTCGACTGGTCCCGCCAGCACGAGCCCCGGACGGACGAGGACCCGGCCGCCCACGGCCCCGAGCACGACTGCATCGCCCTCGTCGAGGTGGCGGACGGCGGCCAGTTCGAGGTCGTCGGGGACGCCGCGGCGCCGTGGCACTGCTGGCCCGGCGACACGCTCGACTGGTCCGAGCCGGAGCCCATGAACTTCGAGTGAGCCGGTGCGGCCCCGGGGCGAACGTGCCCCGGGGCCGCCGCTCCAGCCGCCGAATAACGCCGTTCTTGACAGTTGCAATGACATTCTCCCACTGCGAACCTGGCCTTTGCCCGAGGCTCGGGTGGGGTGAGGGGGAGGGAGAGGGGAACCCATGACGTTGGCCACGTCCGTGGCGACGGACCTGTTCACGGCCGTCCTGCAGGGCACGCCGCCCGGGACCGTCTACGCGTTGATCGCCCTCGGGTTCGTGCTCACCTACAAGACCTCCGGCGTCTTCAACCTCGCCTTCGGGGCGCAGGCGTACGTCTCGGCCGTCCTGTACTTCAAGCTCCACACCGAGTGGGGCTGGGGCATCCTGCCGTCGGCCGTCCTGGCGGTCCTCGTGGTTTCCCCGCTGCTCGGGCTGGCGCTCGAGCGCCTGATCTTCCGGCACCTCCGCACGGCGCCGGCGCTCGCCAAGCTCGTGGTGACGATCGGCCTCGCCGTCGCCCTCCCGCAGCTCTGCGACTTGCTGTTCGACTTCGAGGCGGTGGCGGGCGTGACGCCGGAGGGCATCGTCCCCGACGGCGCCGACGTGTTCTACGACCCGTTCGGCGTCTACGCCTTCAGCCGGAACGAGCTGGTGGCGATGGTGATCGCCGTCGTGGCGATGGCCGGCCTCGGCGTCCTGTTCCGCTTCACCGGCATCGGCCTGCAGATGCGGGCCGTGGTCGAGAGCCCGCGGATGACCGAGCTGAACGGCATCGCCGCCGAGCGGGTGTCCGCCTTCGCCTGGGCGCTGTCCTCGCTCTTCGCCGGCCTGGCCGGCGTGCTGATCGCCCCCCGCTTCAACACGCTGGCGGCGAACGACTTCTTCAACCTCGTCGTCGTGGCCGTGGCCGCCGCCGCGGTGGGCCGGCTGGTCAGCCTGCCCCGGGCGCTGGCGGGCGGCCTCGGCCTCGGCATCGGGATCGCCCTGCTCACCACGTTCCTCCCGCGCTGGAGCGACGACCACACCTGGCTCCAGCCGCTGCAGGACAACCTCACCCCGGCCATCCCGTTCGTCGTCCTCTTCGGCGTCCTGGTCTTCGTGCCGAGCATCCGGCGGGCGCGCGAGGCCGGTGACCCCCTCAGCGGCGTCGACCCGCCCCCGGCCTCGCTGGCGTCGGGCGGCCGCGACGCCCGGCGGACGATGGTCACCCGCATCCTCGGCACGGTCGCTCTGCTCGCCGCGGGCTACGTCCTCCTCTCGCAGGGCGACGACGTGTGGGTGTTCCTGGTCACCCAGGGCGTGGCCATGTCGGTGATCTACCTGTCCATCACCGTGGTCACCGGCTTCGCCGGGCAGATCTCGTTGTGCCAGGGCACCTTCGCCGCCATCGGCGCGTTCGCCGTGTTCCAGCTGGTCGACCGCTACGACATGTCGGTCATCGTCGCCGCCGTCGTGGGCGCCGTGATCGCCGCCGCGGTCGGGGCGATCCTGTCCCTCCCGATCCGGCGGCTCAGCGGCATCTGGGTCGCCATCGCCACCCTGGCCTTCGCGTTCTTCTTCGACGCCGTCATGGTCAAGTTCTCGTGGGTCGGCGGCGGCGAGACCGCGATGCTCCAGGGCACCGACGTGCCGCGGCCGGTGATCGGCCCGTGGGACTTCGGCGACGACAAGGCGTTCCTGGTGCTCGCCGTGATCGTCCTCGCGCTCGTGTCCGTTGCGGTCGTGCAGATCCGGGAGGGGACGGTCGGCCGCACGCTCCGGGCGCTGCGCGGCAGCGAAGTCGCCGCCCAGTCGATCGGCATCTCGCCCGCCCGGGCCCGCCTGACGGCCTTCGCCATCTCCGGCTTCATCGCCGGGCTCGGGGGCGCCCTGCTGGCCATGCACCAGGAGACCGTGAACTACGGCAACAACTTCGCCCCGTTCACGGCGCTGTTCTGGGTGGTCCTCGTCGTGACGCTCGGCTCCCGGACCGTCGAGGGCGCAGTCACGGCCGGCGCCGCCTTCGCGCTGTTCGACACGCTGATCCTCAAGGGCACGGTGTTCGGCTGGCTGTTCCGCAGCCCCGACCGGATCCCCGGCCTCTTCCCCATCTCCCCGAAGTGGCGGTTCGTGCTGTTCGGGCTGGGCGCCCTGCAGTTCGCCCGCCATCCCGAGGGCCTGCTCGAGGCGCGCAAGAAGAAGGCCGCCGCCCGGGCGGACCGGCGGGCGCAGCGGGCGCCGGAGGCGCCGCCGCCACCGCGGGAGCCGTCCCCGCCCGTCCCCCAGGAGGAGCCGGTCGCATGACGAGCGTCCTGTGCGCACGCAAGGTCACGAAGCGGTTCTCCGGCATCGTCGCTCTCGACCGCGTCGACATCGAGGTCGGCGAGGGCGAGCGGGTCGGGCTCATCGGCCCGAACGGCGCCGGCAAGACCACGCTGTTCAACTGCCTGCTCGGCGTGCTGCGCACCGACGGCGGGTCGGTCGAGCTGCGCGGCGAGGACCTCACGCGGATGCCGGTGCACCGCCGGGCCCGCCAGGGCATCGGGCGGACGTTCCAGCGCATCGAGCTCTTCCCCGACTCGACGGTGCGCGAGCACCTCCTCATCGCCGAACGGGTGCGCCACGGCGACGGCCGCCTGTGGAAGGACCTGATCGGCCTCGGGCGCCCCCGCCGCGACGAGCTGGCCCGCTGCGACGAGGTGCTCGAGCTCCTCGGGCTGGCCTCACTGGCGGACGAGCCCATCGAACGGCTCAGCCTGGGCAAGGGCCGCCTCGTCGAGGTGGGCCGGGCGCTCATGACGGACCCCGCCCTCCTGCTGCTCGACGAGCCGTCGTCGGGGCTGGACCGGGGCGAGACGGCGGCGCTGGCCGAGACCCTGCGCCAGGCCCAGGCCGACCACGGCTTCGCCATCCTGCTGGTGGAGCACGACGTCGAGCTGGTGGCCGACTTCACCACCCGGTCCTACCTACTCGACTTCGGCCGGATGATCGCCGAGGGGCCGACCGCCGAGGTCATGGGGAGCGAGGCCATGCGGCTGGCGTACCTTGGCGACCTGGAGGTGGCGGGATGAGCCCCGTGTTCGAGATGCGCGACGTGTCGGCCGGCTACGGCCCGTTCCGGGCGCTGTTCGGCGTGTCGCTGAGCGTCGGGCGCGGCGAGGCCCTGGCGCTCGTGGGCCCGAACGGTGCGGGGAAGACGACCCTCGCCCGGGTGGCGTCGGGCCTGCTCTCCCCGTCCGCCGGCACGGTGCACGTCGATGGCGTCGACCTCACCGGGAAGCGGACCTACCACTACGCCCGGGCCGGGGTCGCCCACGCCCCCGAGGGGCGCTCGGTGTTCGCCACCCTGACCGTCGACGAGAACCTCACGCTCGCGTTCCGGCGTGCCCTGGGCCGGCGCGGCGTGCGCGGTGGCCTCGACCAGGCCTACGAGATGTTCCCGGCCCTCGCCAAGCGGCGCCGGCAGCAGGCGGGCACGCTGTCCGGCGGCGAGCAGCGCATGCTGTCGATGGCCCGCGTGCTGGTGGAGGAGCCGGCGCTGCTCGTGGCCGACGAGCTGTCGCTCGGGCTGGCCCCGATCATCGTCGAGCAGCTCTACACCTCGCTCGGGCGACTGCGCAGCAGCGGCACGGCGCTCCTCATCGTCGAGCAGCACGTGGGCCACGCCCTGCGGCTCTGCGACCGGGTGGCGATGCTCGACCACGGGTCCGTCTCGTGGACCGGCACCAGCGCCGAGGCCGCCGACCGCCTGCGGACGCACCTCTTCACCGCGGCCGGCTGACGGCGCGCCCGGCGTGGACCGTCTACGCGGCTTGGACGGCCGGGTCGCCCTGGTCACGGGCGGCGGCGCCGGCATCGGGCAGGGCATCGCCGTCGGCCTCGCCCGCGCCGGGGCCGACGTAATCGTCGCCGACGTCGACCCCGACCGGGCCGCGGTCACGGCCCGCCGGGTGGAGGACCTGGGGCGCCGCAGTGCCGTGACGGCGACGGACGTGAGTGACACCGCCCAGGTGGCGGCCATGGTCGAGGCGGCGGTCGACCGCCTCGGACGCCTGGACGTCCTCGTCAACAACGCCGGCGGGGTGCGGCGGGCGCCGTTCCTGGCCCAGTCCGAGCGGAGCTGGCGCCGGCACATCGAGATGAACCTGGTCAGCGTGCTCGCCGGCGTGGCCGCGGCCGCCCCGGTGATGATCGGGCAGGGCGACGGCGGGTCGATCGTCAACGTCGTCAGCATCGAGGCCGGCCGGGCCGCCCCCCACTACGCCGTCTACGCCGCCTGCAAGGCCGCGGTCGTCAACTTCACGCGCACGATGGCGCTCGAGCTGGCCGAGCACGGCATCCGGGTCAACGCCATCGCCCCGGACCTGGTCGACACGCCGGGCGTCCGCGGCCTCACCGCCGGCCCCGTGCCGGACCCGCTGCCGCCGCCCCCGCCGGAGGCCGAGGCCGGCACCCGGGCCTACATACCGCTCGGGCGCGTGGGCCAGCCGGAGGACTGCGCCGGCGCAGTGGTCTTCCTGTGCTCGGACCTCGGGCGGTACGTGACCGGCGTGACGCTGCCGGTCGACGGCGGGACCTGGGCGTCCGGCGGGTGGACCCGCGGCCCCGAGCCCGGGGAGTGGCAGCTCTTCCCGCGCTGAACGGGGGACGCGGCCCCGCGGCCGGGCGGGTCGGCCGCCCGGCCGGGTCAGCCGGTCGCGGACCCGTCCGGACCGGCGACGTCGAGGACCACCTTGCCCACCGCCCGGCCGTCGGCCACGTAGCGGAGGGCGGCCGCCACCTGCCCCAGGCCGAACGCGGCGCCGACGTGCGGGGCCGCCCGCCCGGAGGCGAGCAGGTCGGCCAGCTCGCGTTCGTTGCGCTCCGCCTCCGCCGGCGCCTTCTCGACGAAGTCCCTGAACTGGAAGCCGAGGATGGCCATGCCCTTCAGCAGCACGAGGTTGAGCGGGATGCGGGGGATGGTGCCGGAGGCGTAGCCGACGGTCACGAACCGGCCGCCCCAGCGCAACACCCGGAGGGCGGGCTCGGACAGGTCGCCGCCGACCGGGTCGACGACCACGTCCGCGCCGCCGGGGAGCGCCTCCCGCAGCGCCTGGCGCAGGTCGCCGGCGCGGTGGTCGACGAGCGTGCCCGCGCCCTCGTCGGCGGCCGCGCGCAGCTTCTCCTCCGACGAGGCGACGGCCGTGACCGAGGCGCCGAGCACGGCGCCGAGCTGGACGGCGGCCAGGCCGACGCCGCCCCCGGCCCCGAGCACCACGAGCTCCTCGCCCGGCTGGAGCCGGGCGACGGACCGGAGTACGTGGTAGGCGGTCCGGTGGGCCACGCCGAAGGCGGCGGCGAGCCGGTCCTCCACCCCGGGCGGGACGGGCCGGACCGCGGCCGCCGCCACGACGGCCTCCTCGGCGAAGGCGCCGACGATTGCGGTCCCCATGACGCGGTCGCCCACGGCCACGCCGGGGACGCCGCCGGACACCTCGGTGACCACGCCGGCGAACTCGCTGCCCGGGACGAACGGCGGCGGCACGCTGACCTGGTACCGGTCGGCCACGAGCAGGACGTCGGGGAAGTTCACGGCCGCTGCGCCGACCCGCACCCGGACCTGCCCGTCGCCGAGCGACGGCGGCGGCAGGTCGTCGACCTCCACGGACTCGGGCGGGCCGTAGGCCCGGCACACGGCGGCCCGCACGTCAGCGCCACCGGTAGTCGGTGCTCTCGGCCAGCGCGGCGGCGTCCTCCATGAGCTGCAGGACGATGGGGCCGAACGCCAGGAGCTTCTCGTCGTCGCCCGCCCGCTGGAAGCCCTGCTCGAGGACGATGGCGAGCTTCCACTTGGCCAGCACGACGTAGTAGTCGATGTCGTCGACCTGACGGCCGGACACCTCGGCGTAGTGGGCCAGCAGGGCGCTGCGCGACGGCATCCCGGTGAGGTCGACGTAGTACGCGGCCGCGGCGGGGGAGTGGGTGTCCTCCGGCCAGTCCTGGACCATCCAGGCGAGGTCGAGCTTGGGGTCGCCGACCGTGCCCATCTCCCAGTCGACGATGGCGGCCATCGTCGCCGGTGCCCCGTGGCGGAACATCACGTTGGCGAACTGGTAATCGCCGTGCATGAGGCCGGGGACGTAGTCGATCGGCCGGTTCCGGCGCAGCCAGGCCGAGGCGACCTCGATGCCGGGCAGCTCGCGGCCCTTGATGCGCTCGAGGAAGGCGGTCCACCGGTCGACCTGGCGCTCGTGGAAGCCGTCGGGGCGGCCGAGGCCCTGGAGGCCCTTGGCCTGCCAGTCGACCCGCGAGAGCAGGGCGATGCCCTCGGCCAGCTGGTAGGCGAGACCGGCGCGGGCGTCGACGTCGGTGTCGAAGGGCGCCGGCCAGCCGTCGAGCCCCATCGGCGACCAGCCGTCCACGAACCCCATGAGGTAGAAGACCCGCCCGAGCACCGACGCGTCGGTGCAGGCCGCGACGGCGGCGGTGTGGGGAACGTCGGTGCCGTCGAGCGCCTCGATGATCCGCCACTCGCGCAGGATGCCCTCGTCGCGAGGCGCCGGGGCCGCCGCCGGCGGGATGCGCAGGGCGACGTGGAGCTCACCGCGGCGGACCTCGTAGATCTCGTTCTGGGTGCCGCCGGACACGTAGCGGAGCTCGATCGGCTCGCCCTTGCCGGCGAGGCCGGCGTCGTCCATCCACGTGGCGAGCCGTTCGACGTCGATCACAGGTTCCCCGCTTCGCGCTCGAGCTGCTCGGCGTACTTGGCCCGGGCGGCCTCTCGCCGCGTCGGCAGGTGCTCCGTCGGCCAGAGGTCGTCGGTCGCCTTGTGGTCGCGCAGGACATGGCGGGCCACCGTCACCTTGTGGACCTCGGTCGGGCCGTCGGCCAGCCCCATGACGCCGGCGCCCAGCACCATCGTGAAGAACGGCATCTCGTTGCTGACGCCGAGGGCACCGTGGACCTGCATGGCCCGCCAGGCGATGTCGTGCAGCACCTGCGGCATGACGACCTTGACGGCCGCGATGTCCTTGCGGACCTTGCGGTAGTCGTTGTGCTCGTCGATCGACCAGGCCGTGTAGAGCACGAACAGCCGGAACTGCGTCAGCTGGGCGTACGAGTCGGCGATGTAGCCCTGCACGAACTGCTTCTCGGCCAGCAGGGTGCCCTGGGTCTCGCGGCTCAGTGCCCGCTCGCACATCATGTCGAGCGCCTTGCGGGCCAGGCCGATCGTCCGCATGGCGTGGTGGATGCGCCCGCCCCCGAGGCGGGTCTGGGCGATGGCGAAGGCCTGGCCCTCCCCGCCGAGGAGGGCCTCCTCGGGCACCCGGACGTCCTCGTAGTGGATGAGGGCGTGCGAGCCCTCGCCCGACGGCTCACCGGCGAGGCCGACGTCGCGGACGATGTTCACGCCGGGCGTGTCGCTCGGGACCAGGAACATCGACATGCCCTGGTAGGCGCTCACGTCGGGGTTCGTCACCGCCATCACGATCAGGAACGACGACGTCCGGGCGTTGGACGAGAAGAACTTCCACCCGTTGATGACCCACTCGTCGCCGTCCTTGACGGCCCGGGTGCGGAACATCGTGGGGTCGGCGCCGGCGTGCGGCTCGGTCATCGAGTAGCAGGAGAACATCTCGCCCTCGAGGAGGGGGCGGAGGTAGCGCTCCTTCTGCTCGGGCGTCCCGTAGTGGGCGATGATCTCGGCGTTGCCCGTGTCGGGCGCCTGGCACCCGAAGACGATCGGGGCCCACGACGAGCGACCGAGGACCTCGTTCAGCAGCGACAGCTTGAGCTGGCCGTACCCCTTCCCGCCCAGCTCGGGGCCGAGGTGCGTGGCCCAGAGCCCCTGGCGCCGGACCTCCGCCTTGAGCGGGTCGACCACCCGCCGGCGTTCCTCGTCGAGCGGGGTGAACTCGAGGCCCGGCCACAGCAGGTCGAGCGTCTCGACCTCGTCACGCACGAAGGCGTCGGCCCAGTCCAGCTTGGCCTGGAACTCGGGATCGGTTGCGAAGTCCCACGACATTGCGCCTCCTCCCTCCAACCGGCAGAATACGGTTCTGACGGAGGAGAATGCAATTGCCTTCCGAGATGAACAGTATTGCGGCACGCATCGCCGGGCGGCGTCTCACCGCCCGCGAGAGCGAGTACGCCGGCGAGGTGCGGCGCCTCCTCGACGCCGGCCTCGCCGTCATGCGGCGGTGCGGCACCACCTCACGGCCGCGGGTGTCCGACGTCGTGGCGGCCGCCGGGCTGTCGAACGAGGCCTTCTACCGGCACTTCCCGTCCAAGGACGCGTTGGTGGCGGCCATCCTCGAGGACGGCACCGAGCGCCTGCGTAGCTACCTCGCCCACCAGATGGCCAAGGAGGCCACGCCGGAGGCCCGGGTCCGGCGGTGGGTCGAGGGCGTCCTGTCGCAGGCGACCGACGAGGACGTGGCGGCGACGACGCTGGCGGTGCTGTGGAACGGCGACAGCCTCGGCGAGGGATCTCTGCCGGGGCGCCCGTCGCCGGCCGGGCCGCTGGCCACCCTGCTCGTGGGCCCGTACGCAGCGCTCGGCAGCCCGGCGCCCGCACTCGACGCCGCCCTCGCCGCTCACGCCGTCATCGGCCGACTCTCCGACCACCTGTGGGGCCGCGTCCCACCGACGCGGGCCGAGGTGGACCGCGTCGCCCGCGTCTGCCTGGCGATGGCGGCCGCACCCGACGACCCCACCGACCGAACGGAGGCCCGCCCATGACCGCCCCGACCATGACGCCGAGCGAGCACGCCGAGCGCACGCCCGACGCCCCGGCGATCATCATGGGCGCGTCCGCCGAGACCGCCATGTCCGCCCGGCTGGAGGAGCGCAGCGGAGGGGGCGGGCGTCAGCGGCCCTGCCACACGGGGGCCCGCTTCTCGACGTAGGCCATGGCGCCCTCCTTGGCGTCCTCGCTCCCGAAGACGACGCTGCGCCAGTGGTCGAGCCGGTCGCGGGCCCGGGCGGGGTCGGTGACCGTCAGCCGGACGAGCTCCTTGCTGGCCGCCACCCCGAGCGGACCGTTGGCGGCAACCCGCTCGGCCAGGCCCAGGGCGGTGGGCAGGACCTCCTCGGGCGCGACCACGGCGTTCACCAGGCCGATCTCGTAGGCGCGGCCGGCGTCGACCATGTCGCCGGTGAGCGTCATCTCCAGCGCCACGCCGAGGGGGACCTTCGTGCCGAGGGCGGTCCCCCCGCCTGCGGCGAAGAGCCCGCGCTTCACCTCCGGCAGGCCGAACCGCGCCCCGGAGGAGGCGACGACGAGGTCGCACCCGAGGAGCAGTTCGAGGCCGCCGCCGACGGCGGTGCCGTTGGCCGCGCCGATCAGCGGGACGCCGACCCGGCCCTCCAGGAGGCGGAAGTAGGCGGCGGTCGCCTCGTCGTCGCCGGTGCCGGGCACCTCGGCCCCGTCGGCGAAGCCCCGCAGGTCCATCCCGGCGCAGAAGGCGCGGTCGCCCGACCCGGTGAGGACGAGCACGCGCGTCCAGGGGTCCTTCTCGGCGTCGACGATGGCGGCGCCCAGCTCGCGGACCATCGGGGCGGTGAGGGCGTTGCGGGCGTCGGGGCGGTTCAGGCGGACGACGGCCACGGGGCCGTGCTGGTCCCGCACGAGCTCCGCGGCCGCGGCCCCCGTGTCGGGTGCGGCCTGGCCTCGGTCGGACGCTGGCATGGACTCCTCCTGGTGCGGTCGGCCCTGGCGGGCCGGGTCGTCGTTCGTCGGGTCAGAGGGCCGGCAGCTCGGGGAGGCGCCGCGCCCGGAGGACCTCCTGGCCCAGCTCGTGGGTCAGCGTCCGCGCCCCGCCGAGCAGCTCGTCGAGGACGATCGCCCGCCGCACGTAGCGGTGGAGCCGGTGGTCGGTGGTGAAGCCGATGCCCGCCAGCACCTGCTGGCCGTGTCGGGCGGCCGTGCGGGCCCCGCGCCCGGCCAGGGCCTTGGCCATGGCCGCCGTCGTGGGCGACGGCTCGTCCCAGGCGGCGCCCAGGGCGGCGTCGGCCGCCTCGACAGCGACGAGGGTCTCGGCCAGGCGGTGGCGGACGGCCTGGAACGAGGCGATCGGCCGCCCGAACTGCACCCGGTCGACGGCGTGGTCGCGCGCCATGGCCAGGATCGCCCGGCCGACGCCCACGAGCTCGTGGCCGAGGGCGCGCCGGCCGGCGGCGACGGCGGCATCCCATGCGGTCGGCGGAGGGTCCGCCTGCACCGCGTCGCCCACGTCGTCGCCGGCCACCTCGACCAGCCCGAGGTCGGGGTCGAGCCCGGTCACGGGGCGCAGGGCGAGGCTGGCGGTGGGGACGAGGACGGCGACGTCCTTCTCGCCCCCGGACGCCACGACGAGCGCGGTCTCCCGGCGGGCGAGGGCCGCGGTGCCGAGCCCGCGGACGGTCAGCCCGGCGACCGTCCCGGGCGGGCGGGCGCCGCCGAGCAGGGGGAGGACGACGCCGACCGGTCCGCCGGTGTCCAGGTCGAGGGCGGCGGCGAGCACGTCGTCGAGGGCCGCCGACGTGGCGTCGGCGGCGCCCTGCAGCTCGAACAGCGACGACGTGGCGGTGCGCGGGTCGACCGCCAGGGCGTCGCGCCAGCCCAGGCCGTCGAGGGCGGCGTCGAGGTCCGCGCCGGTGTGGTGGTCGACCGCGTGGCGGAGGCTGCGCTCCAGCAGCTCCCGGTCCTCGGCGTCCATCATCGGTCGGCTCCCAGGTCGAGCAGCCGCCGGGCGATGATATTGCGCTGGATCTCGGCGCTGCCGCCGTAGATCGTGGCCGCTCGCGAGTAGAGGAACTCGGACCGCCACTGGCGGCTGGCGTCGTCGTCGCCGAGGACCACGTCGGCGGCCAGGCCGTCGGCGACGAGGTCGTACACGGCCTGCTCCGTGGTCGCCAGCATCACCTTGTCGACGGAGGTCTCGGGCCCGAGCCGGTCGCCCGCGGCCAGCCGGTACTGCGTGGCCCGCGAGCGGGCCCGGAAGGCGAAGAGCTGCAGCGCCGCGTCGCCGACCGCGGCCGGGGTGACGGCGCCGGCCGGGGCCTCGGCGAGGAACTGCCCCATCCGCCGGTGGAGGTGGGCGCCGCGGTGCCACAGCGCGGTGCTGCGCTCGAACGGCAGCAGGTCCATGGCGACGGCCCACCCGTCGCCCTCGCGGCCCAGGGTGCGGTCGTACGGCACCACCACGTCGTCGAAGAAGACCTCGCAGAACTCGAGGGCGCCGTGCATGGTCTCGATCGGCCGGACCGTGATGCCCGGCGAGTCCATGTCGACGAACAGGGCCGTGATGCCGCGGTGGGCCGAGTCGGGAGCGCCGGTGCGGGTGAGCAGGACGCAGCGCTGGGCGAACTGGGCCAGGCTCGTCCACACCTTCTGGCCCCGGACCAGCCAGCCGTCGTCGGTGCGGGTCGCCCGGCACGCCAGCGAGGCCAGGTTGCTGCCGGTCCCGGGCTCGGAGAAGCCCTGGCACCAGGTCTCGTCGCCCCGCAGCAGGCGGGGGACCATGGTGGCGGCCAGGTCGGGCGGAGCGAAGTCGATCATCGTCGGGGCCAGCACCTCGGTCATCGAGAAGATGCCGGGCTCGACGAGGCCCCGGGCGGTGACCGCCTCGCCCAGGTAGGCCCGCAGCAGCGTCGAGCCGCCCAGGCCGCCGACCCGCTCGGGCCAGCCCCGGCGCATCCAGCCGGCGTCGAAGAGCAGGCGCTTCACCGTGGACAGGTGCGCCATGTGGTCGTCGAGCGTGCCGGGGCCGGGGTGGTCGGGCGCCAGCTCGGCCGCGTGGGCGTCGAGCCACTCGTCCAGCGACGCCCGGAAGGTGTCGAGGTCCATCGGGGCGGGCGTCACCCGGCGGGGTGGGCGGTGGGCTCGGGCCGCGTGGGGTCGTGGGCCCGGCCGGCGTCCCGGGCGCCGCTCCGGCGCAGGAACGTCATCGAGCGGGTGTGCAGGCGCCAGCCGGCGTCGGTCCGCCGGTAGGTGTCGTTGTAGTAGCCGATCCGCATGGCGTGGTTCGTCTGGTCGACGAAGCACAGCGTCTGGACGCCCGAGCCGGTGTCGCCGTCGAGCTCGAGCAGCGGCGTGCCGGTCATGAACAGGCCCTTGGGCGCCGCCTTCACCAGCGTGGGGAAATCGGCGAGCGCGTAGGTGTCACCGAAGGCCCTGTACGTGCCGTCCGGGGTGAACACCGACATGACGGTGTCGATGTCGTCCTGCGTCATCCCGACGGCGTAGCGGGCGAGCAGCTGCTCGATCTCGATCACGTCGGCGATCACCGGTGGCTCCATCGTCACTCCTCGTACCCGTAGACGACGTGGACGGTCGGGCTGGTCGGCACCGCCTGGCAGGTGAGTACCCAGCCGTCGGCGACCTCGTCGTCCGTGAGGGCGTTGTTGGTGAACATCTCGGCCTCGCCCTCGACGAGCTTGGCCATGCAGGTGGCGCAGCTGCCCGACTCGCAGGAGAAGGGGGCCGCCATGCCCATCTGGCGGGCCGTCTGGAGGATCGTCGTGCCCGGCCGGTGGTCGGTCGACTCGGACCGGCCATCCAGGCGGATCGTCACCCGGGTGGCGGGCGGCCCCGGCTCGTCGGCGGGCTGCGGCTCGGCCGGCGGCCCCGGCGCCGCCGGGGTCACGAAGCGCTCGATGAGGACCCGCCCGGCCTCGACGCCGTGGGCGAGAAGGGTGGACTCGACGATGTCCATGAACGGGCCGGGGCCGCAGACGTAGAAGCTGCCGTCGGGGGAGGCGTCGACGTAGGGGCGCACCAGGTCGGCGGTGACGAAGCCGTGGACCGTGTCGAGGTTGTGGACCACGTCGAGCCGGCCGGGGTACCGCTCGGCCAGCTCGCCCAGCTCGGCGGCGAAGATGACGACCTCGGCGTCGCGGTTGGCGTACAGCAGGCGCACCCGGCGGGACGTCGTCGCCAGCGCCGCCTTCACCAGCGACAGCACGGGCGTGATGCCGCTGCCCCCGGCGAACGCGACGACGTCGGCGTCGTCGGCGGTGAGCCGGAAGACGCCGGCCGGGCGGGTGGCCTCGACCACGTCGCCGGGCTGCAGCACGTCGTTCATCCAGTTGGACACCAGGCCGCCCGGGACCCGCTTCACGGTCACCTTCAGGTCGTCGTCGACCTGGGGGGCCGACGACATGGAGTAGCAGCGGAGGTGGGTGTCGCCGTCGACCGCCACGCGGAACGTGCAGAACTGGCCGGCCTCGTAGGCGAAGGCCGACTCCAGGGCCGCCGGCGGCTCGAGGACGAAGGAGCTGGCCTCCGCGGTCTCCCGGACGACGCTGGTCACCCGCAGCGGATGGAAGCCGTGCCCGCCGTCCGTCGGGGGGTCTGCGGTACTCGCCGCCGTCCTGGCCATGGAGCGATGATAATGAAGTTCTCGCGTTTAGACAATGGCGTTGCCCGAAGGTGCGCCTGCATGTGATACTCCCCCGAGAGGGGAGTCCGACGAGGGGGAGTAGTCGTGGCGCAGACGACCAGCACGGACACGGGGGGCTGGCGCCTCCGCCCGGTACCGGCCGACCTGGCGGCGCACTACCGCTCCGAGGGTTGGTGGAACGACGTGACCCTCGGCGCGATGGTGGCCGACGGCCTCGGGGCCCGGGCCG